>OFDC01000795.1_pt1 | contig 20203 bp, 19 predicted proteins | sample 1520941 | NCBI WGS metagenome assembly OFDC01 (sample SAMEA94258168, study PRJEB24077) | hot springs metagenome | biome: Aquatic biome; feature: Water | place: India | collected 2012-12-06 | depth 5 m | reverse complement strand
CCGTGGCGCTGCTTGGCGACGATCAGGGTCGCCTTGCCCACCAGCTGCTCGAACTTCTCCTCCCACGCGCGGTACTTCTCCTGCATGTCGGGCGGGCTGCTGGCGTCGGGCGTGTCGGGCTTGCCGAGCATGTGGTAATAATCCGAGCGGAAGATGAACCACACCATGTCGGCGTCTTGCTCGATCGAGCCGGATTCGCGCAGGTCCGAAAGTTGCGGCCGCTTGTCCTCGCGCTGTTCGACCGCGCGGCTCAGCTGTGACAGGGCGATCACCGGGACCTGCAATTCCTTGGCCAGCGTCTTGAGGCCCCGACTGATCTCCGAGATTTCGTTCACCCGGTTGTCATTCGCGCGGCCCGATCCTTGCAGCAGTTGCAGGTAGTCGACGATGATGAGGCCGATATTGTGCCGCCGCTTCATCCGTCGCGCGCGGGTGCGCAGGCCCGCGATGGTGAGTGCCGGGGTATCATCGATATACAGCGGCAATTCCGCCAGCCGCTGGCTGGCAAAGCTGAGCTTCTGAAAATCCTCCCGGCTCAATTTACCGCTGCGCAGGTTCTCCGAGGAAATTTCGGCCTGTTCGGCAAGGATGCGGGTCGCCAGCTGATCGGCGCTCATTTCAAGGCTGAAGAAGGCGACCGGCGCGCCGTAGTTGAACTCGCCCCCGTTGCGCTGCCATTCGAGATGCTTTTCAGCGCAGTTGAAGGCGATGTTGGTAGCGAGCGAGGTCTTGCCCATGCCCGGTCGCCCGGCCAGGATCACGAGGTCGGAATTGTGCAAGCCCGACGTCTTCTGGTCGATCGTGGCAAGACCGGTGGTCTTGCCTGACAGGCCCCCACCCGAATTCATGGCGGCTTCGGCCATTTTGATCGCGGTCAGTGCGGCATCGCGGAAGGTCGCCGCCTCGCGCCCCGTCGCCGCGCCCTCGGCCACCCGGAACAGATCGGCTTCGGCCTGCGCGATGCGTTCGAGCGGGGAGGTATCCTCGGAGGTATCAAGCGCGCCTTCCACCAGCCCGCGCCCTACGCTTACCAATTCGCGCAGCAGCGCCAGATCATAGATCTGCTGGGCGAGCTCGCGCGGGGCAAGCAGGCCAACACCGCTGGCGGTAAGCTGCGCCAGATAGCTGGTGCCGCCCAGCTCCTTCAGGGCCTCGTCGGCTTCGAAATAGGGGCGCAAGGTGACCGGCGAGGCGGTGGCGTTGCGCTCCAGCATCACCAGCACGCGTTCAAAGATGCGGCCATGAAGCGCTTCGAAGAAGTGCTCGGGCCGGATCGGCACCTGCAATTCCTCGATCACGCGGTTGTCGATCAGCACCGCGCCCAGAAACGCGGCCTCGGCGGCGAGATTCGCGGGAAGTTTGCGCAATCCTGGCTCCGCTTCGCCGGCTCGCAGATTGATTGGAGTGACTTTTTCAGGTTCGGCCATGCGGGCCTGATGCGCCCGCGAGGGGCGGTTGTGCAAGGGTGATGGCTGCCAATATTTTTTTTGCGCGCTGTGGATAGCGGGGAGAGTTTGCCGAAGTGCTTGAAGTGCGGCCCCCCGATCTGCGAAGGCAGGAACTATGGCCGAACTGCCGCCCGATTCCCTGCCCGTCTCCCCTGCTCCCGGCGCTGCGGGGACGCAGCGCATTGCTCAGGTCACGCTCGATGAAGCGACGATCCTGTGGCGCAATGCCGATGTCGAACAGGAGCGCCGGGTGGCGATCTATGATCTGATCGAGGAAAACAGCTTCAAGCCGCTGCGTTCCGCGGAGCGCGGGGCGGCGGGGCCCTATCACCTCCACCTGTCGGTGACCGATGGGCGTCTGGCGATGGATATCAAGGATACCGCCGACCAGCTGCTGGAGACCCTGCTGATCGGCATGGCCCGCTTTCGCCGCCCGATCCGCGAATATTTCGCCATCTGCGACAGCTATTATCAGGCAATCCGCAAGGCCACCCCGGCGGAGATCGAGACGATCGACATGGCCCGGCGCGGCATCCACAACAATGCCGCTGAACTTCTGCTCGAACGGCTCGAGGGCAAGGTCGATACTGACTTCGCCACCGCGCGCCGGCTCTTCACGCTGATTTGCGTGCTGCACATCAAGGGCTGACGATGGCACGCACACGCAAATCCCGCGCGCGCAGAGCGCCGCGCCGCTGGCTCCTGCGCCTTGGTGCGCTTGTCGTGTTGCTGGGGATCGCCTTTGCTGCCTGGTTCTGGTGGGACATGCGCAGCTGGCGCCCCGAGGAGACGACCTATCCAGAACAGGGTGCGCTGATCACGAGCGGTGCGGAGCCGGTGCGGTTCGAGACGATCCGCGCGCAGGGGGGCAGCTTTGTCTATCTTGTCCTGCCCGAAACTGGTGGCGCGCCCGATCCCGGCTTTCCGCAGCGGGTCGCCGCTGCGCGCGCGGCAGGGCTCAAGGTGGGGGTGGTTCAGGCCTTCAACCCGTGCCTGCGCGCCGATCCGCAATCGGCCGATTTCACCCGGCTGGTGCCACGTGACCCGGGCTTGCTGGCTCCGGCGATTGCCTTGAACAGCTTGGCCGATGCATGCCAGCCGAAGGTCAGCGATGCGGCGGTCGAAAGCGAGCTGCTGACGCTGATCAATCAGATCGAGACCCATGCGGGCAAGCCGGTGATCCTCAAATTGTCGCCCGCCTTCGAAGCGCGGCACAGCACCGCCACCACGCTGGCGCGCGATCTGTGGCTGGCGCGGGATCGGGCGCGGCCCGATTACGCCGGGCGGCCATGGCTGCTATGGAGCGCCAACAGCGCGCTGGTGAGCGAGGCAAGCGAGGAACCAATCGAATGGGTGGTGGTGCAGAATTGAACCTTGCTCCGGAACAGGAAGCCGAACTGATTGCCGCCGCTTTTGCTGCTGCGGAGGAGGCCTATGCGCCCTATTCGGACTACCCCGTCGGCGCAGCGCTGCTGTTCGCTGATGGCGCGGTGATTGTAGGGTGCAATGTCGAGAACGCGAGCTACGGCCTCTCGCTCTGCGCCGAGACCGTGGCGGTGGCCAAGGCGCTTGGCGAAGGGCGGCGCGGCGGCTTGCAGGCAGTCGCAGTGGTGGGCCTCAAGGCCGATGCCGAGCCAATCACCCCCTGCGGACGCTGCCGTCAGGTGCTCAACGAAGTCGCAGCGCTGGGCGGCACCGATCCGCTGGTGCTCTGCGTCAGCGCCGAAGGCGTGCGGCGGGTGAAGCTGTCAGCGCTGCTGCCTCATGCTTTCGGTCCGGGGCATCTCGGCTAGGCGTCCTTGCCCTCGAGCCACTCCACCAGCGCCGCGAGACATTCGCGGCCCAAAAGCTTGCACCGTTCGGGCGACCAGCCCTGTTCGGGCTCGGGGAAATCGGCGAGATCCTTGTACGGCATCTCCAGCGTCATCGCGACCGCGCCGAAGCGTTCGGCGAGCTGGTTGGTGCTCATGCTGAGGTTCGCGCGGCCTGCGGGGGCCTTGGGGTAACCCAGCTTGGTCTGGAAGTCCGGCGTGCGGCGGTCGAGGATGCGCTGGTAGCGGTAGAAGCCTTCGCCCTGCTCTTCGCGCCATGAAGGGATGCCTTCGAACCCGGCGAGGAACACCGCCGGAATCGCCTCGTCGGCGTGGACATCCATCGCGAAGTCGACGCCGGTCTGGTCCATCCGATTGCGGATCGCCAGCACTTCGGGCGCGCGTTCGGCGGTTGGTTCCGCCCATTCGCGGTTGAGGTTCACGCCAACCGCATTGGTTCTGAGGTGACCTCTGCGCGAACCATCGGGGTTGCAATTGGGGACGACATGAATGCGGCACTTCGCCCGCAAGGCGCGGGCGACCGGGTCAGCCGGATCCGTCAGACACTCCAAAGCGCCCTCGATCCACCATTCGGCCTGCGTTTCGCCCGGATGCTGGCGGGCATAGAGCCACACCTGCGTTGCGCCCTCGCCCATTTCGAGGCAATCGATTGGCTGACCATCCAACGTGGTGCCGAGCCGGAGATAATCGACGCCTTCGCTTGCGGCTGCCTCGGCAACCAGATCGTGGTGGCGTTCCATCGAATAAGGGGCGAAGTACGCCACCCAGAACACCTCCGACGCTGGGAGATACCGCACCGTCAGAGTGCCGCCGTCCGCATCCTTGTCAAAACTGCTAGCCGCGCGCGCCCAATAGGCACGATCTTCCGACACGCAGGCGTTGTAATCGGGCCAGCCGCCGGGATAGGCGCTGTCATTGAGTCCCGTGATCTTGAGCACGACCTCCTCGCCCGCGCGCGCAGCGACACGGAAGTGGAACCACTGGAAGAACTCGGAATCCTTGTCGCGGCGAATAGCAAGGCGCGCGATGCGGCCTTCGATCCCGAGCACGTCGATATTGCCGCTGTCGAAGGCGGCATCGATGAAGATGGAGGTCATTTGGGTCCTTGAAGTTTTTTGGCGTCGATCGTCACGGTCTGGCCATTGCCACCAGGAAAGTCCCCGAACAAGGCCGCTGCGAGCGTGCGGGCGCTGGTATCGACCGCAGAATAGGGCGACTTTACCCCGGTCGCCATCTGCGCGCGGCCTTCCCAGATGCTGCTTCCATCCGGGCGGTTGATGCGCACGGAAAGTTCGGTGGTGACCGCAGGGCCTTCGCTGCCACCGCCGAGATTGATGCCCACGCCCATGCCGACACCCGACCCGAAGCTGCCCGTCTGCCCGCCGACTCCGACATTCACCGGGCCGCGCTGGTTATCGACCGCAGCGGCAATCGGTGTGCGGCTGGTGCGAACAACCGCTACCTGAACGCCGGCGCCTTCCTGCGCGGCGATGGTATAGCCCAGCGTCTGCAATTCGCGCTCAACCGCCGCTCTGATCGCATCACGAGCGCCGATGTTGGTGATATCCTCGGGGAAATAGACGATGATCGGCCCCTGGCCCAACTGCGCACGTTCGGTCCCGACAAAACGAATGACTTCGACCGGGCCGGTATATGGCATTGTCGCGCAGGCCGAGAGCGCGAGCACAGCGACAGCGAGCGCGGGGGACAGCAAGCGGAGCGGGCGCATGGCAGGTTCCTTTCGTGGCATTCGCGCTTATACGGGCCGCTTGCCGCGATGCACAGGCCCGGCCTGTCACGGGCGGGGTTGAGATTTTCTAAGCATTCTTCGGATAGAGGCGCGTTCGATGACATCGCACAGCAAACCTTGCGTGCTCGTGACTGGGGGCGCCGGCTATATTGGCAGCCATGCCGTGCTGGCCCTGCGCGATGCGGGCTGGCCGGTGGCGGTGATCGACAATCTGTCGACCGGGTTCCGCTTCGCCATCCCCGATGATGTCCCGCTCTACGAAGGCGATATTGCCGATGCTGATCTACTGGCGCGGATTGTTGCCGAGCAGCGGGTGGGCGCGATCATGCATTTTGCAGGGTCGATCGTGGTGCCCGAAAGCGTCGCCGACCCGCTCAAGTATTACCACAACAACACCGCCAAGAGCCGCGCGCTGATCGAAGCGGCGGTGCGCGGGGGCGTTGCGCATTTCATCTTCTCGTCGACCGCCGCGACATATGGAATACCCGATGTGGCAGCCGTGGATGAGGACACGCCGCAGCGGCCGATCAACCCCTATGGCTGGTCGAAGCTGATGACCGAGCAGATGCTCGCCGATGTCGCCGCTGCCCATCCGCTGAATTACGGCGTGCTTCGCTATTTCAATGTGGCAGGGGCCGATCCCCTCGCGCGCAGCGGGCAATCGACGGCGGGGGCGACCCATCTGATCAAGGTGGCGATCGAGGCCGCGCTCGGCATGCGCGAATCGGTCAGCGTGTTCGGTACCGATTACGCCACCCCCGATGGCACAGGCGTGCGCGACTATATCCATGTCAGCGATTTAGCGGCTGCCCACGTGCTGACGCTGGAAGCCCTGATCGCCGAGCCTGCGCGCTCGCTGACGATGAACTGCGGCTATGGCCGGGGTTTCTCGGTGACCGAAGTCCTCGACGCGGTCGACCGGGTGACGAATCGCCAGCTCGACCGCCGGATCGAGGGGCGTCGCGCAGGCGATCCCGATTCGCTGATTTCCAACCCGGCGCGGCTCAAGCAGGCGCTCGGCTGGGCACCCAAACACGCCGATCTCGACACGATCATCGCCCATGCCCTCGCCTGGGAGCGGAAATTGAGCGATTTGCGCGGTGAGGGATAAGCGAGCGGATTGACGCGCCGGGGCCGTGCCGCTATCGGCGCACATCAATTTTCCGCGCGTCGGGCCTGATCCGGCGCGCTTCTCTTTTGGAAACGAGCGCCATGAAGATCGTCAACAGCCTCAAGTCGCTGAAGGGCCGTCACCGCGACAACCGCGTGATCCGTCGTCGCGGCCGGACCTATGTCATCAACAAGACCGATCGCCGGTTCAAGGCCCGCCAGGGCTAAACGGCGCGGCTGCCCCTGACGGGCGGCTGAGGGAATATGCGGCCCGCCTCCTAGCTGGAGTGCGGGCCGTTTGGCTTTGAGGAGCAGGCGGAGTGCAAAAGGCGGTGGTGTTCGATGTCGGGCGGGTGCTGTTTCATTGGCAGCTTGCCGCATTGTTCGAAAAGCTGATCGATGACCGGGATGAGCTCGACTGGTTCCTCGCCAATGTCGTGACGGAGGAATGGCATTTCGAACACGATCGCGGCCGTGCGTTGGCCGACATGGTGCCCGAGCGAATCGCGCTATACCCGCAGTACGAATCGCACATCCTCGCCTATGCGACGCGGTTCAACGAGACCGTGCCGGGGCCGGTCGATGGCACGCATGATCTGGTGCAGCGCTTGGCGGAACGGGGTGTGCCGCTGTTCTGCCTGACCAATTTCGGCGACGAATTCTGGCAGGTGTTTCGCCCGACTCAGCCGATCTTCGACCATTTCGACGACATCATCGTCTCCGGGGTGGAGAAGGTCGCCAAGCCCGATCCCCGGATCTACGACATCACGGAAAAGCGCACCGCGCGCGCCGGCCACCAGCTGTTCTTCACCGATGACAACCCCGCCAACATCGCCGCCGCCCGTGCGCGCGGGTGGGACGCGCATCTGTTCACCGATGCCGCGAGCCTTGAAGCGCAATTGGTGATTGCGGGGCTGATTTAAGTCCTTGCGAGTCCCCGCGTAAGCGGGGACCTCAGTCGGCCGCGCCTCAGCCCGTACAAGGTCCCCGCCTGCGCGGGGAGTCACTTCGGCTCAAAAACGCCAAACCCCCGGTCGCGCCTTGGGGAGAGCGCGCCGGGGGCCTGGATGTCCGCGCGGGCTGGAGAGGGTGCCAGGCGCGGAGAGGGACTTCGTTGCAGGCTGAAATCAGCCGTTGCACTTCGCCAGTTCTTCAGCGGCCATTTCTTCGCCGTTCACCTTGAAGGTGGCGACCTCGCCGAACTTGCGGTTGAGGCTGCGGCACACGCGCAGCGGGCGGGCGCTGGTCTTGTTGGCGACGCAGGTCGCATCCTTGCAGGCCCAGGCCACGCCATCGGTCACAGCGCGGGTATCGCTCGCCGGGGCAGCGAGGGTCGCGTTGTAATAGGCATTGCCGGCGGCATTGACCGGGGCTGCGCCCGTGGCGACGCCAAAGGTCAGGCCGGTGTAAAGCAGCGCGGAGGCGAGGACGGCGAACTTGCCGGTGCGGGGGAGAGAGGGCGTATTGATCATCGCGGTATCCTTTTCGTTTTAATCTCTTGGGCCCACGGCCCTGTGGCTTCAATCTTCATATTTCGCAACGCAACATTTCGATTCGAAACCAGTTGCTATTCACTACCTATCAATCTAGGTTGCGAGTTGCAACTGAAAACTGAAATTTTTTGTGACGCCGCACAAAAGCGGTTACAAACAGGCCCGGGATCGGGAAGGACAAAGACCAATGGGTGAATTGAGAGAACCGCTGCGCGATCTGATCGAATGCGGGTTGCCGCAGGCGCTGGAGGTGATGGGTGAACGCTGGTCGTTCATGATCCTGCGCGCCAGCTTCAATGGTCTCAAGCACTTCGAGGAATTCCTGAGCGAGCTCGGGATCGCCCGCAACATCCTCTCGAACCGCCTCGCCAAACTGGTCGAGCATGGCATCCTCAAGCGCGAGCCCTGCGCCGATGATCGCCGCAAGATCGAATATCGCCTGACGGAAAAAGGCCTCGATCTGCTCCCCGCGATGCTGGCGCTGCGTCAGTGGGGGCAGAAATATGGCAGCGAACAGGTGGTCGAAGACCCGGTGCTGGTCGATGAACGCGACCGCCTGCCGATCGGCCCGGTCTCGATTCTCGCGCATGACGGACGAATCCTCGGCCCGCAGGACCTGTGGCTGACCCGGCCCGAGAACCTCGGTCGCCGCGCCGACGGGACGACGGCGACACCTTCGCCCGGTCTTGGCCAGGGCGACGTGGTCGATCTCGCCGCTGCGAAGGCCGCCGCGGCGCGATAAGCCGTCGATAGCGCCCCTGCATGGGTGCCGCTCCCGTCCCGTATCGGTTAAGGCGCGCGCATGGATGCGGCCCTAAGCCCTGATATTCACGCGATTCTGCGCCGGACCTTTGGCTTTGCCGGGTTTCGCGGGCAGCAGGAGGCGGTGATCGCGCGGGTGACGCGGGGCGAGCATACGCTCGCGCTGATGCCTACGGGGGCTGGCAAGAGCCTGTGCTATCAGGTGCCCGCGCTTGCCCGGCCCGGCACCGCCATTGTTATCTCGCCACTCATCGCGCTGATGCACGACCAGATCCGCTCGGCTGAGGCGGCGGGTATCCGCGCGGCCTCGATGACTTCCGCCGACAGCGACAACGCCGCCACTGCCGAAGCATTTCGCAGCGGCGCGCTCGATCTGCTCTATGTGGCCCCCGAACGTGCCTCGACTCCTGGCTTCCAGGCGTTGCTGGAGCGCGCTCAGGTGTCCCTGTTCGCGATTGATGAAGCGCATTGCGTCTCCGAATGGGGTCACGATTTCCGCCCTGATTACCGGATGCTGCGCCCGGTTCTCGATCGGTTTCCAAATGTTCCGCGCCTCGCCCTGACGGCCACAGCGGACCCAGCCACGCGCGCCGACATCCTGCGCCAGCTTGGCATTCCCGACGCGGGCATGATTATCGCCGGGTTTGATCGGCCCAACATCCGCTACGCCATCACGCCCCGCAACAATGGCCCGCGCCAGATCGTGGACCTGCTCCAACGCTTGCCCGGGGCCGGGATCATCTATGCCCCGAGCCGCAAGGCGACCGAGGACATCGCCGCCCAGATTGCCCGCACGGGCCGCGAGGCCGGGTTCTATCACGCGGGACTTGAGCCTGAACGCCGCGCCGCCACGCAGGCCGCCTTCGTGCGTTCCGAAAGCATGGTGATGGCTGCAACCATCGCCTTCGGCATGGGCATCGACAAGCCCGACGTCCGCTTCGTGATCCACGCCGGCCTGCCCAAATCGATCGAGGCCTATTATCAGGAGACGGGCCGTGCGGGCCGTGATGGTGATCCGGCTGAGGCGCATCTCTTGTGGGGGGTGAGTGATTTCGCCCGCGCGCAGCAATTCCTGAGCGAGGTCGAGCCGGAGCGGCTGGCGGGCGAACGGGCGCGCCTGAACAGCCTTGCCGCGCTGGTCGAAACCCCAGCATGCCGCCGCGCGGTGCTGCTGCGGCACTTTGGCGAGAATCCGCCTGCACATTGCGGCAATTGCGATAATTGCCTGAACCCGCCGCAGGTGGTCGATGCCAGCGAATTGGCGCGCAAGCTCCTCTCGGCGGTCTATCGCACCGGGCAGAGCTTTGGGCTGGGGCATGTGGAGAAGGTGCTGACCGGTCAGGCGGATGATCGCATCACCGCGCGTGGGCATGATAGCCTGTCGGTGTTCGGGATCGTCAGCGCCGGAGAGGCCGCGTTGCTGCGCCCGCTCGCGCGCACGCTGGTGGCGCACGGGATGCTCGCCGCGACCGAGCATGGCGGGCTGATGCTTGGGCCTGAGGCACGGCCCGTGCTCAAGGGCGAGCGCGATGTCAGCATCGCCCAGCCCCCGCCCCGTACCCGCCGCCAGCGCGGTAAGCGGGCCGCAGCGGGGGAAAGCACCAACCCGATCGGCAACCCGCTGTTCGAGGCGCTGCGCGCCAAGCGCAAGACGCTGGCCGCTGAACACGGCATCCCGGCCTATGTCATCTTCCATGATTCGGTGCTGCGCGCGATGGCGCATGAATGCCCCGAAACGCTCGCCGAAGTCGGCCGCATTCCCGGCGTCGGGGCCAAGAAGCTTGAAACATGGGGGCCCGATTTCATCGCGGTGATCAAGGACCATCTCAGCGGTTAGCGCTGCTGGCGCACCGTGTAATCGATACGGATCCGCACCCATGTGCCAAATTGCTCGCGTCCCCCGATGCGGGCCGGGCGCACCCGGAACTGCCATGAGGCTGCCATCGCCGCCCGCCCGATCTGCGATCCGGCGGGGCCCTCAGAGAGCAGCTGGCAATCCTCGACATAATAGCCCGTCACAACCTTGCAGGCGATCAAGGCATAGGAAGGGGCCGTCGCGGTCGAAAGGTATCCTTTCAGCTCCTGATCGGTCGGTTCGCGATACCAGCGCGCGGCGAACAGCGGCTCGCCATTGGGCGCTGTGCCGACCCTTTCGCTGTCACCCGCAGTGCGAGGGTTCCCCGTGTCGGCGGGGCCAAAATTGCGCCCCGGCCTGATCCGGGCCGCGATGGTCGGCGAGGTTTGCGGCTTTGGTGGGGGTTCAGCCTCGGGTTCGGGCTGGGTCTGCGCCGGGGCGGGGGGCTGCGTGGGAGCCGGCACTTGGTTCAATGAAAGCGGCGAGGGGCGTAGCGGCTGGGGCGTTGGCTGGTCGGGCACGGGCTCCGATTGCGGCTGCGGCTGCTGCGGGGCGGCAGCGCTCTCCGGCTCGGGCTCCGGCGCGGGCGGGGCGGCGAACTCGACAGCAGTGATGGTGGTGACGATGTCTTTCCCGTCTTCCTCGCCCGCGATCTGCACGCCGAGGCTGAGCAGCAGCAGGATCAGCAGCGCTTCGGCCAGCAGCGCAATCCCGAGGCCCGTTAGCTTGCGCCGCCGGACACCATCGCGAAGGCCGCTCCACAGCGCACCAAGCCGCTGCGGCCGATCGGCCACCATTGCTGATTGCATATCCGAGATTTCGCTGCGCCTTTGATCAGCGGTTGGGGTGGGGGAAGAGAGGGGGCCTCGTCTTTCCCATTAGGCGCAAATGGCGGCGATTTGAACAGGCCTTTGCGCAAGCCTCTCAGGGCGTCATCAGCCGATAGGACAGAGCTTCGGCAACATGGACGCGGCCCACGGTTTCGGCTCCGGCGAGATCGGCAATCGTGCGCGCGACCCGCAGCATCCGGGTGTAGCCGCGCGCGGACAGGCGCAGCTTTTCGGCGGCTTGCAGTAGCAACTTGCGACCGGCCTCGTCGGGGGTGGCAAAGCCTTCCAGCTTTTTGCCCTCCAGCTCGGCGTTGGAGCGCACACCCCGCGCCACCTGCCGCGCCCGCGCAGCAGCGACCCGCCTCGCCACTTCGGCGCTCCCCTCGGCGGGCGGGGGCAGCGCCATGTCGAGCGCGCTGACCGCGCCGACGTGGACATGCAAATCAATCCGGTCGAGCAGCGGGCCAGAAAGCCGCGCCTGATAATCGCCGACGCAGCGCGGATACTTGTTGCAGTTGCGCACCGGATCGCCCGCATAGCCGCAGCGGCACGGGTTCATCGCTGCCACCAGTTGCACGCGTGCGGGGAAGGTCACATGGGCATTGGCGCGGGCGACATCGACTTGGCCCGTCTCCAGCGGCTGGCGCAGCGAATCGAGCACCGGGCGCTGGAATTCGGGGAGTTCGTCGAGAAACAGCACCCCGAGATGCGCCAAGCTGACCTCGCCCGGGCGCACCTTCAGCCCGCCGCCCGTCAGCGCTGCCATGCTCGCCGAATGGTGCGGCGCACGGAACGGACGGGCGCGGCTGATCCGGCCAGCCTCAAGCGTGCCCGCGACCGATTGCACCATCGACACCTCCAGCGCCTCGGCGGGCGTCAGATCGGGGAGGATGCCGGGGAGGCAGCTGGCCAGCAGGCTCTTGCCCGATCCCGGCGGGCCGACCATCAGCAGATTGTGGCCGCCAGCAGCCGCGATCTCGAGCGCGCGCTTGGCGGTCTCCTGGCCCTTTACTTGCCGCAGATCATTCCCGCCCGGCGCCTCGGCCACCTCACCGCGTGGCGGTTCGTCCAGAACCAGCGAACCCTTGAGGTGCCCCATCAGGCTCATCAGATCACGCGGCGCCAGGACCGGCACGCCGCTGGCCCAGCGCGCCTCGGGGCCCTGTTCGGCGGGGCAGATCAGACCCGCTCCCACAGTGCTCGCATGGAGCGCGGCGATCAGCACGCCGGGGCTGGCAACCACCCGGCCATCCAAGGCGAGTTCCCCCACCGCGATCCAGTCCCCCAACTGCTCGGCATCGGTCACACCCATCGCCGCTAGCAGAGCCAGCGCCACTGGCAGATCGAAATGCGAGCCATCCTTGGGCAAGTCAGCGGGCGAGAGATTAACCGTGATCCGCTTGGGCGGCAGCGCCAAACCCATCGCCCCCAAGGCTGCGTGCACCCGCTCGCGGCTCTCGCTCACCGCCTTGTCAGGCAGGCCGACCATGTTGAACCGTGGCAGCCCGGGGCCGATGTGGCACTGCACTTCAACCGCGCGGGCTTCGAGCCCGAGATAGGCAACTGTCCTCACCAACGCGACCATTGGCGCCCCCTTCATCAAGCCCCGCGTGATTGTGCAGCCTTAATAAGGGCTTGTCGAGCACCCCCGCAGCGACGCTAAGGATTTTTGAAAGGATAAATCTTCGCAAAATCGGAAGGCGCGCGGGGCGATTGTTCGGCGCATGAAGCGCGCCTTCGCCTTGATCCTCGCTGCCTTCGCGCTGTGGCTCCCCGCCACCGCGGTGCTGGCGCAATCGGGGGCACGGGTGGTGTCGACCACCCGCTGGGTGGAGGAGTGGGATCCAGCGAGCCAGCGCTGGTTGCGGGTCACGGATGAGGCTGTCAGCGCCGTGGCCGCTGCCTATGAAACCACCACGCACGTCACCCGCGCTGGCGGCGTGACCATCACCGAGACCATCCGCGCCGAGGCCGTTGAAGCAGGGCCGGGGCGCTTCATTCCTCAGACCCCACGCATGATGCCGGGCCTCGCCCAGTTCGGCCCGTTCCGGGTCCTCGATGGCAAGCGCGCCGCGCTAGTGGCCTCGACCGATGCTGCCAGCCCGGCGGCATTTCAGGCCATGCTGGCCGCCTATCCGGGGCTGGAAGTGATCGAATTCACCGATGCACCGGGCACCCGCCATGATCTGGCGAACCTCAAGCTCGGCCGCGCCATTCGCGCTGCGGGCCTCGCCACGCATGTGCCCGCAGGCGGCTCGGCGCGGTCGGGCGCCGTCGAGCTGTTCCTCGCCGGTACGCGCCGCACGATGGAGCCGGGCGCGCTGTTTGCCGTGCATTCCTGGCGTGATGAACGCGGTCGTGAGCCAGCCGATTTCGCGCCGGACGCGCCGGAGAACCGGCTTTATCTCGATTACTACACCGAAATGGGCATGTCCGCCGAGGAAGCTCAGGCCTTCTACACGATGACCAACTCGGTGCCGCACGCGGGCGCGCGCTGGCTTGAGGGCGCGGAGATGGCGCGCTGGATCATGCCCCGCGCACCGGCGGCGCGCGATTTTGCTCCGATGATCGAAGCGCCGCTGCGCCTCGCCCTGACGCGCTCGGGTGCAGCACTGGCCGAGGCATTCCGGCTGCCGCTGCTTGCCCCGCGCAGCGCAGCGCCCGCCCCGCAGCTCGCCTATGCCGACCTTGGCGCTGGGGCGCTGCCTTTGCTTGACTCGGTCGCGGCTTTCCCATAACGGCCCCGGTCTGTTTTGCGGTCGCAGCATTGCGGCCCCGGCAGTCGCGTCGGTGATTCCCGCCGCGTTACCGCCGGTCAGCTTTTCGAGGATGATATGAAGCGTACCTTCCAGCCTAGCAATCTCGTGCGCGCCCGTCGCCACGGCTTCTTCGCACGCAAGGCGACCCCGGGCGGTCGCAAGGTCCTGCGCGCCCGTCGCAACCGCGGCCGCAAAAAGCTCTGCGCTTAATTCTCTGGCGCCCTCAGGCGCCGGGCGCGGGCCATCCGGCCCGCTTGGCTTTCGCGGCATGAGCCGCGGCGGGCAGTCGCCCTTGCGGGCTCCCTATGGGAGCCCGTTTGCGTTATTGGCGAAACCATGATTTCGGTCCTGACCCGCCGCGCTGATTTCCTTGCGGCCAATTCCGGCATGCGCAATGCGCGCACGGGCTTTGTGCTGCTCACCCGACCCAACGGCGGGCACGGCATCCGCTTCGGCATCACCGTCACCAAAAAAATCGGCAATGCCGTGGTGCGTAACCGCATGAAGCGGCGCTTTCGCGAATTGCTGCGCGCGGCGCTTCCCACGCTGGGCCTCGCCGATCACGACCACGTGCTGATCGGGCGCGCAGGCGGAGTGGAGCGCGATTTTCACCAGATGGCCGAAGAACTGGCCAAAGTGCTCGCAAGGGCGCGCGAGGGCAAGGGCGATCCCTCGCACGCACGCCGCCCCCGCAAGGGAAACCGCGGCGGAAATGGCAAGCGGTGAAGCAGGTCCTCATCCTCATCGCCCGCGGCTGGCAGCTTGGGCCCTCGCGCATCCTGCCGCCCTCTTGCCGCTATTACCCTTCGTGCAGCCAATACGCGATTGAGGCGATCGGCAAGTATGGTGCGCTCAAGGGTGGATGGATGGCGTTTAAGCGGCTAATGCGCTGCCACCCTTGGGGTGGGCATGGACATGATCCTGTGCCCTAGGGCTGGAATTCGAACCGTATCATCACCACAATACACCTCGTCACGCATCTTTTCAGGGCATTCTCTTGGACAACCGCAATCTTCTGCTCGCCGTCGTGCTTTCGGGCCTGCTCATTCTGGGGTGGGATTTGGGGATGCGCTATTTCTATCCTGAAGCGGCGCTGACCGCTGCATCGACTGAGGCCGCACCGGCCGGGGCGGCGAAGTCCGGGAAGGTCGTCAGCGGCGCGGGTGACCTTGGCGCTGATAGTCGGCCCGCTCAGAAGGTGACGCTCAAGGGTGCGCTGGCCAGCCCGAATCGCGTGATGATCGATACTCCGCGCGTCGCCGGTTCGATCAACCTCGCGGGTGCGCGGCTCGATGACATCGTGCTCAAGGATTACCGCGAGACGGTGAAGAAGGATTCCGGCCCCGTGCGCCTGTTCGCGCCCGAAGGAACGCCGGGGCAATATTTCGCCGAATTCGGCTTCGTGACTGACGGGGCGCGTCAGCCCTCCACCGCGCTGTGGCAGGCCGATGGTGCCAAGCTGACTCCCGCAACCCCGGTCACCCTGACCCGCACCGACGCCAAGGGAATTACCTACACCATCCGCTTCGCCATCGATGCGGATTACATGATCACCGCCGAGCAGACTGCATCCAACGGCGGCACCGCAGCGGCAATCATCCAGCCCTTCGCGCTGATCAAGCGCACCAGCACAAATGCGACGATTGACCAATTCGTGGCCCACTCCGGCCCCGTCGGCGTGTTCGGCGGGACGCTATGGGATCCACATTCCTATGCCGAACTGGCGGAACTCGGTGGCGAAAAGCCCGAAGGAGCAGCCAGTTGGCTCGGGTTTACCGATCAATACTGGCTCGGCGCGCTGGTGCCGGGCAAGGGCGAGACTGATAGCGCCGGGTTCCGCTCGCTGGGCGGCAACCTGTTCCGCACCGATCTGCTCTACGCAGCCCGCACGATCCCGGCCGGCGGCAGCCTGACGCAGTCGACGGGCCTTTATGCAGGGGCCAAGGACAGCATCATCCTCGACAAGTACGAGGAAGCGGGGATTACCTTTTTCGGCAAGGCGATCAGTTGGGGCTGGTTCGAAATCGCCGAAAAGCCGATCCTCTGGCTGCTGCGCACCCTGAACGGGCTGGTCGGCAATTTCGGCCTCGCGATCATCCTGCTCACCGTGATCATCCGCGCCGCGGTGTTCCCGATCGCGCAGAAGGGCTTTGCCTCGATGGCGCAGATGAAGGCAATCCAGCCGAAGATGAAGGAGATTCAGGAGCGCTTCAAGGATGACAAGCAGCGCCAGCAGCAGGAAATAATGAAGCTTTACAAGGACGAGAAGGTCAATCCCTTGTCCGGCTGCTTGCCGATGCTGATCCAGATCCCGGTGTTCTTTGCGCTCTACAAGGTGCTGGTGCTGTCAATCGAGATGCGGCACGAGCCGTTCTTTGGCTGGATCCGCGACCTCAGCGCCCCTGATCCAGCGCACGTTCTCAACCTGTTCGGCACGCTGCCCTACGACGTCCCCGGGTTCCTGGCGATTGGCCCGCTCGCGATCTTGCTGGGCATCACGATGTGGCTGACCTTCAAGCTGAACCCGGCAGCGGTCGACCCCGTGCAACAGCAGATGTTTGCGATCATGCCGTGGGTGCTGATGTTCGTGATGGCCCCGTTCGCGGCAGGCTTGCTGCTTTACTGGGTGACCTCGAACATCCTGACCCTCGCGCAGCAGAGCTATCTCTATTCCAAGCATCCGCAATTGAAGGCGGCGAATGCGACTGCGGGTAAGGCCAAGACGTAGTCTCTATCCCGTTCGGGCTGAGCTTGTCGAAGCCCTGTCCTTTACCTTCGGGGGACGGTCATGAAGAAGTACAGCCCTTCGACAAGCTAAGGGCGAACGGGGGTTTGAGTATGGATGAAGCCGAATACGAAGCTGAACAGACCGCCCGCGAGGACGCCGCGTCGAAGCTCTTTTCGGGGCCGGTCGATTTCCTCCTATCGGCCCCGCAGCTGCAATTTCTGCCCGACCCGGTGGTGCCGGAAATCGCGTTCTGCGGCAGATCGAACGTGGGCAAGTCCTCGCTGCTCAATGCGCTCACCGGCAGACGCGCGATTGCGCGAGCTTCGGTGACGCCGGGCCGCACGCAAGAGCTCAATTTCTTCGATGTCGGGCGGCCGCAGGAAGAAGGCGCATTGCCGCTGTTCCGGCTGGTCGACATGCCGGGCTACGGCTTTGCCAAGGCCCCGGTGAAGGTGGTCGAGAAGTGGAAGACCCTCGTCAAAAGCTACCTGCGCGGCCGTGCGGTGCTGACCCGCACGCTGGTGCTGGTCGACAGCCGCCACGGGCTGAAGCAGGTCGACCGCGAGATGATGACGATGCTCGATGAAGCCGCCGCCAGCTACCGCGTCGTGCTGACCAAGACCGACAAGATCAAGGCGAGCGAGCTTGAAGCCGTTGCTAACCGCACGGCTGACGAAATCCGCAAACACGTCGCCGCCTATCCCGAGCTGCACCTCACCAGCAGCGAAAAGGGCATGGGCATCGCCGCCTTGCGCGCCGCAGTGGTGGGTGATGCACTTGGTGAGGGATGGATGACAGAAGGCTAAATAGCCTTACCGTCACGCCTTGCAAACACGTTGACTTACGCAGCTAACTCTTTCCAATCCTTGCGCTTTTTACTTCGCATTAACCCGGTGTTATCCCTGATAGCCTGACTTTTTCTCCCTTGCGACCACGATGACAAGGGGATGAAAATGCGAAGATTACTGCCAATACCAACACACGCCGGGCGCTTGACCTCGGCGCTTGCCATGGGGCTGCTTTTGGCCAGTTGCGGCTCGGATGAGACCGGAACCTCGTCGATTGCGATTGCCGACGCGCCGGCGTTTGCCTCGCTACCCGGGTCTACCGAAGGGCTGGGGTCGGCGACGGCAGGGCTGGGACAGCAGGTGATCGGCGGCTGGCGCGAACGGATCGTCAGGGCGGACGGAACGCTCAATGCGAGCGAGTACCGCCGGATCGCGGCCAGCTATAACACGGCCTCGACCATGAGTTATCGGCTTGGGCCGAGGGCCGCGGATTTTGGAAACACGACCAGAACTGATCCGCAGCTTTGGGGGCCTGAGACGCGGAGCGGGTTTGGCCTGTGGACTCATGGCACAGTCTCGGCGAGCGATCCCAACGAACGGGCAAAGTGCGTAGAACCCGCCCGCCTGCCCGGCAGTGATGAAGAAGCCCGTGCGCGCGGCATGGAAGGGCCCGCTTGGCTTACGGGCGGAGCCTTCGCCTATGTGCCTGATCCGGCTGCCGGCGAAGATTACCGTATGGGGGTCGGTAATCTCAAAGGCGCAGACGGCACCGGGTTCGAGCCATCAGGCGGCACCTGCATGCGCATGTTCGCGCAGTGGACCGGGGATTTCTGGGTGCGCGGTAGTATCGGCGCGCCAACCACGCCAATCATCCGCGATGTCGTTGCTGCGCGGCGGCCAGATTTGCCCGCTGTGCCGGTCGCAATCGCGCGCGGCCGCGCAAACGCCAGTCAGGTTGGGTTTGCAGCCTTCGTCGATGGAACGATCCTTCCAACCCTGGTCGGCAATTCCGCGGCGGAAGGTCTGGATACAGCCGGCATTCGCTTGCCGCAGGGCATGGTCCCGACGTCGATGGCGGTCACGCCCTACAACGAGTTTTTGGTCGTGACCGTGTGGGACACCAACACGCTGACCGGCAAGCTCGCCTTCATCGCGCTCCGACCGCGCCAGATGGCGGTGGGCAATCCCAGCCAGACGCAGAACACCCGTTGGTATTGGGGAGCGCCGGGGGCTTGGACCATCCGGGGGATGAAGCTGCTCGGCTTTGTCGACCTGCCCTTTGCCGCGCCCAGCAGCGTTGATGTGTCGAACAACCTCTTGCTCGGCAATCCGCGTGGTTACAACGTCAATGACGATCCGGCGAAGGGCGACCTTTCGCGCCAGTCCGCACGCGATTTATGGCGCGGGATCAATCCCATCTATGAACCGAACGATGCCCGTTGGCACCAGATGGCTTCTGCCGGTTACGCCATCGTCGCATCGCGCGCCGAGGGTCGGGTGAGCTTCGTCGATATGACGCCACTCTACCAATACTACCGCGAGATGTATCTGACCACGCAGTCGAATTTTGATCGTACGGTCGATGCCAGCATTACAGATGGGACCAAGTGGCCCTTCACCTTTGCGGTCGAGGGCCGACAAAGGCCGACAATAGCGACCACGCTTGCGCTGGCCCAGCCCACCAGCGTCAGCGCCGGGGTGCAGGCTAATGGCGTTCTGAGTGACCGCAGCACCGACATCTTCGAAAGGCTCCAGCGTAGCCCGAAAGAGGGATGGTCCGGAGCGGAGCCCGAGCGCTACCTTGCGCGCAGCCGTGCCTATGTGGCCACGATGGATGGAACGGTTCGGGTCTTTAATGTGCAAGGGTTGAACCTGCCGGGCTCACCGGTTGGCAAGGCCGTTCCTGCGCAGGCGTTGGCGAGCTTCAACGCCGGTCGCAACCCCAGTTTTGCCTTCGTCAACGCCTCTGGCACGGGTTCGGATGATTTGTTCGTGATCAGCCGCGGCGATCGCAGCGTAACTTTCGCCTTCCCCGACGGTAAGGTGCAAAGCGTGCTGCGCGACAGTCGGATCAACGATCCAGTGGCAGGTGCAGTGTCGATCAACCTTGCAGGTCATGAACGGTCGGATGATAGCAACGCTGTGCTCGCTACCTATCTGACTCTTGCTGATTACAATGGCAAAGCACTGTTGACCTACGGGATCGAACCGCGGCGCGGGGCATTGCGGAGGCTCTATCCTTTCCGCTTGCCTTCCGGCCAGGCTGTCGACTTCCTGTTCGGCTCGCGCCGACCCTTCCCGGGCAAGCCCTTCGCGGTCGACTTGGAGGAGATCATCTGACCTTGGCCTGCCGGTGCGCGGGAGCAGCTCCTACCCCCGCCTCGCGCACCGGCAACACGTCTGCGGTCATTGCCCCCGATCGCAGGCAACAAAAAACCCCGGCGGACGCTTCCGCCGGGGTTTCCTTTTGTCTTGAGGCTGGGCTGTCTCGGGCGAAGCCCGAGTCGTCAGACGAGGCCTTGCGGCCCCGCTGGCCGGCCTGCGGCGTGGACGGGTCAGCCGAGGCTGGCCCGCCCGTCTTAGGCTTAGAAGCCCATGCCGCCCATGTCGGGCATCGCGGGGGCGGCCGGCTTGTCTTCCGGACGCTCGACGATCGCCGCTTCGGTGGTGATCAGCAGGCCGGCGACCGAGGCCGCATCCTGCAGCGCGGTGCGCACGACCTTGGTCGGGTCGATCACGCCGGCCTTCACCAGGTTTTCGTAGGTGTCGGTGGCAGCGTTGAAGCCCTGCGTTTCGTCATTCTCGCGCAGCAGGTTGCCCGCGACGACCGCGCCATCGTGGCCGGCGT
>OFDC01000794.1_pt1 | contig 20233 bp, 19 predicted proteins | sample 1520941 | NCBI WGS metagenome assembly OFDC01 (sample SAMEA94258168, study PRJEB24077) | hot springs metagenome | biome: Aquatic biome; feature: Water | place: India | collected 2012-12-06 | depth 5 m | reverse complement strand
GGAAGTGAAGTTCGGCGGCGGCAAGGTGATCCGCGACGGCATGGGCCAGAGCCAGAAGACGCGCGCCCAGGGCGCTGTCGACACGGTCATCACCAACGCGCTGATCGTCGACCACTGGGGCATCGTGAAGGCCGACATCGGCCTCAGGGACGGCGTGATCGTCGCCATCGGCAAGGCCGGCAATCCCGACGTCCAGCCGGGTGTCGACATCGTCATCGGCCCGGGCACCGAGGCGATCGCGGCCGAGGGCAAGATCATCACCGCGGGCGGCATCGATTGCCACATCCACTTCATCTGCCCGCAGCAGATCGACGACGCGCTCTACAGCGGTGTCACGACCATGATGGGCGGCGGCACTGGCCCGGCGCACGGCACGCTCGCCACGACCGTCACGCCGGGGCCGTGGCACATGGGCCGAATGCTTCAGGCCGCCGAGGGCCTGCCGATGAATCTCGGCTTCTTCGGCAAGGGCAACACCAGCAAGCCGGCCGGCATCAAGGAACAGATCGAAGGCGGCGCCTGCGGTCTCAAGTTGCACGAGGACTGGGGCACGACGCCCGCCGCCATCGACAATTGCCTCAGCGTGGCCGACCGCTACGACGTGCAGGTCGCGATCCATACCGACACGCTGAACGAATCGGGATTCGTCGAGACGACGCGCGCCGCCTTCAAGGGCCGCACCATCGCGACCTTCCATACCGAGGGCGCGGGCGGCGGCCATGCGCCGGACATCATCCGCCTCGCCGGCGAGAAAAACGTCCTGCCCAGCTCGACCAACCCGACCATGCCCTACACGGTGAACACCGTGGACGAGCATCTCGACATGCTGATGGTCTGCCATCATCTCGATGCCGCCATCCCCGAGGACGTGGCCTTCGCCGAGAGCCGTATCCGCAAGGAGACGATCGCGGCGGAAGACATCCTCCACGACATGGGCGCTTTCTCGATGATGTCGTCCGACAGCCAGGCGATGGGCCGCGTCGGTGAAGTCGTGATCCGCACCTGGCAGACCGCCGACAAGATGAAGAAGCAGCGCGGGCGCCTGAAGGAAGAGACAGGCGAGAACGACAATTTCCGCGTGAAGCGCTACATCGCCAAGTACACGATCAATCCCGCCATCACCCACGGCATCGCAAAGCATGTGGGCTCGGTGGAGGTCGGCAAGCGTGCCGATCTGGTCATGTGGTCGCCGGCCTTCTTCGGCGCCAAGCCCGACATGGTGCTGATCGGCGGCTCGATCATTGCAGCACCAATGGGCGATCCCAACGCCTCGATCCCGACGCCGCAGCCGGTGCATTACCGGCCGATGTTCGGTGCCTTCGGCCGCGCCCTGGTGAAGAGCCCGGTCCTGTTCGTCTCGCAGGCGTCGATCACCAAGGGCGTTGCCAAGAAGTGGGGCCTGAACCGTCCGCTGCTGCCGGTGAAGGGCACGCGGAAGATCGGCAAGAAGAACATGGTCCACAATTCGACCTGCCCGAAGATCGACGTCGATCCCGAGACCTACGAGGTGCGGGCCGACGGCGAGCTGCTGACCTGCGAGCCGGCCGCGTCGCTGCCGATGGCGCAACGCTACTTCCTGTTCTAGCCATGAAGCGTGCCATCGAAGTCGTGCGCGCCGGCCGCTGGCCGGTGGCGGAACGCACCGACACCGTCACTCTCCTGTTCGACGATCGCTATCGCCGGCGCCTGCGCATGCTGGGCGACGGGGGGCTCGACTTCCTGCTCGACCTCGTCGAGCCCGTGGTGCTGCACGAGGGCGACGGGCTGAAGCTGGAAGAGTGTGGATTCGTCGAGGTGAAGGCAGCCGACGAAGATCTCGTCGAAGTCCGAGGGCGCGACGCTGCGTCGTTCGCGCGGCTTGCCTGGCATCTCGGCAACCGTCATCTGCCGACCCAGATCGACAGCGATCGCATCCTGATCCGTGACGACCATGTCATCGTCGATATGCTGAAGGGGCTGGGCGCCGAGGTGCGCAAGGTGCGCGTGCCGTTCGACCCGGAGGGCGGCGCCTACGGCCAGCACAATCACGACACCGGTCATCGCCATGGCGAGCTGCATGCGGAGCGTCATGGCTAGCGACCCGCTCTATCGCCTGCTTGCCTGGCTGTCGCCGGCCTATCCGATCGGTGCTTTCAGTTACAGCCACGGCGTGGAAACCGCCGTCGAGGAAGGGCTGATCAAGGATCGCGCCTCGCTGGTCGCCTGGCTCGACAGCGTGCTGAGGCGCGGAACCGGCGCGGTCGACGGCGCCCTGTTCGCGGCGAGCTGGCGCGCGGCGACGGAAGGAGACTGGCCGGCTTTCGACGCCATTGCCGAGCGCGCGACCGCCTGGCGCGGGACTTCCGAGATGGCTCTGGAATCGTGGCAGCAGGGCGGCTCGTTCCTGTCCATCACGCGCACGGCCTGGCCGCATGCGGCGCTCGACGAGGTCCATCGGCGACTGGAAGGCGAACTGGCCTTGCCGGTCGCCGTGGCGCTGGCCGCTTCCGCGCATGGTATCGCGCTCGAACAGGCGCTGGCGGGCTATCTCCATGCCTTCACCGCCAATCTCGTTTCGGCAGCTCTGCGCGCCGTGCCGCTCGGCCAGACCGACGGCCAGATTGCGCTGGCGGCCCTCGAAGGGGCGGTGCATGACGCTACCCGGGCAGCCATCGAGGTCGAGTCGCTGGACGAGGTCGGGACGGCGACGCCACTCCTCGACTGGTGTTCGCTACGCCACGAAACCCAGTACACGCGGCTTTTCCGTTCATGACAGCCTTGATGGCTCTACTCCTGACGATTGGCGTCGGCGTCGTTGCCGTCATCCATGCACTATGGGGTTTCGGCAGCCATTGGCCGGAAGCCAGCGAGGAGGCTCTCGCCCGCAGCGTCGTCGGTGACGGACGGCGCCGCATGCCACCCGCCTGGCAGTGCTTTCTGGTCGCGCTGGCGCTCGCTGCGATGGCGCTGTGGCCCTGGTATGTGATCGGCCGGATCCATGAGCCCGTGGTGCTGGCCGGCACCTACGCGATCGCCGGCATCTTCATGGCGCGCGGTATCGCCGGCTTCAGTGCGCGCTGGAAGTCGCACTTCACGGTCGAGCCGTTTGCCACGCGCAACCGGAAGTACTATTCGCCCTACTGCCTCCTGCTGGGCGTGGGATACATTGCCCTGGTGGCCGGAGAACTGGACAGATGAACGCTCGTGGTCCGCTGAGAGTTGGAGTCGGTGGTCCCGTGGGATCGGGCAAGACCGCCCTGGTCGAGCGCCTGTGCAAACGCATGCGCGAGACCTACGACATTGCCGTCGTCACCAACGACATCTACACCAAGGAAGACGCGGAGTTCCTGACGCGGGCCGGCGCGCTGGCGCCCGAGCGCATCGTGGGCGTCGAGACCGGTGGCTGCCCGCACACGGCGATTCGCGAGGACGCCTCGATCAACCTGGCCGCGGTGTCCGACATCGTGCGCAAGTGGCCGGACCTCGAGGTCATCTTCGTCGAGTCCGGCGGCGACAATCTGGCGGCAACCTTCTCTCCCGAACTGGCCGATCTAACGATCTACGTGATCGATGTCTCGGCAGGCGAGAAGATCCCGCGCAAGGGCGGGCCCGGTATCACCCGATCGGACCTGCTGGTCATCAACAAGATAGACCTGGCGCCGCTGGTCGGCGCCGACCTGGGTGTCATGGACCGCGATGCCCGCAGGATGCGCGGGCAGCGGCCCTTCATCTTCTCCAATCTCAAGGAGAATAAAGGCCTGGAGGACATCGCGGCCTTCATCGTCCGGCAGGGTGGCCTGCCGGCACGGCTGGGCTGAGTGCCTGGATAAGAGGAGAATTAAATGAACACTCGATCCACGCGCCTGGCGGCCCTGCTCGTCATGCTGGCGACCCCGGTGCTGGCTCACTCGGGCCACGAGACGTCCGGATTTGCCCATCCCTTCACCGGACTGGATCATTTGCTGGCGATGGTCGGCGTCGGCCTCTGGGCCTCGATGCTCGCGGTGAAACGGCCGGCCGCCGCATACCTCGTACCGGCTTCTTTCATCGCAATGATGCTTGTCGGGGCAGCTGCCGGATTCGCGGGCATAAAAGTGCCTCTTGCGGAGGCTGCTATCGTCGGGTCCGTCCTGGTCCTCGGCGCCCTGATCGTGGCTGCGGTGCGTCTTCCGTCCGTGGCGGCCATGGCCGTCGTGGGACTTTTTGCAGTGTTCCATGGCTATGCCCACGCTATCGAAGCGCCGACCAGCGGGGCCGGCCTCTATATCTTGGGCTTTGTGGTGGCGACGGCTCTTCTGCACGCGGCCGGCCTCGGACTCGGCTGGGTTGCACGGCGCTCGCTCGGCGACGTCGCGATCCGCGCCCTCGGCGGCGCGGTCATGGCCGGTGGCGCGCTGGTGCTGATCGCCAACTAATCCTTTTCCCAAGCGCATCCGTCTGTTTGGCACGGTTTTCGCTTCCCTTGATTTCCGGCGGGGAGAACCGTCGAAGTTCAAGGAGAGCGGGATGAAATTGGGAACACTCATGCGGACGGGTCTCGTCGCAGCCGGCCTCGTGGCCAGCGCGGCGACCAGCGCGTTCGCGCAGGCGGGTGACACGATCAAGGTCGGCATCCTCCATTCGCTGTCGGGCACGATGGCGATCAGCGAGACGACCCTGAAGGACGTCGTGCTGATGATGGTCGAGGAGCAGAACAAGAAGGGCGGCCTCCTGGGCAAGAAGCTCGAGCCGGTCGTGGTCGACCCGGCGTCGAACTGGCCGTTGTTCGCCGAGAAGGCGCGCGAACTGCTGCAGAAGGAGAAGGTCGCCGTGGTGTTCGGCTGCTGGACCTCGGTCAGCCGCAAATCGGTGCTGCCGGTGTTCGAGGAGCTGAACGGCATCCTCTTCTACCCGGTCCAGTACGAGGGGCAGGAGAGCCAGCGTAACGTCTTCTACACCGGCGCCGCTCCGAACCAGCAGGCGATTCCGGCTGTCGACTATCTGATGAGCAAGGACGGCGGCGAAGTGAAGCGCTGGGTCCTGGCCGGCACCGACTACGTCTATCCGCGTACGACCAACAAGATCCTCGAAGCGTACCTGATCCAGAAGGGCGTTCCGAAGGAAGACATCCTGATCAACTACACGCCGTTCGGTCATTCGGACTGGCAGTCGATCGTGGCCGACATCAAGAAGTTCGGCTCGGCCGGCAAGAAGACCGCCGTCGTGTCGACGATCAATGGCGACGCCAACGTTCCGTTCTACAAGGAGCTCGGCAACCAGGGCATCAAGGCCAAGGACATCCCCGTCGTGGCCTTCTCCGTCGGCGAAGAAGAGCTCGCCGGCATCGACACCAAGCCGCTGGTCGGCCATCTGGCGGCCTGGAACTACTTCCAGTCGGTCAAGGATCCGACCAACGCCGAGTTCATCAAGACCTGGCAGGCCTTCACCAAGAACCCGAAGCGCGTGACCAACGATCCGATGGAAGCGTCGGTGATCGGCTTCAGGATGTGGGTCGAGGCGGTCAAGAAGGCCGGCACGACGGATCCGGACAAGGTGATCGACGCGCTGATCGGCATCAAAGTCCCCAACCTGTCGGGCGGGATCTCCGAGATGCTGCCGAACCATCACATCACCAAGCCGGTGCTGATCGGCGAAATCGAAGCCAACGGTCAGTTCGACGTGGTGTGGAAGACCCCCGGCCTCGTCCCGGGCGCCGCGTGGTCGCCGATCCTCGACGACTCCAAGAACCTCAAGGCTGACTGGACGAAGCCCGTGAACTGCGGAAACTTCGACACCGTCGCCAACAAGTGCATCGGCAAGGCGGCCAAGTAAAGTCGACTCGCAGGACAAAACAGGACGGGGCGACTTTCGAGTCGCCCCGTTTCCATCTCCCGGGTTAAGTCTCAGCACATGCATTTTCTTCGGCCGTTCCCGGTCCTCCTTTCCGTGGTGGCGTCGCTGGCCCTCGCCGGTGCCGCCCTTGCCGCGGACCTTGCCACCCTCGTGGGAAATCTCACCTCCGGCGGTCTGAGCGAGCGCGAGGCGGCGATCACCGCACTGGCGGCGTCGGGGGAGGAGCGCGCCGCGCCGATCCTCGAAGCCCTTGCGGCCGGCCAGCTCTATGTCCGAACGTCCGACAAGCTCGCCGTGATCGGCAAGGCCGACGGCAACAAGCTGGTGCTGGTCGCCGCGGTTTCCGGCAGTCCTGCCGGCAGCGCCGTCGAAGCAGACCTCGAACGGGTGCGGGTGAACAACCGTCTGCGCGGTACGATCGAGGCCGCGGTCGGCTCGCTCACCCTGATGAGCCCCAATGCCAGGACCCGGCTCAGCGCCGCCGATGCGCTCTTCAAGCGCCGCGATGCGACGGCCCTTGCGGCCCTCGACCAGGCGCTTGCCGCCGAGAAGGATCCGCGCATCAAGCGCGCGATGAGCGAGGCGCGCGCCGCCATCATCCTCGCGACCGCCGATTCACCGCCGGCGCAGAAGCTCGCCGCCGTCACCGTGCTGCGGGACCGCGCCGACCGCGACTCGCTGGGCGTCCTCAACGCCGCCGCCTCCGCCGCTCCCGAGGGCGAGGTCAAGACGGCCGCCGCCGCCGCCGCGAGTTCCATCGAGCAGACGCTGGCTGCCTGGCAGATGGCGCAGAACGTCTGGTACGGCATTTCGCTCGGCTCGGTGCTGCTGCTGGCCGCCATCGGGCTCGCCATTACCTTCGGCACCATGGGCGTGATCAACATGGCGCATGGCGAGATGGTCATGCTGGGTGCCTACACCACGTTCGTCGTGCAGGAAGTCATCCGCACCTCGGCGCCGCACCTGTTCGACGTCTCGCTGGCCATCGCGCTGCCGCTTGCCTTCGTCGTGTCGGGCGCCATCGGCATCCTGATCGAACGCACCATCATCCGCTTCCTCTACGGCCGTCCCCTCGACACCCTGCTCGCGACCTGGGGACTGTCGCTCGTGCTGCAGCAGGCTGTGCGCTCGATCTTCGGTTCGTCCAACCGCGAGGTCGGCGCGCCGTCCTGGATGTCGGGCGCCTTCCAGCTCGGCCAGCTCAACATCACCTACGGGCGCCTCTGGATCGTCGTCTTCTCGCTGGTCGTCTTCGTTGCGCTGATCCTGATCCTGCGCAAGACGCCGCTCGGCCTCTACATGCGCGCGGTCACGCAGAATCGGCCGATGGCCTCGGCCGTCGGCATCCGGACGCCGCGTGTCGATGCGCTGACCTTCGGCCTGGGCTCGGGCATCGCGGGCCTGGCCGGCGTTGCGCTGAGCCAGATCGACAATGTCAGCCCCAACCTCGGCCAGGGCTACATCATCGACTCCTTCATGGTCGTGGTGTTCGGCGGCGTCGGAAACCTGTTCGGCACGCTCATCGGCGCCCTGACGCTCGGCGTCGTGAACAAGTTCCTTGAACCCTATGCCGGCGCCGTTCTCGGCAAGATCCTGGTGCTGGTCTTCATCATCATGTTCATCCAGCGACGCCCCCGCGGCCTGTTCGCACTGAAGGGCCGATCGGTCGAATGAGGGCGGTCGAATGATCACGCGTTTCCTCTGGCAGGGCATGGACCGCAACCTGCGCCTGTTCGTCCTGCTCATCCTGGCCGTCGGCATCTCGCTGCCGCTGGCCAACCTGATCCTCGCTGCCAGCAACCCGGCGCATGTGCCGTCCTGGGTGCTGCAACTGGTCGGCAAGTATCTCTGCTACGCGCTGCTTGCGCTGGCGGTCGACCTCGTCTGGGGCTTTTGCGGCATCCTCTCGCTGGGCCACGGCGCCTTCTTCGCGCTGGGCGGCTACTGCATGGGCATGTACCTGATGCGCCAGATCGGCAGCCGCGGCGTCTACGGCAATCCGATCCTGCCCGACTTCATGGTGTTCCTGAACTACAAGGAACTTCCCTGGTTCTGGCACGGCTTCAACCATTTCTGGTTCGCCGCCATCATGGTGGTGCTGGTACCCAGCGTGCTGGCCTTCGCGCTGGGCTGGTTCGCGTTCCGCAGCCGCGTCACCGGCGTCTATCTGTCGATCATCACCCAGGCGATGACCTTCGCCCTGATGCTCGCCTTCTTCCGCAACGACATGGGGCTGGGCGGCAACAACGGCCTGACCGACTTCAAGGACATACTGGGCTATTCGGTGCAGGCAGACAGCACACGCGCCGCGCTCTTCTTCGCGTCGGCCGTCGCACTGGCACTGGGCCTCGTCATTTCGGCGGCGGTGGTCAGCTCGCGCTTCGGCAAGGCGCTCACCGCCGTGCGCGACGCCGAAAGCCGCATGCGCTTCCTCGGCTATCGCGTGGAGGGCTTCAAGCTCTTCGTCTTCGTGCTGTCGGCGGCGATGGCCGGCGTGGCGGGCGCCCTCTACGTCCCCCAGATCGGCATCATCAATCCTGGCGAGTTCGCGCCCGGCAACTCGATCGAGGCCGTGCTGTGGGTGGCGGTCGGCGGCCGCGGCACGCTGATCGGCCCGATCATCGGCGCCGTGCTCGTGAACTTCGGCAAGACCTGGCTGACCGGTGCGCTTCCCGAGGTCTGGCTGTTCGCGCTGGGCGCCCTGTTCATCGTGGTCACGCTGCTGCTGCCCAAGGGCATCGTCGGCCTGTGGGGGCAGATGAAGAGCCGGTCGCAGGCCCGCAAGGCGAGGGCGCCGGCATGAACGCCCCGACGATGCGCAGCACGTCGGCGCTGCTCTATCTCAGCGGCGTCACCGTCTCGTTCGACGGGTTCAGGGCGCTGAACAATCTGTCGCTGCTGATCGAACCGGGCGAGATGCGGGCCATCATCGGCCCCAACGGCGCCGGCAAGACCACCATGATGGACGTGATCACCGGCAAGACGCGGCCCGATTCGGGCGAGGTCGTGTTCGATGGCCAGGCCGACCTCACCAAGCTCGACGAGGCCAGCATCGCCACGCTGGGCATCGGCCGCAAGTTCCAGAAGCCCACCGTGTTCGAGAACCATACGGTGCGTGACAATCTGCTGCTGGCTCTGGCCGGCATGCGGAGCTGGCACCGGCTGCTCACGGCGGCGCCGAGCAAGGCCGAGAACGACCGGCTGGAGGAGATACTCTCGATCATCCGCATGGCCCCGCAGCAGCACATGCTGGGCGCCCGGTTGAGCCATGGGCAGAAGCAGTGGCTCGAGATCGGTATGCTGCTGGCCCAGAATCCCAAACTGATGCTGGTCGACGAGCCGGTCGCGGGCATGACCGACGTCGAGACCGAGACCACTGCGCAGGTGCTGCGCGAGGTCAACAAATCGCATTCGGTGGTCGTGGTCGAGCACGACATGAGTTTCGTGCGGGCGCTCGGCGTGAAGGTGACGGTGCTGCACGAGGGCTCGACTCTGGCCGAGGGATCGCTCGACCAGGTCAGCGCCGACCCGCGCGTCGTCGAAGTCTATCTGGGGCGCTGATCGTGCTGACTGTCCAGAACGTCAATCTCTACTACGGCGCGGCCCAGGCGCTGCGGAGCGTCTCGCTGTCGGCCACGATCGGCCGCGTGACCTGCCTGCTCGGTCGCAACGGGGTCGGCAAGACCAGCCTGCTGCGCGCCATTTCCGGCATGCAGTCCATCGGCTCGGGCAGTATTCAGGTCGACGGACAGGAAGTCTCGAAACTGCCGCCCTACGAACGCGCGCGCCGCGGCGTGGCGCTCGTGCCACAGGGCCGCGAGATCTTTCCGTTGCTGACGGTAAAGGAGAATCTCGAAACCGGCTTCGCGCCGGTGCGCCGCGAGCACAAGAAGATACCGGACGAGGTGTTCGAGCTGTTTCCCGTACTGCAGTCGATGCTGAAGCGTCGCGGCGGCGACCTGTCGGGCGGTCAGCAGCAGCAGCTCGCGATCGGCCGTGCGTTGACGATGCGGCCCAAGCTGCTGCTCCTCGACGAACCGACCGAAGGCATCCAGCCGTCGGTCATCAAGGATATCGGCCGCGCCATTACCTACCTGCGCCAGCGCGGCGACATGGCGATAGTGCTGGTCGAGCAGTATCTCGACTTCGCCCATGAACTCGCCGACGACTTCGCGGTCATGGACCGCGGCGAGGTCGTGCTGTCGGGCACGCGCGAGACCTTCGACGTCGAGGCCGTGCGCAAGCACATGACGGTCTAGAATAACCGTCGTCTTGACCGAAGACCCGAAGGGCGGAGTGGAGTTTACCCCGAGGAACTCGAGGGGCGCTCCGGTCGAGGCGACGGGAACTTACTGAGCCGTCTGCGCGCCGCGCACCAGACGGCCCGGGCGTTCGCCGGTCAGTTCGTCGTTCTGCATCGTCTCGACGCCGGCATTGAACGTGTGGCGGTAGCCCGAGGCGCGCTGGATCAGGCGGCGGCCGCCGGTCGGCAGATCGTAGGCCACTTCCGGCCGCTTCAGCGTGAGATTGTCGAAGTCGATGACGTTGATGTCGGCCTTGTGGCCCGGCGCCAGCAGGCCGCGGTCCATCAGCCCGTAGGCCTCGGCTGTGCCTCGCGTCTGCTTGGCGATCAGGAATTCGAGGTCGAGCTTCGGCCCGCGCGTGCGGTCGCGGCCCCACAAGGTGAGCAGCGAGGTCGGTGAGGAGGCGTCGCAGATCACGCCGACATGGGCGCCGCCGTCGGCGATGCCCAGCACCGACGCCGGATCGGTGATCATCTCGTGCACGACGTCGAGACTGCCATAGGCATAGTTCTCGAACGGCAGCATCAGCAGGCCCTTGCCGCCGCGCGACATCATCTCCTCAAGCGCCACGGCGTGCGGCGTACGTCCCGTGCGCTGCGCGATCGCCGCGATCGAGTCCTTGCTGTCGGGCTCATAGTCCGGCCGATCGGCGATCGGGAACATCCGGTCGAAGGCCTCGGCCATGAAGGCGCGCGGGTTGGGTTCCTGCTTGCCCTCGGTCAGCACCCGGCGCAGCTCGGCGTCGGACACGAGGCGCTGGTAGCGCTCCTCCGGCGAGAGTTTGCGCATGTCGAGCCAGGCGCGGTGGCCGGCGAAGGGATGGGCCGTCGTTTCAAGTCCCATGATGACGCCGATCGGACGCGAGCCGACCTGTGCATTGGCCTTGCGGCCGGTACGACGCACGGCGTTGATCTGGTCGAGCGTCTCGCGCCACAGTTTGGGCTGGGCATCGACCTGGACCAGCAGGCAGGAGAGTGGGCGGCCCGCCAGCTTGGCCGCCGCGTCGAGCGCCTCGAACTCGCCCGGTCCGAAGTCGGAGTTGACCTGCAGCACGCCGCGGCCGGCGCGCTTCATGCCCTGGGCGATGCCGAGCAGCTCGGCTTCGCGGGCGCTGAGCGAGGGCGTGAAGCGGCCGTCACGCGCCTTGTGCTTGGTGGTGCGCGATGTCGTGAAGCCCATCGCGCCGGCACGCAGTGCCTCTTCGGTGAGGCGCGCCATCTCCTCGATCTCGCGCTCGGTCGGCACCTCGGCATGGTCGGCGCCGCGATCGCCCATCACGTAGAAGCGCAGCGCGCCGTGCGGAAGCTGCGCGGCCACATCGACCGCGCGATCCATCGAGGCCAGTGCGTCGAGATAGTCGGGGAAGGACTCCCAGTTGAACTTCACGCCTTCGCTGAGAACGGTGCCGGGAATGTCCTCGACGCCTTCCATCAGATTGATGAGATAGCCCGAGGCGCCCGGGCGGACCGGCGCGAAGCCGACGCCGCAATTGCCGAACACCGTCGTCGTGACGCCGTGCCACGAGGAGGGCGTGACGAACGGATCCCACGTCGCCTGGCCGTCGTAATGCGTGTGGATGTCGACGAAGCCGGGGGCGACGATCAGCCCCTCGGCATCGATCTCGCGCTTGCCGGCGCCCAGCTTGGGCTCGACGGCGGCGATGCGGTTACCTTGCACTGCAACATCGGCGACGCGGCGCGGGGCGCCCGAGCCGTCGATCACGGTTCCGTTTCGGATGACGAGGTCAAACATGGCGCGGAGGATAGGCCCGGGCGGTGGCCCCGGTCTATGTTCGGGATCTCGAAAAGCCATCCCGTCCGGGGGACCGACCTTTGCAGAAACCGCTTCTCTTCTCGCCACTCAAGATGCGCGGCGTCACGGCGCCCAACCGCTGTGTCGTTTCGCCGATGGTCCAGTTCCGCGCGACGGACGGGCTGGTGAACGATTTCCACCTCGTCCATCTCGGCAAGTTCGCGCTGGGCAAGTTCGGCGTCGTGTTCACCGAGAATTGCGCCGTCGAGCCGCGCGGCCGGGTCACGCAGGGCGATCTCGGCCTGTGGGACGACGGCCAGATCGCCAGCCACAAGCGGCTGACGGATTTCATCCGCGGCGAGGGCGTGCTCTCGGCGACGCAGATCACCCACTCCGGGCGCAAGGGCTCGACGCCGCGCACCTTCGACAAGCGTGGGCAGTTCGGACCGGAAGGCGCGGGCTGGCAGAAATGGGAAGTGGTCGGCCCGACCGATCTCGCCGCCGCCGAAGGCTGGCTGAAGCCGCGGGCGTTGTCGGTCGACGAGATCGAGGAGCTGGTGCGGAAGTTCGCCGCCGCCGCAAAGCGCGCCGATGCGGCAGGCTACGACGTGCTCGAGGTGCATGGCGCGCACGGCTACCTGCTGGCGCAGTTCCTCTCGCCGATCAGCAACACGCGCAACGACCAGTATGGCGGCGACCGCGCCGGTCGCATGCGCTTCCCGCTCGACGTGGCCCGCGCGGTGCGCCAGGCGTGGCCGGAGAACAAGCCGCTGTTCGTGCGTGTCTCCGCCGTCGATGGCGGTGGCGGCTGGGACGTCGACGACACGGTGGCGTTCGCCCAGGAGCTGAAGGCGATCGGTGTCGACGTGATCGACTGTTCCTCCGGCGGCATCGCCGGTGCCGCGACGGCGGCGGGCGTGAAGCGCGGTCTCGGCTTCCAGGTGCCGTTCGCTTCGGCGGTGAAGAAGGGCGCCGGCATCCCGACCATGGCGGTCGGCCTGATCCTCGACGGGCCGCAGGCCGAAGCGATCCTGCAGGAAGGCGACGCGGACCTGATCGCGATCGGCCGCCAGGCGCTCTACGAACCTTTCTGGGCGCTGCACGCCGCACAGGCGCTGGGCTGCGATCCGGACTTCGACCTGTGGACGCCGGAATACGGATGGTGGCTGGAGAAGCGCGAGCACACGCTCGGCCGCAAGTAACGAACAAGACAATAAACGGGAAACGTACATGACGGGTATTCTTGCGGGCCTCCGCATCGTCGAGGGCTCGGCTTTCATTGCCGCGCCCCTGGGCGGTATGACTCTCGCCCAGATGGGCGCCGACGTGATCCGCTTCGACGATATCGCCGGCGGCCTCGACAACGATCGCTGGCCCATCACCGACGATGGGCGCTCCATCTATTGGGCGGGTCTCAACAAGGGCAAGCGGTCGATCGCGGTCGACCTGCGCAACCCGAAGGGACGCGAGCTGCTCACGGCGCTGATCACCGCGCCGGGCGAGGGCGCGGGCATCTTCACGACCAACATGCCGGCGCGCGGCTGGCTCGCCTACGAGGAGCTGGCGAAGAAGCGCGCCGACCTGATCGCGCTCAACATCATCGGGGCGCGCGACGGCTCGGCGCACGTCGACTACACGGTGAACGCCATCACCGGCTTTCCGATGGTCACCGGTCCGGTGAGCCATGAAGGACCGGTGAATGCGGTCTGCCCGCCCTGGGATCTGGCGGCTGCCTATGCGGGCGCCCTGTCGATCCTGGCCGCAGAGCGTCATCGCCGCATGACGGGCCACGGCCAGAAGATCGTGCTGCCGCTGCAGGACGTGGCGCTCGCGACGACTTCGGCACTGGGCTACATCGGCGAAGCGGTGGTCAACGACGTCGACCGTCCGCGCTACGGCAACGAGATCTTCGGCACCTTCGGCCGCGATTTCCGTACGAAGGACGGCCGCTTCGTGATGATCTGTATCTTCTCCAACCGCCACGTCGATGCGCTGGCGGAGGCCGGCGGCTTTGCCGAGGCATTCCGGAAAATCGAGGCCGAGACCGGGCTCGACCTGAAGAGCGATGCCGGGCGGTGGAATGCGCGCCGGCAGCTGATCGCCGTGATCGAGCCGTGGGTCGCCGCGCACGATGCGGCCGATGTTGCGGCAGCGCTCAAGAAGGCCGGTGCCCTCTGGGCGCCGTACCAGACGTTCCGCGAGCTGGCGGTCGACAAGACCAACGTGGCCGAGAATCCGATGTTTACCGTGCTCGACCAGCCGGGCATTGGCCGCTATCCGGTCGCCGCCTCCCCGATGCAGTTCGGCGCCGTGCCGCGCCAGCCGCCGCAGCCGGCGCCCGTGCTCGGCCAGCATACGGACGAGATCCTTTCGGGTATTCTCGGCCTGCCCGGGCACGAGATCGCCCGGCTGCATGACGACAAGGTCATCGGTGGGCCCAGATAGGATCCTCATCGCGGGCGGCGGCATCGGCGGACTGGCAACGGCGCTGGCGCTCGCCCAGAAGGGTATCGCCTCGCAGGTGCTGGAGAAGGCGAGCCGCCTCGGCGAGATCGGCGCGGGCATCCAACTCGGACCCAACGCTTTCCACTGCTTCGATCATCTCGGTGTCGGCGAGGCCGCGCGCGGCATGGCGGTCTATATCGACCAGCTTCGCCTCATGGACGCGCTGGCCGACGGCGAGATCTGCCATATCGATCTCGGCGACAGGTTCCGCGCCCGCTTTGGCAATCCCTATGCCGTCGTCCATCGCGGCGACCTGCATGGCGTGCTGCTGAAGGCCTGCCAGGACCATCCGCTGATCGAGTTGCGCACCAGCGCGGAAGTCACGGGCTACGACCAGGATGGCGCATCGGTCTCCGCCCGGCTGCGCGGCGGCGAGACGGTCAAGGGCCGCGCCCTGATCGGCGCCGACGGCCTGTGGTCGAACGTGCGGGCGCAAGTGACGGCGGACGGTCCTCCGCGCGTGTCGGGGCACACGACCTACCGGTCGGTGATCCCGACGGATCAGATGCCGGAGGACCTGCGCTGGAACGCCGCCACGCTCTGGGCCGGGCCGAAGTGCCACATCGTCCACTACCCTTTGTCGGGCTGGAAGGTGTTCAACCTCGTCGTGACCTACCATAACCACGCGCCCGAGCCGGTGGCCGGCAAGCCGGTCGACACCGAAGAGGTCCGGAAGGGTTTCACCCATGTCTGCGAACGGGCGCAGAACATCATCCGCCATGGCCAGAACTGGCACATGTGGGTTCTCTGTGACCGCGACCCGGTCGACCGGTGGGTCGACGGAAGGGTGGCGCTGCTGGGCGATGCCGCACACCCCATGCTGCAGTACATGTCCCAGGGCGGATGCATGGCGATGGAAGATGCGGTCTGCCTGGCCGATTCGCTGTCCCGCAGCGATTCGGTCGAGGCCGGCCTCGTTACCTATCGCGATCGGCGGGTGTTGCGCACGGCGCGCACGCAGCTGATGTCCCGCGCCATGGGCGATCACGTCTATCACCCGGCCGGTCCGCACGCGGCCCTGCGCAACAGCATCATGGGCGCGCGGACCCAGGATCAGTGGCTCGACACGCTGCAGTGGCTTTACGGCGGCAACGGGCTCGGCTAGGGCTGCTGGCTCAGGCTGCGTCAGCGGAGCTCCAGGAATGCGCCACGTCTTCTTCGTCCTCGCCCTGCTGTGCACGGCGCTGAGCGCAGGCATCTTCTATTCCTTCTCGACCATCGTCATGCCCGGGCTCGACCTCGGCGGCGCGGCGTCGGCCGTCAATGCCATGCACGGCATCAACACCATCGTGCGCAGCCCGTTGTTCGCCATCGTGTTCTTCGGAGCCCTGGTGCTGCCGCTGCTGGCCGCACTCGGTTCCCGTTCGGCCGGGCATCGCGGCGCGGCCCGCCTCGCGGGCCTGGCGGCGCTGATCTATGCCGCTGCCGTCATCGGCGTCACCCTGCAGGTCAACGTGCCCCTGAACGAGACGCTCGCCTCCTTCACCGTGGCCGGCACCGACGCCAATGCCGCGAACTGGAAGGAATTCGCGGGACCATGGGCGCTGTGGAACCATGTCCGCACCCTGGGCGCGATCCTGGCGCTGCTCTGCCTGCTCGCCGCCTGGGCGGTCGACCTGACCTCGGTGAACCGGCGTTCCTACGGCCTGCGCTGACCGCAGCCCCCGGCGAGGACGTCAGATGATGACGTCCTCGTGCATCGCGGCCATCAGGCCGGGGTTGTCACGATAGTCGACGTGCACGCCGACCAGCACCGGGCCATCCATCGCCATGGCCTTGCGCAAGGTCGGCTCGATCGCGTCGGCATCCTTGATCATCAGTCCCTGCGCGCCCATCGACTCGGCGAACTTCACCAGGTCCACGGGTCCGAAATGCACGCCTGAATCGCGGCCGTAGGCGGCGACCTGCTGGATGCCGACCATGTTGTAGCTGCCGTCGATCCAGACGATGTGCACGAAGTTGCACTTGAGGCGGACCGCCGTCTCGAGCTCGACGGCGGAGAACAGGAAGCCGCCGTCGCCGGAAATCGAGATCACCTTGCGACCGGGTTCGGCGAGACAGGCCGCGATGCCCCACGGCAGCGCGACACCCAGCGTCTGCTGGCCGTTGCTGATCAGGATCTGCCGCGGCCGGTGGCTGATGAGATGCCGCGCCATCCAGATGTGGAACGAACCCATGTCGGAGCAGAGCGTCACGTCCTCATCGATCAGCTTCTGCAGCTCGTGGACGAGGCGCAGCGGATGGACCGGCGTGCCGTTCCGTTTGGCCGCCTCGGCCGCGACCGTCGTGCGCTCGCGATGGATCTCGGCCAGCAGCGCCGACTGGGTCGGCCGTTCCTTGGGCTTCAGCAGCGCCGACAGCGCACGCAAGGTCGCCGCGCTGTCGCCCATCAGCTCGACGTCGGGGCGGTAGCACTGGTCATAATCGGCCGGGATGCAGTCGATATGGATCAGCTTGCGCTTGCGGCCTGCATTCCAGAGCCCGGGATCGTATTCGACCGGATCGAATCCGATCGTGACGACAACGTCAGCCTCATCGAGCAGGCGATCCGCCGGCTGGTTATGGAACAGGCCGACGCGTCCGCCGAAGCAGTCGAGCCGGTCGCGAGGCACGACGCCGGCAGCCTGATAGGTGCCGGCCACCGCCAGCCGCGTACGCGCCAGCAGCACGCGCACGGCCTCGGCGACGGGTCCCTGGCTGGCCAACATGCCAAGCAGGACGACCGGCCGTTCGGCCGCATCGATCAGCCGGGCGGCTTCGGCGATCGCCTCGGTGTTGGCGGCACCCAGCCGGGGCACGGTCGCCGGTGCGAGCACGGGGCCGGGAGCTGCCGCCTTCATCACGTCCTTGGGCAGGCCGAGAAAGGCCGTCCCCGGACGGCCGGATTCGGCGGCACGGAAGGCGGAGGCGATGGCCTCGGAGATAGCCGACGGTGAATCTATTTCGGCGGCGTACTTGGTGATGGGGCGCAGCAGCGCCACCGTGTCCATGCTCTGGTGAGCCTGCTTCAGCCGGTCGGCAATCGGCACCGCGCCGCCCAGTGCCACCACCGGGTCGCCCTCGGTGTTGGCGGTGGCGAGACCGGTGGCGAGGTTGGAGACGCCGGGGCCGGATGTGACGAGTACCACGCCCGCCTTGCCGGTGAGGCGACCCAGCCCACCCGCGATGAAGGTGGCGTTCTGCTCGTGGCGGCAGACGGTGAGCCTGATCTTGGAATCGACCAGCGCGTCGAACACCGGATCGATCTTGGCGCCGGGAATGCCGAATATATGCTCGACGCCCTGGGCTTCGAGGTTGCGCACCAGCAGGTGCGCGCCGTTCTTCGGATCGCTGCTCATCGTGTCGCTCCGCTCTCGATTCCGGGCCGTGTCCGGGCGATCATGCCCGTCCGGGCATCCCTTGTCGCCCGCGATGGAAGGATGTCGCAATGCCGAGACTCACGGTCGAAGTGTATCAATCGCTCATGGATGCGCTGGTGGCACATTGCGAGAAGACCGGCGAGCCGCTGCGCCATTTCGTGTCGAGAGCACTCTCGGATGCGCTCGGCCTCGATCATTCGACCCTTTTCCAAGTGTCGACCACCGGCGCGCTGGTCCAGGGCGTCTATAACAAGGCTGTCACGGTCGGCGGCCTGAAGCCCCACGGCGACTTCGGCCTCGGCACCTTCGAGGGGCTGGATGGCGAGATGGTCGTGCTCGACGGCGAGTTCTACCAGGCCCATGCCGACGGCAGCATTACCGCGCCGGCCGACGATGCCTCGGTGCCGTTCGCGACTCTGACCAGCTTCCAGCCCCAGCATCGCGGCAAAATTGGGAACGTGACGTCCATGTCGTCGCTCACGGGCGAACTGGACAAGCTGCGCCGGTCGGACAATCTCTTCTTCGCGGTGCGCGTCGATGGCGAGTTCGAGGAAGTCTACTGGCGGGTCGCCTGCAAGGTCGAGGCGGGCGTTCATCTCGACAAGGCGACCGATGCCCAGGCCGAGTTCCGGCAAAAGAATATCAGGGGAACGATGGTCGGCTTCTGGTCCCCGGCCTATTCGCGCACCATTGCCGTCGCGGGCTGGCACCTGCATTTCCTGACAGAGGATCGCAAGGCGGGCGGCCATGTGCTGGGCTGCAAGGCGACCTCGCTCGACGTGCAGGTGCAGGACCTCGACGATCTACGTCTGGCCATTCCCGAAACCCGCGAATTCCTGCATGCCGACCTGACCCAGGACCCGGCCGCCGCGCTCGAGAAGGCGGAGATGGCCAAGAATCGGTAGGCGATCACACAGGACGGATGATCTCCGTCCCGTGTTTCGCCCTGCCGGTCTGGCGTCTCGGTCAGTCCGCCGGTCCGGAAATGCCGCTCAGGTCTTGGGTGTCGGCGGGCTTGCCAGCATTTCGGCGCAGGCGCGGGCTACGTCGGAGTCGGCATCCTTGGCACCGGGCATCGTGGCGAAGCCACTCTTGGCGACCACGTTGCCGCGGTCCCAGGTGCTCGCCTTGGTGAGTTCGGCAATCTTGCCCGCGGCATCGTCCTGGCGCTTGAAGCGGTCGACGCAGATCGGTGCAAGGGCCACCACGACGGCGTCGCGGACGGCGGATGCTGAATCCTTGCGTGCCGTTCCGCCGGTGACCCAGCCGCCCCAGGTGAAGCCGATGACCATGCAGAGGACGGCGCCGCCGACGGCGCTCCAGATCAGGGTGCTGATGTTCTTTGGCATTGTCATGGAATGTCTTTCCGGGGCCGTGCGGCCTCCTTCGGCTCGGCGCGCGCAGGATTGCGCAGCCGGCGTTCGATAGAACGAGGAATCTCGTGAACGAGACCGGCCGTTCGGGCCGGTTCGGATGCGGTCGCCTCGGTACGCGGGCGGGAGCACACACATCTCTCAGCCATCGCAGGCCGACCATTTGGTGGGCGATGGTATTGACTTGGTACAGGTTGCGCGCGCGAGTGTCCAACCGGGCGCTGGAATGATCGGTATGGATGCGATGAAGCAGGCACTCTTCCTTGCAATACTGGCCGCGGTGTTGCTCCTCGGTGCGACGTCGCCGCAGGCACAGCCGGATGGCGAGGCAGGCCAGTTCATCACTCAATGGAAGACGAGCAATGCGCTGTGCCGAAACGCTGCGACGCCGGCGCTCGAAGCGATCGCCTCCTGCGAGCAGCGCGATACCTATTCAAAGCTGCTGTCGGCCTCGAACTATTGCTATGGACCGGTCGAGGGCGCGGCTGCCGGATGGACGTCGTGCGGCGGCGATCCGGCGGCTGGCAAGCCCAGCGCCAAGGCGCTCGCGGACGCAACGTTGGCGCGCGCGACCGAAAGGTTCCAGAGGATGGGCGGCGTGTTCGTGCTGCCGGCGACGATCAATGGAACGTCGACTGCCTATTTCATCGTCGATTCGGGCGCGTCCAACGTCCAGATTCCGGAGGAGCTGGCCGAGGAGATGAAGCGCAACGGCACGCTCACGGAGGCCGATTCGCTCGGCCAGAGACGCTTCACCCTGGCCGACGGCAGCGGCCTTCAGCAGCGCATCGTGCGGCTCCGCTCGATCAGGATCGGCGAGCGCACGATGGAAAACGTGATGGCGTCCGTCAGCCCGCCGCGCAGCCGCGCCCTGCTGGGGCAGAGCTTCCTGCGCCGCCTCAGCTCCTGGAAGATCGACAATGTCAGGAACTCGATCGAATTCGAGTTCACAGGGTCGTTCTAGAACGTCCCGATTACTATTCCTCCCCCGTCACACGGGGAGGTGGCCCGAAGGGCCGTAGGGGGAGGGCCATGAGTTTGAACTCTTGCCGAACAGCGATCTCGGTGCTGCTTTCCCCCTCCCGGCCTCCCCCGTGAGACGGGGGAGGTGAAGTCGAGTTAGGTCGGT
>OFDC01000792.1_pt1 | contig 20320 bp, 19 predicted proteins | sample 1520941 | NCBI WGS metagenome assembly OFDC01 (sample SAMEA94258168, study PRJEB24077) | hot springs metagenome | biome: Aquatic biome; feature: Water | place: India | collected 2012-12-06 | depth 5 m | reverse complement strand
GTCGCCGCTGGCGTCGCCGGGCCCTGCGCGTCGTGCGGCGCGTCGTCCCCCGATGCGGCCTCGACCCCGGCCGCTGCCTCAGCCGCCCCTGGCAGCAGGAGCGCCACGCACAGCGACAGGGTGGCGGTGAGGCGGGAGGAGGAAGTCGGGCCCATGACCTCCGATGATGCCCTCCACGGGGGCGCCGCCCCTTGGGCGAGCGCAAGCGGCCGGTACAATCTGGCACATGCATCGCGCGATGGACACCCACGCCCGACGGGCGGCCAGCCGGCCGTCGCCGTCCGCGCTCACGCCGCACACCCACACGCGGCGCGAGACCACGCGCAGCCGAATTTGACCCTTGCAGTGCGCCGCCTCCACCGGGGGCGGCCCATCGGGTCCGCGCCGACCCGCCTGCACTGCAGCCCCAGCGTGTCCCGGGCTGCGCCGTCTTCGCCTTCCAAGAAAGTCCCGCCGTGAACGACCGAACCGCCGCCCCCGCCGGTACCGACTACCGCGCCACGCTGAACCTGCCCGACACGCCCTTCCCGATGCGCGGCGACCTGCCCAAGCGCGAGCCGGGCTGGGTGCAAGAGTGGGAGGACAAGGGCCTCTACAAGAAGCTGCGCGATGCGCGCTGCGGCCGGCCGAAGTTCGTGCTGCACGACGGCCCGCCCTATGCGAACGGCCAGATCCACATGGGCCATGCGGTCAACAAGATCCTCAAGGACATGATCGTCAAGGCGCGCCAGCTGGCCGGCTTCGATGCCCTGTATGTGCCAGGCTGGGACTGCCATGGCCTGCCGATCGAGAACCAGATCGAGAAGACGCACGGCCGCAACCTGCCGCGCGACGAGGTGCAGGCGAAGAGCCGCGCCTACGCCAGCGAGCAGATCGTCCAGCAGATGGCCGACTTCAAGCGCCTGGGCGTGCTGGGCGACTGGGAGCGTCCCTACCGAACCATGGACTTCGGCAACGAGGCCGGCGAGATCCGCGCGCTCAAGCGCGTGATGGAACGCGGCTTCGTCTACCGCGGCCTCAAGCCGGTGTACTGGTGCTTCGACTGCGGCTCATCCCTGGCCGAGTTCGAGATCGAGTACGCGGACAAGACCTCGCCCACCGTCGACGTCGCCTTCCAGGCCGCCGAGCCGCAGAAGCTCGCCGAGGCCTTCGGCCTGAACGGGCTGGACAAGGACGCCTTCGTCGTCATCTGGACCACCACCCCCTGGACCATCCCGGCCAACCAGGCGCTCAACCTCAACCCCGAGCTGGAGTACGCGCTGGTCGACACCGAGCGCGGCGTGCTGCTGCTGGCCCAGGCGCTGGTCGAGCGTTGCCTGGAGCGCTTCGGCCTGCAAGGCACGGTGATCGCGACCACGAAGGGCGCGAAGCTCGACGGCCTGAACTTCCACCACCCGCTGGCGCACGTCGACCCCTCCTACGCCCGGCTCAGCCCGGTGTACCTGGCCGACTACGCCACCGCCGAGGACGGCACCGGCATCGTGCACTCGGCCCCGGCCTACGGCGTGGAGGACTTCAACTCCTGCGTGGCGCACGGCGTGGGCACCGACCAGATCCTCAACCCGGTGCAGGGCAACGGCGTGTACGGGCCCGAGCTGGGCCTGTTCGCCGGCCAGCACATCTGGAAGGCCAACCCGAACATCGTGCAGGCCCTGGCCGATGCCGGCCGGCTGATGGCCTCGTCCAAGCTCCAGCACAGCTACCCCCACTGCTGGCGCCACAAGACGCCGGTGATCTACCGCGCGGCCGCGCAGTGGTTCGTGCGCATGGACGAGGGCGAGGGCGTGTTCACCGTGGACAAGGCCCCCAAGACGCTGCGGCAGATGGCGCTGGACGCCATCGAGCAGACCTCCTTCTACCCAGAGAACGGCAAGGCGCGACTGCGCGACATGATCGCCGGGCGGCCCGACTGGTGCATCAGCCGCCAGCGCAACTGGGGCGTGCCGCTGCCGCTGTTCCTGCACAAGGAGACCGACGAGCTGCACCCCGAGACCCTGCGCCTGATCGACCGCGCGGCCGACCTGGTGGAACAGGGCGGCATCGAGGCGTGGTCCAAGCTCGACCCGGCCGAGTGGCTGGGCAGCGAGGGCCCGCAGTCGGCCGCGTTCTACCGCAAGAGCAACGACATCCTCGACGTCTGGTTCGATTCCGGCAGCACCTTCTTCCACGTGCTGCGCGGCTCGCACGCGGGCGAGGGCCACGAAACCGGTCCGGAGGCCGACCTGTACCTCGAAGGCCACGACCAGCACCGCGGCTGGTTCCACAGCTCGCTGCTGATCGCCTGCGCGCTGGAAGGCCGTGCGCCCTACCGCCACCTGCTGACCCACGGCTTCACCGTGGACAGCCAGGGCCGCAAGATGAGCAAGTCGCTGGGCAACGGTGTCGACCCGCAGGAGACCAGCAAGAAGCTGGGGGCCGAGATCATCCGGCTGTGGGTGGCCGCCAGCGACTACTCGGGCGACATCGCCGGCGACGACAAGATCCTCGCCCGTGTCGTCGACGCCTACCGCCGCATCCGCAACACGCTGCGCTTCCTGCTGGCCAACACCAGCGACTTCGATGCCACGAAGCACGCGGTGCCGCTGGAGCAGCTGCTGGAGGTGGACCGCTATGCGCTGGCGCGCGCGGCGCAGTTCCAGGCCGAGGTGCTGGCGCACTACCAGGCCTACGAGTTCCACCCGGTGGTGGCCAAGCTGCAGGTCTACTGCAGCGAGGACCTGGGCGCCTTCTACCTCGACGTGCTGAAGGACCGGCTCTACACCACGAAGGCCGATTCGCACGCCCGCCGCTCGGCGCAGACCGCGCTGTGGCACATCACCCACGCCATGCTGCGCTGGATGGCGCCCTTCCTCAGCTTCACCGCGGAGGAGGCCTGGAAGGTGTTCGCGCAGGGTGAGACCATCTTCACCGAGACGTACTGGAACTTCCCGGAGCTGCCCGATGCGGAGCAACTGCTTGAGGATCGCTGGCCGCTGGTGCTCAAGCAACGCGCATTGGTGCTCAAGGCCCTCGAGGATGCCCGCACCGCCGGCCAGATCGGTTCCTCTTTGCAAGCCGAGGTCACCTATCGCGCGAGTGGCGCCTTGCACGACCTCCTGGCCAGCTTCGGCGACGACTTGAAATTCTTGTTCATCACCTCCGCGGCGCGTGTCGAAAGCGTTGCTACAGAGGCCGATGAAGGACCGGTCGTCGCAGCTTCGGAGCACACCAAGTGCGAGCGCTGCTGGCACTACCGCGCCGACGTCGGCCACGATGCGCAGCACCCGACGATCTGCGGCCGCTGCACCAGCAACCTCTTCGGCGCGGGCGAGCCGCGCACGGTGGCCTGATGGCCCGCGCCGCCGCCAAGGCCGCACCGGCCGCCGCGTCGTCGTCGCTGTGGCCCTGGCTCGGGCTGGCGGCCATCGTCATCCTGCTGGACCAGCTGACCAAGACGCTGATCCTGCGCAGCTTCGCCTACGGCGATTCGGTGACTGTCACCGGCTGGTTCAACATCGTGCGGGCGCACAACACCGGCGCGGCGTTCTCCTTCCTGGCCGATGCCTCCGGCTGGCAGCGCTGGTTCTTCACCGGCATCGGCATCGTCGCCGCCGTGTTCATCGTCTGGATGCTGGCGCGCCACGGCGGGCAGAAGCTGTTCGCCTTCGCGCTGGCGATGATCCTCGGCGGCGCGCTGGGCAACGTGATCGACCGGCTGATGCACGGCTACGTGGTCGACTTCATCCAGGTGCACTGGCAGAGCGCCTGGTACTTCCCCGCCTTCAACATCGCCGACAGCGCCATCACGCTGGGGGCGGCCTGCCTCATCCTCGACGAACTGCGGCGGGTGCGCGCGGCACGCTGACCGCCCGCGAGTGCGGGCTCGCGCCTCCGTAGTCTCCCTGCTGGGGTTGGGCCGCATGGTCGGCCGACCGGGCATCGACCAGACTCGCTTGTCCAGAGGAGGACTGGCGATGACCCCTGCCCACCTGCCCCAGCCCGACGCCGCCACGCCGACCTCGCCCTTCGCGAGGCCGCTGCACACGCTGTCCTGGGCCGACCCCTTCCGCTGGATCGCACGCGGCTGGCAGGATTTCCGGCGCTGCCCCGGCATCGGCCTGTTCTACGGCGTCGCCTTCGTCGCCATGGGCTGGGCGCTGCTCACCGCCTTCCGCCATGCGCCGGCCTACGTGCTGGCGCTGTCCGCCGGCTTCCTGCTGATGGGCCCCTTCCTGGCGCTGGGCCTGTACCACGCCAGCCGCGCACTGGAACGCGGCGAGCGTCCCGACCTCGGCGACTCGCTGCTCGCCTGGGAGCCGCACATCGGCGCGCTGGCCATCTTCGGCTTCGTGCTGCTGGTGCTGGAGATGCTGTGGGCGCGCGCCTCGCTGGTGGTGTTCGCGCTCAGCTTCGACGGCATGCCGGACTTCAGGGGCTCGCTGCTGGCGCTGCTCAACCCCGAGAACATCGACTTCATCCTCGCCTACACCGCGGTGGGCGGCGTGTTCGCGGCCATCATCTACTCGGTCAGCGTGATCTCCATGCCGATGATCCTCGACCGCTCGGTCGACGCGATCAGCGCCGGGCTCACCAGCATGCGCCTGGTGCTCACCCAGACCGGCGTGATGCTGCTGTGGGGCGCGCTCATCACCGTGCTGGTGGCGCTGGCCATGCTGCCGTGGTTCCTGGGCCTGCTGGTCGTCGGCCCGGTGATCGGGCACGCGTCGTGGCATGCCTACCGGGCGGCGGTGGGCAGGGAAGACGGCCCCGGGGAGGCCGGGTCGTCGACGACCTGACCTGCCACACGCGTCACAGCACCTTCAACGGCCGACCGGGATGGCCGTTGCCCGGTCGACCGGCACCGCGGTGACGGAGTTCTGCGGCGAGCCCTCGATGACCCGCTCCGAATAGGTCAGGTACACCAGCGTGTTGCGGGGCCGATCGACCATGCGGACGATGCGCAGCCGCTTGAACAGCAGGCTGGTGCGCTCGCTGAACACCTCCTCCTGCGCCGGCAGCGGCTTGGGGAAAGTGATGGGGCCGACCTGCCGGCAGGCGATGGAGGCCTCGGACTTGTCCTCGGCGACCCCGATGGCGCCCTTGATGCCGCCGGTCTTGGCGCGCGACACGTAGCAGGTCACGCCGGGCACCCGGGGGTCGTCGTAGGCCTCGACGACGATCTTGTGGTCGGGACCGATCAGCTTGAACACGGTGTCCACCGAGCCGATCTGCTCGGCGCTCACCGGGCCGGCAGCCAGCGAGATCGCCAGCGCCAGCGCCGGTGCCAGCGCGGCGACGGCGGGGAAGGCCTCGCGGCTCGGGTGCAGGAAGGAGCAGGCGGTCATGGGGGTCCTCGAGGTGTTCGAGCCCCCATCCTGCCAGCTTCTCCGCCCGCGGCCGCCGAGGCCGCCGGGCCCATTCAGGGCAGCAGCACGCTCGATCCCGTCGTCTTGCGAGCTTCCAGGTCGCGGTGCGCCTGGGCCACGTCGGCCAGCGCATAGCGCTGCACCACTGGGATCTTCACCTGCCCGCTGGTGACCATGCCGAACAGGTCGTCGGCCATCTCCTGCGTGACCTCGCGCGTGGCGATGTGGGTGAACAGCGTCGGCCGGGTGACGTACAGCGAGCCCTTGGCGGCCAGCAGCCCGGTGTTGAGCGCGGCCACCGGGCCGGAGGAGTTGCCGAACAGCACCGCCAGGCCGAAGGGCTGCAGGCAGTCCAGCGAGCGCTCGAAGGTGTCCTTGCCGATCGAGTCGTACACGACCTTCACGCCGCGGCCGCCGGTGATCTCCTTGACGCGGGTGACGAAGTCCTCGGACTTGTAGTCGATGGTGTGGGTGGCGCCGTACTCGCGCGCCAGGGCGCATTTCTCGGGGCCGCCGGCGGTGCCGATCAGCTGCAGGCCGAGCGCGCGGGCCCATTGGCAGGCGATCAGGCCGACGCCGCCCGCCGCGGCATGGAACAGCACGAAATCCCCGGGCTGCAGCCCGCCCTGCGGCTGCGTGCGGCGCAGCAGATACTGCGCGGTCAGGCCCTTGAGCATCATGCCCGCGCCCTGCTCGAAGTCGATGCCGTCGGGCAGGCGCACCACGCACTTGGCGGGCATCACCCGCACGTCGCAGTAGGCGCCCGGGGGCTGGCTGGCGTAGGCCACCCGGTCGCCGGCCTGCAGGTGCATCACGCCGGGGCCCACCGCCTCCACGATGCCCGCGCCTTCCATGCCCAGGCTCAGCGGCAGCTGGTTGGGGTACAGGCCGCTGCGGTGGTAGACGTCGATGTAGTTCAGGCCGCACGCATGGTGGCGGATGCGCACCTCGCCGGGGCCGGGGTCGCCGACCTCCACCTCGACCAGTTGCATCACCTCGGGGCCGCCGAACTCGCGGATCTGGATGGCGTGGGGCATGTCGTGCGCTCCTGCGTTTGTCAAACTGCGCGGAGGTTAGTCGAAGCGGCGCTAGCATGCACGGCCCTCGCCCCCATGCCCCGCCTTTCTTGAAGCGCCTCGCCCACGCCCCCAACCTCGCCATCGCCACGCTGTGGGCCGACCTGCTCACGCAGGAAGGCTTCGAGGCGACGGTGCAGCGCGCCTTCGCCAGCGGCATCGCCGGCGAGATCCCGCCGGACCAGGCGCTGCCGGAGGTCTGGCTGGTCGACGACAGCCTGCTGGAGGCCGCGCGGGCCCGCCTGCACGAGCTGCAGCACCCGCGCACGCGGCGCTGGGCCTGCCCGCGCTGCCACGAACTCATCGACGGCCCCTTCGAGCAGTGCTGGAACTGCGGGGCCATGGCGCCATGACGAAGATCGACGCCCGACTGGCGCTGATGCTGACGCTGCCGCCCCTGCTGTGGGCCGGCAATGCGGTGGTCGGCCGGCTGGTGGTGGGCACCATCCCGCCACTGACCCTCAACGCGCTGCGCTGGACATTGGCCGCCCTGCTGCTGCTGCCGCTGGGCTGGCGGGTGCTGGCGCGACCCGAGGAGCGCGCCGCCATCCGGGTGCGCTGGAAGGAGCTGGCGCTGCTGAGCTTCCTCGGGGTGGGCTGCTACAACGCGCTGCAGTACCTCGCGCTCACCACCTCCACGCCGGTCAACGTCACCCTGATCGCTGCGAGTTCACCCGTGTGGATGATGGCCATCGGCGCGCTGATGCATGGCGAGCGGCCGCGCAAGCGCGAATGGACGGGCGCGGCCCTGTCGCTGGTGGGCGTGCTGCTGGTGCTGTCGCGCGGCCACCTGGAGACGCTCACCGGCGTGCGCTTCGTGCGCGGCGACCTGCTGATGCTGGTGGCGGTGATGACCTGGGCGTTCTACAGCTGGCAGCTCGCACGGCCGCCGGCATCGATGCGTGGCGAGCAGCGTCCCGCCTGGAACTGGGCCGAGCTCCTGCTGGTGCAGACCCTCTTCGGCGTGCTGTTCGGCAGCGTGGCCGCAGGCGCGGAAGTGGCGCTCACCGGCGCGACGGTGCAGTGGTCGTGGTGGGTGCCGGTGGTGCTGCTGTACGTGGCCATCGGCCCCTCGCTCATCGCCTACCGCTGCTGGGGCGTGGGGGTGGCCGCTGTGGGGCCGGCGGTGGCGGCGTTCTTCGCCAACCTCACGCCGCTGTTCGCGGCCGTGATGTCGGCCGCCCTGCTGGGCGAGCCGCCCCAGGCCTACCACGGGGTGGCGTTCGCGCTCATCGTCGCCGGCATCGCGGTGTCGTCGCGACGCTAGGACGCCGCGGGCCTCGCGACTTCAGGCCGTCGTCTCCGGCCAGTGGCGCGCGAACACCGGCGCGATCACGGGGTGTGCCTCGATGCGCGCGAGCACCTCGGCGAAGGCCGGTCGTTCGGCGTGCAGGTGCGCTCGCGTGCCCGACCAGCGCGAGACCACCGCCGCCAGCAGGTCGAGCGCGCCGAGGGAGGCGCCGCTGAGCCAGGGGCGCGGCTTCACCGTGTCGGCGAAGACGGTCCACAGCGCATGCAGGCGCTTGCGCGCGCCCCGGCGCACGGCTTCGCGCCCGGCCTCGTCGACCGCCGTCGTCCACCGCTCGGGGTAGTCGTTGATCCCGATGGCCGCGTAGCAGTTGGCCGCGATGTAGACGAGCCCGCGCAGGGCCTGCGCCCGGTCCGCGGGATCGCCCGGCAGCAGCCCGCTGTCGGGATGGCGCAGCGCCAACTCGATGAGGATGGCCGCGCTCTCCGTCATGGTGGTGCCGTCCGGGAAACGCAGCGCGGGGATCTGCAGCAGCGGGTTCACCTCCCGCAGGGCATCGAGGTCGGAGGCCTCGTCCCACGAGGCCGCATGGACCTGCCGGTACGGCAGGCCGATGAGCGCCAGTGCGCACTCGATGGCGGCGCTGCCGCTGCCCGGCGCGCCGTACAGCACATGATCGTCGTTCATGGTCCGGTCTCCCGCAGTGACGGTCGAGGGCGTCTCAGAAGGTGCCGGGGTACGCCCCGCCGTCGAGCAGCACGTTCTGGCCGGTGAAGTAGCCGGCGTGCGTGCTGCACAGGAAGGCGCACAGGGCGCCGAACTCCTCGGCGGTGCCGAAGCGCTGCGCCGGGATGCCCTGGCGGCGCTTGTCGGCCACGGTGTCGAGGTCCTGCCCCGACTTCTCGGCGCCGGCACGCAGCGTGGCGCGCAGCCGGTCGGTGTCGAAGGCCCCGGGCAGCAGGTTGTTGATCGTCACGTTGCTGGCCGCGATGCGCGGCTGGCGCGCGATGCCGGCGACGAAACCGGTCAGGCCGGAGCGTGCCCCGTTGGACAGGCCCAGCACGTCGATGGGCGCCTTCACCGCGCTGGAGGTGATGTTGACGATGCGGCCGAAGCGGCGCTCGCACATGGCGTCGACCGTGGCGCGGATCAACTCGATGGGCGTGAGCATGTTGGCCTCGACCGCCTTCAGCCAGGCCTCGCGGTCCCACTGGCGGAAATCGCCCGGGGGCGGCCCGCCGGCGTTGTTGACCAGGATGTCGACCTGCGGCGCCGCAGCCAGCGCCGCGGCACGCCCCTCGGGCGTGGTGATGTCGCCCACGACGGCGCGCACCTCGCTGCCGCCCAGGGCGCGCAGTTCGTCCGCGGTGGCCTGCAGCGCGTCGGCACCGCGTGCGGTGACGACCACGTTGACGCCCTCGCGCACCAGCGCCTGCGCGCAGCCCTTGCCCAACCCCTTGCTGGCGGCGCACACCAGCGCCCAGCGTCCCGCGATCCCGAGGTCCATGCGACCGTCCTTTCCTTGTGAAGCCTCAACGTCCCCGTGCAAGCAGCCACACGCCGGCCAGCACCAGCGCGGTTCCGGCAGCCACCCAGGGCGTGAACGGCTCGCCGAGCAGCCACACGCCCATGAGGATGGTCGACATCGGGCCGATCATGCCCGCCTGCGCGGTCAACGTGGCGCCGATGCGCTCGATGGACATCATCACCATGATGACCGGCGCGAAGGTGCAGGCCACCGCATTGAGCACCGACAGCCCGATCACCTCCGGGGCGACCACCGCGGCCGACAGCGGCCGCAGCAGCAGGAACTGCCCGATGCACAGCGCGCAGGCCACCGTGGTGGCCAGGCCGGTCAGCCGCAGCGAGCCCAGGCGCTGCACGACCTGGCCGCTGTAGACGAGGTAGACGGCATAGCTCACCGCGCTGCCGAACACCAGCGCGGCGCCGAGCAGCGCGTTCGGCCCTTCCAGCGTGAGCTCATGGCCGAACACCAGCAGCACGCCGCCATAGCTCACCGCCAGCGCGGCCAGCTGCGCCCGCGTCGCGCGGCGGCCGAACAGCACCACGCCCAGCAGCAGCACGATGGTCGGGTTGAGGTAGAGGATGAGCCGCTCGAAGCTGGCGCTGACGTATTGCAGGCCGGCGAAGTCGAGGAAGCTGGCGAGGTAGTAGCCGCTGAAGCCCAGGCCGGCGATGGCGGCCCAGTCGCGGCGCGTCAACGGCGGCCGCCCGCGCCCCGACCACCAGGCCAGGGCCAGGAACAAGGGCAGCGCGAACAGCATGCGGTACATGATGAGCGTGACCGCATCGACCCCGTGCCGGTAGGCCAGCTTGACGATGATGGCCTTGCCGGAAAAGGCGATGGAACCCAGCAGCGCCAGGCCCAGCCCCGGCCACAGCGGCGGCACAGACGCGCCCGTCGACGCGGTGGTGGTCAACGCGGGGCCGCCCTTCAGAAAGCCACCGCCTGGCCGTCGCGACGCGGGTCGCTGGCCGCCACGTAGCCCTCCTCGGCCGGGTCTTCGCCCAGGCGCGCGATGTACTGGCCGGCGCCGAAGTCCTGGTAGCTGTCGCTGATGGTCTCGATGCGGTGACCCATGCCCGCGAGGGCCTGCACGGTGGCCGAGGGCATGTGCTGCTCGACGTTGATCGACAGCCCCTGGTTGACGCGCCAGCGCGGCGCGTCGCAGGCGGCCTGCGGCGACTGGCGGTGGTCGAGCAGGCGCACCACGGTCTGCAGGTGGCCCTGCGGCTGCATGTTCGCGCCCATCACGCCGAAGCTCATCACCGGGGCGCCGGCCTCGGTGGTGAGGAAGGCCGGGATGATGGTGTGGAAGGGCCGCTTGCCCGGGGCCACGACGTTGGCGTGGCCGGGGTCCAGGCTGAAGCCGAAGCCGCGGTTCTGCATCGACACCCCGTACTCCGGCACGACCACCCCGCTGCCGAAGCCCATGTAGTTGCTCTGGATGAAGCTGACCATCATGCCGCTGGCGTCGGCGGCGGTGAGGTAGATGGTGCCGCCCTTGACCGGGTTGCCCGCGCCGAAATCCTGCGCGCGCCTCGGGTCGATGAGCCGGGCACGCGCGGCGAGGTAACCGTCGTCCAGCAGCTGCTCGGTGGACACCTGCATCGCGTCGCGCTCGGCGACGAACCGGTAGGTGTCGGCGAAGGCCAGCTTCATCGCCTCGATCTGCAGATGCGCCGCCTCGGGTGAATCGGGGTCCATGGAGGCGAGATCGAACTGCGACACGATGCCCAGCGCCAGCAGCGCCGCGATGCCCTGCCCGTTCGGCGGGATCTCGTGCAGGCGGTGCCCACGGTAGGCACGGGAGATCGTCTCCACCCATTCCGGCCGGAAGTCCGACAGGTCGCCCAGCGTCAGCGCGCCGCCCTCGGCACGCGCGTGGCGCACCATGCACTCGGCGATCTCGCCCTGGTAGAAGGCGGCCCCGCGCGTGTCGGCGATGGCCCGCAGCGCCCGCGCCGCGCCCGGGAACTTGAACACCTCCCCCACCGCCGGCGCATGGCCTTTGGGCAGGAAGGCCGAGGCGAAGCCGGGCTGCGAGACGAGGTCCGCCACCTGGGCCGCCGCCGCCCACTTGTGCTGCACCACCACCGGCACCGCGTAGCCGCGCTCGGCGGTCTCGATGGCCGGCGCCATCAGGTCGGCGAAGGGCAGGCGCCCGAACCGTTCGCTCAGCGCGACCCAGCCTGCCACCGCGCCGGGCACGGTCACCGAATCCCAACCGCGCTTCGGCGGTGTGGGCTGATCGCCGTAACGGGCACGGAAGTACTCCGGCGTCCACGCCGACGGGGCTCGGCCGGAGGCGTTGAGCCCGTGCAGGCGCGCACCGTCCCACAATATGCAGAAGGCATCGGATCCCAGGCCGTTGCTGCAGGGCTCCACCACCGTCATGACCGCCGCGGTCGCGATGGCCGCGTCCACCGCATTGCCCCCCGCGGCCAGCATCCTCAGGCCGGCCTGCGCGGCCAGCGGATGCGAGGTGGCGACGACGTTGCGACCGAAGATCGGCAAGCGCACGGAGGGGTAGGCGGAGGTCCAGTCGAAGGGCATGGGGTGGGACCGGCGTGAGCCGGTTCGGCGCGCGGAGCCGCCGATTGTGCAAACAACAAGGGCCGCTGTCGCGGCCCCTGCATTCACCCCTGCCGGCAAGAGGCCGACCGAGGACGGATCGTCGCGCGGTCAGTCCGCGTCCTGGAACGCTTCCTCGCGCTTGCGCTTGATCGACGGCAGCATGACGATGGTCACCAGGATGGCGGCAGCGACCAGCAGACTGGCCGACAGCGGGCGGTTGACGAAGGTCATCCAGTCCCCCCGCGACAGCAGCAGCGCGCGGCGCAGGTTCTCCTCCATCATCGGCCCGAGGATGAAGCCCAGCAGCAGCGGCGCGGGCTCGCAGCCCAGCTTGTAGAACCCGTAGCCGATCACCGCGAACAGCGCGGTCATGTAGACGTCGAACGAGTTGTTGTTCAGCGTGTAGGTGCCGATGCAGCAGAACACCGTGATCGCCGGGAACAGGAAGCGGTAGGGCACCGTCAGCAGCTTGATCCACAGGCCGATCAGCGGCAGGTTGAGGATGACCAGCATCAGGTTGCCGATCCACATCGAGGCGATCAGGCCCCAGAACAGCTCGGGGTTGCTGGTCATGACCTGCGGGCCGGGCTGGATGCCCTTGATGGTCATGGCGCCGACCATCAGCGCCATCACCGCATTGGGCGGGATGCCCAGGGTGAGCATCGGGATGAACGAGGTCTGCGCGCCGGCGTTGTTGGCCGACTCCGGCCCCGCCACGCCCTGGATCGCACCGCGCCCGAACGGCACGCGCGGCGTGCGGATGAGCTTCTTCTCGAGCGTGTAGGCGGCGAAGGACGCCAGCAGCGCACCGCCGCCGGGCAGCACGCCCAGCACCGACCCGAGGGTGGTGCCGCGCAACACCGACGGCCAGGCGTCCTGGAAGTCGGCCTTGGTCGGCCACAGGCCCTTGACGTCCTTGGTGAAGACCTCGCGGTGCTCGGCCGGACGGCCCAGGTTCGCGATGATCTCGCCGAAGCCGAACACGCCCATGGCGATGACGACGAAGTTGATGCCGTCGGTCAGCTCGGGAATGTCGAAGCTGTAGCGCGGCACGCCGGAGATCACGTCGGTGTTGATCTGCCCGAGCAGCAGGCCCAGCAGGATCATGGCGATGGCCTTGACCAGCGAGCCGGAGGCCAGCACCACCGCACCGATCAGGCCCAGCACCATGAGCGAGAAGTACTCGGCCGGGCCGAACTTGAAGGCGAGCTCGGTCAGCGGCGGCGCGAAGGCCGCGATGATCATGGTGCCGATGGTGCCGGCGAAGAACGAGCCCAGCGCGGCGGTGGCGAGCGCCGCGCCCGCACGGCCCTGGCGGGCCATCTGGTAGCCGTCGATCGCGGTCACCACCGAAGAGGACTCGCCCGGCACGTTGATCAGGATGGCGGTGGTCGAGCCGCCGTACTGCGCACCGTAGTAGATGCCGGCCAGCATGATCAGCGCGGGCGTGGCGTCCAGGGCGTAGATCGACGGCAGCAGCATCGCGATGGTGGCCACCGGGCCGAGGCCGGGCAGCACGCCGATCAGCGTCCCCAGCAGGCAGCCGAAGAAGCCGTACATCAGGTTCTGGAGCGTGAGGGCCGTCGTGAAGCCCATCATCAGGTTGGTCAACAGGTCCATGCTTGCAGCTCCCTCAGCCCATGAATGCCGGCAACAGGGGGATGGTGAGACCCAGCCCCTTGCTGAAGACCAGCCAGCTGAACACGGTGAGCACCACCGCGGAGATCAGCACGTCGCGCAGCTTGAACTCGTCGCCAGCCAGGCTGACGATGAGGATCAGCACCGGCAGGGAGATGAACATGCCCAGTTTGGGGAGCATGAAGCCGAACAGCGCGATGGCCCCCACCACCACCAGCAGCGGACGCCAGGCGAAGCTGCCGATCGGGTCCCCGCCCTCGACCTCGATGGTGAGCGACTTGAACAGCACGATCGCGCCCAGCAGCGCGAGCAGCAGACCCAGGCCGAAGGGGAAATAGGCAGGCCCGGGACGGGCCGAAGTGCCGAACTGGTAGTTCAGCGCACCGAAGGCGAACGATACGCCGACGATGACGAACATCAGCCCGGACCAGAAATCCTTCTGGCTCTTGATCTTCACGGTGGTGGCCTCTCGACAAAGGGAGTCGGCGGATTCTAGGGAGCCGACCCGACCCCCCCGCTGTGGATTCCACTAACGGGCTGTCACACCGGCGTCAGGCCCGCGGAAGGTTCAGGACCTCGGGATTCAGCGGGTTGGGCGGATGGCCGGCGCTGGGGCCCAGGCCCAGCGCGGCGACGAGGTTGTCGCAGGCCAGCTGGAACATCGCGCGCCGGGTCGGCACGCTGGCGCTGGCGATGTGCGGGGTGAGCACCGCATTGGGCACCTGCAGCAGGTCCGGATGGACACTGGGCTCGCCCTCGAAGACGTCGAGCCCGGCGGCCGCGATGCGCTGCTCGCGCAGCGCCGCGGCCAGCGCGGCGTCGTCGACCACGCCGCCTCGGGCGATGTTGGTCAGCGTGGCGGTCGGCTTCATGAGCGCGAGCTGCTCGGCCCCCACCAGGTGATGCGACGCGGGCGAGTACGGCACCACGATCACCAGATGGTCGCTGTCACGCAGGAGCGCGGGCAGGTCGACCCAGGTGGCATCGAGCGCCGCCTCCTCGGCCGGCGGCAGGGGGCGGCGGTTGTGGTAGATCACCCGCATGCCGAAGCCGAAGCGGCCGCGCCGGGCGATGGCCTGGCCGATGCGGCCCATGCCCAGCACGCCCAGGGTGCTGCCGTGCACGTCCGGCCCGACGAACATGTCGTAGGACCAGCGCTGCCATTCCCCGCGCCGCAGGAATCGCTCGGACTCGGTGATGCGCCGCGCCGCGGCCATCATCAGCGCGAAGCCGAAGTCGGCGGTGGTCTCGGTCAGCACCTCCGGCGTGTTGGTGCACAGGACACCCGCGGCGGTGCAGGCCGCCACGTCGAAGTTGTTGTAGCCCACCGCCATGTTGCTGACCACGCGCAGCTGCGGACAGGCCGCCAGCACCTCCGCGTCGATGCGCTCGCTGCCGGTGGTGACCGCGCCGTGCTTGCCGCGCAGCCGCTCGATCAGCTCGGCCTTGCCGTGGATGCGGTCGTCGGGGTTGTCCTCCACCTCGCAGAACGTCCTCAGGCGTTCGACGAGGTCGGGAAACGCGGCGCGGGCGACGAGGACGTGCGGCTTGGTCATCGCTGGTGTCAGAGGAAGAAGAGGAAGGTCATGAGGCCGAACAGCGGCAACAGGATACCCCCGGACCACAGCATGTAGCCGAAGAAGCTGGGCATGCGCACGCCGCGCTCCTCGGCGATCGCCTTGACCATGAAGTTCGGCGCGTTGCCGATGTAGCTGTTGGCGCCCATGAACACCGAGCCGGCGGAGATGGCCGTCAGCGTCGGCGCAAGCGTGGTCATCAGCGTCTGCGGGTCGCCGCCGGCCAGGTTGAAGAACACGAGGTACGTCGGCGCGTTGTCGAGGAAGGACGACAGCCCGCCGCTGAACCAGAAGTAGGCCCAGGGCAGCGGCTCGCCGCCCGCACCGGTCACTGCGCCGGCCACCGCGGCGAAGGCGCCGTCGGGACCGGCCTTGAGCATGGCCAGCACCGGCGCCATGGTGACGAAGATGCCGATGAACAGCTTGGCGACCTCCTGCATCGGGCCCCAGGAGAACTCGTTCGCCCGACGCGGTGCCGAGGGCGTGAGGTGCCATGACAGCAACGCCACGGCGATGAGGCCCGCGTCGCGCACCAGGCCTTGCAGCGGCACCTCGGTGCCGAAGACATCGAAGGCGATGCCCGGCTTCCACAGCCCGCTCATCAGCACCAGCCCCACCACCGCGCCGAGCAGCAGGAAGTTCGAGGTGCCTTCGAGGCCGAAGCCCGGCGTGTCCGGTGTCGGGTCCGGCGAGGTCACCCCCTCGCGCCGGTACACCCACAGGTCGATCACGTAGAACAGCGCCAGCAGCGCGCCGACCAGCATGAGCGTCTCGGGCAGCAGGTGCCGGGCCGTCCAGGAGAAGTCCACGCCCTTGAGGAACCCCAGGAACAGCGGCGGGTCGCCCAAAGGCGTCAGGGAGCCGCCGGCATTGGAGACGATGAAGATGAAGAACACCACCACGTGCACGGCCGAGCGGCGGTTGTCGTTGGCGCGCAGCAGCGGCCGGATCATCAGCATCGACGCCCCGGTGGTACCCATGAAGCTGGCCAGCACGGCACCCACGGCCATCAGCATCGCGTTGAGCGCCGGGCTGCCATGCAGGTTGCCGCGGATGTAGATGCCGCCGGAGACGGTGAACAGCGCCACCAGCAGCAGGATGAAGGGGATGTACTCGGCCACCAGCGCATGCACCAGGGCCTGCCCGGCGGTGGCCGCGCCCTGGGCCAGCGCGAAGGGCAGCAGGAAAGCCAGGGCCCAGCCCAGGGCCACCTTGCCGAAATGGCGGTGCCAGAAATGCGGCGCCAGCAGCGGCAGCAGCGCGATGGACAGCAGCATGCCCGCGAAGGGGATGCCCCAGCCGGCGCCGAGGCGGGCGCCGTCGATCTCGGCAGCACCTGCGCACGCGGGTGCGATCAGGGCCAGGGCGGCCAGGGCGGACCGGGCGACCGGCAGGTTCATCAGGGCACTCGCTCGTGGGGACGCGCGATTCTAGGAACCGCATGCAGCGGGCACCTGAACAGCGGCTGAACGCGAACCCTCGGCCCGCAGGGGCCGCGCGGCGGTCCGGGGTGCGTCAGTCCAGGAAGCGCGTGAACTCGGTGGCCGGGGCCCGCTCGGTGACCAGCGTGTTCTCGATCGCCTGCGGGTCGGCCTGGCCCAGCGACATGCCGCACACCACCATCTCCTGCGGCCCGGCGCCCACATGCTCGGTGATGATGCGGTGGAACTGGGTGAAGGCGGCCTGCGGGCAGGTGTCCAGGCCTCGCGCCCGGGCCGCGACCATGATGTTCTGCAGGAACATGCCGTAGTCCAGCCAGCTGCCCTGCTGCATGACGCGCTCGATGGTGAAGATCAGCCCCACCGGCGCGTCGAAGAACGCGTAGTTGCGGCCATGCTGCTCGTGCATGCGCGCCTTGTCGGTCTTGGCGATGCCCAGCAGGCCGTACAGGTCCCAGCCCACCTTGCGGCGGCGGTCGATGTAGGGCGAGACCCACTCGGTCGGGTAGTAGGCGTACTCCTCGGCATGCTGCGCCCGCTCCTCGGGGTTGTCGTACGCGGCGCGGATCTTGGCGCTGAGCCCCTCGCGCGAGGCGCCGGTCAGCACGTAGACCTTCCACGGCTGGGTGTTGGTGCCCGAGGGCGCGCGCGAGGCGACGTCGAGGATCTGCAGCACGGTCTCGCGCGGCACCGGCGTGGGCAGGAACGCGCGGATCGAACGGCGGGTGGTGATGGCCGCGTCGACGGCGGCGATGGACTCGGGCGTGGGCTGGAAGGTCATGCGCGCAGGGGGTTGAGGGCGTTGATCAAGGCGGCCGGCAGTGGCACCGGTCGGCGCGTGCGACGGTCGACGTAGACGTGCACGAAGTGTCCTGCAGCCGCGCTCGTCGTCTCGCCGGCCGCGAACAGGCCCACCTCGTAGCGCACGCTGGAGCTGCCCAGGTGCGCGACCCGCAGGCCGGCGTCGACCTGCTGCGGGAACGACAGCGGCGCGAAGTAGTTGCAGCGGGTCTCGACCACCAGGCCGATGACCTCGCCGGCGTGGATGTCGAGCGCGCCGGACTCGATCAGGTAGCGGTTCACCGCGGTGTCGAACCAGCTGTAGTACACGACGTTGTTGACGTGGCCGTACACATCGTTGTCCATCCACCGTGTGCCGATCGGACTGAAATGGCGGTAGGCCTCGCGCGGCTGCGAGACGGGGCGCTCGGGGCCGGGTGTCGGGCTCGGTGTCGGGCTCGGGCGGTCGCTGCTCATGGCGCGCATTCTTCCATCGGCCGGCCCGCCTGCCATGTCGCCAGGGCGATACGGAAGCTTTCCAGCTGGATCGCGACCGTCTCCCCGATCTCACGACCGTACCCGCCGGCCATGGTCATCACCACCGGCAGCGCGCGCGAACGAGCTGCGGCGAACACCCGGCGGTCGCGCTCGGCCAGGCCCGCGGCGCTCAGCTTCAGGCGCCCCAGACGGTCGCCCTCGTATGGGTCCGCGCCCGCCAGGTAGAAGACCAGGCCGAAGGGCTGCCGCTCATGCTGCCGCCACAGCTGCCCCAGCGCATCGTCCAGCGCGGCCAGGTACGGCGCGTCGGTGCAGCCGTCGGGCAGTTCGACGTCCAGGTCGCTGGCCTCCTTGCGGAAGGGGAAGTTCTTCTGCCCGTGCAGCGACAGCGTGAACACCGTGGGGTCGTCACGAAAGATGGCCGCCGTGCCATTGCCCTGGTGCACGTCCAGGTCGATCACCGCCACCCGCAGCAGCCGCCCGCGCGCCTGCCGGTGCCATTCGGCCTGCATCAGCCGCGCAGCGACCGCCACGTCGTTGAACACGCAGTAGCCGCTGCCCCGGTCTGCATAGGCATGGTGCGTCCCCCCGGCGAGGTTGGCCGACACGCCTTCGACCAGGGCGGTCCGCGCGGCCGCGATGGTGGCCCCCACCGAGCGCCGGGAGCGCTCGACCATGGCGGGCGACCAGGGAAAGCCGATCTCCCGCTGCTGCGCCGCCGACAGCAGCCCGCCCGTCACCGCCTCGATGTAGGTGGGCCCATGCGCCAGGGCCAATTCACCGTCGCTGGCCGCGGGGGCCGGCTCCAGCCGGACGGCAGGCAGCGCCCCGGCGACGGCGTCGCGCAGCAGGCGGTACTTGGGCATCGGGAAGCGGTGCGCGGCCGGCAGCGGCAGCACGAACACGTCAGAGTAGTAGGCCTTCAATCGCGGATATCCCTTCGTTTGCTGCGATGCAACAAAAAACACTTGCAGGGCTCGTCGACGCCCCTATACTTCGCCTCATGCTGCACCGCAACATCAGTGACCTGAGTGCAGTGCCGACACTCTCTCACCCACTCATTGATTGGAGCCTGACATGCTGACCGCTGAACAACTGCTCGCCGCCCAGAAGGCCAACGTCGAAACCCTGTTCGGCCTGACGAACAAGGCCTTCGAAGGCGTGGAAAAGCTCGTCGAGCTGAACCTGCAGGTCGCCCGCACCGCCCTGAGCGAAGTCTCCGAGACCGCCTCCGCCGCCCTGTCGGTGAAGGACGCCCAGGAACTGCTGGCCCTGCAAGCCGGCCTGCTGCAGCCCGCCGCCGAGAAGGCCGCCGCCTACAGCCGCCATGTGTACGACATCGCCGCTGCCACCAACGCCGAAGTGGTCAAGGTCGCCGAAGCCAAGCTGGCCGAGTCCCAGGGCCGCTTCATGAGCCTGGTGGACAACGCCGCCAAGAACGCCCCCGCCGGCACCGAGAACGCCGTCACCCTGGTGAAGTCTGCCCTGTCCGCCGCCAACAACGCTTTCGAGAGCGTGCAGAAGGCCGCCAAGCAGGCCGCCGACGTTGCCGAAGCGAACTTCCAGGCCATGACCACCACCGCTGTGAAGGCCAGCCAGGCTGCCACGGCCACCACGGCCCGCGCCACCAAGCGCGCCACCGCCGCGGCCTGAGCGAGACCCGGGTCGCACCGGCCTTGAACTTTTCAGGGCTGGTCCGATCTACGGAGTACTGCGGCGTGGCGAGCGCTGTGGTCTCCCTGAAAGGTTGTCTCCTCGGTACCTCTCGAACCCCTTCAAGGTACCTTCAGCCCGATGCCTCCCGGCATCGGGCTTTTTTACGTCCGTCTGCCGGGCTCGCACTCAGCGGGTCAAGGTGGCGATGCGCGAGCGGATCTGCGGCAGCGCCGCCAACGCCGCCTCCCGCCCTGCCTGCAGCGACTTCGCCCGCACGGTGAAGTCGGCACTGGACACGCCTTGCAGCTTGGGCCGCAGCACGACGTCCGCTTCGCGCAGCTCGAAGTGGTTGATGCTGCGCCCCATGATGGCGAAAGTCTGCAGCAGCATGCGCACCGCGTCGCCCGTCGGGTTGCCCTCGGGCACGGCGGTGATGTCCACCGCCACCACCATCTGGGCTCCCATCTGGCGCGCGAAGCGCACCGGCACCGGCGACACCAGGCCGCCATCGACGAACTCGCGCTGGCCGATGCGCACCGGCTGGAACACCGCGGGCACCGCACTCGACGCGCGCACCGCCGTGCCCGGGTCGCCGCGCTGAAACAGCACCGGCGCCCCGGAGTCGAGGTCGGTGGCGACGATGCCCAGGGGCAGCTTCATCTGTTCGATGGTGCGCCCCCCGGTCTGCTCCCGCACGTAGCGAGCGAGCGCTTCGCCCCGGATCAGGGCTCGGCCCGGAAAGGCCCAGTCGGTGATGGCGGTCTCGTCCATGGTCTGCGCCAGCGCGCCCAGTTCCTGGCCCGTACGGCCGGCGGCATAGAGCGTGGCCACCAGGCTGCCCGCGGAAGTGCCGGTCACCAGGTCGACCTTGATGCCGTTTTCCTCCAGCACCTGGATGACGCCGATGTGCGCGAAGCCCCGCGCGGCGCCCCCGCCCAGGGCCAGCCCGATGCGCGGCGGCAC
>OFDC01000790.1_pt1 | contig 20376 bp, 24 predicted proteins | sample 1520941 | NCBI WGS metagenome assembly OFDC01 (sample SAMEA94258168, study PRJEB24077) | hot springs metagenome | biome: Aquatic biome; feature: Water | place: India | collected 2012-12-06 | depth 5 m | reverse complement strand
GGACGGACCTGCCGGGTCCGCCCGCCTTGTTCGCATCCATTCGGGGTTTCGGGTCAACCGGCGCCGCTGTCGACCAGCCACTTGCCATGGACCCAGACGACGCGGCGCGGCTTGCCATAATACACACCAACCCAGGCACCGCTTCGGGCGCAGGTGCGGACGAGGTCGCCGTTGTAAAGCTGGTCGATCTTGCGGTAGCTGGTCACCGGGCCGGTGCGCACGGCCAGAAAGCCGTCTCCGTTCGGGTCAAGGCCGGTGACAGGAGCCGCGAGGCACCCCGCGGCCTGCGCGTCCTCGATAATTTGACCAAGTATTCCTGCGGTCAATGATACCTGCCGCCGCAAGGATCGGCCAACGCCTATTTCGGGTAACAGGCCGGCGAAACAGGTGCGTGACGGCCTTTTCATTTGCGCCTTTCCCGGCATGGCGCTAGACCCCGGCCATGCGCATGATCGACACGTTCCTGAAGCCCATGCACCCCGAGGGGTGGAAATTCGTGCCCGTCTTTGCGGCGGTCTCGCTGGTCCTGTTCTGGATCTGGGACCCGCTGGGCTGGCTGGGAGTCCTGTTGACCATCTGGTGCTACTACTTCTTCCGTGACCCCAAGCGCGCGGTGCCGGAAAATGCAGGCCTTCTGGTCAGCCCGGCGGACGGCGTCGTCAGCCTGATCGAACGCGCCGTGCCCCCGGCCGAACTGGGCCTGGGACCGGAGTCGCTGGTCCGGGTCAGCGTCTTCATGTCGGTCTTCAACTGCCATGTGAACCGCGCGCCCATCACCGGGAAGATCACCGCCGTCGCCTACCGGCCCGGCAAGTTCTTCAACGCCTCGCTGGACAAGGCATCCGAGGAGAACGAGCGCAATGCGCTGGCGATCGAGATGGCCGATGGCCGCAGGATCGCCGTGGTGCAGATTGCGGGCCTGGTGGCGCGGCGGATCATGTGCTGGAAACAGCCGGGCGAGATGGTCCGGACCGGCGAGCGCTTTGGCCTGATCCGCTTTGGCAGCCGCCTTGATGTCTACCTGCCCGAAGGCGTTCATCCGCAAGTCGCGCTGGGCCAGACGATGATCGCGGGCGAGACGGTGATCGCGCTGATCGGCCAGGACGCGCCCGCCCGCGCCGCCCGGGTGGAGTAGGGGATGGCCAGCCCGCCCGAGGCCCCGCGTGAGCTTCTGCTTCTCAAGCTTTTGCCGAACCTTGTTTCCATACTGGCGCTTTGTGCGGGACTGACGTCGATCCGTTATGGAATCGCAGGGAACTTCACGCTGGCGGTCCTGCTGATCGGGGTCGCGGCGGCGCTGGACGGGCTGGACGGGCGGCTGGCGCGGATGCTGAAATCGGAAAGCGCCATCGGGGCGGAACTCGACTCCTTATGCGACTTCGTCAATTTCGGCGTGACCCCGGCGCTGATCCTGTACATGTGGGGCCTGCGTCCCGAGACGAGCCTGGGCTGGATCGCGGTGCTGGTCTATGCGGTCTGCTGCATGCTGCGGCTGGCGCGGTTCAACGTCGGCAGCCGGGTGCCGGTGGGCGAGGCAGCCGAGAAATCGTCGTTCATCGGTGTGCCATCGCCCGCGGGGGCGCTGCTGGTCCTGTCGCCGCTGTATCTGTCCTTTGCCTCCGACCGCGCCCTGCATCTGCCGCCGGTCATTGTTGCGGCCTGGATGGTCGGGATCGGGGCGCTGATGATCAGCCGGGTGCGCACGCCGTCCCTGAAGCGGCTGACCATCGCGACGGATTATGCGCGCTATGTGCTGGTCGGCGCGGTGATCGTGGTCGCGGCGTTGCTGACCTACCCCTGGGTCACGCTTCTGGTCCTGTGCCTGGCCTATCTGGCCGGGGTGATCTGGCTGGGCGTCCGCGCATTCCGGTCGTCTCGGGCCGGATGACGGCGCGCCGGGGTGATCAGCGGCGCGTTTTCGTCGGTTGAAGCCCGCTGCAAAACCTGACCTAGTGGGGCGATGTTGAAGGGGAGGATTCCATGAAACCGGTCAGATGGGGTGTGCTGGGCGCGGCCCGGTTTGCGCGTGAACACATGGCTCCGGCCATCCATGCCGCCGAGGGCGCGGAACTGGCGGCGCTGGCGACCTCTGACCCGGCAAAGGCGGTAGGGTTCCAGGCGTTCTGCCCGACGCTGAGCGTGCATCCGTCCTATGAGGCGCTGTTGGCGGACCCGTCTATCGACGCGGTCTACATTCCGCTGCCCAATCACATGCATGTGGAATGGACGCTGAAGTGCCTGGCCGCCGGAAAGCACGTGCTGACCGAAAAGCCGATCGCGATGCGGGCGCATGAGATCGACCAGCTGATCGCGGCGCGCGACCGGTCGGGTCTCATGGCGGCCGAGGCCTACATGATCGTCCACCACCCGCAATGGCAGCGCGCGAAGGAATGGTTCGAAGCCGGGGAGATCGGCGATCTGGTCCACGCCGATGTGGCCTTCAGCTTCAACCTGACCGACCTGGGCAATATCCGCATGCGGCCGGAAACCGGCGGAGGCAGTCTGCGCGACATCGGCGTCTATACCTTCGGTTCGATGCGTTTCGTCACCGGGGCGGAACCCGTCGACATCTCGGCCCGCATCCATCGCGACAACGGGGTGGACACCTTTGCCCAGGTCGCAGCCACGATGGAAGGTCCGCGCGGGCGGTTCACCTATGGCTCGATGACCTCGATGCGGATGTACAACCGGCAGGTGGCGACGTTCCAGGGCACCAAGGGGATGATCCGGCTGGAGGGCGGGCCGTTCAACGCCAACGTCAACGACCTGGCCTGCGTGGAGCTGCACCAGAACGGCAACCGGGTGACGGTGGAACGGTTCCCGACCGCGAACCACTACAAGCTGCAGGTCGAGGCCTTTGGCCGCACGGTCCGCGAAGGCGTGCCCTATCCCTGCCCGCTGGAGTTCGTGAAGGGCACGCAGGCGATGATGGACCGGGTCTACGACGTGGCGGTCGAGATCTGACGTGCCGTGCGTCGATGAACCTGCCACTCCTTGTCGGGGGTGGCGCTTTACGGCGCGGCGAACGAGGAGGGGTCCGGGGCTTTTCCCGGGCCGCATCCGCGCCTAGATGACAGTGAACGCTTTTCGGAGATTGCCATGACCCTGCACCTGCCCCAGCCCGTGTTCGACGCCAATGCCAATGGGGGCGGGTTCAGGGACCTGCCGGACTGGGACCTGACGGACCTTTACCCCGCGCCCGACGGCCCGGAATTCGCCGCCGACATGGCCGAACTGGAACGCGCCTGCGCGGAGTTCGCGAACACCTACGAGGGGCGGCTTGGCCGACAGGATGCGGCGGGCCTTCTGGCCTGCGTGCGGGAATATGAGCGGATCGAGGTGATCGCCGGGCGGCTGATGTCCTATGCGGGCCTGCGCTATTATCAGAACACCATCGACCCGGAACGCGCGCAGTTCATGGGCAACGCGCAGGACAGGGTGACGACGGCGACCACGCCGCTGGTGTTCTTCTCCCTGGAGTTCAACCGGCTGGATGACGACCACCTTGCGCGCCTCTTGGCGGCAAATGCCGACCTTGCCCGCTACAAGCCCGTCTTCGACCGGATGCGCGCGATGCGGCCGCACCAGCTGTCGGACGAGCTGGAGAAGTTCCTGCACGACGAAAGCGTCGTCGGGGCCAGCGCCTGGAACAAGCTCTTCGACGAGACGATGGCGGGCCTGATGTTCGCGGTCGAGGGCGAGGCGGAGGAGCTGAACCTGGAAGCCACGCTGAACCTGCTGACCGACCCCGCGCGGAACCGGCGCGAGGCGGCGGCGCATGCGCTGGCGGGGGTGTTCCAGAAGAACATCAAGCTTTTCGCCCGTATCCACAACACCTTGGCGAAGGAAAAGGAGATCCACGACCGCTGGCGCAAGATGCCGACGCCGCAGCATGGCCGCCACCTGTCGAACCATGTCGAGCCGGAAGTGGTCGAGGCCCTGCGCAATGCCGTCGTGGCCGCCTATCCCAAGCTGTCACACCGTTACTACCGGCTGAAGGCCAAGTGGATGGGACTGGACAAGCTGCAGGTCTGGGACCGGAACGCCCCCTTGCCCACGGAGACGCCGCGCATTGTCGACTGGCCCGAGGCGCGCCGCACGGTGACCGAGGCCTATGCCGCCTTCGATCCGCGCATGGCCGACCTTGCCGCGCCCTTCTTCGACAAGGGTTGGATCGACGCAGGCGTAAAGCCCGGCAAGGCCCCCGGCGCCTTTGCACACCCGACGGTGACGACCGTGCATCCCTACGTGATGCTCAACTACCTTGGCAAACCGCGTGACGTGATGACCCTGGCGCATGAACTGGGCCACGGCGTCCACCAGGTGCTGGCGGCGGGGCAGGGCGAGCTTCTGTCCTCGACCCCGCTGACGCTGGCAGAAACGGCAAGCGTCTTCGGCGAGATGCTGACCTTCCGCAAGCTTCTCGACCAGGCCAAGACCCCGGCCGAGAAGAAGACCCTTCTTGCGGGCAAGGTCGAGGACATGATCAACACGGTCGTCCGCCAGATCGCCTTCTACGACTTTGAATGCAAGCTGCACGCCGCCCGCGCCGAAGGGGAACTGACGCCCGAGGACATCAACGCATTGTGGATGAGCGTTCAGGCGCAAAGCCTTGGCGACGCGTTCGAGTTCATGGACGGGTATGAGACCTTCTGGTCCTACATCCCGCACTTCGTCCATTCGCCCTTCTACGTCTACGCCTATGCCTTCGGCGACGGGTTGGTGAACGCGCTCTACGCGGCCTATGCGGGGGGCCTGCCGGACTTTCAGGAGAAATACTTCGCCATGCTGAAGGCGGGCGGGTCGATGCACCACAAGGACCTGCTCGCCCCCTTCGGGCTGGACGCGAGCGATCCCAAGTTCTGGGACAAGGGCCTGTCGATGATCGCAGGCTTCATCGACGAGTTGGAGGCGATGGAGGGGTGATCGGGCGCGTAGAGTTCGAAGCGACCGCTCGTCGTCTGTCTGACCTGTACGCGAAAAATCGAGAGATTGCCGCTCGCCAAATGAAGAACAGTCAGGACTTCATAGCGACGGATGGCCATTTCCCGGTCGTTCCGCTGCACCGAGTGATCCTTGGGCTCCGTGGTCTGGATATGCTAATCAGGAACCGATCCGGGCAAGAGCTTCAGCGTTACATGTCTGACTTGTCGAATGCAGGCTATGTTGCGGTGCGGGATGGCGATCCAAGGTTTGAAGCGATATGGGATGACTATCTTTCCGTGTTGGGACACCTTGGTGCATCCGGACCTTCCAACGGCACACCCTCCCCACGGGCAGTGCGGGTTTTCTTCGTTCCAGTGGTCAGAGATGATCCTAAGTCATTGGTTTTGAAAGCCATGGTTGCGGTTGCGCGGGACGGCCTTCCCGAGGGATTCAGCCAACCCGACATCTGGTTCGTTCAAGACCCAAACACGGGGGCGATGCTTCCCGCAAAAGCGGTGTGGGGGTTGGCCACCGGGCAGAAGGGGGCAGAATTCAATTCACACTACGCGCGCGACAGGCTCCGGTCTTTGGGGTTCCGCGTGCCCGGGCCGAATGATCCGGCGGCTGATCTTGCCATAACCCCAGCTGAGCTAGCTGACCACCCTGGCTTGATGGAAGGAGCGGTTCGGCAAGTGACCAAAAACGTTCGCGAGCGCAACCCGAAGGCCCGACGCGAAGCGGAAGCGTACTATCGCGCACGGAACGGAGGAAGATTGCAATGCGAAGGCTGCGGCATCGATTTCGGCAAGGCGTATGGGACGCGTGGCGAGGGCTTCATGCACTTCCATCACCTGACCCCTCTGGCCCAGTCTGACGGCCCGCGCACAATCATCGCGGCAACGCATCTCGTCCCGCTATGCCCGAACTGTCACGCCATGGTTCACTACGGCGAAAAGATGTGGGACATGGATGATCTGAAAGCGAACTTGCGGCGCTTTCAATGAACCGCTCACCGCTCGACGAGCTGGAGGCGATGGAGGCCTAACCTTCGAACGGCCAGGGCTTCGTCTCGGTCTGGGCGGTCTGGAACTGGGCGGCCTTCGCCAGCCAGCCGCCGAGGGTCTTGCCGAACTCGGCAATCCGGGCGTTCGGCTTGCCCTTGTCGATCAGCATCAGCACGAATTGCAGGACGGTCAGCGCGTGCAGGATCGTTTGCGCGAGGCCGATGAGGATGGCGAAGATCACCATCATCAGCCCGCGCATCCAGATCGAGCCCCTGGGCGTGGCCCCAGGTTCCGGCAGGGCGCGGGGTTCGGTGTTGAGGTCGGACATCCTATCCTCCTGTCTGTGAAATCGTCAGAGCTTGCTGAGGGACGAAAGGTGGTCGTGCAGGGCGTGGGCTGGAACGTCGGACAGGTCCTTCGGCAGTTCCGCCGCGATGTGGGCCGTGAGACCCCCGGGCATCGCATCGCGCAGGGCACCGAGCATCTTCGGCCCGGCTGCCAGAACGATCCGGTCGACGCTGCCCTTGGACCATTCCGCCTCCAGCGCGCGGATCACATGCCTGGCAAGGCGCGGCCGTTCGATTTCAGCCGCAGACTTGGTGTCATGGCCAAAGCTTGTGGCCCCCGCGCCTGCCCGGTTGCGACCGCCCTTGGAAAATTCGTGCTCGACATCGTCAAAGGCCTCGGCGCTGGCGGTCAGAAGCTCTTCCATCCTGGTGCCCTGGCCGCGCAGTAGCCGGAACCCGACTTCGTCGGCAATGCAGTACAGCGTGACGACTGGTTTCATGGCGAATCCTCCGTTGGTCCTTGCAGACAACGTTCAGCCAGGCGCGCGGTTGCCGCCATGATCCATGTCAGTCGCCTGCCTGATTTTCAGGCTTGAAGCGCACAGCTGCGGCGGATTCGCGCGGGGGCGGCAACGAGGGGTTGGCAATCCGGGGCGTCGGGCCTAGCTTTTCATCAGGTGCATGGAGGTCGTGATGCCGAAGCTTGTCCGTCTGTACATCCAGTCCGTGGCCATCGGCTTTGCCGTTTCGGCGGCGTTCACTGCGGGGCTTATGGCGCTGGACCTGGGGGGTCTGGGGCATCTGGTGCTGGGGTCGGACATCGGCTGGGTCGCGGCGCTGATGCTGGTCGTCTTCAACGGCATCGTCTTTTCGGCCGTCCAGTTCGCCTTCCGGGTGATGATCATGTCCGAGACCGATGAAGGCCCGCGCGGTGGCCACAGTTTGCGCGAGCCGGCGCTGATCCCGGTCAAGGTTCCGGTGCGCACCCGCCGCCGCTGAAGCGCCGATTTCTTCGCAGAAATCGGTCCGGAGTTTTCGAAAACTCCGGTGCCCGGCTGGTCAGGTGGCGGGCCCGCAGCAACCGTGAGGACCGGTGTTTTCCCGAGAGCCAGAGGTCTCAGGTGGGCGCCAGATACCCGGACCAGGATCCGGGCAGAGCCAGCCCCCGTTCGCTTGCTTATCGGCCACTGGAAAATTGGCCCCGCACGCGAGGAGCAGAACCCGCCAAGGCTGAAGATAGGGCGCGGGGACAGGGGCCGCAAGCGCCGGGGTCGGTCGGCGGGGGGCAAAAATTTTCGCGAAAATTTTTCGGCCCCGCGCGGTGCTGGACAGATGTTCACCTTTGGTTCATATTTCCCTGAATGGACATGCCTGTCGACATCGCCGAGGTCCTTCCCGCGCTTCCGGGCCAACGCCTGCAGCGCGGCGTCTGTCGGGGCCTCAGGGCGCTCGACTTCGTCTGTGTCGAGGAGCTGATCCCCGTCGCGGGCCTGCGGGTCGACGTGATGGCCCTGGGGCCGAAGGGCGAGGTCTGGGTGGTGGAGTGCAAGTCGGGGCGGGCCGACTATCGGGCGGACCGGAAGTGGCAGGGCTATCTCGACTGGTGCGACCGGTTCTTCTGGGCAGTGGATGCCGATTTTCCGGTGGACCTTTTGCCGCCCGAGACAGGGCTGATCTATGCGGATGCCTATGACGCCGAGGTGGTGCGGATGGCACCCGAGACACCCCTGTCGGGGGCGCGGCGCAAGGTCGTGCTGCGGACCTTTGCGCGGGCGGCGGCGGGGCGGCTGCAGCTGATGCGCGACCCCGGGGCCGGGGTGTGAGCGCCGAAGTGTCCTAGCCAGGAAACCTGACCACACCCTGCCCAAGAGTCCGGGCGGCTACTGCGCGGCTGTTGCCGTGCCTGCGGCCTCTTCGTCCTTCACCGACACCAGCCGCGGTGCGTCCTTGGCCCCGGCAGTGCCGCGGCCTGACAGCGAGGGGTTTTCCATGAAGAACTGGTGGCAGTTGAACAGCTGTCCATCCTGCGGGCTCAGGTCGCGGGCGTAGGTTCCATCGGTCGCCAGCACCCAGCTTTGCGATTCGTCGCGCAGGTTCGCGGCCATGATCTGGCTGAGGATCTGGTTCTTGACCGTGGGGTTCAGCGCCTCGACCAGGGTTTCGACGCGGCGGGTCAGGTTGCGGCCCATCCAGTCGGCCGAGGAGAAGAACACCCGCGCCTTCTTGGTCGGCAGGCCGAAGCCGTTGCCGAAGCAGACAATGCGGGAATGTTCCAGGAAGCGCCCGACGATCGACTTGACGCGGATGTTTTCCGACAGGCCCTTCACCCCGGGGCGAAGGCCGCAGATGCCGCGGATGATGAGGCTGATCTTCACCCCCGCCTGAGAGGCGGCATAAAGCGCGTCGATGACGTCGGGCTCGATGAGCGAGTTCATCTTGGCCCAGATTTCCGCCGGGCGGCCCGCGCGGGCGTGATCGGCCTCGGCGGCGATGAGGTCGAGAAGGCGCGGCTTCAGCGTGATCGGGCTGATCGCGAGGTTCTCCAACCCCTCGGGCTGGACGTAGCCAGAGAGGTAGTTGAACACCTTGGTCGCATCGCGCCCCAAGGCGGCGTCGCAGGTGAAGAACGACAGGTCGGTGTAGATGCGGGCCGTGATCGGGTGGTAGTTCCCGGTGCCGTAATGGGTGTAGGTGACCAGATGGTCGCCCTCGCGCCGCACGACCGTGCTGATCTTGGCGTGGGTCTTGTAGTTGACGAAGCCGTAGACGACATGCGCGCCCGCGCGTTCCAGGCGGCGGGACTGGCGAATGTTCGCGGCCTCGTCGAAGCGGGCCTTCAGTTCCACCAGCGCGGTCACGGACTTCCCGGCCTCGGCCGCCTCGCACAGCGCCGATACGATGGGGCTGTCCCAGGAGGTGCGGTAGAGCGTCTGCTTGATCGCCAGCACATTCGGGTCACGCGCCGCCTGTTCCAGGAAGCGGATGACCATGTCGAAGGTCTCGTAGGGGTGATGCAGCAGCATGTCCTTCTGCCGGATCGCCGCGAACATGTCGCCGTCGTGGTCGGTCACCCGTTCCGGCACCCGTGGCGTGAAGGGGGGCCACATCAGGTCCTTCCGGCTGGAGAGGATCAGCTCCTTCAGGTCTGCGACGCCCAGCAGGCCCTTGACTTCCACCACCTCGTCCTCGGTGACGGCGAGTTCTTCCATAATCAGGTCGCGCAGGTCTTCCGGCGCGCCTGCGGACATCTTCAGGCGGATCACCTCGCCCCGGCGGCGGCGTTTCAGCGCGGTCTCGAATTCACGCACCAGGTCCTCGGCCTCGTCCTCAACTTCAAGGTCGCTGTCGCGCAGGACGCGGAAGGTGCAGTGGCCGCGGTCGGTATAGCCGGGGAAGAGCATGTTCAGGTGGAGGAGGAGGAGCTCTTCCAGGGGCAGGAAGCGGTGTTCGCCCTCTTTCCCGGGCAGGGGGACAAAGCGGGCGATCTGCTGCGGGATCGGCAGCAGGGCCTTCAGCTGGCGGTGATCCGTCTCGCGCTCCAGCTCCAGCGCCAGCGAAAAGCCGGTGTTCGGGATAAAGGGGAAGGGATGCGCCGGGTCGATGGCAAGGGGCGACAGCACCGGGAAGACGTTCTGCAGGAAGTGGGTTTCCAGGTGCTTCAGGTCGCGGGCGGTCAGGCGGGAGCGGGGGACGATGCTGATGCCCTCGACCTCCATCTCCTTTCTCAGGCGGTTGAAAGTGGTCTGCTGGGTCTGCATCAGCCGCCGGGCATCGGCGTTGATCAGTTGCAGCTGTTCGGCCGGGCTGCGACCGTCCTCGGACAGGGTGGCGTTCGCCGTGCGCACCAGCGCCCGCAGGCCCGCGACGCGGACGGTGTAGAATTCGTCCAGGTTGGTGGCCGAGATCGACAGGAACCGCAGCCGTTCCAGAAGCGGCACGGCTGGGTTCGCCGCCTCTTCCAGCACACGCCAGTTGAAGGCGAGCCACGAAAGTTCGCGGTTGAAGAAACGCCCCGGGCCCGCGGTCTCTGCGAAGGGCAGTTCCACGGGGGCGGGGAAGGAAGAGCGGAGGAAATCGGCCTGGGTCATGTCTGGCTTATGCCGTTCGGTTCGTGACAGCTTCGTGACAGCTTTTCACCCGCCGCAAAAGCTGTCCAGAGCGGCATGGCCGACAGCCCTGCGCACAACCGCAGGACCGGAACGAAACGCAGGCCGCAGGTGCGCCTAGGCAGTGCGCGCCGCCAGGGCCAGTGGCACCGGTTGCACGCGCATGTGGCTGAACGGACGGACCAGTTTGACCGGCGTTCCGTTGATTTCGGTCAGCTGGCCGGACCAGGCCATCGCGTAAAGCGCCTTGAGGTCGGATTTGTCCCGCGCGGTCAGCTTGCTGTTGTGGCCGTAATTCATGATCGACTGCTTGTTGTGCCTGCCGAAGATGACCGAGGGAAACGCGCTTTCCGAAAGCTTGGCGAAGAAATGGCGCAGGCCGAACACATGGCCGAACTCATGCGCCAGGGTCTCGACGACCTCGGAGTCTGGTTGATCCAGAAGTGTCGCGTAGATCGTCAGATCGTGCTGGCCGGTATCGGGAAAGAAAGCGCTGGCCAGGACACAGCCGTTCGGGTTGCACTTGGGGTCCGCCTCGAAGATCACTTCGAAATCCCAGGCGTCCGTGACTTCCTTGAAACGCACCGGGACCGCATCGCCCCACAGCCCGAGCGCTGCCCGAATGCGGTCACGGAAATACTCCTTGGCTGCGGCTGGCTGGGCAAATACCGTCATCGAGGTTTCGTTGAACCGCCACCGCAGCAGCGTTTCCTTGTCCCACAGCGGGATGAAGCCTTCGGTCGCATCAAGCACGAGTTCCGTTGTCGCCCGGTTGTCGGGCGTCGCGTAGCCACGCTTGTCGGTCTTGCAGACCGCGCCACCGTGATAGATGTGAATGTAGGGTTCCTGCGCCTTGGCAGCGTCGTCGCTGTTCAAAAGCTTGGGTGTCTTGCTTGCAGGCTTTTCGGATTTGGTGCGGGCAGTTGCCATGGATGCCTCCTGAATATTGGAGAGTGAAGCGGAAATGGAATTGGAACGTCGAAATGGATTTGACGCTTATACACGAAATTGCGCTTTGTGTTAAGGCCGACGGACTGGTGGCGCAGGGCTGGCGTCAGCCGAGGATCTCACCGGCCAGCGCACGGGTGATCGGGCGACCGGCGGCAAGGGCGCGCGCGTCAAGGTCGGCGACCAGAGCGCGGGCGGCGCCGATGGACCGGGGCATCCGGCTGATCAGATAGGGGATCAGGTTCGGCGGCACGGCGACCTGGCGGTCGGCGAAAAGCTTGACCAGCACGGCGGACAATAGCGCGTCGTCCGGGGCGTCGATGTGGGCGATGGGCGTGGCCTGCATCCGGCTGACCAGGTCGGGCAGCTGCAGCCCCCAGTCGCGGGGCGGGGTCCGTGCGGTCAGAAGAAGGGTGCCCGAGGCGGTGACAAGATTGTGCAGGTGGAAAAGCGCGGCCTCAGCCTCACCAATGCGATCGGCGTTGTCGATGGCCACGGCCCGGCCGGAGAGGGCCGCGATGTCGGTCGTGGCCAGCGCCTCGCCCGGCAGGATCACTGCGTCCGCCAGCGCGGCCCAGACATGAACCAGATGGGTCTTGCCCGCCGCTTCCGGGCCGACAATCAGAAGCTTGCGGCCCGGCCAGTCCCGCCAGCCTTCGATGGTTTGCAGGGCCAAAGCGTTCGACGGCGCGACCAGGAAATCGGCGCGGGTCATCGCCTGAATGCCGGGCAGGTCGAAGGCCAGCTGGCGGATCACGCGGCGGGATCCGTCTTCGTCTTGCGGCTCTGGCGCGGCTTCGGGGCCTCGGTCACGGTGGTGACGGCGGCGGTCTGAACCGGAAGGGCGGCCTTGCCCTGGTAGAGGAGGCTTGCGCGGTACTGCTCCATCGCAAAGCGGGTGAGGACCCCGATCGAGGCCGCGACCGGCACGGCGATCAGCATGCCGACAAAGCCGAAGACCGTGCCGAAGGCCGAGAGCGCGAAGAGAAGCCAGACCGGGTGCAGGCCGACCGACTTGCCGACAAGGCGGGGGGTCAGGATGTTGCCTTCGACAAACTGTCCGGCGGCGAAGATCGCAGCCACGATGCCAATCTGCAGCCAGTCGCCCCAGAACTGGAACAAGGCGAGGCCCACCGCCAGCGCGCCGCCGACAAGCGAGCCCACATAGGGAATGAAGGTGATCGCGCCCGCGATGGCCCCGACGACAAGGCCGAACTGCAGCCCCGCCGCCATCAGCGCCACGGCGTAGAAGGTGCCAAGCGCCAGGCAGACCGAGACCTGGCCGCGCACGAAACCGGCCAGCACGGCGTCGATCTCGCGCGCGAGGCGGCGGATCGTGGGGGCGTGGTCGAGGGGCAGCATCGAATCGATCCGCGCCACCATGTCGTCCCAGTCGAGGAGAAGATAGAAGGCCACGACGGGCACGACGACGATGAACAGGACGACCGAGATCACCCCCAGCGCAGACGACAGGACGCCCTGCACAAGCTCGCCGCCCCGCGCCTGGATCGCCGTGCCGATCTCGGCCAGGGTCTGGCGGATGGTCGAAGTGGAATCTGCAAGCTCGGGGAAACGGTCGAGGAGAAAGCCCTGAAGCCTCTTGGCGATGTCGGGGGCAGCGTTGACCAGCGCCGTCAGTTGGTTGACGAGCGTCGGGATGACCGCCAGCACCAGCAGGACCACGGCCAGCAGCGCGATCAGCGAGATCACGGTGGTCGCGGCGACCCGGGACATTCCAAGCCGTTCCAGCCGGTCGGCGACGGGGTCGAGGAAATAGGCGATGGCGCCGCCCACGATGAAGGGCAGAAGCACGTCGCCCAGGAACCAGATCGCCAGGAAGAACACCGCCGCGGCGATGCCCCAGTAGCGAAGCTGTTGGTTGGTCGGCAGCGCCATCGCAGGCTTCCTTCGCTTTGTCCCCTCATATCACCAGAGGCGCGCCCCGGCGCAAGGGGCGGAACCGGCGGAAACCTGCTGTCAGCCAGCGCTTAAGGCAGGCCCCGTAAACCCCGCGTGGATGGCCGGTGATGCGAAATGCCCGCAGAAGCAAGGACATCCGGGGCGCGGTGTCCCGGCCCGGCCCACCAACCCTGGAAGGCCCAAATGAAAGGCAAGACGATGAAACTGACGCTTCTCCCAGCGCTTGCGCTGTCCCTGACCCCCTTTGCCGCCCTGGCGATGCCCGCCATCGGCGACATGATCGGGACCGAGCCCGAGGCCGCGAAGGCCGCGCTGGATAAGGCCGGCTGTCCGGTCGATGAATTCGAGGCCGAGGACGGCAAGATCGAGGCCAAGTGCAAGGATGCCGCCACCGGCAAGGACATGGAGGTCTACATCGACCCCGCCACCGGCAAGGTCACCGACATCAAGGCCGCGGACTGACATGGCCGCCCCCCGGACCCCGGCTTTGCAGACTGGCGCGGCGGCACCGTCCCTCTGGGACCCGGTCGTCCGTCTGACGCATTGGGGCATCGCGCTTGTGGTGGTCATCAATGCGCTGATCAGCGACGGCGGCAGCCTGACCCATGTCACGCTTGGCTGGCTGGCGATGGCGCTTCTGGTCATGCGGCTGGTCTGGGGGGTGCTCGGCCCGGCCGAAGCGCGGTTTTCCGCCTTTCCGCCGAACCCGGGCGCGGGCCTCAGGCACCTGTGGCAGCTGAAGTCGGGCAAGGTGCGGCACTACCCCTCGCACAACCCCGCGGCCGCGCTGATGATCTACGCCTTCTGGGCGGCGCTGTCGCTGGTGATCGCGACCGGGCTGTATCTGACCGGCGGTGCGACACCGATGCAGGTGGCGGACCAGAAGGCGGCGGTTGCATCCGGCGACTGGTCTGCTTTGATCGCGGCAGATCGTGACGAGTCCCCGGACGAGAATCGGGACCTTCGCCACACCGCCGAGGAGGTGCATGAGGTGGCTGCAAATCTTCTTCTGATCCTGGCCGCGCTGCATGTGGCCGGGGTCATCCTGGAAAGCCGGGCAATGCGGCGCAATCTGGTGGCAGCAATGCTGCTGGGTGACCGGAACCGATGACCTCCGGTCCGGACATTCGGGCCGTCGGGCGCCGCCAGACCGCGGCGCTTTCGGTCTTCCTTCTGGTGCAGACGCTGGGGACAGTCTTCTTCGTCGGCGACGTGGTGCGCGACCTGCGCGAGGACCCGACCTCGGTCCAATTCATCTTCGAGGCGGTGGTGACGGCGGCCCTGGCGCTGGGCATCCTGTTCGGAACCTTCGCGCTGCGCCGCACGGTCGAGCTTTTGCGTGCGCAGGATCAGGCGCTGGCAGTGGCGCAGGGCGCGCTGTCCGACGTAATCGACGGGCAGTTCCAGTCCTGGGCCTTGACGCCAGCCGAACGCGATGTGGGCTTTCTGGCGCTGAAAGGGCTGGACGTGGCCGAAATCGCCGAGCTGCGCGGGGCGGCGCAAGGCACGGTCCGGGCGCAGCTGACGCGGATCTATTCCAAGGCGGGGGTGTCGGGCCGCGCCCAGTTCGCGGCATTCTTTGTCGAGGACCTGCTGGGCCAGGGTGTCACGCCCGCAGCGTGAAGCCTCGGGCCAGATGGTTCCGCACGAACCAGATCATCGCGACCCCCGGCACCAGCGAGAGGCAGGTCATCGCCATCACCATCCCCAAGTCGGTCTGAAACGAAAACATCGCCTGGATCGCCATCGTGATGGGCTTCCCCCCGGTCACGGTCAGGATGCGGGCGAAGACGACCTCGACCCAGGAGAAGATGAAGCAGAAGAAGGCTGCGACGCCGATCCCGGGCGCGATCTGCGGGATCAGGTGGCGGAAGAAGAAGGACGGGCCGGAATGGCCGTCGAGGAAGGCGGTCTCGTCGAATTCGCGGGGCACGGCGCGGATGAAGCTTTCCAGGATCCAGATCGCGACAGGCAGGTTGAACAGGCAGTGCACCAGCGCGATGCCGACGGGGGAGTTCACCAGGCCGAACTGGCTGAACAGGATGAAGATCGGCAGCGACAGGACCACGGGCGGGGTCACGCGAAAGACGAGGATCGCCAGAAGAAAATGCCGGTCGCCGGTAAAGCGGAAGCGGGCGAGCGCATAGGCGGCGGGCAGGCCCAAGGCGATGCAAAGCGCGACGTTGAGGCTGACGTAGACGACGGAATTGACCATCGCCGCGCGCAGCTCGGGTGTGGCCAGGACGGCACGGTAGTTCATCAGGCCGGTGCTGCCCTGGGCCTCGGTCGGCAGGGTGGCGGTAAACGACAGGATCACCGCCTGCACCAGCGGCAAGAGGATGAAGGCCGCAAGCGCGGCAAGGGCCAAGGCCTTCATGTCTCACGTTCCCTTGTGGCGGCGACGAAGGCCCAGACGACAGCAAGGATGATCAGGAAGTACAGCGTCGCGCGGGCGGCAGCCTGGCCGTAGGAGAAGCCCTTGATCTCCTCGCCCAGTTCCAGCGTCAGGAAGCGGGTGGCGTCGTTCGGGCCGCCCGCGTTGATCGCGAAGGCCTCGGTGTAGATCATGAAGCTGTCGACAAAGCGGAGGAGGAAGACGATGGCGAGCGCTCCGGTGATGCGGGGCAGCTCGATATGGCGGAAGACGGCCCAGCGGGTGGCCCCGTCGATGGCGGCGGCCTGGCGGTAGGCGGGCGGAATGGCGGACAGGCCCGCATAGGCGAGGACGACGACCAGGCCCAGCCAGTGCCAGGTGTCGACAGTCAGGATCAGAACCCAGGTGTGCCAGCCGGTGAACTTCCAGTCGAAGCCGATGGCGGCAAGGCCCGGGCCGAGGAGACCGGTCTGCGGCTGGATCAGGCCCAGCCAGAGCATCGGGATCATGTTCCAGGGCACGACCAAGGGCAGGGTGACCAGCATCAGCCCCCAGACCGCGCGCCGCCCGCAGGTCAGAAGCAGCATCGCCACCGCGATCCCCAGCGGCACCTGGATCGCCAGCGCGAGGGTCGAGAACAGGAGGCTCCGCCCCAGCGAGGCGAGAAAGCGGTCGGACCCAAGGATGTCGGCGAACCACTGGATGCCCACCCAATGCACGTCCGCCAACGTGAAGATGTCATGAAAGCCGTAGTTGATGACCGCCAGCAGCGGCAGCGCGCCAACCAGCGCCAGAAGGCACAGGGCGGGCAGAAGCAGGAACCAGGCCGTGTTGTCGAAGGGGCGCATCGCGGGCCAGCCGACCCTGACCCGGGGGGGCAAGTCAAGCCCTGGCGGCGGTCAGGCCAGTGCGACGGCGATGGCGGCGAAGTGCAGGCCCGCGGCCACGGCAACGAAGAGGTGCCAGATGGCGTTCTGGAACTGCAGGTGTTCCCAGACATAGAAGGCGACCCCGGCGACATAGGTCGCGCCCCCGGCCACCAGAAGCCAGAGCGACAGGGTGGGCAGGGCCGCCATGACAGGGCCGATCGCGATGACGCCGACCCAGCCGAGAAGGATGTAGGCCAGGATCGACAGCCGGTCATAGCGACCGGGCAGGGCGACCTTGACCGCGATCCCCAGCGCGGCCCCCGTCCAGACCACGATCCCCAGCGTCCAGGCCCAGGCGGGGCTGTGAAGATGCGGGATGATGGCGGTATAGGTCCCGGCAATCATCACGTAGATCATCGAATGGTCGAACCGGCGGAGGAGCCATTTCAGCGCACTTGGGGGTGTCATGTTGTAGGCCAGCGAAAAGCCCCACATCAGGAAGAACCCGGCCGCGTAGACGGTGAGTGCCGCGAAAGTCCCGGCCCCGGTCGTCTGCAACCCATGGAACAGGAGGAGCGGGAAGGCGATCAGCCCGGCGAGGAGCGCCAAAGCATGCACGATCCCGTCGGCCAGAAGTTCGGCCAGCGACAGGTCGCGTTTCAGCGTGCGGTAGTGATCGGCAGGCAGGGTCATGGGGCCAGTCTTGCAGCGAAGTGTTGCGAAAGGATGACCTTGCCTTGCCACATATCAAGGCACTCCTGCGAGAGCTGACGCAGGGTCAGCCGCGCCGTGCCGCCCAGAGCAGCCCACGCCGCATGAGTTCCGCCGCCGGGCCATGGTCGATCACGTTCTTCTGGTGGCCCAGAGCGTTGTAGTAGACCCGGCCCGCGCCATAGCCCTTGGTGAAGACGACCGGCATCGCGACCGGACCGTTCACCGAATGCGGCCCTTCGACCAGCGGGAAATCGCAGACGGCGTGGACGCGCACCGCCGGGTCGATGTGCAGGTAGTATTGTTCCGTCTTCACGGTGAAATCCGGCACTCCGGCCACCAGCGGATCGGTGGAGGTGATGCGGACGCGATACTCTACCCCGTCGTTTCCCGGATGCGCGACCCATTGCGCGCCGGTCATGAACTGCCAGTCCACATTCTCGCGGAAGGCATCGCACATGCCGCCGTGGCAGCCCGCGATCCCGGTGCCCGCCGCCACCGCCGCACAGACGTTCAGCGCCTGCTCTTTCCCGATCTTCGACATGGTCCAGACCGGGACGATCAGGTCGTAGGCCTTGACCGCCTCGGCATCGTCGAAACAGGCGAGGCTGTCGGTCAGCGTAACCTCCATCCCCGCATCGCGCAGCCAGTCGGCGAACATCGGGCCGACCTTCTCGGGCTCGTGCCCCTCCCATCCGCCCCAGGTGACCAGTGCCCGTGCCATGCTGCCTCCGCTTGTCTGGGCCGCAGGCTAGAAAGCCTGACGCCTGGGGTCAATCCATGGCGTTGGGTATGGAAATCTCGACACCACGTAAAGAATCCTTTACGTAAGGTCTGCATCCCTGTACCGATACCGCAAGTCAGGAGGGTTCCGATGTCCATGGGCGAACGCGAGGCCGTGTCGGGCCTGATCACCACCGCAATCGTGCTGGCGCTGTTTCTGTGGCGGTTGTCGGGGCAGGACGCGGCGGGGCTGTTCGACGGGCCGGACGCGCTGCAGACCTGGGCGCGGTCGGTGCTGGTGCTGGTGGCCTGGTCGATCGGCATCGCCATCGTGGTCTTCGTCGGGTTCCACATCGCCTATGAAGTGATGACCGGGGAAAAGACCGATGACCGCCGCGACGAACGCGACCGCGACATCGAACGGCGCGCGCTGACCTGGGCCTGGTATCTTCTGTCCTTCGGCCTGCTGGGCGTGATCGTCGACCTGGCGCTTGGGTCCAGTGCCTTCCGGGCGATGAACCTGGTCCTGGCGCTGTGTGTGCTGTCGGAATGCTTCAAGGACGGGCTGAAGATCTGGCTCTACCGGCGCGGAGGGTGAGACATGCCCCCCGGCCGTATCGAGAACCGCATCCGCCGCCTCCGCTTTGACGCGGGCGAGATGACGCAGAAAGACTTGGCTGACCGCGTGGGCGTCACGCGCCAGACGATCCTGGCCATCGAGGGGGCCAAGTACTTCCCAACGCTGGAGCTTGCTTTCCGCATTGCCCGAACCTTCGGCGTCGGACTGGACGACGTCTTTACCTACCACGAGGACTGACCCCCCCCGGCCGCCATGCCCGGATGCCTGATCTGAGGAACCTGAAATGAAATCAGCGATCTATACGGCTTACGGTCCGCCGGACAGCATCGGCTTTGTCGACCTGCCTGTGCCAGACCCCGGTCCGGGCGAGGTGCTGGTCCGGGTGCTGGCGGCCCCCGTGACCGCGGGGGATGCCAGGCTGCGGTCGGGCCGCGTGCCGCGCGGGCTGGGGCTCATGCTGCGGCTGGCGATTGGCTTGCGTCGTCCGCGCGTCGCCCCCGGCTGGGCCTTCGCTGGCGAGGTGGCGGGTCTGGGGGCGGGCGTGACCAGCTTTCAGCCCGGGCAAAGGGTCTTTGGCCTGACCGGGTTCAAGGGCGGCTCGCATCGTGACTACCTGGTGATCCGCGCCGAAGGCCCGTTGCTACCCTTGCCCGAGACGTTGAGTGACGAAGAGGGCGCGGCCTTCTTCTTCGGCGGGCTGACGGCGGCCGAGTTCCTGATCGACAAGGCCAAACTTGCTTCTGGGGAACGGCTTTTGGTGGCAGGCGCAACCGGCGCTGTCGGCGGGGCGGGCGTGCAGATCGGTCGGCACCTTGGGGCGCGGGTCAGCGCCACCGCCTCGCCCGCCAATCACGCGCTGGCGCGCAGCCTTGGGGCCGAGGAGGTGACGGATTACCGGCTCGGCCCGCCCACGGGACCCTACGACGTGATCCTGGACGTGATGGGCAAGCTGGGCTGGACGGGCGCGCGCCGCCTTCTGGCCCCCGGGGGACGCTACATCCAGATCACCGCCGACCTGTGGCAGATGCTGGGGGCCAACCTGCGACCCCGGCGCGATGGGCGGCGGATCATTACCGGCACCAACAAGGAGGACCTTGCCTCGCTGCAGCGTCTGGTGGGCATCCATAAGGCGGGGGGTTACACCCCGGCGGTCGGAACGGTCCTGCCCTTTGCCGAGCTTTCCCAAGCGCATGCCCTTGCCGAAAGCTTCCACAAACCCGGCAATATCGTGGTGCGGATGTAGTCAGAACCGCTGCGGGGCCTCGGGCTTGTTTTGCACCACGTCCTCGATGGCGGCAATCACATCCGGGGTTAGCTTGGCCTTGTGGTCCAGCGCCTGAAGGTTGTCGTGCAGCTGCTCTAGCCGGGACGCCCCCAGGATCACCGTCGACACCCTGGGATTGGCAAGGCACCACAACAGCGCGAGGTGGTGGATCGGCATCCCCGCGCCCTCGGCGATCTTGGCCAAGGCCTTCACCTGCTCCACCCGCTTCCGGCCCTTCGGCCCGGCAATGATGTCGCGCAGCCACTCATAGCCCGGCAGCGCCGCCCGGCTGTCCTGCGGGATGCCGTCGTTGTACTTGCCGGTCAGCAGGCCCGAGGCCAGCGGCGACCAGATCGTCGTGCCGAGACCATAGGTATCGTAGATCGGCGCGTAGTCGCGTTCGACCTTGTCACGTTCGAACAGGTTGTACTGCGGCTGCTCCATCGTGGGCGGCGTCAGCCCATCGCGCCGCGCCACCAGATGCGCCTCGGTGATCTGCTGGCCGGACCATTCCGAGGTGCCCCAATACAGGACCTTGCCCTGGAGGATCAGGTTGTGCATCGCCCGCACGGTTTCCTCGATCGGCGTGTCGATGTCGGGCCGGTGGCAGAAGTAGATGGGATGGTTGCCGCCCTCCCCTGACGGCATCGCAATGTGCCAAGAA
>OFDC01000788.1_pt1 | contig 20392 bp, 19 predicted proteins | sample 1520941 | NCBI WGS metagenome assembly OFDC01 (sample SAMEA94258168, study PRJEB24077) | hot springs metagenome | biome: Aquatic biome; feature: Water | place: India | collected 2012-12-06 | depth 5 m | reverse complement strand
CACCGCGCCGCGCTGCACGTCCTCGCCTCGCCGCCGGATGGATGCGCCCGCCAGGGGCACGATCTGCACGCGCACCCCGCCGTCGACTGCCTCGCACTGCTCCTGCATGACCACCGCGTCGGCGCCTTCGGGCACCTGGGCGCCGGTGAAGATGCGCGCCGCCGTGCCCTGCGCCAGGGGGTGCCCGACGACGCCGGCCGGGATGCGCTGGCTCACCGGCAGGACCGTGCCGGCTCCAGGCACGTCGGCACAGCGCATCGCGTAGCCGTCCATCGCGCTGTTGTCGGCGGGCGGCACGTCGACGCAGGCCAGCACGTCCTCGGCCAGCACGCGGCCCAGGGCGTCGAAGGTGGACACGCGCTCGCTGCGCGTGAGCCGGGCGGCCTGCGCGTCCTGTGCCAGGCGGGCCAGGGCCTCGTCCAGGCTCAGCATCGCAGGGCGGTCAGAGGGGGGTGTGCTCATGTCGGTCGGCCTGGGCCAGCAGGAAGCGCGTGATCGCGGCAGGATCGTCCAGCGAGAAGACCGGCAGGCCGGTCGGCACGGGCAACGCCTCGGGATGGTCGGTGGCCACGGCCACCACATAGGGGTCGCTCGGGTACAGGGGCGCACCGCCCACGCCGGCGCGCCACACCTCCACCTTGAGCACGTCGCTGTGCTTGAAGCCCTCGACGATCACCCAGTCGGCGGCCGGCGTGAGTTCGCCCAGCAGTTGGTGCACCGAGTACTCGTGCTCCTGCTCGTGCTCGCGCATCAGGGCGAAACGGCGGCTGGAGGCGACGATCACCTCGAACGCACCGGCCCGGCGGTGGCGCCAGCTGTCCTTGCCCTCATGATCGATGTCGAAGCGGTGATGGGCATGCTTGATCACCGACACGCGCTGGCCGGCGGCCTTGAACTCGCCGATCAACCGCTCGATCAGGGTCGTCTTGCCCGAGCCCGACCAGCCGCAGAACGCCACCACCTTCATGATCGCCTCACGCGCAATGCTCGGCGATGAAGGCCTTCACCCGATCGGTGCTCGGCGGCACGACGGTGAAGCGCTTGGGCAGCTGCTCGATGCCCTCGTGCGCGGCCGGGCGCTCGGGCTCGCGGCCCAGGGCCTCGCGGATCGTCTCGGCGAACTTCACCGGCAGCGCGGTCTCCAGCACCAGGGTGGTGATGCCAGGCAGCGGATGCTGACGCGCCACCTTCAGACCGTCGGCGGTGTGCGGATCGATCATCGTGCCGAAGCGCTCGAAGGTGTCGCGGATGGTCGCGACCCGGTCGGCGTGCGTGCTCCTGCCGGAGACGAAGCCGAAGCCCGCGATGCGCGCGAACTCCGCCGGCATCAGGGTGAAGCGGCCCTGCTGCTCGACCTCGTCCTTGAACAGGTGCCGCGTGCGGGCCCCATCGCGGCCGAGCAGGTCGAAGACGAAGCGCTCGAAGTTCGAGGCCTTGGAGATGTCCATCGACGGACTGGAGGTCTCGTGCGTCTCATGGCTCTTGCGCACCCGGTAGCTGCCGGTGCGGAAGAACTCGTCGAGCACGTCGTTCTCGTTGGTGGCGAGGACCAGCTGCGCGATGGGCAGGCCCATCATGCGCGCGACATGCCCGGCGCAGATGTTGCCGAAGTTGCCCGAGGGCACGGCGAAGCTGACCTGCTCTTCATTCGTGCGCGTGGCCTGGAAGTAGCCGGCGAAGTAGTACACGACCTGAGCGAGCAGCCGCGCCCAGTTGATCGAGTTGACGGTGCCGATGCGGTACTGGCGCTTGAACGCCAGGTCGTTGGACACCGCCTTGACGATGTCCTGGCAGTCGTCGAACACGCCCTCGACCGCGAGGTTGTGGATGTTCGGGTCCTGCAGGCTGAACATCTGCGCCTGCTGGAAGGGGCTCATGCGGCCGTGCGGGCTCAGCATGAACACCCGCACGCCCTGCTTGCCGCGCATCGCGTGCTCTGCCGCGCTGCCGGTGTCGCCGGAGGTGGCGCCGAGGATGTTGAGGGTTTCGCCGCGACGCTTCAGCTCGTACTCGAAGAGGTTGCCCAGCAGCTGCATGGCCATGTCCTTGAAGGCCAGCGTGGGGCCGTTGGACAGGGCTTCGAGGTACAGGCCGGGCTCCAGGGCCTGGAGCGGCACGATCTGCGGCGTGCCGAAGACCTCGGCGGTGTAGGTCCGGTGCGTGAGCTCGCGCAGGTCGGCCGCCGGGATGTCGTCGATGAACAGCGACAGGATCTCGAAGGCCAGCTCGGCGTAGGGCAGCGTGCGCCAGCGTTGCAGCGTGGCGTCGTCGACCTGCGGGTAGTGCGTGGGCAGGTACAGGCCGCCATCGGGCGCGAGCCCCTCCAGCAGGATCTCGCTGAAGCCGCGCTCGGTGGTGTCGCCGCGGGTGCTGATGTACTTCACGCGAGATCTTCCTTGCGGATCGAGACGATCGGCGCGACGACGGTCGGCAGCGCCTGCAGCTGCGCCGCCGCCTCGCGCATCTTGCCCTCGACCGTGTTGTGGGTCAGCAGGATCACCTCGGTCTGCTTCTCGCCCTCGTTGGACTCGCGTTGGATCACTGCATCGATGCTGATGCCGTGGTCGGCCAGGATGCCGGTCACGCGCGCCAGCACGCCGGTCTCGTCGGCCACGCGCAGGCGCAGGTAGAACGAGGTGACCACCTGGTCGATCGGCAGGATCGGCGTGGACGCCAGCCGGTCGGGCTGGAACGCCAGGTGCGGCACGCGGTGGCCCGGGTCGGCGGTGTGCAGCCGGGTGACGTCCACCAGGTCGGCCACGACCGCGGAGGCCGTGGGCTCGGAGCCCGCGCCCTTGCCGTAGTACAGCGTGGTGCCCACCGCATCGCCCTGCACCACCACCGCGTTCATCGCGCCTTCGACGTTGGCGATCAGGCGCTTGGTCGGCACCAGCGTGGGATGCACCCGCAGCTCGATGCCGCCGACGTCGTCGCGGCGCTTGGTGATGCCCAGGAGCTTGATGCGGTAGCCCAGCTGCTCGGCGTAGCGGATGTCCTGCGCCTGCAGCTGGGTGATGCCCTCCACGTACGCCTTGTCGAACTGCATCGGCACGCCGAAGGCGATCGCGCTCATGATGGTCGCCTTGTGCGCCGCGTCCACGCCCTCGATGTCGAAGGTGGGGTCGGCCTCGGCATAGCCCAGGCGCTGGGCCTCCTTCAGCACGGTGGCGAAGTCCAGGCCCTTGTCGCGCATCTCCGACAGGATGAAGTTCGTCGTGCCGTTGATGATGCCGGCGATCCACTCGATGCGGTTCGCAGTCAGACCCTCGCGCAGCGCCTTGATGATCGGGATGCCTCCGGCCACCGCGGCCTCGAAGGCCACCATCACGCCCTTCTCCCTCGCCGCCGCGAAGATCTCGGTGCCGTGCACCGCGAGCAGCGCCTTGTTGGCGGTGATGACGTGCTTGCCCGCGGCGATGGCTTCCATCACCAGCGTCTTGGCGATGCCATAGCCGCCGATCAGCTCGACGACGATGGACACCTCGGGGTTGGCGATCACCGCGCGCGCATCGGCCACCACCTTCACGCCCTCGCCCACGATCTTGCGGGCGCGCTCGGTGTCGAGGTCGGCCACCATGGTGATCTGGATGTCGCGGCCGGCGCGGCGGCCGATCTCCTCGCGGTTGCGCTGCAGCACGGTGAACGTGCCGCTGCCGACGGTACCGATGCCCAGCAGGCCGACTTGGATAGGTTTCATGTTCGTTCGCTCCACGTCACAGCGTGTGGCGCTTCCGATAGTGTTCGAGGAAACGGGCGATGCGGCCGATGGCCTCGGTCAGATCGTCCGAGTTGGGCAGGAAGACGAGCCGGAAATGGTCCGGCGCGATCCAGTTGAAGCCGGTGCCCTGCACGATCAGCACCTTCTCCTCGGCAAGCAGCTCGTAGGCGAATTGCTGGTCGTCCTCGATCGGGTAGATCTTGGGGTCGAGCCGCGGGAACATGTAGAGCGCGGCTTTCGGCTTGACCACGCTGACACCCGGGATCTGGGTCAGCAGGTCGTAGGCAAGGTCGCGCTGGCGGCACAGCCGCCCGCCGGGCGCGACGAGGTCCTTGATGCTCTGGTAGCCGCCGAGCGCCGTCTGGATGGCGAGCTGGCCCGGCGTGTTGGCGCACAGGCGCATCGAGGCGAGCATGTTCAGCCCGGTGATGTAGTCCTGTGCGTGGCGCTTGTCGCCCGACACCACCATCCAGCCCGCCCGGTAGCCGCAGGAGCGGTAGTTCTTCGACAGGCCGTTGAAGGTCAGGCACAGCACGTCCTCGGCGAGCGAGGCGATGCTGGTGTGCACCTCGCCGTCGTAGACCGTCTTGTCGTAGATCTCGTCGGCGAAGATGATGAGCTGGTGCTGGCGCGCGATCTCGACCAGCTCCTTGAGCACGCTCTCCGGATAGAGCGCGCCGGTGGGATTGTTCGGGTTGATGATGACCAGCGCCTTGGTGTGGGGCGTGATCTTCTTGCGGATGTCCGCCACGTCCGGCATCCAGCCGCTGCCTTCGTCGCAGATGTAGTGCACGGGCGTTCCGCCCGACAGCGCGACCACCGCGGTGTACAGCGGGTAGTCGGGCGCGGGGATGAGCACCTCGTCGCCGTTGTCCAGCAGCGCGTTCATGCTCATGGCGATCAGCTCCGACGCCCCGTTGCCGAGGTACACGTCGTCGACCGTCACGCCCTTGACGCCCTTTTCCTGCGTGTAGTGCACCACCGACTTGCGCGGCGCGAACAGGCCCTTGCTGTCCGTGTAGGCCGCCGCGTGAGGCAGGTTGCGGATCATGTCCTGCACGATCTCGTCGGGCGGCTCCAGGCCGAATGCGGCGACGTTGCCGATGTTCAGCTTGATGATCTTCTGCCCCTCCTCCTCCATCTGCCGTGCCTTGTCCAGCACGGGTCCGCGGATGTCATAGCAGACGCTGGCGAGCTTGCTGGACTTGGCGATGGTCTTGAGCACGGGACAACTCCGGGACAGGGGCTCTTTGCGCGCACCACGGGATTGCTGCGCCGCAAAACTTATAATTTAACCATAGGGGTGCACTTGAAAATCCAGCCTGATCGCTCCGACGGCGCCAACGTGATCAGCCGTCACGAAACCGGACGCGTGTGGGTCAACGCCGAGGCGTTCGACCGCAGCGTGCTCGTTCCCTGGCGCGGCGACGCGCAGTCCTGGGGCGTCGACCGCCTGGACGACCTCACCGAGGACCATTTCGAGCGGGTGCTGGCGCTGCGCCCCGAGCTCGTCATCTTCGGCAGCGGCGCGCGCCTGCGTTTCATCCGGCCGGCGCTCAGCCGCGCGCTGATCCGGCAGGGCATCGGCATGGAAACGATGGACACCGTCGCCGCCTGCCGCACCTACAACGTGCTGGCCAGCGAAGGCCGCTCGGTGGTGGCTGCCCTGCTCATCGAGCGCACATGAACGCAGCGGCCATGCTCGTTTTTCCCCCATCGAGGGGGACCGGCCTTGGCAAAGGGCACGCCTTATAATCACGGGCTAGCCCAGACGGGGCACTCGTCTTCACACAACACCACATGACGCCAGCCCTCAACAAACCCCTTCCGGATTTTGAAGCGCAAGCCACGGGGGGCGTGAAGTTCACGCCTCACGCGTTCGCGGGCCACGCGGTGGTGCTGTATTTCTACCCCAAGGACAATACACCGGGCTGCACCACCGAGGCGATGCAGTTCCGTGATCGCCACAAGGATTTCGTGAAGGCTGGCGCGGTGGTGTTCGGCGTGTCGCGCGACAACATGGCGTCGCACGACAAGTTCAAGGAGAACCTCGAACTGCCCTTCGAGCTGATCGCCGACACGGAAGAAAAGCTGTGCCACATGTTCGGCGTGGTCAAGAACAAGATCATGTACGGCAAGAAGGTCAAGGGCATCGAGCGCAGCACCTTCCTCATCGACGCGGACGGCGTCCTGCGCGAGGAGTGGCGCGGCATCAAGGTGGCCGGCCATGTGGACGAGGTCCTCAAGGCGGTCAAGGGCCTGAAGAAGGCCACCGCCTGACCGGAACGCACCCCACCCGTCCGCAACCCGAAGCCGGCCGCGCGCCGGCTTCGCGCCTTCTCGGGCGCGATCATTGCCCTGACCGAGGACCTCCGCCGGGGTGCAGCCTGTCACGCGGCGTGCGCGTCCGAGGGAAAGCACGGGTCACCGGCACGCTCGCATCACCCCGCCATGTGCATAATGGGTCATGCCCGTGAGTTGTGAAACGCGCATTCCACGACAAAAGCCGCCCCGGTCTGGAGCGGCTTTTTTCTTTGTCGAACCCGTCCACATCCTCCATGCCACTGCCCAAGCCGCCTGCACAACGCGCGGACGTCCTGTCCGCTGAAGACTTCGAAAACCAGGCCGCTCCGCGGCCCCGCAAGAAGACGCTGAAACCGTCGCCCAAGGCCGAGACCGCCCAGCCCCCGGTGGCAGAGTTCTTCGACGAGGCCGGCGCGATCGCGGCGCCGCCCATGACCGCGCCGGCCACCCGCACCGCGCCGCGCCCCAGTGCCGCGGCGCCCATGGCTGAAGCGCCCTCCCGCAAGGCGCGCAAGCCCGCCTCGGAGGGGCCGCCCAAGCTGTTCGTGCTCGACACCAACGTGCTCATGCACGACCCCACCTGCTTGTTCCGCTTCGACGAGCACGACGTGTATCTGCCCATGATCACGCTCGAGGAGCTGGACAACCACAAGAAGGGCATGAGTGAAGTGGCGCGCAATGCGCGACAGGTCAGCCGCGAGCTCGATGCGCTGGCCAGCGACACGGCCGATCTCGACGCCAAGAGCGGCATCGCGCTGGCCAAGACGGGCCACCGCGAGGCCGGCGGCAAGCTTTTCTTCCAGACCCAACTGAAGAACGTGCAGCTGCCGACCGGCCTGCCCGAGGGCAAGGCCGACAACCAGATCCTCGGCGTCGTGCAGGCCTTGCGCGACGAACACGAGGGCAAGCGCAACGTGGTGCTGGTGTCCAAGGACATCAACATGCGCATCAAGGCGCGCGCGCTGGGCCTGGCGGCGGAGGACTACCGCAACGACAAGACGCTCGACGACGTCGACCTGCTGTACACCGGCGTGCTGCCCCTGCCGCCCGATTTTTGGGAGCGGCACGGCAAGACGATGGAAAGCTGGCAACAGGGCGGCACGACGTTCTATCGCATCGCCGGGCCGCTGGTGCCGGCATTGCTCATCAACCAGTTCGTGTTCCTGGAGACGCCCGGCGAGGCGTCGCTGTACGCGCGCGTGACCGAGATCACCGGCAAGACCGCGGTGCTCAAGACCGTGCGCGAGTACAACCACCAGAAGAATGCGGTGTGGGGCATCACCACCCGCAACCGCGAGCAGAACTTCGCGATGAACCTGCTCATGGACCCGGAGTGCGATTTCCTCACGCTCACCGGCACCGCGGGCACGGGCAAGACGCTGATGACGCTGGCCGCGGGCCTGCAGCAGGTGCTCGACGAGCGCCGCTACAGCGAAATCATCGTCACGCGGGTGACGGTGCCGGTGGGCGAGGACATCGGCTTCCTGCCCGGCACCGAGGAAGAGAAGATGAGCCCCTGGATGGGCGCGCTCGACGACAACCTCGAGGTGCTGGCGCGCAGCGACAACGCCGCCGGCGAGTGGGGGCGTGCGGCCACCAACGACCTGGTGCGCTCGAAGATCAAGATCAAGAGCATGAACTTCATGCGAGGCCGCACCTTCCTGAACAAGTTCGTCATCATCGACGAGGCGCAGAACCTCACCCCCAAGCAGATGAAGACGCTGATCACCCGCGCAGGGCCGGGCACGAAGATCGTCTGCCTGGGCAACCTGGCGCAGATCGACACGCCGTACCTCACGGAAGGCAGTTCGGGTCTGACCTATGCGGTGGACCGCTTCAAGGGCTGGCCGCACTCCGGGCACGTGATGCTGGCACGCGGGGAACGTTCGCGCCTGGCCGATTTCGCTTCCGAGGTGCTCTGAAGCACGGCACCCCGATCGACTCAAGACCAAGGGGGCCTCGCGGCCCCCTTTTGCATGGCCGCGCGGCGCTCAGCGCCCGCCCAGGTAGTCGTAGAAGGCCCGGGCGTTGGGCTCGCGGCCCAGGAACTCGCGAACCAGCTGCTGCGGCGGACGCTGCCCGCCGTTGGCCAGGATGATGTCGCGGTAGCGTCGCCCCACCTCGGGCGACAGCTTGTCGGCCTTGAAGGCGGTGCGCAGGTCGGTGGCCAGGACCAGGCTCCAGAGGTAGCCGTAGTACCCGGAGGCGTAGCCGCTGGCAACGTGGCCGAAGCCGGCCGGGAACTTGGTCCCCGGCACGTGGCCCAGCGGCGTGGCACCTTCCATCTGCGCCCACAGCTGCAAGGGGTCGGCCGGCTTGGCCGCATGCAGCGCGATGTCGTAGCTGGCGTACAGGTGCTGGCGCGACCAGTGCACGCCACGGCCGTAATCCTTGGCCGCCCTCGCCTGCTTCAGCATCGCCTCGGGCACGGGCTTGCAGGCCTTGCAGACCTCGGCGAAGAGCGCGAGCACCTTCGGGTCATAGACCCAGTCCTCGAGCATCTGCGAGGGCGCCTCGACGAAGTCGCGCAGCGTGCTGGTGCCCGCCTGGGCCGAGTAGCGGGTCATGGAGAGGTTGTTGTGCACCGCATGGCCCAGCTCGTGCAGCAGGGTCTCCAGTTCCTCCATCGTCAGGCCCTGGCGGTCGAAGTTGACGACCAGCGCGGCCTGGGGCAGCCGCTTGAGCAGGGTGGAGCCGTTGCGGTAGCTCCACACCGCCGCGTGGTTGTACTTGCCCTCCCGAGGGTACAGGTCGACCAGCAGACCCGCCAAGGGCTTGCCGGTGCGCGCATCGCTGACGGCATAGGCCTGCACCTCGGGATGCCAGGCTGGCGCCTCGACCCGCGTGTAGCGCACGTCCATCATGCGCTCGACCAGCCGCATCGCGAAGTGCAGGCTCTCCTGCGGCGGGAAGTACGGCCGGAAGGCCTCCTGGTCGACCGAATAGCGCTCCTTGCGCACGCGCTCGGTGTAGAAGGTGACGTCCCAGCGGTCGAGCTTGACCGCCTCCAACGGCTGGCCGAGGTGGCGGGCCTTGGCCTCGCGCAGCTCCTGCAGCTCGCGCTTCTCGGCCTCGGACACCGCGGCCTTCACGTCGTCCAGGAAGGCGGTGACGCGGGCGGTGTTCTGCGCCATGCGACGGCGCAGCACGAAATCGTCGTAGCTGGCCTGGCCGAACAGCGAGGCGTATTCCTTGCGAAGCTGCGCGATCTCGCCCAGCAGCTGGATGTTCGCGTCGCCGCCCTCATTGGTCTTGGCGCGGTACATGCGCTCGCGGGTGGCGGCGTTCTCCGCCGTCTGCATGACCGGCAGGTAGCTGGGGTACGACAGGTTCAGCAGCACCCGCCCCTCGGCATCCCGCTTGGCGGCCTTCCACACCGCCTCCGGCACGCCGCGAAGCTCGGCCTCGGTGAAGGCCACCTGCGTGTTGTCGTCGCGCACGTTCTTCTCGAACTGCTGCGCGAGGTCGCTGATGCGGTCGTTGATCTGCTTGGCGCGGGCCCGCTGGGGCGGCGGCAGGCTCACACCGGCATCCTCGAAGCCTTCCAGCGTGGTCTTGAGGAACTCCCGGTCGATGGCGTCGCGCGGCCGCACCTGGCGCGCAGCGCGATACAGCCGCTCGTTCTGGCCGAGACTGGAGGCGAACTCCGACCAGCGCAGGGCGCAGGCCTGGGCCGCGTCGCGCAGCGCTTTGTCGGGGTGGACGTTGCTGAGGAAGTCGATCGGGTAGCTCGTGTCCTCGATGAAGGCGTTCAGCTCGTCATAGCCCCGCAGCCAGGCCTTGGCGGGCGAGCGCTTCTCCAGCGCCGCGACCCGTTGCTTCACCTCGGCCAGTCCCTTGTCGCAGGCCTGCTGGATCTCGGTGGTCGAGGCGAAGGTGGGGAACGCCGGGCCCGGGAAGGCGGCGGGGGCGGCCTGGGCCAGCACGGCCACGGCGGACAGCGCCGCGGCCAGGGAAAGGTGCTTCATCGAGGGTCTCCGGGAGGATCGGAAGCGACGCCCGATGCCTCGCCCGAGCGCCGTCGCAACCGATCATCCTACCCGCGCAGCCACCGCTTCGTACCCCGTGCGACCCCCTGCTTCCCTGGCCGACGAAAGGCCGCGGGCAGCGACGGATGGCGCAGCCTCAGCCCACCAGTTCGCGGATTTGCGCCAGCGCGCTGGGATCCTCGATGGTCGTGAGGTCGCCCGGGTCGCGGCGCTCGCACACCGCCTGAATCGCGCGGCGCAGCAGCTTGCCCGATCGGGTCTTGGGCAGCACGGACACGAAGCGCACGCGCGCCGGCCGCGCCACCGCGCCCAGTTGCTCGTCGACGCGCTTCATCACTTCGCCTTCCAGCTTCAGCGCCGCATCGGGGTCGGCCAGCACGCTGCCGTCCTTGGGCACCGCGAAGGCCATCGCGACCTGCCCCTTGAGCGCGTCGGCCACGCCCACCACCGCCACCTCGGCCACCCCGGGATGGCTGGAGACGCTCTCCTCGATCTCGCGCGTGCCAAGCCGGTGGCCGGCCACGTTGATCACGTCGTCGGTGCGCCCAAGGATGAAGTAGTAGCCGTCCTCGTCCCGCACTGCGTAGTCGAAGGTGCTGTAGACCTGGCGGCCGGGGATGCTGCTCCAGTAGGTCTTGACGAAGCGCTCGTCGTCGCGCCAGACGGTCTGCATGCAGCCGGGCGGCAGCGGCCCCTCGATGGCGAGCACGCCCTTCTGGTTCGCACCCTGCAGCGGCTCGCCGGTGGACTCGTCCAGCAGTTGCACGCGGTAGCCATACATCGGCACCCCGGGGCTGCCGAACTTGGTCGGGCGAGGCTCCACGCCATGGGCCAGGGTGAGGATGGGCCAGCCGGTCTCGGTCTGCCAGTAGTTGTCGATCACCGGCTTGCCGAGCGCCTGCGCGATCCAGGTGGCGGTGGGCTCGTCCAGCGGCTCGCCAGCGAGGAACAGCGCCTTCAGCGACGACAGGTCGTACTTGGTCAGCCAGGCCGGGTCCTGCTTCTTCAGCACGCGCACCGCGGTCGGCGCGCTGAACATCACGTTGACCCGGTACTTCTCGACCAGCTGCCACCAGATGCCGGCGTCGGGACGGATGGGCAGGCCTTCGTAGAGGATGGTGGCCATGCCGGCGATCAGCGGGCCGTAGATGATGTAGCTGTGGCCCACCACCCACCCGATGTCGCTGGTGGAGAAGTAGGTGCCACCGGCCTCGCCGCAGAAGATGTGCTTCATGCTGGCCGCCAGCGCCACCGCGTAGCCGCCGGTGTCGCGCTGCACGCCCTTGGGCTTGCCGGTGGTACCGCTGGTGTACAGCGTGTAGCTGGGGTGGGTGGACTCCACCCAGGTGCAGGGCACTTCCGTGTGCAGGTGCTTCTCGCGCAGGTGCCCGTGGTCCTCGTCGCGTCCGGCCACGCGCTCGAAGGCGGCCAGACCGCGGTCGACCATCAGCACCTTCTGCGGCTGATGGCGCGCCAGCCGGATGGCCTCGTCCAGCAGCGGCTTGTACGGCATCACCTTGCCGCCGCGGCTGCCGGCGTCGGCACTGACGATGACCTTGGGCTCGGCGTCATCGATGCGGCTCGCCAGGCTGACGCTGGCGAAGCCGCCGAACACCACCGAATGGACGGCGCCGATGCGCGTGCAGGCCAGCATCGCGAAGGCCGCCTCCGGGATCATCGGCATGTAGATCAGCACCCGGTCGCCCTGCCGCACGCCGAGCTCCTGCAGCACCGCCGCCATGCGCTGCACCTCGGCGTGCAGTTCCCGGAAGCTGTAGCTGCGCTCCTGCTCGGTCTCGGTGGAGACGTAGATCAGGGCCGGCTGATCGGCCCGCTCGGACAGGTGGCGATCGACCGCGTTGTGGCACAGGTTGGTGGTGCCGCCAACGAACCAGCGGGAGAACGGCGGCCGGGAGGCGTCGCACACCTGGTCGAACGGCCGCTGCCAGTCGATCAGGCGCGCCTGCTCGGTCCAGAAGCCGTCAGGGTCCTCGACGGAGCGGCGGTAGAAGTCGGCATAGGCGGCCATGGAGTCTCCTTCGGCTTGTCTTGTGTCTTATATAAGACCTGATCGACCATTGTGGGCCGGGCACTGACAGCAGCCTGACGCCCCAGTGCCCCTGTCCGGCTGGCAAGCGTGACGCTTGAGCGGCATCAGCGGCAACCGGGAAATCGTGGAAGCTGCCGCAGCATTCCCTTGCAAGTGCTTGAAACGCATGGATGTTTCTGCGGAACGACCGGCTTGCCTTTGATATCCTGCCGCCCGTGCCGAAGCTTCGCCCGTCCGCCCTCGCCCGCCCCCGACTCGCCCTCGCGCTCGTCGTGCTGGGCCTGCACCTGGGCGCGCTGGCCGAGCCGGAGGCGACCGCTTCGCCAACGACCGACGCGGTGAGCCGCTTCCTGGCCGACAAGGGCCTGCTCGACCCGGCGGCGCTGAAGTCCTCCTCCCTCGTGCAGCAGGTGCGCGGCCACGCGTCCGACCTGGTGATGTCCGCCATGACCTTCCTGGGCGTGCGCTACCGCCGCGGGGGCGATTCCGCCGAGGAAGGCTTCGACTGCAGCGGCTTCACCCGGCATGTCTTCGAGCGCAGCCTGGGCCTGGTGCTGCCCCGGCGCGCCGACGACCAGGCGAAGGCCCCGGGCTGGATGACGGTGCAGCGCGACGAACTCAAGCCCGGCGACCTGGTGTTCTTCAACACCCTGCGCCGCACCTTCTCCCACGTCGGCATCTACGTCGGCGAGGGCAAGTTCATCCATGCCCCGCGCTCGGGCGCCTCGGTGCGCATCGAGGACATGCGCGAGAGCTACTGGGCCAAGCGGTTCACCGGCGCGCGCCGCACGCCGCTGGCCGAGGGCATCGCACCTGCGCTGCAGGCGCCCTCGGGCCACGACAGCCCCCGCGCCCGCGGCGACTGATTCCCGCGCGGCCTCGCGATTGACCTTGCTCACGCCGGTCGCGTCCTGCCTCGCTACCATCCGAGCGCCATGGCCGAGACCATCATCCCCGTCGTGCCCGTCGCCGTCGCGGCGGCGGTGCCCCCGCTGCCCGAGCAGACCGTCGCCCCCACCGGGCGCGTGACGGACCTGCGCGGGCGTCCGCTGCGGGACCTGCGCATCTCGGTCACCGACCGCTGCAACTTCCGCTGCGGCTACTGCATGCCCAAGGAGATCTTCTCCCGGTATCACCAGTTCCTGCCGCAACCCGAGCTGCTGAGCTTCGAGGAGATCACCCGCCTCGCCCGGCTGTTCCTGGCCCATGGCGTGACCAAGCTGCGACTGACCGGGGGCGAGCCCCTGTTGCGCCGCCACCTCGAATCCCTGGTGGGGATGCTGTCGCAGCTGCGCACCGTCGACGGCACCCCGCCCGACCTCACCCTCACCACCAACGGCTCGCTGCTGCCGCGCAAGGCGCAGGCGCTGAAGGACGCCGGGCTGCGCCGCATCACCGTCAGCCTCGACGCGCTGGACGACGCGGTGTTCCGCCGCATGAACGACGTGGACTTCCCCGTGGCCGACGTGCTGGCCGGCATCGACGCCGCCCTGGCCGCCGGCCTCGGGCCGGTGAAGGTGAACATGGTCGTGCAGCGCGGCGTCAACGACCACGAGATCGTGCCGATGGCGCGCCATTTCCGCGCCGCCTACGGCCCGCGCGTCGTGCTGCGCTTCATCGAGTTCATGGACGTCGGCACGAGCAACGGCTGGCGCATGGACCAGGTGCTGCCTTCGGCCCAGGTGCTGCAGCGCCTGCAAACCCTGGGCGAGCTGCGGGCGCTGGACCAGGTGCAGGCCGGCGAGACGGCCGAGCGCTGGGCCTGGGCCGATGGCGCCGGGGAGATCGGCCTGATCTCCAGCGTGACTCGCGCCTTCTGCAGCGACTGCAACCGCGCCCGGCTGTCGACCGAAGGCAAGCTCTACCACTGCCTCTTCGCGCACGGCGGCCACGACCTGCGCCACCTGGTGCGCCACGGCGCCAGCGACGATCAGATCGCGACCGTGATCGGCCAGCTCTGGCAGCGCCGCGACGATCGCTATTCCGAGCTGCGCGCCAACCGATCACCCGAGCTGGCGTCCATGCCGCGCGTCGAGATGCACTACATCGGTGGCTGAGTCACAGCCACCGCCACGGCCGCAGCAGCCGGCGTCGGTTCCGATCGCCGCCGCCACGACAGGCCTGGTGCTGGCCGGTGGCCGCGGCACGCGCATGGGCGGCGTCGACAAGGGCCTGCAACGCCACCACGGCCTCCCGCTGGTCGCACACGCCCTGCAGCGGCTGCGGCCGCAGGTCGGGACGCTCGCCCTGTCGGCCAACCGGCACCTCGAGGCCTATGCCGCCCACGGCGTGCCGGTCTGGCCCGACGAACTGCCGGATCATCCCGGGCCGCTGGCAGGCTGGTTGACCGCCCTGCGGCGCGCCACCACCCCCTGGGTCGCCTCCGTGCCCTGCGACACGCCGGGCTTTCCGGACGACCTGGTCGCCCGCCTCGCCGAGGCGGTGCAGCGCGCGGAGGGTCTCCGCCGCGGAGCGGAAGAGGGCCCGCACGCGCCGCGCGTCGGGGCTGCGCCCGAGGGCCTCGTCGAGGGGGGTGCCGTCGACGAATTCGCGGGTGAAGAAGGCCCCGCCGGGGTCTTCGGCGTCGGCCGCGGCGAGGCCGAAATCATGCACCCGCGCGACGGTCGGCAGGTCGAGCTGCGCCAGGATCTGGAACTCGTTCACCAGCCACTGCGCGAGCGACGCCTGCGCGTGCGAGAGCAGGCGCTTGAGCACCATGGTGGCGCCGCCGGCGAGGCGGTCCTCGACGAGCCAGACGCCGCCGCCGCCGCCTTCTCCCACCCGTCGGAGCACCCGGTAACGGTCTGCTAGACGCATCGCGGTGCGGGAGGATACACGGCGCTCAGCGCCGCGCGGGGCGCTTCTGCGCGGCGCCCTCGGGCGGGGCCACCGGCGCGGCGGGCATCACCGCGGTCTTCTCGACCTTCGGCAGCGGGACCACGTTGGTCGTCCCAGCGCCCCGCGCGTCGAGGGCCGCGAGGATCTTCGCCTCCAGCGCCTCGGGAGAGGGCGGGAGGTAGTCCGCCCCGGCGCGGGACACGGCGCGGGCGGCGGCGCGGGCGTCGTGGCGGAGGTCGCGGCAGTCGTCGCAGTCCGCGAGGTGCTCCGCGGCGGCGGGCGAGAGGACATCACCGAGGGAGTCGCCGAGCTCCTCCCGAAACTGTTCGCATCCGTACGAGTTCATGGCGGTCCTCACGCTCCTGCGCCCAGCAGGGATCGAAGTCGTTCCAGCGCGCGGCTGACGCGCTTGCGGGCGGTGGCCTCGTCCACCCCGCAGGCCGCGCCCACCTCACGAAAGCTGAGATCGCGCTCGTAGCGCAGCACCACGGCGTCGCGCTCCGAGGGCTTGAGCTGGTCCAGCGCGTGGCGCACGCGCTCGGCGTCGCGCCGGGCCGCGAGGAGGGCGTCGGCGCCGGGGATGGCCTCGTCGCCGTGCACCAGCCGCAGCCGTTGCTCCCGCCGCACGCGGGTCTCCACCCGCCGCGCGCAGATGCGCCGGGCGATGCCGAAGAGCCACGCGCGCACCGACCCCTCGGCGCGGTACTGCCCGAAGGCGTCGTAGGCCGCGAGGAGGGTCTCCTGCACGGCCTCGTCGGCCTCGGACTGCGCGCCCAGGAGGCTCATGCAGAGCCGTCCGAGGGCCGCGCCGTGGGTGCGGGCGCAGAGCGCCACGGCGGCGCGGTGGTCTCCGTGGGCGAGCGCGCGCTCAATGGGGTCCTCGGGCTCCGAGGGGATCTCCGCGGTCATCATGTCCTCCCCAGGTGGCGCCGGGCGCCCCCTTCGTGACCGGGAATCTTCTCCCCCCCGAACGATTTCTCCGAGGGCTTCTTTCGCCCGCGTCTCTCCCCTCGGGGCGACCGCGGGCTTGCCGTTCCGTGCGCCGTGCCTCCCGTCGGTGCTACTCCCTCCCGCGAGGTCCCCGCATGGAACAGCTGACCCTGCAGTTTCGCCTGAACCGCGTCCCTGTGACCGTGGAGCCCTGGTTCTGGCTCACCACGGTGCTCCTCGCGGGTCGCATTCAGGGTCCCTTCCTCGCGGTGTGGGTGCTGGTGGTGTTCGTCTCGGTGCTCGCCCACGAGATGGGCCACGCGCTGGCCTCCCGGCGCTACGGGTCGAACCCGCGGATCCGGCTGTACGCGCTCGGAGGTCTGGCGTACCGCGACCGGCAGCTCTCCCGCTGGCGCAGCGTGGCGGTGAGCCTCGCGGGCCCCGGCGCGGGCTTCTTGCTGGGCGGGATCATCTGGGTGGTGCACCAGGCGCTCCCTCCCCTGACCCCGGGGCTGGAGTTCCTCTTCAGCGCGCTGGAGCAGGCGAACCTGGGGTGGGGCCTGGTGAACCTCGCCCCGGTGCTCCCCCTCGACGGCGGGCACGTGATGGAGCAGGTGCTTCGCATTCGCGACACCCCCAGGGCGCTGAAGATCTCCGCCGGGGCGGGGTTCACCCTCGCCGGGATCGCGCTGGCGACGAGCTCGTTCAGCCTGGCGCTCTTCTTCGGCGTCCTCGCGGCGTTCAACGTGCAGCGCCTGCGCACGAACTCCTGACCCGCGCGGGACTCTGGTACAGAGTCCCTCCCATGACGGCGACCCTCCCCTTCGCGTTGGATCAGGTCGAGCGCTCAGACGGGCCGCTGCTGCACGTGCTCCTGGGCGCCGACGGCGGCCCCGTGGGCGCGGTGGCCGCGCGGATCCTGCCCGCGCCCCGCGAGCGCGTCTTTCGGGTGATCACCGACCTCGAGCGCCTCGCCGAGCGCGTGCCCATGATGGACAGGGCGCAGCTCGACGGGAACCGCGTGACGGTGCACCTGCGCTTCGGCATCGGGCTGTTCTCGGCGAAGTTCTCGTTCAAGGCCGAGCGCCGGGTGGAGGAGGGCCGCGCCCTGGAGCTGCGCTACCTCGAGGGCGAGCCGCGGGACCTGCGCATCCGTCACGAGGTGCACGACGCCTCCGCCCCGGGCGCGTCGGTGCTGTTCACCACGGTGACCTTCGACGCGTTCTCTCTGGGCTTCCTCGCGAAGTACTTCCTGAAGCACCACCCCGAGATCCGCTTCGGGGTGTTCCCCGGGAGCGCGCTGACGCTCAGCGACGCGGTGCTGCGCGCGGTGCGGTGACCGTCAGCCCTCGGGCTTCTCGCCCGTGGCCTTGAGCTCCTGCGCGACCTCGTAGAGCACGGCGTCGATGCGCTGCACGTCCTCGCGGCCGGTGTCGACGTGGAACTCCAGTGTGGGCATGCGGCGCACGCCGAGCCGCGGGGCGAGCTTGGTGCGGAGCGTGGCGGTGAGGCGCTTGAGCACCTTCAGCGCCGCGGCGGCCTTCGCGCCGTCGGGGGTGTCGCCCATCACCACGAAGGAGACCCGCGCGAGGGAGACGTCGTCGGTCACGTCCACCCCGGAGATCACCACCCCCTGCGCGCGGGGGTCGCCCACGTCTTGCGCCAGGATCAGGGTGAGCTCCTCGCGCACCCGCTGCCCCACCCGCGCGCCGCGGCGGCGGTCGTCAGCGCGGGAGCTCTTCGTCGTCGTCGGTACCTTCGCCATCGTGGCCTCCGTGGGCGCGCGGCGACACGCTCAGGTCGCCAAAGAAATCACTGTCTTCGTAGCGGCGCAGCTCGCGCTCCTGGGAGGTCACCACGGCGTCGCCGACGATGGCCCCCTCGATCACGTCGAGGGCCTTCAAGAGCTGGGACTCGGTCACCGCGGCGTCGTTGGAGACCGCGCACACGCCCAGCGTCGCGACCTGCCAGCGGTCCAGCGGGCCCACCTCGGCGACGCTCGCCGCGGTGCGCGCGCGCAGGCGGTCCACGCAGCGGCGGACCACCATGCGGCGGTCTTTCAGGGAGCGCGCCGCGGGGATGTGCAGACGCACCCGCAGCACGCCGACGTACACGTCACTCCACCTGCCAGGAGATCCGCAGGGCGCCGCCGCAGTCCACCGCGGTCTTCAGGGCGTCGTGGAGCTGCCGCAGCATCAGCGCCGCGGTGAGCTCGGGGTGGCCCTCGAGGGCGTCCTCGCCCGGGGTCTCCTTGCCCGCGAGCACCGCGTGCAGGGGCTTGGGGTCGACCACGCGCCTGGGCCGCAGCTCGAACTCGTCGTTGATCACCCGCGCGATGACCGCCGCCACCTGACCCCGGTGCTCGGGCTTGAGCACCCGGGTCACCCGAATGAGCATGGCCTTGCAGCGATCGGGCGAGAAGCGCCCGGAGTTCGTGCGCCGCCCGGAGTACTTCCAGGGCTTCGCCGACACCTCGGTGATCGCCGCCATGACGGCCTCGAAGGGGTCCCGCGCCTCCCAGGAGAACTCCCAGGTGCCCGGCAGCTCGTCGCCGTCCTCGTCGATCAGTTGGTACCGGGTCTCCCCCGCGCTCTGCATCTCAGCCCTCGTGCGTGCGTCGCGCCTCCGCCGCGGACCTTCCCAGGGTCACGGCGAAGGCGCTGCCTTGATCTCACCCTCGGGTGGCGACGCCCCGAGGCCCCGCGGTCACAGCTTCGCTGCGACCTCCTCGACCTCGTAGACCTCGATCACGTCGCCCGACTTGATGTCCGGCGTGTTGTCCAGGGAGATGCCGCACTCGAAGCCCTGCGCGACCTCCTTCACGTCGTCCTTGATGCGACGCAGCGAGGAGACCTTGCCCTCCCACTTCACCGCGCCGTCGCGCACGAGGCGGGCGTGGGCGCCGCGCTTCACGACGCCCTCCGACACCATGCAGCCCGCGACGATGCCCACCTTGGTGATGTTGAACACCTGGCGGATCTCGGCCTTGCCCAGCGGCTTCTCGACCAGCGTCGGCTTGAGCTGCCCGAGCATCAGGGCCTTGATGTCGTCCACGGCCTCGTAAATGATGTTGTAGAAGCGGATCTCGAGCTTGTTGTGCTCCGCCGCGCTCTGGGCCTTGCCCGCGGGGCGCACGTTGAACCCGATGATCACGGCCTTCGACGGCACCGCGAGGTTCACGTCGTTCTCGGTGATCGCGCCCACGCCGCCGTGGATGACCTCGACCCGGACCTTCTCGGTCGAGAGCTCGGTGAGGGCCTTGCGCAGACCCTCCACGGCGCCCTGGGCGTCGGCCTTCACGATCACGTTCACGGTCACCCGCTCGGTGCCCTGCTGCGCCGCGATGAGGCGCTCCAGGTCGATGGGGGCCGCGGTCTGCGCCTGCGAGCGGCGCTTGTCGATGGCGGCGAGCTTGTCGGCCACCTCCTGCGCCTTGCGCAGGTCGGTCGCCACGTAGAGCTTGTCGCCCGCGTTGGGCACGTCGCTCAGGCCGAGGATCTCCACCGGCACCGAGGGCCCGGCCTTCTCCAGCGGCTTGCCGCGGTCGTCGAACATCGCGCGGATGCGCCCGTAGGTGGCGCCCACCAGCACGGGGTCGCCGTTGCGCACGATGCCCTCCTGGATGAGCACGCGGGCGACGGCGCCGCGGCCCTTGTCGAGCTTGGCCTCGAAGACCGTGCCCACGCCGTGCTTCTTCGGGTCGGCCTTGAGCTCGCGCATCTCGGCCTGCAGCGCCAGGGTCTCGAGCAGGGTGTCGATGCCCTGCCGGGTCTTGGCGCTCACCTGCACCACGAGCTCGTCGCCGCCGAAGGCCTCGGGCACCACGCCGTGCTGCAGCAGCTGCTGGATCACGCGGTCGGGGTTCGCGTCGGGCCGGTCCATCTTGTTGATGGCGACGATGATCGGCACCTTCGCCGCGCGGGCGTGGTTGATGGCCTCCACCGTCGTCGGCATCACGCCGTCGTCGGCGGCCACCACCAGCACGGCCACGTCGGTGAGCTGCGCGCCGCGGGCGCGGAGCGAGGTGAACGCCTCGTGGCCGGGCGTGTCGAAGAAGACCACGGGGCCCTTGGTGGTGTTCACGCGGTAGGCGCGCACCTCCTGGGTGATCCCGCCGGCCTCGCCCTCGGCGACGCGCATCCCGATGATGGCGTCGAGCAGGGTGGTCTTGCCGTGGTCGACGTGGCCCATCACCGTCACCACGGGGGCGCGGGTCACGGGCTCGTGCTTCTGGTCGGTGGGGATCGCCGACTTGATGATCTCCGTGGGATCGATCGCGACGTCCTCGACGGTGTAGCCGAACTCCCCGGCGATGAGCCGCGCGGTGTCGGAGTCGAGGGAGGAGTTGATGTTCTTCCCCTTCTCGCCGAGCTGAATGAGCTTCAGCAGCACCTCGGTGGCCTTCAGGTTCATCTTCGCCGCGAGCGCCGCGATGGTGACCTGCTCCTCGATCTTCACGACGCGCTTGTGCTGCGCCATCTCGGGCGTGATCACGACGCGCGCGGGCGTCTTGACCATCCCCGGCCCCGGGCGCACGCCCGGGATCGGACGGCCCGGCATCGG
>OFDC01000787.1_pt1 | contig 20424 bp, 22 predicted proteins | sample 1520941 | NCBI WGS metagenome assembly OFDC01 (sample SAMEA94258168, study PRJEB24077) | hot springs metagenome | biome: Aquatic biome; feature: Water | place: India | collected 2012-12-06 | depth 5 m | reverse complement strand
CGCGTGTTGCAAAACATCATCAACATGCTTGGTCCGGACAAGGCGCTCGTGATGGTGACCCACAAGCTCCCGCTGATCCGTCTTGGCACAAGAGCGCTCATCATGAACGCTGGCCGGATTATCCATGACGACACAGCAGAAAATACATTGAGCAAGGTTTCCAAAGCTGCCAGCAATCTGGATATCAAAAATAAGGCCGTCAACGAATGAACGAGCGCGTGCGCCGCACAGCCCGCATGTCACGGGTGATCATTTCCATTGTCATCGTCACGATCCTTGCCTTTTTTGTCTGGGCTTTCGTTGCGCCACTGGATCAGATCGCAAGAGCCCCGGGCCAGGTCATTCCGACAGGTCGGGTGCAGGTTTTGCAAAGCCTCGATGGTGGCCAGATTACCGAAATCCGCGTGCGCGAAGGCGATATCGTGGAGGCAGGGGAACTGCTCGTCGTGCTCGATAAGGTAAAGCTCGCGGCTGCTGTCGAGGAAGGCCGGGCGCGGGTAGCTGCGCTGAAGGCGACAATGGCACGGATTGAATCCGAGCTATTCGACAAGCCGCTTAGTTTCCCGCCTGAATCGAAGGCCTATCCCGAGTTCGTCGCCAATCAGACTTCGCTCTACTTGAAGCGGAAGCAGGCACTGCAATCGCAAACGCGCAGCCTTGACCGCTTGTACAAGATGGTGGGAGATGAGCTCGCGCTTAACGTTCCGCTGGTTGGTGCCGGTGACGTCGCCCAATCCGAAATCATCCGGATGATGCGTGAACAAGAAGATCTGCAACGCCAGCGTGCCGGACTTGAAGACCGTTACGTGCAGGACCTCCAGACGGAGTTTACCCGCACGCAGGAGGAGCTGGTAAGCGCGGAACAATTGCTTACCCAGCGGCAAGATGCCCTGAATAATGCCGAAATCTTCTCGCCGGTTCGCGGGATCGTGAAGAACGTCAGGATCACCACCGTCGGCGGTGTGCTAAAGCCGGGCGACGAGGTGATGACTATTGTCCCCACCGGCAAGGAACTGATCGTAGAGGCCAAGGTCTCTCCAAAGGACATCGCCTTTGTAAAGGTCGGGCAGACAGCCAAGGTGAAATTCGATGCCTATGACGCTTCGATCTATGGTGGAGCGGAGGGGGTCGTTAAGCTGATCAGTCCCGATACATTGGTCGAGCAGTCGAAGGATGGAGCAGGCGATCCTTACTACAAGGTCAACATAAGTGTGGACACGGCTGACATGCGCCCGCGACCGGGTGAGAAGATCGAAATCCAGCCGGGCATGACTGCAATTGCCGAGATCAAGATCGGAAAGAACACGGTATTCGAGTATCTGACCAAACCGATTCTGAAGACGGCCGATGAGGCGATGACAGAGAAGTAAGTGGGTCCTGGTGCTTGATAGCGCTTCAGCGCGTCTTGGTGACCGCCCAACAAGCAGCCTTGTCGGGATGCTCATCAGTATCTACTTCGAGAAAGTAGCATTCTAGGTGCATCCCCGCTATATGGCGGCGATGCACGAATACCAACTCGTTGACGGCGATCAGACCGTCTACCGCGACGGCACCATCAAGCTCCACACGGCTGAGGGGTTTGAAGGCATGCGCAAGGCGGGCCGCCTTGCTGCCGAGATCCTCGATGCCTGTGCGGAACTGGTGAAGCCGGGGGTGACCACCGGCGCGCTTGACGATGCGATCCGGGGCATGATGCTCGATGCCGGAGCGATCCCCGCGACGCTGGGCTATCGCGGATACGCGCATTCGTGCTGCATTTCGATCAACCACGTGATCTGCCACGGCATCCCGGGCGATAAGGTGCTGAAGGATGGCGACATCCTCAACATCGACGTCACCCCGCTGGTTGATGGCTGGCACGGTGACACCAGCCGCATGTTCTACGCGGGCGAGCCGTCGCTGAAGGCGCGCAAGCTGGTCGAGGTGACCTATGAATGCCTGATGCTCGGCATCGCCGCGGCACAGCCCGGCGCGCGGCTGGGTGATATCGGCGCGGCGATTGAAGCCCACGCGAGCCAGTTCCGTTACGGCGTTGTGCGCGAGTTCTGCGGCCATGGTTTGGGCCGCCTGTTCCACGATGCGCCCGAAGTGGTCCATGCGGCCAAGGCCGGGACGGGGCCGGAATTGAAGCCCGGCATGTTCTTCACCATCGAGCCGATGATCAACCTCGGCAAACCGTGGGCCAAGGTGCTGGGCGACGGCTGGACCGCCGTGACGCGCGACAAGAGCCTGTCGGCGCAGTTCGAGCATTCGATCGCGATTACCGAGACGGGCAACGAGATCTTCACGAAGAGTCCGACCGGGCGGGATTGCCCGCCTTATCAATAATTTCCACAAATCAGCGATTACGTCTCCCCGGGCTTGACCCGGGGCCCCGCTTTCATGTTCCTGGGCTCATGGAGCGGGAAAAGCACGGCGGCTGGGTCTACATCATGGCCGACCGCTATCGCGGGACGATGTATGTCGGATCGACTGCCGATCTGGCGTTTCGGATCTCCCAGCATCGCGACGGACAAGGCTCGAAGTTTTGCGCCGAATATGGTCTCACGCGGCTGGTCTGGGCGGAGCTTGTCCCGACCATGCAGAAAGCCATGGATCAGGAGAAACGTGTGAAGCGCTGGCGGCGCGACTGGAAGTTTGCGCTGATCGAGAAGGGCAATCCGGACTGGCGCGATCTCTATGGCGATGTCTTGATGTAAAGAAGCGGGGCCCCGGCTCAAGGCCGGGGAGACGGTTGGGTCAGAGGAAAAGCACCGCCAGCACCGCGCTCATCACCACCACCAGCCCGACCGAGAACCCCAGCATCACCAGCGTCGGCCGGGTCACCCGTCCGTGTAGCACCCAATCATACCCGCAAGCGATCAGGATCGTGATCGGCGGCTGCACGCCGATGGCGACCGGATCGGGCAGGCCCAGCACCTGCACCACGCGGGCATAGGCGGGGGTCATCAGCGCGAGGGTCGCGATCAGCATCGCCTGCCGATGCGCCGCGATGTCCCGCCTGCGGGCGAAGTGGATCGCGGCGAAGTAGAGGGGGATGAAGGTCGCAAAGGCGGCGAGGTTCACCACGGTCACCTCGGGGCGGCCCAGTTCCTGTCCGATCCGCCACGAAATCACTCCGCCGCTGACCAGCATCGCACCGACCAGCGCGATGGATGCGCGGCCCGTCGCCCGGTGCGCTGCCAGCTTGAACCGCGCGGCAAGGAAGCTCTGGCTCGCCAGCAGGGTCAGCCACGCGATCATGCTCCCAGCATGGAACACCACAATCGGGGTATAGCGCGCCTGCACCGCGGGCTCAGCAATCGCCTTCAGCGCAAAAGCGAACAGCGTAAAGCCCAGCAGGCCCAGTGCGATGTTGCCCATCAGCAGATTGGCCCGGACATGGCTTTCAGGTGCGCGCATCAATTCTCCCGTGCCGCCCGGATCGCGGCGCCCGCAGCAAAGGGCGCGAGGGCGACCAAGCCTAAGCTTATCGCACCAACGAAGCCGAGGCTTACTTGATCCTGACGCGCCAGCGCGCCCGCGCCGAAAATCAGAATGGGGAGGGCCAGCGGGATCAGCAGGAGGCCTGACAGCGCTGCACCTGCCCTAAGGCTGGCCGTCAGCGCGGCGATCATCAACCCGATGGCGGCGAGCCCGGGGGTGCCTGCGAGCAGCCCAAACAGCAAGATTTTGAAAGTTTCTCCCTCGATCTTGAGCAGCGCGGCCGCGGGGAAGGTCGCAAGCACCAGCGGCGGGCCAAAACTGAGCCAATGGGCTATGAGGCGCACCGCCATCATGGCTTCTTCGGTTACGCCGCGCAGCCGCAGCTGGTCGAAAAACCCGAGCTCAATATCGCGCGCCACCAGCTTTTCGAGCGGCAGGATGGCGGCCAGCAGCGCCGCGATCCACACGATGCCGCCGCCGGTTTTGGCCATGACATTCGCGTCCGGCCCGACCGCGAAGGGGAACAGCATCGCCACCGCCACAAAGAACACCACGGGCAGCGCCGCCCCGCTTCCGGTGAAAGGGAAGAATTGCGCAAGGTCGCGGCGCAGGAGTGCGGCGATCATGTCGGGTGTTCCTCATCTGCGGGGGCGAAGTCCTCAATCGCGAAGGCGGTCATCCCCGGCACATCGAGCGGCTGGTGTGAGGCGATCAGGGCAATCCCGCCGCCCGCGCAATGCTCGCGCATCAGCGTGCTGACCAGTGCTTGGCTGGCGGTATCGAGGCCCGAGAGCGGCTCGTCGAGCAGCCAGATCGGTGCTTGCTGGCCGAGCACGCGGGCCAGCGCCGCGCGCTTTTTCTGCCCCGTCGAAAGATAGCGCACCGGCACCTCGGCCAAAACTTCCAGCCGCAGCTTCGCCATGATCGCCGCGCCGTCCTCCGCACGATCCAGCCCGAACCAGAACGCTAGCGCACGCCCCAGCGGCCAATCGGGGTCGAGCCCGGTGCGCTCGTCCAGCAGCGCCAGCGCGCCCTCGCGCTGCACCGTGCCCGCGTATGGCGTGGTCAGCCCCGCCAGCGCGCGGATCAGCGTCGTCTTGCCCGCGCCATTGGCCCCCGTGACATGGCACGCCGCGCCTGCCTCCAGCCGGAACGACAGCCGCCTGAACAGCAGCCGCTCGCCGCGTCGGCAAGCGAGATTGTCAGCGATGAGGGAGGGTGAGGGCGCTTGCATTGCATCCCCGCGTTAGGGAAAAGCGCAGCGGCAAACAAGCGACCCCATTGAAGGAACCTCGACCATGGCTGTCCCCGAGCTCACTCCCGACGAGATCACCGCGCTGCTCGCCGCCCACCCGGCATGGGCGCTGGCGCGCGAAGGTAAGGCGATCAGCCGCACCTTCCAGTTCCGGGATTTCTCCGAAGCCTGGGGCTTCATGTCCCGCGTCGCCCTGCTAGCCGAGGCGCAGGACCACCACCCCGAATGGTTCAACGTCTACGCCCGGGTCGAGGTGACGCTGACCACCCACGACGCGGGGGACAATGGCGGCCTGTCGCAGCGCGATGCTACAATGGCGCGCGCGATTGAAGGGATCATGTAGAGAAAAGCCGTTCGCCCTGAGCTTGTCGAAGGGCTGCCTTTCTCTTGCTCTGCCCCCTGAACAAGAAAGGACAGGGCTTCGACAAGCTCAGCCCGAACGGAGTGTGCGCTTACCTCCCCAGCAGCCCCGTGCTGCCACGCAATTGCTTGCGGACCTTGCCCGGCATCCAGCGCTTGGCAAAGGCCATCTTCTTGGCGGTCTTGCCGACGTAATAGTCGAGCTTGTCGCCATGGACCGCGTCCCACACCGCTTTGGCGACCTCTTCGACAGGCGTGATTTCGAGCCCTGCCGCCTTCACCCGGTCGCGGATCTGTTCGTTGGATTTGCGGTTGCCGGTGCCGTCGAGCAGCGGGGTTTCAATAAAGCTTGGGCAGACTGACGCCACGGTGATTCCATCAGGCGCCCATTCCGCGTCGAGGCTTTCCGATACGGCGCGCACCCCGAACTTGGTGGCGCAATAGACGCTCATCCCCGGCGATCCTGCAACGCCTGCAAGGCTGGCGATATTGATCAGCGCAGAACCCGGCCCGCTGGCCTTAAGGTATGGGTAGGCCGCCTGCGCGCCGTAGAGCACGCCCTTGAGGTTGATATCGAGGCAGCGGTCGATCTCCTCCGGCTCAAGCTCGGACAGCGAGCCGCCAGTGCCGATCCCGGCGTTGTTGATCACCGCATCGATCCGCGCCCCTGCTGCGGTGTGGAACGCCGCGAGCGCGGTATCCCATCCCGCCCGGTCGCGCACATCGAGCCGGTGGGCATATTTGAACCCGCCCCCGATCAGACCGAGCGTATCCTGCATCCCCAGTTCGTTGATGTCGGCGATCCCGACAAACCAGCCCCGCTCGCCGAAATAGCGCGCCACGGCGCGGCCGATGCCCGATCCGCCCCCGGTGATGAAGATGCTGCGGCGCGCCGAAGCCTGTGTGGTCATGGGATCCCTCTCTCGATTGCTGTTTGCAACGCGCTTAAGGGCACGCTGCGGGCTTGTCAGCCATTACAGCGCCGGGTTGGCGTAAAAATGCCAGGTGAAGATCGCCATGGCGCCGCGCTGCGGCGACCAGGGTTCCGCAAGGGCACGGGTGGCTTTCTCGGCGGGGCGTTCATCGAGGCCGAGTAGCCGCTTCACCCCTTCCTGCACCGCCAAGTCGCCCGCGGGCCAGATATCGGGGCGGCCTTCTGCGAAAAGCAGATAAATCTCCGCCGACCAGCGCCCGATCCCCTTGATCTGGGTGAGGAGCGCGATGGCTTCCTCGTCGTCAGCGGGCAGGGCGTGGAGATCGAGCACACCGGCTTCGACCAGCTCGCACAGCGAGCGGGCATAGCTTTGCTTCTGGCGCGAGAGGCCGCAGGCGCGCAGCGTGTCGAAATCGCGCGCCAAGAGGCAGGCGGGGGTGAAGCCTTCGCCGAGTTCCGCCTCCAGCTTGCGCCACATCGAGGCCGCCGCCGCGACCGAGACCTGCTGGCCGACGATGGTGCGCAAGAGGGTGGTATAGCCGCGCTCGCGCAGGCGCGGCTCGGGGTAACCGATGCGGGCGAGTTCCACCGCCAGTCGCGGCTCGCGCGCCGCCACGGCGTCCAAGTCTTCGCGCAATTTTTCCGCTGTCAGCCCCATCGCCACTTTCCTGAACTTGCCTTGGCCCCAAGAGTATCTTAGCAGCCCAGCAGCACCCTCACAGCGCCACTTCTTGCGCGCAAGCCCAAAAGGAATTGAGATTCATGCCCAGACTGGTCGTCACCAACCGCGAAGGCGCCACCAGCGAGATCACCGTCAGCGACGGCCTCACCGTGATGGAAGCGATCCGCGACAACGGGTTTGACGAGCTGCTGGCGCTGTGCGGCGGGTGCTGTTCGTGCGCGACGTGCCATGTGGTGGTCGATCCCGCCTTCGCCGACAAGCTGCCGAAGATGAGCGAAGACGAGGATGATCTGCTCGAATCCAGCGATCATCGCAGCGCGACCTCGCGCCTTGCGTGCCAGATCCCGTTCTCGGCGGAACTCGACGGGCTGCACGTCACCATCGCTCCCGAAGACTGATCGCAGGGCGCAAGGGAGGGCGGGCCGGTGGATGCGGACCTTGCTCGGTTCCTGCGCGACGAGTTGGGGCACATGCCCGAGGGTTCTGCGGGCCCTTGGCGGGTCTCTGGCCCGGTCTGGCTATGGCAGGGCAGCGATGGCGCTCCCACTAAGGGCTCATGGTATTTCCTGACGATCGATGGCGAGACCGCGCAGGCGATCCGGTCGCAAGCGACCAATGCGGCGGCGTGGGGATCGGTCTATGTCGAGGCCACAATTGGCGGCACGACGTGGCGGACCTCGCTGTTCCCTTCGAAGCAGGCGGGCGGCTGGCTGCTGCCGTTGAAGGCCGCGGTGCGCAAGGCCGAAAAGATTGCGGAGGGTAGTGTGGTTGAGGTGTCGCTGGCGCTGACGTCATGATACCCGGACTTGGACATTGCCCAGCGCCGTGTGAGCGCCTAATTTAACTCTCATGAACATCACCCGGCCCTTTGGCGACACGCTCGCCCTGATCGGTAACACGCCCATGGTGCGGCTCGCTGGCCCCAGCGAAGCGGCGGGGTGCGACATCTATGGCAAGTGCGAATTTGCCAATCCCGGCTCCTCAGTGAAGGACCGGGCGGCCTTGTGGATCATCCGCGATGCTGAAGCGCGCGGGGAGCTGCTCCCCGGCGGCACGGTGGTCGAAGGCACGGCGGGCAACACCGGGATCGGGATTGCGCTGGTCGCCAATGCCAAGGGTTACAAGACGATCATCGTCATGCCCGACAACCAGTCCAAGGAAAAGATGGACACGCTGCGCGCATTGGGCGCGGAGCTGGTGCTGGTGCCGCCGACCAAGTTTGCGAACCCCGGCCACTTCGTCCACACCTCGCGCCGGTTGGCGGAGGAAACCCCCGGCGCCGTGTGGGCCAACCAGTTCGACAACATCGCCAACCGCCGCGCCCACATCGAAGGCACCGCGCCCGAGATCTGGGAGCAGCTGCAGGGCCGCGTCGATGGCTTCACCTGTGCGGCGGGCACCGGCGGGACGATTGCGGGCGTGGGGCTGGGCCTCAAGGCGTTCGATGAGAACATCCGCATTGCGCTCACGGATCCGCACGGCGCGGCGCTGTACAATTACTACGCCCACGGCGAGCTGAAGGCCGAAGGGTCTTCGGTGGCGGAAGGGATCGGGCAGGGGCGCATCACCGCCAATCTCGAAGGCGCGGCGATCGACACCCAATACCGCATCAGCGACGAGGAGGGCCTGCACTGGGTCGCCCGTCTGCTGCGCGAGGAGGGGCTGTGCCTCGGCCTCTCATCCGGCATCAATGTCGCGGGCGCGGTGGCGCTGGGCAAGGAGCTGGTGGCCGAGGGGCGTCCCAATCCGCAGGTGGTGACGATCCTGTGCGACACCGGCTTTCGCTATCTCTCGACCCTCTACAACCCCGATTGGCTGCGCGCCAAGGAGCTGCCGGTGTTCGACTGGCTTGAGCGGGGGGCGGGATGAGCTGGCGCGAGCGGTTTCGTCGCCTCAATCAGCGCAGCCTGTTCGGCGTGGGTCACGCCGATCCCGGCACTGCGCTGCCCGGCCAGCCCGACGCGGACAATCTCGCCCCGCCGCCCAATCAGGCCCGGGCCGAGGCGATCCAGCGCTTGCAAATCGGGCTGTTCGGCATCGGCGCGATGGTTTTGCTGGTGGGGCTGGCGAGCATCATCAGCAGTCAGGCTGATCTGGCTGATCAGGCCGCTGTACCGGAGGCGGCACCCACCACCGAGCCGACCGCTGCGCCCCCGCAAGCCAATCCGCTCGCCGATGCCGGGGTGGTGCCCGATATTGCCGTTGAGCCGAGCCCTTCGCCCACGCCGCCCCCCTTGGATCGGCCGCGGCCGCGCCCGTCCGGCTCGGGCAATGCGGCGCCCGCGCCCTAATTTCGCGATCATCGCGGCGGCGGGGCTGCTGGCGGTGGCGGGATGTGACCATCCTCCCGCCGATGCGCCCCAGCGCGTTGCTGCGCGCGAGCCGCTCGGTCTGATGTCGAGCCTGCCCTTGTATTGGCCGCAAGGGGCCGATCTGGCCGATCTTGCTGCCGGGCGCGGGGAGGCTGTGTGGCAACGCACAGCGATGGAGCAGGACTATGCCCTTGTCCCACTCGACACCCTGTCGCCGGTTGCTGGCCTATCGCCCGGCGATTCCGAGGCCGATCCCCTCGCCGGGCTCACCCGGCTGGCGGTGATCCAGCCGCGCGGGCTTTCGCCTGCCGACAATGTCGCGCTGGATGCTTGGGTGCGCGGGGGTGGGCGGTTGCTGCTGGTGCTCGATCCGGCGCTGACGGGAGAATATGATCTTCCGATCGGCGATCCGCGCCGCCCGGTTGATACAGCACTGATCCCGCCAGTGGTGGCGCGGTGGGGCATGGCGGTGCGCTTTGACGAGGCCCAGCCTGCCACCGTTGCCAACGCGCGCTTGGCGGGAGCGAGCCTGCCGCTGGCCCTGCCGGGGCAGATTGTCATCACCGATCCCGCAGCGGCCGGTTGTTCGCTGACCGCCGCGGGCGCAGCCGCTATCTGCCGGGTGGGCAAGGGCCGGGTCACGCTGATCGCCGATGCTGCGCTGTTCGAGCATCCCGAATTGGCGGGAGAGGATGGGGCGGGGCTCTTGGCGGTGCTCACTTCCGCGCTGGAATAGGCCGTTTGGGGAAAATACGGGAGGGGCGGGACTCGGAGTCGCGCAGGAGCGGGGAAAGCGCGGGAAAACCCCGGATTTCGGGCCGCAAAACGGGTGTTTCTTGATGAAATACACTCAGGGAGAGCACTGACGAAATGTCTGTAAAATGATTTAAATCAATAAGATAACAACTTATCCCGCGATTTCCCGCAAAAATCCCTTTTATCCCGCAGGCTTCCCCGATATTACCGGGGTCCATCAGACATGTCCCATGTGCATTGCGTCCGGCTGGTGGGGCCGGAGCACCGCTTCCGCTCGCGCGGGATCGGCGACGGGGAGGGCGTGTCTGAACTGTGGGCGGGCTTTCGCAGGGAAAGCCCGTGGCAACGGGGCAAGAGGGGATTAAAGGCACGTGTCTGCCTTTGGAGGATATAATGGCCAAGCTTACTCGCCTGCGGGCGAGAAGAGCCGTTTTGTCCTGCCGCCCGCCTTCCGCAAGGCTGTGAAGGAAAGCTCCGGCGGCAACCGCGTGCTGTGCCTTGCCGCGCATGATCGCTTTGACTGCCTGATCGGCTTTGGTCTCTCGCGCACCGACCAGCTCAGCGCCCAGCTTGACCGCGAGGAAGAGCGCGCGATCCGCCTTGGCCTTGCTGACTTTGACCGCGATGTCCGCGCCCAGCAGCTGTTCGGCTTCGAACAGCTCCCGTTTGACGACAGCGGCCGCTTTGTCATGCCCGACCATCTGCGCGAATTGGGCAAGGTCGGCGATGGCCTCTATTTTCAGGGCGCGGGCGATTTCTTCTTCGTCTGGAACCCGGCGGAACTGGACCGGATGGGCCCCGAATGGAAAAGCGCGCAGGCAGCTTGCGCCAAGCTTGTCGCCGCTGCGCGCAAGGGGGCCGCATGATGAGCGCCGCCCCGCATATCCCCGTGCTGCTCGATGAAGTGGTCGCCGCGCTGGCGCCGCGCCCTGGCATGACCATTGTCGATGCGACCTTCGGTGCAGGCGGCTACACCGCCGCGCTGCTGGAGGCGGGCGCGACTGTCCATGCATTTGACCGCGATCCTGATGCGATTGCGGCAGGGCAGGTGATGGTGGCGCAGTACGAAGGCCGCCTCGCGCTGCACCCCGCGCGCTTTTCGGCGATGCAGGCCGAGCTGGCTGCCATCGGCGTGACGCAGGTTGACGCGGTGGTGATGGATATTGGCGTATCCTCGATGCAGCTCGATCAAGGCGAGCGGGGTTTTGCCTTCATGCATGATGGCCCGCTCGACATGCGCATGAGCCAGGACGGCGAAAGCGCAGCCGATTTCCTCAACACCGCCGAGGAAGAGGCGATTGCCAATGTGCTCTACCGCTATGGCGAGGAGCGCCAGTCGCGCCGGGTGGCCCGCGCAATCGTGGCTGCGCGTCCGCTGGCAACCACGGGCGAACTCGCCCGCGTGGTGCGCCGCGCGCTGGGCTACAAGCCGCACGACAAAAAAGACCCGGCGACCCGCACCTTTCAGGCGGTGCGCATCCATGTGAACGACGAATTGGGCGAGCTTGAAGCCGGGCTCGCGGCGGCCGAGGCGCTGCTGGGTGAAGGCGGGGTGCTCGCGGTGGTGAGCTTCCACAGCCTCGAAGACCGCATCGTCAAGCACTTCCTGCGTGAGCGCAGCGGCGCAGGGCGGGCGGTGTCGCGCCACTTGCCCGGGGAAATGCCCGGTCCTGCGCCTACCTTTGCGCAAGTTTCCAAAGGTATTCGTCCCACAGAACCCGAAATCGCGCGCAACCCGCGCGCGCGTTCATCCACCCTGCGCCATGCGATCCGCACTGGCGCCCCGGCAAGGAGCATGGCCGCATGATCAGCCGCAATCAGGCGCGTTCGCTGGGGTGGGTTGCGGTGCTGGCGATATGCTTCGCGCTGGTGACCATCCTCAGCTTCAGGGTTCATGCCGTCAAAAGCGAAGTGCTGTTGGCCGAGCGCCAGCTGATTGCGCTCGAGCGCGAGACGCTGTTGCTGGAAACCGAGTTCGAAACGCGCGCCAGCCAGCGTCAACTCGCGGAGTGGAACACGGTTGAATTCGGCTATGGTGCGCCGCGCGCCCGCCAATTTCTTGATGGCGAGCGCCAGCTCGCAAGCTTCGGCCAGCGCCTCGGCCCCGATGCGCCCGCCCCGATCCGGCTGGCCCGTGCCGATATCGGCGCCGATACCGGTGACGCCGACAGCACGGCGGCGGCCCTTGCGGCGGCTGCGCCGATGCGTTCGCCTGTCTCCGGCGCGCCGGTAACGCTGGCGATGGCGGCGGCCGAAAAGGATGCTGGCGCGGTGTTCACCGAGGCTTTTGGTGACTTTCTGATCGACGCCTCCCCGATCCGTCCTGCGCGGGCCCAGACCGCCAAGACCAGCCTAGCCGGGGCGAACGAATGAACACGCTGGCGGCCCGCGCCGCCGTCCCCACCATTCCCGCAGGCCGAGGCCAACTGGTCCAGCTGCGCACGCAGTTGCTGTGGACCGCTCAGATGCGGGTGCTGGTTATTGCGCTGGGGTTTGCGCTGGTGACGCTGATGGCGCTGGTGCGCATTGGTGTGCTTGGCCTCGTCGGCCACGCGCCGCAGCGCGCGAGCCTTGAAGACGCGCTGGTCCCCCCGCGCGGCGAGATCACGGATCGCAATGGCGTGCCGCTGGCGCGCGCCTTTCCCGCCTATGCCCTGTGGTTCGATCCCAAGGCGATGGGGGACAATGGCGCCCCACTGGTGCGCTCGCCCGAAGCGGTCGCGCGCGAATTGAAGGCGATCTTCCCCGATATCGACGAGGCGCGCATGGCTCGCCGCCTCGCGTCCGGCAAGTCCGGCTACCTGCGCCGCCGTATCCTGCCTGAAGAAGCCAACCGGGTGTTCGCGCTGGGCGAAATCGCGCTGGAAATCCCGCGCGAGACCGATCGCTATTATCCGCAAGGCACGCTGGGCGCGCATGTGCTGGGTTACGTGGTCGAGGATCAGGGCGGCAAGGTCGGCATGGAGCAGGTGCTCGAAGAGCGGCTCAGCCATCCCGGCAAGCGCGTCGAGCCGGTCGCGCTGTCGATTGATCTTCGCGTGCAGGGCGCGCTTGAGGATGAGCTGCGCAAGGGGATGCTCGCCACCAACGCGATCGGCGCGGCGGGGATCGTGCTCGATGTCGATACCGGTGAGGTGATGGCGCTGGCGAGCCTGCCCGATTTTGATCCCAACACCGCCGGCGCAAGCGGCGCTCCCAACGTCTTCAACCGTGCGACCAACGGGGTCTACGAGCTCGGCTCGACCTTCAAGCCGCTGACGGTGGCGGCGGCGATCGATGCCGGCGTGGTGCGCGATCTCGGCCGCCAGTGGAATGCGAGTCCGGTTTCGGTCGGGCGGCGCTCGATTGGCGATTTGCACAATATGGGGTCGAGCCTCAACGTGCCGCAGGCGCTGGTCCATTCCTCGAACACGGTGACCGCGCGCGTGGCCGACGAACTCGGGCCGGAACGTCTGCGCCGCGCGATGATAGATTTGGGCATGAACGCTCGTCCCTTCATCGAACTGCCGGCGCGGGGCTTTCCGATCTGGCCCAAGGGCGACTGGAGCCGTGTGACCAATATGACGGTCGGGTTCGGCCACGGCATGTCGGTGACCCCGCTGCATCTGGCGAGCGCTTATGCGGCGATGGTCAACGGCGGGATCTGGCGGCCTTCGACACTGATGAAGATCGATCCGGCCGATGCGCCGCGCGGGCGACGGGTGTTCAAGGAATCGACCTCGTCGCGGATGCGGCAATTGCTGCGGATGATCTCGCTCTATGGCACCGGCAGAAGCGCCGATGCCCCTGGCTACCGCGTCGGCGGCAAGACCGGTTCGGCGGAAAAGGCCGGGGTCGGCGGGTACAACAAGACCAAGCTGGTCTCCTCCTTTGCCGCCGCCTTCCCGATGGATGCACCGCGTTATGTCATCGTGGTGGTGGTCGACGAGCCCACCGGCACGCAGGCCAGCAGCTTTCAGCGCACCGCCGCCTTCACCGCCGCACCGGTGGTGGGCAAGCTCGTGCCGCGCATCGGCCCGATGCTGGGCGTGCAGCCCGATGAAACCCGCGACGTTGATATCTCGGACCTGCGCTATCTGGTGGACAAGCACTGATGCGGCTGGCCGAGGTGATGCAGCGCGCGGGGCTTACAGGAGCGTCGGGCGCGGATGGGACCGTGACGGGCTTTGCGATCGACCACCGCAAGGTCGCCCCCGGCACCGTGTTCGGCGCGTTTCAGGGCGCGAGCGTCAATGGCGAGGATTTCATCCCGGCGGCGGTGGAAGCAGGCGCGATTGCGGTGGTGGCCCGGCCCGAGGCGCAGGTTGCGGGCGCGCTCCACATTGCTGATGCCGTCCCGCGCCGCGCCTTTGCCCGGCTGGCAGCGGGCTTCTTTGCCCCCGTGCCCGCGACCATCGTTGCTGTAACCGGAACCAACGGCAAGACCTCGACCGTGGAAATGACCCGCCAGATCTGGCGCATGGCGGGGGAGCGCGCGGCGAGTATCGGCACGCTCGGCGTGACCACGCCCGATGGAAGCGTATCGACCGGGCTGACCACCCCCGACATCGTCACCTTCCTCGCCAACATGGCGGGCCTCGCGCGCGAGGGCGTGACCCATGTCGCCTATGAAGCCTCCAGCCACGGGCTTGACCAATATCGCAACGAGGGGCTGACGGTGGTTGCTTCGGCCTTCACCAATTTCAGCCGCGACCATCTCGATTACCACGGCACGATGGAAGCGTACTTCGCTGCCAAGATGCGGCTCTTCACCGAAGTGGTCGCGCCCGGCAGTCCGGCCGTGATCCACGATGCGGGCGACGGGTCGGAATGGACGGCAAAGGCGATTGCCGAGGCTGAGGCGCGCGGATTGAAGGTGCTGACCGTGGGCGAGGGCGGCAATTTCCTGCAGCTCATTTCTCGCGAACCCGGACAGTTGGGGCAGCTTCTTGCCATTGAATATGAAGGTGAGGCGCGCAAGGTCAATCTGCCGCTGATCGGGGCCTATCAGGCCGCCAACGCTCTGGTTGCGGCTGGCCTCGCGCTGGCGACCGGGGTGAGCGCGAGCACGGTGTTCGACGCGCTCGGCCGCCTGCAACCGGTGCGCGGGCGGTTGGAGCGCGCGGCGCTCAATGCGGCTGGTGCGCCCGCCTATGTCGATTATGCCCACACCCCCGACGCGCTCGAAGCCGCCATCGCGGCGCTGCGCCCCCATGTCGCCCCCGGCGGGCGGTTGATCGTGGTGTTTGGCGCGGGCGGGGACCGTGACGCGGGCAAGCGCCCCGAGATGGGCGCAGTCGCCGCACACGCCGCTGATCTTGCCATCGTCACCGACGACAACCCCCGCAGCGAAGACCCGGCCACCATCCGCGCGGCGATCCTTGCTGGGGCAGGCGGGAAGGCACAGGAAATCGGCGACCGCCGCGCCGCAATTGCCGCCGCGATTGGGGAAGCCGGGGCCAACGACATTGTGCTCATCGCCGGCAAGGGGCACGAGCAGGGACAAATTTTCGGGTCTGGAGACACCATGCGAATTGAAGCTTTCGACGATGTCGAAGTGGCGCGCCAATGCGCCGGAGGGCAGTGTTGATGAACGCGCCCGTTGCCCACCCATTGCTGCATCATTGGCCGGTCATTGCACGCGATACGCTGCCGCTTGCGCTGTGGAGCGCTGGCGAGATCGCGGAAGCCACTGGCGGGGTCGCCAGCCATGATTTTCAGGCTTCAGGCGTCGAGATGGACTCGCGCGATGTGAAGCCGGGCGATGTGTTCGTTGCGCTCAAGGGTGAGGCGATGGACGGCCACCGCTTCATCGCCGCCGCCTTTGAAAAGGGCGCAGTGGCCGCGATCACGGATCGTCCGGTCGATTTCCCGCATGTGCTGGTGGAAGACACCACTGCCGCGCTCCACGCACTCGCCCATGCCGCACGCGACCGCGCCGTCGAAGCGGTGCGGATCGGGATCACCGGCTCGGTCGGCAAGACCGGCATGAAGGAGGCAATCTTTGCCTGCCTCGACCGCGCCAGCCGCGGCGCGGCGCATCGTTCGGTGCGCTCTTACAACAACCATGTCGGCGTGCCGCTGTCGCTGGCGCGGATGCCTGCCCGGGCCAAGTTCGGCGTGTTCGAGATGGGGATGAACCACGCAGGCGAAATCGCGCCGCTCTCGGCCCATGTGCGCCCTCATGTGGCGCTGATCACCACCATCGCGCCCGCGCATATCGAGAACCTCGGCAGCCTTGAGGCCATCGCCGATGAAAAGGCGCAGATATTCACCGGGCTGGTCCCCGGCGGGGTCGCGGTGATCCCGGCGGACAGTGAATGGGCCGCGCGGCTGGCGGATCACGCGCGCGCCTGCGGAGCCAAGGTCGTCACCTTCGGGCGGGCCAAGGGTGCCGATGTGCGGTTGCTCGATGCCATCCCGGCGACGGGTGGCGGGTCGCTGGTAACGGCTGACCTCGGCGACCGGCGCATCTGCTACACCATCGCCGAACCGGGTGAGCACTGGATCGCCAATTCGCTGGGCGTCATGGCGGCGGTGCGCGCAGCGGGCGGTGATCTCGCCAGCGCGGGCCTCGCGCTCGCCGAGATGGGCGGGCTCAAGGGCCGCGGCGCGCGGCACCGGATTGCGGTGTCGGGCGGCGAGGCGCTGCTGATCGATGAAAGCTACAACGCCAACCCCGCCTCGATGCGCGCGACCTTGAAGGCGCTCGCTGCGACGCCTGCGACCCGCCGGATCGCGGTGCTCGGCAGCATGAAGGAGCTGGGCGACTTTGCCGATGCTTTCCACCGCCAGCTCGCCGAGCCGCTGATCGAGGCCGGGGTCGCCTTTACGGTGCTCGTTGGCGAAGAGATGCGCGCGCTGGCCGAGGAACTGGGGAAAGCCGCTGCCGACCCGCTTGGCAAGGCCCCCGGCTTCGCCCATTGCGAGACGCCTGCCGACGCCATTGCGGCGCTCGGACGATTTGGGCTTGCACAGGGGGATGCGGTGCTGGTGAAAGGGTCCAATTCGATCGGGTTGGGCAGGCTCGTGTCACATCTTACCGAAAACGCCCGCGTCGGAACCTAACCCTCAGCCTGCGGCTGAGGCCGAAGGCGACGGGCGCCAAAGGACGAATGCATGCTTTATCTGCTTGCCGAGTGGCTGGGCTTCGAAGGCATCCTTAATCTGGTGCGCTACCAGAGCTTCCGCGCCGGTGCGACGCTGATGACGGCGCTGCTGATCGGCCTGATCATCGGCCCGCGCTTCATCAACCTGCTGCGCGTGCGGCAGGGCAAGGGCCAGCCGATCCGCGAGGATGGGCCGCAATCGCACCTCGCCAAGCGCGGCACGCCGACGATGGGCGGGCTGATGATCCTGACCGCACTGACGCTTTCGCTGCTGCTGTGGATGGATCTCACCAGCCCCTTCGTGTGGGCGTGCCTTGCCGTCACCATCGGCTTCGGGGTGATCGGCTTCCACGATGATTACGACAAGGTCTCCAAGAACAGCCACGCCGGGGTGCCCGCGCGGGTTCGGCTGCTGGGCGAATTTGCGGTGGCGGGGATCGCTTCGTGGCTGATTGTCAGCCAGATCAACACCAACCTCTATCTGCCGTTTCTGACTGGTGTCAGCATCCCGCTGGGGCCAGCCTATTACGTTTTCGCCGCCTTCGTGATCGTGGGCGCGGGCAATGCTGTGAACCTCACCGATGGGCTCGATGGCCTGGCGATCATGCCGGTGATCATTGCCGCGGGCACCTTTGCGATCATCGCCTATCTCGTTGGGCGGGCGGATTTCAGCAACTATCTCGGCATCCCGCATGTACCGGGCGCAGGTGAGCTGGCGATTTTCTGCGCGGCGATCATGGGGGCGGGTCTCGCCTTTCTGTGGTTCAACGCGCCGCCTGCCGCAGTGTTCATGGGCGATACCGGTTCGCTCGCCTTGGGCGGCGCGCTCGGCGCGATTGCGGTGGCGAGCCATCACGAGGTGGTGCTGGCCATCGTCGGCGGGCTGTTCGTGCTCGAAGCGGTTAGCGTCATCGTGCAGGTGTTCTGGTTCAAGCGGACGGGCCGCCGCGTGTTCAGGATGGCCCCGATCCACCACCATTTCGAACAATTGGGCTGGAGCGAGAGCAAGGTCGTGATCCGTTTCTGGATCATCGCCATTGTGCTGGCGCTGATCGGCCTTGCCACGTTGAAGCTGCGATAGGGGCGGCTGGCGCGTGATCACCTCCCCCGCCTTTGCTGGCAAGCGCTTCGCGGTGCTGGGCCTTGCCCGCTCCGGCGCGGCGGCGGCTGAGGCGCTGCTCGTCAGCGGGGCCGACGTGGTGGCTTGGGACCGTCAGGATATCGCCCGTGAAACCTTCGTGGGGCGGTGCCGCTTGATCGATCCGCTGGAGCTCGATCTCACCGGCTTTGCGGGCGTGGTGGTCTCCCCCGGCGTTCCCCTGAACACCCACCCCATCGGGCCGCACGCCTGGCAGTATGGCCTGCCGGTGATTGGCGATGTCGAGCTGTTCGCCATGGCCCGCGCCGCGCTGCCGCCGCACAAGGTCGTCGGCATCACCGGCACCAATGGCAAATCGACCACCACCGCGCTGGTGCATCATATTCTGACCGAGGCGGGTGTGCCCTGCCTGATGGGCGGCAATATTGGTGAGGCCATTCTGGCGCAGGAGCCCTTGCCGGAAGGCGGGGTCTACGTCCTCGAATTGTCGAGCTTTCAGATCGATCTCACCTTCACGCTCGATTGCGATGTCGCGGCGCTGACCAATATCACCCCGGATCACCTCGATCGCTACGCCGATTTTGCCGCCTATGCGGCGGCGAAAGAGCGCCTGTTCCAGATGCAGGCTGCGGGCACGGCGGTGATCTGCGACGAGGACGAACCCACCGGCCTCATCGCGGCGCGATTGGCCGAGGCAGGCAAGACGCTGGTGCGGGTCAAGACCGATGATCTTGCCGCCGCGGGCCTCGCAGAGGGGCGCTCGGCCTCGCTCGCCGGGCCACATAATGCGCAGAACGCTGCTGTGGCGGTGGCCATCTGCCGCCAGCTTGGCTTAACCGATGCTGCCATCGCCCGTGGCCTTGCCACCTATCGCGGCTTGCCACACCGGATGGAGCGGGTGTGCGAGGCGGAAGGGGTCATCTACATCAACGACAGCAAGGCAACCAACGCTGCTTCAGCAGCCCCCGCGCTCGCGGCCTTCCCGCCCGATCCTGCGATCAATGGCGGCGCCCCGCGCATCCATTGGATTGTCGGCGGGCTGCCCAAGGAAGATGGCCTCGGCGCTTGCGCCGATCACCTTGGCAATGTCGCCGCCGCCTATACCGTGGGCGAGGCGGGGCCGATGTTTGCCGGGCTGCTCGAAGGCCAGGTGCGGGTTGAGCGCTGCGAGCTGATCAGCGAAGCCGTGCGCCGTAGCGCCGAGGCCGCGCGCCCGGGCGAGGTTGTGCTGCTGAGCCCTGCCTGCGCCAGCTATGATCAGTTTCGCGACTACGAAAAGCGCGGGCACCATTTCCGCCAAATGGTCGGGGTGATAACGGGCTGCGACACCGCCGATCCCGATCCGGTTAGCGCAGGAACCCCGACATGAGCACGCCCGCCTATACCCCCACCGCGCGCGGCACCGGCACCTATCTGCCCCCCGCCGTGGTGCAGCGCCGCTGGCGTGATAATCTGCGCATCTGGTGGCGCGAGATTGACAAGGTGCTGCTCGGGCTGATCGGGCTGATCATGGTGCTGGGCATCATCGCTGTCGCCGCAGCCTCGCCCGCCAGCGCCGACCAGCTGTCCACCGCCAAAGTGCAGCTTGACGAATTCATGTTCTTCAAGCGCCACATCGTGTTCCAGCTGCTGGGCCTTGCGCTGATGATCGGCCTCAGCTTTGCCAGCCGTGATCAGGCCCGGCGGCTGGGCATTCTGGTGGGCGCGGTGATGTTGGCGCTGCTGTTCGTGGTGCCGATCATCGGCGAGGAAAAGAACGGCGCACGGCGCTGGATCAACATCGGCATGTCGCTCCAGCCCTCCGAGTTCCTGAAGCCGGGCTTTGCGATCATCTGCGCCTGGGTGCTGAGCTGGCGGCTGCGCGATGCGAGCTTGCCGGTGGTGGCCTATGTCACCGGGCTGATGGGGCTGATCGCGGGGCTGCTGATGCTCCAGCCCAACCTGGGCGATGCGATCCTGTTTGGTGGGATATGGCTGGTGATGGTGCTGCTCGCGGGCGTGCCCTGGCAACGGCTCGCCGCGCTGATCGGTGCCGGGATTGCCGCGCTGACGCTGGCCTATTTCTTCTATGACAATGCCCGGCACCGCATCGACGGGTTTCTGGGCGGCGGCACGGCGTTCGATCAGGTCGATCTGGCGCAGCGCACGATCACCGCAGGTGGCTGGACAGGCACCGGCCTGTGGCTCGGCATCCGCAAGATGAACCTGCCCGAGGCGCATACCGATTACATCTTCTCGGTTATCGGCGAGGAATTCGGGCTGATTGCCTGTGCGGTGATCGTGCTGCTTTATTGCGCGGTCGTGCTGCGGGGCCTTTTGCGGATGGTGAACGAGGATAATCTGTTCGCGCTGCTGGCGGGCGTTGGCCTGATCACGCAATTCGGCGGGCAGGCCTTCATCAACATCCTTGTGAACCTCAAGCTGTTCCCGTCGAAGGGAATGACCTTGCCGCTGATCTCCTATGGCGGCTCATCGACACTGGCGGTGTGCTTCACGCTTGGGCTATTGCTGG
>OFDC01000785.1_pt1 | contig 20449 bp, 20 predicted proteins | sample 1520941 | NCBI WGS metagenome assembly OFDC01 (sample SAMEA94258168, study PRJEB24077) | hot springs metagenome | biome: Aquatic biome; feature: Water | place: India | collected 2012-12-06 | depth 5 m | reverse complement strand
GGGACCGCCGGCGTAGCCGATCCGCCAGCCGGTCATCGAATAGCCCTTCGAGACGCCGTTCATCGTCAGGGTGCGGTCATAGAGCTTGGGCTCGACCTGGGCGATGGTGGTGAACTCGAAGTCGTCGAACACTAGGTGCTCGTACATGTCGTCGGTCAGCACCCAGACCTGCGGGTGGCGCAGCAGCACGTCCGCGATCGCTTGCAACTCGGCGCGGGTGTAGGCGCCGCCCGACGGGTTCGACGGACTGTTGATGATCAGCCACTTGGTCTTCGGCGTGATCGCCGCTTCCAACGCAGCCGGCGTGATCTTGAAGCCGCTCTCGGCGGTGGTCTCGACCGAGACGGGCGTGCCGCCGGCCAGCAGGGTCATGTCGGGATACGACACCCAGTACGGCGCAGGGATGATCACTTCGTCGCCCGGGTTCAGGGTGGCGACCAGGGCGTTGTAGATCACCGGCTTGCCGCCCGGGGCGACGTGGATCTGGGCAGGCTTGTACTCCAGGCCGTTCTCACGCTTGAACTTGGCGCAGATCGCGGCCTTCAGCTCGGGCATGCCGTCCGGGTCGGTGTACTTGGTCTTGCCCGCCTTGATGGCCTCGATGGCGGCGTTCTTGATATTGTCCGGCGTGTCGAAGTCGGGCTCACCCGCGGAAAGGGCGATCACGTCACGACCGGCGGCTTTCAGCGCGCGCGCCTTGGCGCTGATGGCGATGGTGGCCGACGGTGCGATGCGCCGCAGGGCGGCGGACTCGAGCGACATCTTGCAGGACTCCCCTGTGTTGCCTGGTCCGAACAACAGGACCGTTTTCAGGATTGCGGCGGTGTTTACGCCCCCGTTCGCCAGGGTGCAACGCGACACGGTCGTGCTTTGAGACATTTTGGCGAAGTTCGGCGCCAAGGGTTCTTGCGCGGCGGCGTCCCTGAAGATACCGCTACCATTTGTAGGATCGATCCCGGGAAACGCGGACGATCCTCGGGGGAAACGCACGGCCGCCGGACGGCCACGCAGGGGGAACACCGCCTATGAAATGGAAGCTTCTGTATATTGCGCTCGCCGCCTTGGCGCTCGCGATCGGCGCCGCCTCGCCGGGCCTGGCGCGCCAGTCGGGCGAAGGCGACATCCTGCAGAAGGCGATCAACAAGCCTTCCGCGACCTGGGGCGTCTACGGCGCAGGGCAGAAGAGCGCGCCGGTGAAGGACGCGACGGTTCAGGGCGGCGCAGCCACGAAGGTCGAGGTGCTGAGCGTCGGCGCCAATCCATGGGACGTCGGCGCGTCGCAGCCCCTGACCGGCAAGATCACCAAAGGCGACGTGCTGCTGGTGGCCTTCTGGGCCAAGGCCGAGCCTGTCGGCGGCGGCCCGGCCAGCGCCGACATTCCGGCCGTCCGGATCCAACAGTCCGCCGCGCCCTACGACGCCGCGCTGCAGGGTGGGATCAAGGTCGGCGGCGAGTGGAAGATGTACACGGTCCCGGGCCGCGCCATGATCGACATTCCGGCGGGCCAGGGCGCGGTCGGGCTGCATTTGGGCTCGGCCAAGCAGACGGTTCTGCTGGGCGCGCTGTTCGTGCTGAACTTTGGACCCGACTACGACCTGCGCAAGCTGGCGGGCGGTTAGGCCCTAGCGCGGACGATCTCGACGAAGCTCGCCAAGTGTCGCGTGATGGCCTGGCGGGTGCGCTCGTCGATCAACACGCCGTTCTCGATCTTGGTGTGGGCCTGACCCACCAGGATGTCTGACAGCGGGGCGAGATCGCAGCCCGCGCGACGTAGGTTCAGGCGTAGGGCGTCCTGCGCGCGGACGGTCCCCGTGATCCCGGGACTGGCCCCCATGGCGCAGGCGATCTTGCCGTCCAGGGGCGCGGGCTTGCCGCGCGAGGCCCAGTCGATGGCGTTCTTCAGCGACGCGGTCAGGCCCCCATTATACTCCGGGCAAGCGATCAGCAGGGCGGGCGCGGCGCGGACAGCGTCCTTCCAGGCGACCACGGGCGGCGGATCGCCCTCCGCCTCTACGTCCTCGTTGAAGAAGGGCAGGTCGTGCAGTCGGAAGATCTCGATCTCGACGCCGGTGGGCGCGAGTTCGCTCGCCGCGCGCAGCAGGGCGGTGTTGTAGGAGGCTGCGCGCAAGCTGCCCGAGACGGCCAGAATCTTCATGGGCGCAGGTTACCCGGCGCGGACCCGGATGTCCCCTTGGCCTAGCAGCATCGGCGCCAGCAGAGCCCAGAGACGCGAGATTTCCTCGGCGGCGGGCGATCCTGGATCCCACTCGCACACGGAACAGCCATGGGCGATCGATTGCTGGAAGGCGGCGCGGGCGCGTAAGCCGACGGCGGCGAGCGGCATGCCCGTAAAGCGCAGGGCCTCGGCGGCCTTCAGCACGGCTGGCGGCTCGACGCCGTTGCGACGCGGGGGGGCCTGGCTCAGGACGATCAAGCCCTTCTTGCCCAGTCGCCTGACGGCTTCGGCTGACCGAACCACCGAAGCGATGTCCAGGAAGGTTGGGCGGCACACCAGTACGCAGAGGTCGGCGCAATTGATCGCCTGCAGCACATCAGGTTCCGGCGAGGCGGGGGTGTCGATGACTACGGCGTCAAAGTTGGCGTTTTGCGCTTGGACCTGGGTCGAGAACAGCTTTCCGGCGTTGATCTCGGCGAGAGTCGGGCCGTCGCCGACGCGGGCTCTCAGAGCGTCAGACGCCGAGCGCTGCTGGTCAATATCGGCCAGCATCACCCGAAGACCGGCCAGATGCGCCGTGATCGCCAGATTGACCGAGAGCGTCGTCTTGCCCGCGCCGCCCTTGCGGGAAATGACAGCCAGGGTTTTCACGTCCGCCACTCCTTAACAGGCCAAGGTTTGCGAGCCTTGCAGCCTGTGGATAAGTAACGCCGTCATGTGAAGGGCGCGCAACACAAATGTCGTCACGGGCGAAACAGGGTGTCCCCGGATCGCGGTTTGGAGGTATCGGCCCGAAAAACGCCCGTTTCGTTTGCAGCTGTCCGCCCCGGCGCCGCTTGACCCCCGGGGGCGCTTGGGCGAGGAGGGCCCGTGATCCGCCGCTTCATAGACTTCGTGACCAATATGGACGCCCGCGCCTGGCGCATGGTGGCGGTATCCTTCGTGCTGTTCGGCGGGGTGGGTCTGGTCTTCCTGTTTGGCGCGCAGCTGCTGGGCGTTAACGGCGAAGCGGCGGTCGAGCATTGGTTGGTCGCAGCGAGCGGACCTTGGGCGCTGCCTGTCGCCATCGCCGTCTTTGCGGTGATGGCGTTCCTGGGCGTGCCGCAGTTCGTCCTGATCGCGGCGGCGGTCGTGGCCTTTGGGCCCTGGACGGGTTTCGCCTACAGCTGGGTCGGCACCTTGGTCTCTTCGCTGGTCGGCTTCTGGCTGGGGCGCGCGTATGGCGCAAGGATCCTGCGCGACTTCGCGGGCGAGAGCGTCAACAAGTTCATGCGCATGATCGGGAAGAACGGCTTCATGGCCAGCCTGATCGTGCGCCTGGTGCCCAGCGCGCCGTTCATCGTCGTCAACATGGCCGCCGGCGTCACGCCGATGCGTCTGCGCGATTTCACGGCCGGCACCGCCATCGGGATCGTGCCCAAGATCGCCCTGACCGCCTTCGCCGGCAATTCGATCGTTCAGGCCATGCGGGGCGGTGGCAAGCAGCACATCGCCATGATCGCCCTGGCGATCGTGGTCTGGCTGGGCATGGGCCTTCTCAGCCGCGCCTGGCTCAAGCGGCGTGAGGCGGGGGAAGAGGAAGGGGGCTGAGGCCCGCCGCCGCATAGGTCGCTTCCCGCCAGGCTCGCACGATCTCGCCGAACCAGCGGGTCCGGGTCTCGTCGTCCATGCCGTCGCTGGCCTCGATCCCGGCGGCCCAAGCCTCGATCACGAACGGCATGAAAGTTCGCGCCGCGTGACGGCAGGTGGCGCGCGTAGTGTCTGAGGCGTCGACCGGCGGAGCGACGAAGGGCTCGATCAGGCGCGTCAGCAGGGCTTCCAGCGCCGCACGCCAGGCGGCGGCCTCGGGCGCGCCGCGTGCGTCGCGAAGCAGCAGCAACGCGAGCTTGGGATTGACGCGGGACATGCTGACCAGCCTGGCGATGCTCGAGCCATAACCGCCCCACGGACGACCGGCTTCAGCCTCGACACGCGCCAGCATGTCGCCGAACAGAGCGTCGATCAGCGCCTGACGCGACGGATAGAGGCGATAGATCAGGATCTTCGCTACGCCCATGCGGTCGGCCACGTCCTGCATGGTCGCCGACTGCAGGCCCTTTTCGGCGAAGACCTCGACAGCGGCCTCCAACACGGCCAGACCGCGCGCAGCCTTGTCCACACGCGGCTTCGGCTGGCCGGGGCGGCCTCGCGGCGTGCCGGAGACGGGGGCTTTCGCGATCGAGCTCATCGATGCTATGTAGAATGAAACTATAAAGTTTCAAATAACGGGGAGCGAGATGCGCAAGGGGATGTTCGCGGCCAGCGCGCTGGCGATGCTGATGGCGGCCGGCGCCGCGAGGGCGGGGGATCCGGCGTCGCCGATCACCGCCGAGCGGCAGAAGGCTTTCGCCCAGACCCTGCCGACGAGCGACCGCCAGGACTTCGATTTCGCCGAGAAGGGCTTTCTGGGGACGCGCACCGATCCGGTGATCAAGCGCGCCGACGGTCAAGCGGCCTGGAATCTGGCCACCTATAACTTCCTGAAGGCCGAGCCGCCGGCGACGGTGAACCCCAGCCTGTGGCGGCATGCGCAACTGCTGTCAAAGCACGGGCTCTACCAGGTCTCCGACCGTGTCTATCAGGTGCGCGGCTTTGACATCTCCAACATCACCTTCGTGCGCGGCGACACCGGCTGGATCGTCATCGATCCCCTGACCATGCAGGAGACGGCCCGCGCCGCGCTGGACCTGGTCAATGAAAAGCTCGGCAAGCTGCCCGTGACGGCGGTGGTCTACACCCACAGCCACAGCGACCATTTCGGCGGCGTGCGCGGCGTGGTCGACGAGGCAGACGTCAAGAGCGGCAAGGTCCCGATTGTCGCCCCCAAGGGCTTCATGGAGGAGGTCGCCGCCGAGAACATCGTCGCTGGCAACGCCATGAGCCGCCGCGCCCAGTACCAGTTCGGCGTCATGCTGCCGCCGGGCGTCGAGGGGCAGATCACCGCCGGCATCGGCCAGAACATCGCCCGGGGGTCGATCACCCTGATCCCGCCGACGCTCATCGTCGATCACACCGGCCAGGAACTGACCCTGGATGGCGTGAAGGTCCGGTTCCAGTACACGCCCTCGACCGAGGCCCCGGCCGAGATGAACCTCTACTTCCCGGAGCTGCGCATCCTTGACATGGCCGAGAACGCCAACGTTTCGATGCACAACATCCTGACCCCGCGGGGCGCCCTGGTGCGCGACAGCAAGGCCTGGGCGGACGGCTTGACCGAGGCGCTGCGCTTGTTCGGCGATGTCTCTGACATCATGATCACCAGTCACGGCTGGCCGCGTTTCGGCGGTCCGGTCGTCAAGGATTTCCTGGCCAGCCACCGCGACGCCTACAAGTACCTGCACGATCAGACCGTGCGGATGATGAACCAGGGCCTGACCGGCGACGAGATCGCCGCCAAGATCCAGTTGCCGCCGAGCTTGTCCAAGGACTGGTTCAATCGTGGCTACTACGGCTCGATGAGCTTCAACAGCCGGGCCGTCTATCAGCGCTACATGGGCTGGTACGACGCCAATCCGGCGCACTTGATCCCGTCGCCGCCGGCTGATGCGGGCAGGCGCTATGTCGCCGCGATGGGCGGGGCCGCCAAGGTCAAGACGATGGCCAAGGAGGCGGCGGCCAAGGGTGACTACGGCTGGGCGGCCGCCTTGCTGAACCACGCGGTTATGGCTGACGACGGCGACAAGGAGGCCAAGAGCCTGTTGGCCGGCGTCTATGATCAACTTGGCTACCAGACCGAAAATTCCCTCTGGCGGAACATGTATCTGACAGCGTCTGACGAACTGCGCGGCGGCGTGCGCAAGCTGCCGCCGTCCATGGCGCCGCTGGACATGATCGCCGCGCTTGAGAGCCAGATGATCTTTGACGTTCTGGCCATCCGTCTCAACGCCGACAAGGCCGGCGACGCGCGGCTGCGTATGGTGTTCGCCTTCCCCGATCGGAATGAGCGGTTCTTGGTGGAGGTCCGCAACGGGGTGCTGGTCGCCCAGCCTTCCAAGGGCGGAGAGGGCGCGGACGCCACCCTCACGGTCGACAGGCCCGTTTTCCTGGATTCTCTGTTCGGTGGAAAATCGCTGCTGCCCAAGATTCTGAAGGGCGAGGTCAAGTTGGAGGGTGATCGCGCGGCGATGAGTCGTCTCGCGGGATGGTTTGACGCGTTCCCCAGCGACTTCCCGATCGTAACGCGCCCGAACTGAGCGGTTGGGGCAACAAAATTGCGCCATTCGCAACGGAATGTTCGGGTGGCGCAAATTGCTTGCTCGATTCAGGGGCTATGTGTAGAAAGTCAGGCATGACTGTCGCGCGCGACCTGCTTTCGCTTCGGCTTATCAGCCCCTGGGCGCTCTAGGGGCCGCGCATCGTCGTGGCCGGGCGCACAGGGGATGATTGAACCCGCAGCCCGCACGCAGACACACCCCTTTCGACGAGTACTCCCATGACCACCGTACCCGCTGGCGCTATCAGCAAGCGCGACAACGTCGTCGTATTTGACACCACCATGCGCGACGGCGAGCAGTCGCCCGGCGCGTCCATGTCGCTGGAAGAGAAGCTGGAACTGGCCAAGATCCTCGAGGAGATGGGGGTCGACGTCATCGAGGCCGGCTTCCCGATCGCCTCGAACGGGGACTTCGAGGCCGTCCGCCAGATCGCCGAACTGATCACCGAGAGCACGGTCTGCGGCCTGGCCCGCGCCGCCGCCGGCGACATCGACCGCTGCGCCGAGGCCGTGCGCCGCGCCCAGCGTGGCCGCATCCACACCTTTATTTCCACCAGCCCCGTACACATGAAGTACAAGCTGCAGATGGAGCCGGACGCGGTTCTGGAGGCGATCACCCGCTCGGTCAGCCACGCCCGCAATCTGGTCGGCGACGTCGAATGGTCGGCCGAGGACGCCACCCGCACCGAGCGCGACTTCCTGAAGCGCTGCGTCGAAGCCGCCATCAAGGCCGGCGCCACGACGATCAACCTGCCCGACACGGTCGGCTACTCCTATCCGTCGGAGTATGGCGAGCTGTTCCGCGACGTGATCACCAGCGTTCCGGGAGCCGATAAGGCGATCTTCTCGGCCCACTGCCACAACGACCTGGGTCTGGCGGTCGCCAACTCGATCGCCGCTATCGAAGGCGGCGCGCGGCAGGTCGAGGTGGCGATCAACGGTATCGGCGAGCGCGCCGGCAACGCCGCGCTGGAAGAGATCGTCATGGCCCTGCGCGTGCGCGGCGACCATCTGCCCTACGGCACCAACGTCGATCCGGTGCACATCACCCGCGCCAGCCGCTACGTCTCGGCCATCACCGGCTTCCCGGTGCAGTTCAACAAGGCGATCGTCGGCAAGAACGCCTTCGCCCATGAGAGCGGCATCCACCAGGACGGCATGCTGAAGAACGCCGAGACCTACGAGATCATGAAGCCGGAGGACGTGGGGCAGGGCGCCACGAACCTGGTCATGGGCAAGCACTCGGGCCGTCACGCCTTCCGCGAGAAGCTGAAGGCGCTGGGCTACGAGCTGGGCCAGAACGCGCTGAACGACGCCTTCGGCCGCTTCAAGGAACTGGCCGACAAGAAGAAGCACGTCTTCGACGACGACATCGTCGCCCTCGTCGACGACGCCCTGGCCCGTGGCTCGGAAAAGATCCGTGTCTCGCGCCTGCGCGTCGTGGCCGGCACCGACGGCCAGTCGGCCGAACTGACCCTGGACATCGACGGCGTCCCCAGCACGGCCGAGGCCACGGGCGACGGTCCTGTCGACGCGGTGTTCAACGCCATCCACAAGATCGTGCCGCACAGCGCGGCCCTGCGCCTGTTCCAGGTGCATGCGGTGACCGAAGGCACGGACGCCCAGGCCCAGGTCTCGGTGCGCCTGGAGGAAGACGGGCGCATCGCCACCGGTGCGGCGGCCGACACCGACACGCTGACGGCTTCGGCCAAGGCCTATGTCAACGCGCTGAACAATCTCTTCGCCCGCAAGGAGAAGAGCCGGCCTGAGGCGGCGATCGCCAGCGGTTTCTAGGCCGCCGCGCGATCACCGCTGAACCGTCGGGTCGCCAGGATCTCAGCCCCCAGGTGCGCCTGGGGCTGAACGTCCAGGCCCAGCTCCAGCAGGCTCTCCAGAAGCGCGCGTCGCGCAGGCTCGTCAAGCAGCGCGCCGGCGTCCACCACCAAAGCGCCGCCCGGGCGCAGCATGGTGAAGGTCGCCGCGACGACGGCGCGCATGTCCGGCACGGTCTGGCAGCCAAGCACTATCAGTACGTCGCTGCGCTCGTCTGCGGCCCCGCAGGTGGCGCGCCGGGCGGCTTCGACCCGTTGGTATCCGCGTCGCCATAGATGGCTCATCGCATCGCCTGCGCGCGGACCCGCCACCGCCACGAAGCTGATCGGGGTCACCTGCGCCAGATCCAGCATGCGCTCGAGGACCTGATTGAGGCCGTCGGCTGGAACGCCGAGCATGAACTGGGCGGCTTGGCGGATGGGGGTCCATCCCATGGGGCGGGGAGGCATGACGTGAGGCCTTCTGAAAGCGAGCGCCGCGCGATGGCGGCGAACACCTCTGTCTTGCGCCAATGGGCCATAAAGGCTCCATGCGCAAAGCGCCCGCTCGCCTAAGGGCGGCGTAAGGACCAACCATGATCTGGATACCCATCACCATCGGCGCTGCGGCCCTGCAGGTGGCGCGTAACGCCGCCCAGCGTTCCATCATGGGCGATGCCGGACCCTGGGGCGCGACCCTGGTGCGGTTTCTGTTCGGGCTGCCCTTCGCGACCCTCTTCGCGGCGATCGCCTGGCTGGTGACGTCCGGCGCGACCGCGCACCCTACGGTTCATTTCTGGATGGCTTGCGCGGCGGGGGCGGGGCTGCAGATCGCCGCGACGGCCGCCCTGCTGACCGCCATGCAGCGTTCGAGCTTCGCGCTGGGCACCGCCATGCAGCAGAGCGGTCTGCCGTTCGCGCTGGTCTGGGGCGTGCTGTTCTTTGGCGACCATGTGGGCCTCGTCACCTGGGCGGGAGGGCTGATCGCCACCCTGGGCCTTGCGATCCTCACTTGGCCGCGCGGCGAGGTCGTAATGCGCAAGGGCGCGGTCTGGGCCGGGCTGGGATCGGGTGCGATCTTCGCGCTGAGCGCCAACTGCTTTCGGCAAGCCAGCCTGGCCTTTGACCCGGCGCACCCAGCGGCCTCGGCCTTCGTCACGGTGATGGCTGTGCAAGCCATCCAGACAGTAGCGCTGACCAGCTACCTGGCCTGGCGCGACCGCGCCGCGCTCAGGGCCGTTATCGCCGCATGGCGACAGTCTCTGGGCGCGGGCTTTTGCGGGGCGGCGGCCTCTGGCCTGTGGTTCACCGCCATGGCGCTGTCGCCCGTGGGGCCGGTGAGGGCGGTCGGCGTGATCGAGATGCCCATTGCGGCCATCGCTGGGCGACGTCTGTTCAAGGAGCGCCTGACGACCTTGCAGATCGTCGCCGGGGCCATAACGGCGGTCGGCGTCGTCATGGCGGCGCTCGGCTAGATTTCGCCACTTTCGGATGCTTGGCGGGCTCGTCTGCAAAAGCCTTCAAAAGCCCCGCGAATAGACCTTGAAATCAACGCTTTCGCAGGGCAAACGGGCGGCGTCGGCGCGTTTCTTGTCGCTCGGACGACGGCGCGGCCAGGGGGCGGCGCTCCCGTCGGGCGGCTGGGCGCGCGGACCGGATCGAAATCCGCCGAATGCGGGAATCATGTTGTCCTCGCATTGAATTGAAGTAGGAGCCTTTTCTTCTCCGCCGACGCCGTCTTCGAGACGGAATTGGCCCTTCTTCTACGATCTGCCCTTCGATCCGACCGCTCGTAACGCCCCTCCTACCCCTCAGTCAGGGCTTTCAATGTTTTCTTCCCTCTTCGGCGTGATCTCGAACGACATCGCCATCGACCTCGGAACCGCCAACACCCTCATCTACATGAAGGGCAAGGGGATCGTTCTGAATGAGCCGTCGGTGGTGGCCCTGCGCAATGTCGGCGGCCGTAAGATCGTCCATGCCGTGGGTATCGAGGCCAAGCAGATGCTGGGCCGCACGCCAGGCCACATGGAAGCCATTCGCCCGATGCGTGACGGCGTCATCGCCGACTTCGAAGTCGCCGAGGAGATGATCAAGTATTTCATCCGCAAGGTTCACAACCGCAAGGGCTTCGTGAACCCCAAGGTGATCGTGTGCGTGCCGTCGGGCGCCACGGCCGTGGAACGTCGCGCCATCAATGACAGCTGCCTGAACGCCTCGGCCCGTCGCGTCGGCCTGATCGACGAGCCGATGGCCGCCGCGATCGGCGCCGGCCTGCCGATCCACGAGCCGACCGGCTCCATGGTCGTCGATATAGGCGGCGGCACCACCGAGGTGGCCGTGCTCTCGCTGTCGGGCATCGTCTATTCGCGTTCGGTCCGCGTCGGCGGCGACAAGATGGACGACAGCATCATCAGCTATATGCGTCGCAACCATAATCTGCTGATCGGCGAAACGACCGCCGAGCGGATCAAGAAGGACATCGGCACCGCCCGCATCCCGGCCGACGGCGAAGGCCTGTCGATCGAGGTCAAGGGCCGCGACCTGATGCAGGGCGTGCCGCGCGAGGTCCGTATCTCGGAACGCCAGGCCGCCGAAGCCCTGGCCGAGCCGGTGACCCAGATCATCGAGGCCGTGAAGGTCGCGCTGGAAGCCACCCCGCCGGAATTGGCCGCCGACATCGCCGACAAGGGCATCATGCTGACCGGCGGCGGCGCGCTGCTGCGCGGTCTGGACGCCGAGATCCGCGATCACACCGGCCTACCGGTCACGGTCGCCGACGATCCGCTCTCGTGCGTGGCCCTGGGCTGCGGCAAGGTGCTGGAGCATCCCAAGTGGATGAAGGGCGTCCTGGAATCCACGCTGGCCTAAGCCAGCATTCCTTCTAGAAGCGCCGCGGGGGGCGTCGGGAGAAACTGAGTGCGCTTTCGTGAAGGTCCGCTGGGCGACCTGAAGGTGCCATTGACGTGGACGGCGGCGGTGGCCCTGATCGTGGCCGCCGTCATCGCTGTCGCCTTTCTTCTGGCGGACCGTCGCGAGACGCTTCAGGAGCAGGCCTACGGCGTCACGCGGCAGACCGTCGACACTGTGGCGCGGCCTGTCAGCGGCGCGATCGCCGCGCCCGGACGCTGGACCGGCCTCGGCCTGGACTATGTCCGCAGCTACTTCTTCACCGCCCATGAGAACCGGCGCCTGAAGACCGAACTGGCCGAGATGCGTCAGTGGCGCGATCGCGCCCTGGCGCTGCAGGACCAGAACGACCGCTTCAAGAGCCTGCTGGGTCTGCGCACTGATCCGCCGATCCCGATGGCCTCGGCCCGTGTGGTCAGTGACAGCCGCGGTCCGTTCGCCAACACCCGCCTCGCCGATGCGGGGTCGGAGCGTGGGATCGTGGTCGGCAATCCCGTCCTCAACGAACGCGGCCTGGTCGGTCGCGTCGTCGGCGTGTCGGGCGGCGTCAGCCGCGTGCTGCTGCTGACCGATATCGCCTCGCGCACCCCCGTGATGATCGACCGCACCAATGCGCGCGCGATCTTGACGGGCGACGGCGGTCCCAATCCCAAGCTCGAGTATCTGCGGGGCGTCGACCCCATCCAGCAGGGCGACCGGGTCGTGACCTCGGGCGACGGCGGCGTCGTGCCGCGCGGCCTTCCGGTCGGCGCGGCCGTTAAGGGTCTGGATGGCCGTTGGCGCGTCGTGCTGTTCGCCGACCAGGCCTCGATCGACTATGTGCGGATCCTGCTGTTCAAGGATTTCGCCCAACTGGCCGATGAAAAGCAGTTGCAGGCTCGCTCGCTGCCGCCGGTCACGACTGAGGATCCGCAGACCTCGATCCTGTCAGCGCCGAAGCCGATCACCCCTTCGCCATCGCCTCCTGCGACGCCCGCTTCGACGGGGCCGAAGCCCCCGGCGCCCGCCGCCAGGACGCCGGCCGCCGCCACGCCGCCTCAGGCGGGAGCTCCCCGATGAGCATGAGCGGCGCCAGGCCTCTCAATCCGGCGCGATGGCTGGGCGTGCCCATGCTGATGTGCATCGGCGCCACGATGGCGTTCGCCGCCCCGATCCGAATCTGGGGTCTGCAATTGCCGGAGCCGGTGTTCGCCATGGTGCCGGCTTTCGCCTGGGCGATGATCCGACCCTCGATCCTGGCGCCGTTCGCCTTGCTGGTGCTGGGACTGTTTTTGGACATCTTCTGGGGCGGGCCGACCGGCCTTTGGGGGCTGGCGCTCTTGGTGGCCTACGCGATGGTGCTGATCCTGCGCAACGCGATGACGGGCCAGAGCCGACCGATGATGTGGGCCTGGTTCGCCGGCGTCACCGCGATCGCCATGGTCGCCGGCTGCCTGTTCACGATGCTCGACAGCCTGGCCATGCCCAGCCTGCTGGCGGTGTTCTGGCAGTTCCTGGTGACGGCGCTGCTGTTCCCGTTCGCCCATCGCTTGGTCGATCGCTTCGAGGACGCCGACGTGCGGTTCCGGTGAGGCGATGAGCGAGCCGTCCATCTTCTTCTTTGAGGTCAACGAGCGCCAGGGCGTCTTCCACCGGCGCGCGTTCCTCTTGGGCGGGCTTACCGGCATGGGCCTGCTGGCGCTGGGCGGACGGCTGGCGCAGCTGCAACTGGTCGAAGCGCAGCGCTACCAGAAGCTCTCCGCCGGTAACCAGTTCAACTACCGCCTGGTGCCGCCCCCGCGGGGCCTGATCATGGACCGCAACGGGGTGTCGCTGGCGTCGAACCGGCCAAACTTCCGGCTGATGATCAACAAGGACAAGGGCCTGGACGCCGAGGCTGTCCTTGACGACCTGTCCAAGCTGGTCCCGATCGACGGCACGCGCAGGGCGCGCATTCTCAAGGAACTGGACCGCGCGCCGCGCAAGGCGCCGGTGGTGGTGATGGAGGACCTCTCCTGGGAGGAGTTCTCTCGCGTCAACATCCGCGCGCCGGAACTGCCCAACGTCACCGCCGACATGGGCGAGGTCCGGGTCTACCCGTTCGGCGGCGCCTTCGCGCACGTGATCGGTTATGTCGCCAAAGTGTCCGATCGCGACCTCAAGGCGGCCGAGGGCGACCCAACCCAGGATCAGGACCTCCTGCACCACCCGGGCTTCCGGATCGGCAAGCAGGGCGTCGAGAAGGCGTTCGACAAGGATCTGCGCGGTCGCGCGGGCGCGACCAAGGCGGAGGTCGACTCCGTGGGCCGCGTGGTGCGTCTGGATCCGGCGGGCGACATCCCGCCTGCGGCTGGAAAGGCTATCCACCTGACGCTGGACGCCGATATCCAGAACCGCGCCCTCGAGGTGATGGGCGAGGAGAGCGGCGCCATCGTCGTGATGGACTGCCGCAACGGCGATCTGCTGTGCATGGCCTCGGCGCCGAGCTTCGATGCCAACCGCTTCGTGCGCGGCCTCTCCGGACCCGAGTACAAGGCCCTGGCCGAGTACGAGCGCAAGCCGCTGCTGGACAAGTCTATGACGGGCCTGTTCCCGCCGGGCTCGACCTTCAAGCCGACGGTAGGTCTCGCCGCCCTGGCCGCCGGCATCGATCCCGACGTCCGGGTCAATTGCCCGGGCAGCTGGTATTATGGCGGCCGGGTCTGGCGGTGCTGGGAGAAGGGCGGCCACGGCCCCCAGAACATGCACGACGCCATCAAGAACTCCTGCGACATCTACTTCTACCAGACGTCCTTGAAGATCGGCCCCGACGCCATCGCCCGCGCCGCGCGCGCCGTAGGCTTTGGTCAGACCTTCGACATCGGCATTCCCGGCCAGAAGAAGGGCATCGTCCCCGATCGCGAGTGGAAGAAGCGGGCCTTCAAGCGCAATCCCGCCAATCAGATCTGGTTTCCGGGCGAAACCCCCAGCTACGCGATCGGGCAGGGCGCCTTGACGGTGAATGCCCTGCAGCTGGCGGTGATGACGGCGCGTCTGGCCAACGCGAAGAAGGCGCTGGTTCCCCGGCTCATCAAGTCCATTGGCGACGTTGAGCGTCCCGCTGGCTCGGACGTACCGGACCTTCCGTTCTCGCCCGAGCATCTGGCCTATGTGCGCGCCGGCATGGCCGCCGTGGCCAACGACGTGCGCGGCACCGCCTATCGCAACAGCCAGCTGGGGCTGGGCGACGTGCAGATGGCCGGCAAGACCGGTACGGCTCAGGTGCGAAGCTATGACAAGGGCGTCTCGCGCGACAGCAAGGACGTGCGCTGGCGCCTGAAGGACCACAACCTGTTCGTCGCCTTCGCGCCCTATGACGATCCGCGCTACGCGGTCTCGGTCATCATCGAGCATGGCGGCATGGGCGGCGCCACGGCCGGCGCGCCTCGCGCGCGTGAGGTGATGCGCGTGGCGTTGTTGAAGGATCCGGAAATCCGCGCCCGTATCGAGCGGCCCGCGCCCTTGCCCGAAGCCGCGCCGGAGGCCGAAATGGAAGGCGCCGCGCCGGATGATCCGGTCGAGGCGCCGCCGCCCATCCCGGGCGCGCCCCCCACGGCTCCGCAGGGAGGCCAGCTATGACCCTGAGCGGCGGTCTTTCCCGGCCCGGCGAACGCGACCGGCCAACCATCAAGTTCATGGAGATCGACTGGACCTTCTGTCTGGTCCTGTGTCTGATCGCCGGCGCCGGCGCGCTGATGCTGTTCTCGATCGCGGGCGCGTCCTGGGAGCCATGGGCGGCCAAGCACCTGATCCGTTTCGGGCTCTACTTCATCATGATGGTCATACTGGCCATGTGTGATCTGCGCTGGTGGTTCATGGCCGCCTATCCGATCTACGGGGTGGGCCTTTTGCTGCTCATCGCCGTGGAGATCGCCGGTGATGTTTCGCTCGGAGCGCAGCGTTGGCTCTCGATCGGCGGATTCCGCTTCCAGCCTTCCGAGATCATGAAGATCGGCCTCGTCCTGGCCCTGGCGCGCTACTACCACGGCCTGTCGGCCGATAGCGCCCGCATGTCCTGGCGTCTGCTTGTCCCCGCCACCATGATCGCCTTGCCGGTGCTGCTGGTGGCCCACCAGCCCGACCTTGGCACCGCGTCCTTGATCGCCGCGACCGGGCTGTCAATCGTGGTGCTGGCGGGCCTTTCGTGGCGCATCATCATCGCTGGCATCACCGCAGTTCTGATCGCCATCCCGCCGTTCGTGATGTTTGTGCTGCACGACTATCAGCGCCACCGGGTCATGACCTTCCTGAACCCCGAAGCCGATCCGTCCGGCAAGGGCTACCAGATCGTTCAGTCCAAGATCGCGCTGGGTTCAGGCGGCCTGCTGGGCAAGGGCTTTGGCCTGGGCTCGCAGAGCCAGCTGAACTTCCTGCCCGAAAAGCAGACCGACTTCATCTTCGCCACCTTGGCCGAGGAGTTCGGCTTCGTGGGCTGCTTCGCCGTGCTGTTCCTCTACGGCGCGGTGATCTTCATGGCGCTGCGCATCGCCTCGATCAGCCACAGCCACTTCGGACGCCTGGCCGCTGGGGGCACGATCTCGACCTTTGCGGTCTACGTGCTGATCAACGGCGCGATGGTGATGGGCATGGCGCCGGTCGTGGGCGTGCCCATGCCGATGCTGTCCTACGGCGGCACCGTCATGCTGACGGTGATGATCGGCTTTGGCCTGATCCAGGCCGTCCGCGTGCACCGCTACACCGAAGTGACCAGCGGTAAGGGCTCGCTGGTTTGACGGATGGAGGCGGGGCCGGCTGCGCCGCTCAGCCCGCCTCGTCCAGATAGGCCTTCACCCGCGCGAACAGGTCCTCGAACATCGACGTCGTCAGGCGGCCGGTGTTCGTGTTGAGCCGCGAGCAGTGGTAGCTGTTGAAGATCCTATACGGGCCTGCCTGGAACTCAGAGCCGTGGCCCGGAACACCCGCTGAGGCCTTCAGGCCCAGGGTCTTGAGCACATTGCGGCGCGAGACGTCGCCCAGGGTGACGATGACCTTCAGGTTCGGGAACATATCGAGCCGCGCCTTCAGGAACGGACGGCAGGCGTTCTCCTCCGAGGTCTCGGGCTTGTTGCCGGGCGGGGCGCAGCGGACGGCGTTGGTCACCGCCGCGTCGATCAGCTGCAGCGAGTCGTCGGGTCGCGCCTCGAACTGGCCGGTGGCGAAGCCGAACTTGATCAGGGTCTCGTAGAGCAGCGCGCCGGCGAAATCGCCGGTAAACGGACGGCCCGTGCGGTTGGCCCCCTTGCGGCCAGGGGCCAGGCCCACGACCAGCAGGCGGGCGTTCTTGTCGCCGAACGAGGGGGCGGGGCCGTTGAACCAGTCGGGATAGAGGTCCTGGTTCTCGCGCCGATAGGCGACGAGTCGCGGACACAGCGGGCAGTCGCGTGGCGGCTCGGCGGGGTTGGGGACGACCTCACCCACTATGTTGGACGATTGGGACATGCTCAGTACTCGTCTTCGGCGTCGCGTTCGGCCGGGGTGCGGTTGTCCATCACCTGGCGGGGCGGCGTGCGTTGCGGGCGGCCGATGATGTTTCCGAGGTCGGCGAGATCGACGAAGTTGTCGGCCTGGCGGCGCAGGTCGTCACTGGTCATCGGCGGCTGGCTCTTCATGGTCGAAACCACGGTGACGCGACGACCCTTGCGTTGCACGGCCTCGACCAGGGCGCGGAAGTCGCCGTCGCCCGAGAACAGCACCAGGTGATCGGCGGTCTCGGCCATCTGCAGCATGTCGACGGCGATCTCGATGTCCATGTCGCCGCGCCAGCGCTTGCGGCCCTGGCTGTCGGTGAACTCCCGCGCCGGCTTCGTCACCAGGGTGAAGCCGTTGTAGTCCAGCCAGTCGACAAGAGGGCGGATCGGCGAATAGTCGTCATTCTCGGCGATGGCGGTGTAATAGTAGGCGCGGATGAGAATCCCGCGCTTTTTGAACTCGTCGAGCAGCTTGCGGTAGTCGATGTCGAAGCCGAGCGCCTTGGCGGCGGAATAGAGATTGGCCCCGTCGATGAACAGGGCGATCCGGTCGGTTGGATAGAAGGTCACGGTAATTCCTTGAAAAATCAGGTCGTTCGAAATGACTTGGACGAGGCCGTGATCGTGGCGCTCGGCTGCAATCTGCCTGGAGCCTATACGAGTCGCGAGGCCTTGTTGGAAGCCGCCCTGGCGGCGCTTCCCGAGGTTGGGCTGGAAGTCGTGACGCGCTCTGGCTGGTGGGTCTCGGCCGCCTGGCCTGATCCCACTGGGCCGGAGTACCTGAACGGAGTGGCGGTCGTGCGGACGACGCTATCGCCGCGAGAGGTTCTGAACGCGCTGCACGACCTGGAAGCTCGGTTCGGGCGAGCGCGAGGAGAGGCCAATGCGCCGCGCACGCTGGACCTCGATCTCATCGCCCACGGTCGGACCGTTCTGGATGACGGCCTCATCGTGCCACATCCGCGCGCCCACGATCGACTTTTCGTCATGGGGCCGCTCGCCGAGCTCTACTCGGGCTGGATTCACCCCGTCACGGGCGAGCCGGCCTTCCGCCTCGCCGCGACCGCCACGGTCGGTCAAGACGCGCGACCTGTTGCCGCGTCCTGACACAACGACTGCTACGGTCGGCCCATCAGCACGAAGGACGCATCATGGCCGCCATCCAGGTCAATCCCGCGCACGTTCGGGAGTTTGCGGACGCCGCCGCCTTCTATGACTGGCTGTCGAAGCATCATCACAGCCAGGCCGAGGTTTGGATCAAGATCCACAAGCTGTCGTCGGGTCTGCCCTCGATCACCCCGGTCCAAGCAATTGACGTGGTGCTGTGCTGGGGCTGGATCGACGGCGTGAAAAAGAGCTTCGACGCGCGCAGCTACTTGCAGCGCTACACCCCGCGCACCAAGAAGAGCATCTGGAGCCAGATCAATGTCGACAACGTCGCCCGCTTGATCACTGAGGGGCGCATGACCCCGCACGGCTTGCGCGAGGTCGAGGCGGCTAAGGCGGACGGCCGCTGGGAGCGCGCCTATGGCAGCGGCAAGGGCATGAAGATCCCTGACGACCTGCAGGCGGCGATCGACGCCAGCCCGGCGGCTAGCGCCATGTTGGAGAGGCTGACCGCGCAGAACCGCTTCGCGCTGGCCTTCCGCACCCACAATATGAAGACTTCCGCTGGCCGTCAGAAGAAGATCGAGAGCTTCGTGGCCATGCTTGAACGCGGTGAAACGATCTATCCCCAGAAGGCGCGCTGACGGTCGCGCCGTACGGCGATACTGGACATCGCCCCCCGAAGCGGGCATAAGCGCCCGCTCGCGAAAGCAGGATGCTCGTGCGCGGCGTTGCGCGCCGCCGCACAGAAGCCTATTTTCCGTTTGCTTACCGGCAGCCCGAGGAATTCATGGCCCGCGTCACCGTCGAAGATTGCGTCGAGAAGGTTCCGAACCGTTTCGCGCTCGTTCTGCTCTCGGCCCACCGCGCCCGCGGCATTTCGGCCGGCGCCGCGCTGATGGTCGACCGCGACAACGACAAGAACCCGGTCGTCGCCCTGCGCGAGATCGCCGACGACGTGATCGACCATGAAGGCCTCAAGGAACACCTCATCAGCACGCTGCAGCGCGTTGACGAGCACACCGAGGCCGAGGAAGAGGCCGAAACCCTGGCCCTGCTGGCCGATCCGAGCCACATGCAGATGAGCGAGCTGGAGCTGGTTCGCGCCCTGCAGAGCGACCGCGACGGCGGTCAGGAGGAGCGGTACTGAGCCCCGACGGCGCAGACCCTCTGACCCTTGAAGCGGTCGGTCAGACCGCTCCATCCGAACGCGCGCCGGATTCGCCCCCTTTGGGGATCGAGTCGGGCGCGTCGTCGTCTGCGGCTCCTGCTACGACGACCGAAGCGCCGGCCAAGCCGCGCCCCAAGTTTCTTCGCCAGTACGAACTGATTGAACGGGTCCACGCCTACGACCCGACGGCCGACGAGGCGCTGCTGAACCGCGCCTATGTCTACGCCATGCGCATGCACGGCTCGCAGACCCGGGCCAGCGGCGATCCCTATTACGCCCACCCGATCGAGGTTGCGGGGATCCTCACGGAGTACCGGCTCGACACCGCGACCATCGTCACGGCGCTCCTGCACGATGTGATCGAGGACACGCCGGTCACCAAGGAAGAGATCGCCAAGCTCTTCGGCGAGGAAATCGGTGAGCTGGTCGAGGGCGTCACCAAGCTCTCCAAGCTCGAGCTGCAGGCCGAGCACATGCGGCAGGCCGAAAACCTGCGCAAATTCATCCTGGCCATTTCCAAGGACGTGCGCGTCCTGCTGGTGAAGCTGGCCGACCGTCTGCACAACATGCGGACGCTGCACTTCATCAAGAACCAGGCCAAGCGCGAACGCATCGCCCGCGAGACGCGCGACATCTACGCGCCCTTGGCTCGCAATATCGGCTGTCATCGCATCTGCATCGAGCTGGAGGAACTGTCCTTCCAGCACACCAATCCGGTGGCGCGCGACGCGATCATCCGCCGTCTGGACGTTCTGCGCGAAGAGCAGGGCGGGGCGGTGGCCCTGGTGAGCCAGGAAATCTCGGCGCGTCTGGAGTCGTCGAACCTGCCGGCCCGGGTCTTTGGCCGCGAGAAGTCGCCGTACTCGATCTGGCGGAAGCTGCAGCGCAAGTCGATCGGCTTCTCGCAGATGTCCGACATCTACGCCTTCCGCGTGATCGTCGACAGCGAGGAAGACTGCTACCGCGCCCTGGGCGTCGTGCACCGGGCCTGGTCCAGCGTGCCCGACCGCTTCAAGGACTACATCTCGACGCCCAAGCGGAACAACTACCGCTCGCTGCACACCACAGTAGTCGGGCCGCGCGGCATGCGAATCGAGATGCAGATCCGCACCGAGAGTATGGACCGCGTCAACGAAGAGGGCGTCGCCGCCCACTTCCGTTACAAGGACGCGTCGTACGGCCTCGACCTAGAGGGCATGGAAGCCGCCGGCGGCCGCGATCCGCTGGCCAACCTGCGCCAGCTGGTCCAGGTGCTGGAGCATGGCGGCGACAGCGAGGAACTGGTCGAGCACGCCAAGCTCGAGATGTTCCTCGACCAGGTGTTCGTCTTCACGCCGAAGGGCCAGCTGGTCAGCCTGCCGCGCGGCGCCATGCCGCTCGACTTCGCCTACGCCCTGCACACCGACATCGGCGACACCTGCATCGGCTGCAAGATCAACGGCGAGCTGAAGCCGCTGCGCACCGCGCTCTCCAACGGCGACGTGGTCGAGGTGATCCGCGGCGGCAAGCCGGTGGTGCCGCCCGACTGGCGCTCGC
>OFDC01000784.1_pt1 | contig 20460 bp, 16 predicted proteins | sample 1520941 | NCBI WGS metagenome assembly OFDC01 (sample SAMEA94258168, study PRJEB24077) | hot springs metagenome | biome: Aquatic biome; feature: Water | place: India | collected 2012-12-06 | depth 5 m | reverse complement strand
TGTCGCTCATCTCGCGCTCGGCGGCGCGGTCCCAGGCGCGGGCGGCGTCGCGCCAGGCCATGCTCCGGGCGGTGTCATCCCCCGCCGCGAGGGCCTTCTGCTCTGCGAGTTCTGCCTTCGCCACGTGGGGGTTTCGTCCAAAGCTCATGGGGTCTGCGTGCTCCTCTGCGGGGACTCATGCACCATCCCGAGAGAATGTGCACCTCCCTCGGTGACATATTCTGTCATCGCCAGGAGCGACTCACCGACACGAAGGCGCCCACGTGGGGCGCGCGGTCGAGCCAGTCGTTGGGCAGGGCGATGCCGCCGCGGAGGTGCACGATCCAGCGGCTCCAACGGAGGTCGGCGAAGAGGGCGGCGCCGGCGAAGAAGCCGTAGCGGTCGAGGTCCCCGCGGCGCGCGGGGTCGTTGAATCCCCCTGCCCCGAAGGCCACCCCGAGCTCGTGGTCGGTGTGGGGGGTGACGCGCCAGTGGGCGCTCACGAGTCCGGCGACGAGGCGCTCGGAGAGCAGCGCGGGCCACGGGAGCCCGGGGATCTGCACGGCGTAGGGGTTCATCCCGCCCACCCGCGGGCGCGAGAGGTCGTCTTCGTCGACGCCGTACGAAGCCTGCTGCTCGATCTGCACACGGAGCCGTCGGTGCACCCTCGCCCCCGCGCGGATCCACTGCCGCACGAACATCGGTCGCTCCCGCACCCGCAGCGCCCGCAGCGCGAGGCCGGTGTCGGGGGGCGCGTCGAGGGTGACATCGCGGTGCTCGAGCCCGAGCTCCACGCCTGCGGCGACGCCCTCGAAGCGCGGGTGAAACACGGCGGGCCCGGTGTCGCCGTCGGGGGTGCGAAGGTCCCAGTAGACGTACCGGAGCCGGGGCTCGAAGACGAAGGGCTCGGGCGGGAGGCGAATCGCGGTGTCGTCGTTGCCCGTGAAGAACCAGCGTCGCGCGCCGAGCACGAGCTCCAGGGCGTGGTGATCCTGCGGGAGCCATTTCACCGAGGCGGCGACCTGGGCGTAGGAGGCGAAGAACTGCCGCGGCGCGATGCGGTCACCCCGGGCGAGGTAGGTCGGGAGCATCCCTGCGAAGAGGCCCTCCCCGCGCGCGAACACGTTGAGCTGCACGCGCGGGGAGAGGGCGACGTTCTCGAGTCCCACCTGCAGGGTGTCGGTGTTCAGGGTGAAGCGCAGGTCGCCGTTGGCGATGTTCTGTCCGCGCACGTCCACCACCACGATGCCGAAGGCGCGCGGCTCGGGCGTGATCGCGACATCACCCCCCACGGCCGCGTCCACGGACCACCGCTGCGCCTCGGCGGCGCACGGCAAGAGCGAGAGGGCGAGCGCTGCGACGGGTCCACGCACGCCCCACGGTCTCTCACACTCCGGGCGCGAAGTTCATCGGATAGCTCACCGTGACCGTGCCCCCACCCGCGGGCGCGGGGAAGATCCAGCGGCGCAGCGCGGCCTCGACGCAGAAGGTGACCGTGTGGTCGTTGAGGGTGTTGACGGTGAAGCGCACGGCGATGACCCGCCCCTGGGCGTCAATGGTGAAGCTCGGCACGAGGCGCCCCATGAGCGCGGGATTGCCCCGCAAGGCGTTCTCGTAGCAGCGCCGCACCTGCCCGAGGTTTCGCAGCACCACGCGGCGAATGGCCTCGGCGTTCAGCGAGCCGGTCACCGTCGGAGCCGCCGCCCGCAGGCTCGGCCCCACGCCGCGTGACTGCAGCCCGCGACCCGCACCCGCGCCGTAGCCCTGACCGCTGCCGTGTCCCATGGTGCCCACGCCGCCCAGGCCGAGGGTGCCGGAGCCCGTGCCGCCACCGCCCCAGCCCTGCCCCGAGGCGCCGAGTCCGCCGTACCCGAAGGCGTCTCCGATGGATCCTCCCGCGGCCCCGAGGTTCACGCCCTGCGGACCATCGAGGGCCTGGTTCACGGTGCGCGGAGACCCATCGCCCACACGCTCGGACGTGTCGACCGCGACGAAGGACGTGTACGAGCTCACGAGGTGGTGCGCGAGGGCGAGGCGGGTGATGGCGTCGCGCGCCGACGCGGGGTTCTGCTGGTAGTGCGCGGTGCGCTCGAGGTCGCCGAGGGTCTCGCGCGCCCACACGCTCGCAAGGGTGGCGTTGCGCGGCTCCGCCGCGGGGAGCTGCACGGGGATCTGCTGCGAGAAGTCCCTCCCCGCGATGCGTCCGCGCACCGTGATGACCCGCGCGCCCACGGCGGTGAAGCGCGCGAGGGCGCTCAGGGGCTGGAGCCCTGAGAGGTCGGGCAGGGGGTTGGGCAGCGCCTCGCCCACGCCCTCGCCCCAGTCGATGGCGAGGTCGGTGATCCAGGGCTGCCCGATGCGCTGGTAGAAGCGCTCGACCATGACGTCGGGGTCCTCGTCGGGGCGGAGGTACTCGGCGACGCCGCGGCCGGCCTGGGCGACCTCGTCGAGGAGGTAGCGGTTCACCGCCGCGCCCACGCCGAAGGAGAAGATCCGCGCGTGCCCGATCTCGCGGTGGGTGAGGGCCATGACCTCGGCCTCGTTGCCGATGTACCCGTCGGTCATGAAGACCACGTAGCGCAGGCGCATGGCGTCACCCGGCAGCGCGAGCGCGGCGTGGATCCCATCGAGCTGGTTGGTCCCTCCGCTGGCCTGGAGGTGCTCGAGGTACCCGAGGGCGCGGGCGATGTTGGCCGGGGTGTTGGGCAGCGGGCGCGACGAGAACGCCGACGCGTGGTCGGCGAAATCGATGAGGGTGAAGGTGTCGCGAGGGGCCATGGCCTGCAGCGCGCGACGAATCGCGCGCTTCACCGCGTCGAGGGGACCGCCCTGCATGGATCCCGAGGTGTCGAGGAGAAACACCAGCTCCCGCGGCGCGACCTCGGTGGCGGCGACCCCGGTGGGGGCTTCGAGGGTGAGCGAGAGGTACCCGGGATCGTTCGCGCTCGTACGATGGGTCATCACCCGCGTCGCGAGGCGCGCCTCGGCGGTGCGCCAGCGGAGCACGAAGTCACGGTTGGGGATCTCGTCCTTGTCGCGCAGGGCGACGGTGATCCGCGCGGGGTCGGTGGCGCTGACGGCGATCTCGTGGGAGGGCGAAGAGACCTCCCGCAGGGTGCCTCCCACGTCGAGGTTCGCGGTGAGGGTGATGGCGTGACCCGAGCGCGTGCCGGGCGGGACGTACCCGGGAGAGATCCGCGAGGCGTCGGTCACGCGGTCGGTGTCGGGGTGCGCGCCCGTCCCAGACTGCGGTCCGGGCAATGGATCACCCGGGATGTACCGCGGGCCCACCACCATGGGGAACGCGAGCTCCCACGCGCCGTGGTCGTAGCGCGCGCGGCCGAAGAAGTGCGTGGTGACCAGGATGTCTCCCCCCGCGGTGAGGTTCGCCACGCGCATGGTGAAGATGTTGGGGCGCTCCTGCTCCAGCAGGGCGGTGCGCTGCCCCTGGGCGCGGGCGGCGTCGTAGGTCTCGCGGGCCTCCTCGCGGCGCGCGATGGCCGCGCGAATCTCGCGCTCGCCGACGCGCATGGACATCGCATCGATGGCCGCGTCGACGGGCAGCGGGAACACGTACACGGCCTCGATGGGCTGCGAGAACCCGTTGCGAAACCGCTGGGTGACGGTGACCCCGGTGATCCCGTCGGCGACGTCCATGCGCACGTCGGTGTGGATCAGCGGGAGGTTGCCGAGGGGGCTCCCGTGCGCGTCGGTGGCGCGCAGCGCGCCTTCGGCGAAGCACACAGACGGAAGACACACGAGTGCGACGAGCAGCGCGATGAGACGGCTCACGGGGATGCAACCTCCGATGGGGGGAACGAGCGGGCTGCTCGGAGTGACAGCGCGCGAGGTCGAAAGGTTCCCGTGCGCGCTACGCGCCCGGCGCGAAGCGGTAGGGCACCACCACCGTGGCCGCGCCGCCCGTGGGCCGTGGAAAGCGCGCGGCCCGGAACACCCCCTCGATGCAGCGCGTGGTCTCGCGCAGGGAGGTGTCCTCGGTGCGCCCTGCGGTCTCTGAGACCGTCCCGTCTTCCTCCACCCGCACGCGCACCTCGAGCTCCCCCCGCGCCGTGGGGTCTCGCGACACCGCGCGGTCGTAGCAGCGCTGCACGGCGTCGCTCGCGCCCGCCACCACCGCGCGCACCGCCGCGGGGTCCAACCGCCCGTGCGTGGGCGGACGCACCACCACGCTCCCCGCGTCGCGCACCCCGGCGTCGCGGGGACGTCGTCGGGGCTGCGCCCAGGCGAGCTCACACCCCGCGCACAGCACCAGCAGCGCGAGGGCTCTCACGTCACCTTCGAGAACGCGAAGCCCTCGTCGCCCACGTCGACCCGCACGGTGTCGTTGGGCTTGTAGCCCCCGCGCAGGAGCTCTTCCGACAACGGATCCTGCAGCTGCTTCAAGATCACCCGCTTCAACGGGCGCGCGCCGTAGGCGGGCTCGTAGCCGAGGTCGGTGAGCAGGTCCTTGGCGGCGTCGGTGACGTCGAGCTTCACGCGGTTCTCGCGCAGCAGGCGCGACAGCCGTCGGAGCTGGATGTCGGTGATCCCGCGCAGGGCCTCGCGGGAGAGCCGGTTGAAGATGCACACGTCGTCGATGCGGTTGAGGAACTCCGGGCGAAAGGCCTTCTTGAGCTCCTCTTGAATCTCCTCGCGGAGCTGCTCATCGCTGGCCCCGTGCTCGGTGGCCTCGAGGATCCGCATCGCGCCGATGTTGCTCGTGAGCACGATGACGGTGTTCGAGAAGTTCGCCATCTGCCCGCGGTTGTCGCTGAGCCGCCCGTCGTCCAACACCTGAAGGAGGATGTTGAAGGTGTCGGGGTGGGCCTTCTCGACCTCATCGAAGAGCACCACGGAGAAGGGCCGCCGGCGGATCGCCTCCGTGAGCATCCCCCCGCTCTCGCTGTCAACGTAGCCCGTGGGCGAGCCGATGAGCCGCCACACCGAGCCCTTCTCCATGAACTCGCTCATGTCGAGCCGCACCAGCGCGTTCTCGTCATCGAACAAGAACTCCGCGAGGGCCTTGGCGAGCTCGGTCTTGCCGACACCCGTGGGCCCCAGGCACAAGAAGCTCCCGATGGGGCGCCCCGGGTCGCGCAGGCCCACGCGGCTCCGGCGAATGGCCTTGGCCATGAGGTTCACCGCGCTGTCTTGCCCCACCACCCGGTTGCGGAGCTGGTCCTCCATGGTGAGCAGCTTCTCGGTCTCGCTCGCGAGGACCTTGCTCACGGGAATCCCCGTCCATTGTTCGATGACCCCGCCCACCCCCTCCTCGGTGATCGACATCTTCAGCAGCAGGGGCTCCTCGCGCGCGAGGGCCGCCTCGGCGTCGGCGAGGGCGCGCTCGGCCTCGGGGATCTCGTGGTTCGCCAGCTTCGACGCCTTCGCGGTCTCTCCCAGCGACGCCGACTTGTCGCGCTCGGCCCGGAGCTCGAGAATCCTCGCCCGCGCCGCGCGAAACGCGCCGATGGCGGTGCGCTGCCGGTCCCACCGGGGCTTGAGGGCCTCGTAGCGCGCGCGGACCTCACCGAGGCTCTTCTCCACCACCCCGCGCACCTCCACGCTGGCGGCGTCGTCTTCGTCGACGAGGGAGCGGTGCTGGGCCTCGAGGGCCGAGAGCTGCCGCGCGAGGGAGTCGAGCTCGGGGGGGCCCGCGTCGAGGGCGAGGCGGCACTGCGCGGCGGCCTCGTCCATGAGGTCGATGGCCTTGTCGGGGAGCTCGCGGCCCGAGAGGTAGCGCTTGCCGAGCTTCACCGCGGCGACCACCGCGGGGTCGGTGATGCGCACGCCGTGGTGCACCTCGTAGCGCTCGACGATGCCGCGGCACATGGCGATGGCCTGCTCCTCGTCGGGGGCCTCGACGGGCAGGGCAGCGAAGAGGCGCGAGAGGGCCGAGTCCTTCTCGATGTTCTTCTTGTACTCCGCGGGGGTGGTGGTGCCGAGCACCTGCACCTCGCCGCGGCCCAGGGCGGTCTTGAGCAGGTCCGCGGGCCCGCTGCCGCTCGCGCTGTTCGCGAAGAGGCTGTGGATCTCATCAATGAACAGGATCACGTCCCCGTCGGCGTCCTTCGCGGCGTTGAAGATCGCGCGCAGGCGCTCCTCCATCTCGCCGCGGAGCTTGGCCCCGGCCACAAGCTGCCCGAGGTCGAGCTGCATCAGGCGCTTCTTCCGCAGGGGCGCGGGCACATCACCCTGCGCGAGGCGCGACGCGAGGGCGTAGACGATGGCGCGCTTGCCCACGCCCGCCTCGCCCACGAGCAGTGGGTTGTTCTTCTGCCGCCGCGCGATCACCTGGAGCAGGCGACGGAGCTCGCCGTCTCTCCCGACGATGGGATCAAAGCGGTCCTTGCTCGCCTCTTCGATGAGGTCACGGGTGAAGCGCGCGAGCACGTTGGCGTCGCCCGCGGCGCCACCCCCCCCCGACGCGGACCCACCGCCCGCCGCCGACGCGCCCTGCGACGCCTGCACCTCGGCGGGGATCGCGCTGTCGGGCAACGACTTCAGCGCCGCGCGGACCTTCTCGGCGTCCACGTCCATCACCCGCAGCACGGCCCCGGCGAAGCCCGTGACCTCGGCGGCGAGGGCGAGCAGGAGGTGTCGCACGCGCACCTGGCCTCCATCGCGCGCGGCCTCGCTCTCGGCGCGGGTGGTGAGCCCGAGCATCCTGGGGGAGAGGTAGGCCACCGCGTTGGGCACCTGCTGGATGCGGCGCATCACGGCCTCGCACTCCACGAGCAGGTCGCCCGGGTCGATGCCCGCGCCCTCGAAGGCCTTCTGGGTCAGGGGGTCGCGGTCGAGCAGGCGGTAGAGCAGGTGGAGGCTCTCGACCTCGGCGTGCCCGCGCTCGTCGGCGAGGCTCTGCGCGCCCGAGAGGGCGGTCTTGGCGTCGGGGGCGTAACCTTCGAGCTTCCAGCTTCGGGGCGTCGACATGAGGGCGCGGAGGGTAGCATCTAGAAACCGTCGCGCTCCAGGGTGGCCACGATGCTGCGATAGAACGCGAGGTGGTCGAAGCCGCTCTCGCGCACGGGCATGGTCTGGGCGATCTGTCCGACCTCGTCGAAGTGGTCGGCGGGGACACATCCCATGAAGCGCCCCCACTTCGCGCTGCGCACGGTGACCATGCCGTCGTTCACGTTCTCGCGGCCGTTGAGCCCCTCGAGCACGAGGGCGATGCCCGCGAGGAAGATCGTGGTGTTGTCGACGCGTGCGGGGTCGTCGCGCACCTCGCCGTCATCACACACCCCGCGGCCGTCGCGGCGGTTGCTGCGCCCCGCCCAGGAGAAGTACCGCACCCGGGGGTCATCGGGGTTCTCTTCATTGAAGCGGGTCATCGCGGTGGTGCGCATGCCCTGCAGCGCGGCGCGCAGGTCGGCGCGGCTGCGGGCCTCGTTGTAGGCGACGCCGAGGAGGGTCGCGAAGGCGTTCACCACCCCGTCGGCCACGCCCGGGATCGCGCTGTCGAAGAGGTCGGCCACGGCGGTCCCGCGGTGGGGGGTGGAGACGGTGGCGATGGCCGCGACGCGGTCGCCGTACCCGAGGGTGGAGACGAGGTAACGCGCGTCGAGCCCGCCCTGGGAGTGGGCGATGATCACCACGCGACGCGCCCCGCTGTCGCGCAGGGCGTCGTCCACCGCGGCGCGCAGGGCGGGGACGCGCTGCGGAGAACTCCCGAAGGGCGGGAGCACGGCCTCGTAGACCCGCCGCCCCTGCGCGCGGAGCATGGGGGCGACGCGAAAGAAGTACCCGATGGGGCCGATGTCTTGAAAGCCCGCGAAGCCGTGCACGAGCACCAGGGGGAGGCGATCGGGCTGCGGCGCAGGCACATCCGTCGCGACATCGGAGACGTCGGCGGCCGACACGACATCGACCGCGTCGGGGCGCACCACCGCGGCGTCGGGCGCTTCGGGCAACGGCGGGAGGGTGAAGGCCTCGGCGACATCTGCGCCCGCATCGACCGGCGCAGCGGGCGCAGCGGTGCCGCCGCATCCGAGGAGCAGGAGCGTGGCGAGGAGCGCGCGCACGCCCGGAGGCTACACCACAGCGAGGTCGCTTTGGGCTATACGACCCGGCTCATGAGCACCCCGGAGCTGAAGAAGACCCCCCTCTACGACGCCCATGTCGCCCTCAAGGGCCGGATGATCCCCTTCACGGGATACAGCCTGCCGGTGCAGTACACCGGCATCGTCGACGAGCACACCGCGGTGCGCACGGCGGCGGGGCTCTTCGATGTGTCGCACATGGGTGAGCTCACCATCGAGGGCGCCGACGCGCTCGCGCAGGTCGACCGTCTTGTGACCAACGACGTGCGCGGTCTGCAGGATGGCCAGTGTCGCTACACCCAGTGCCTCAACGCGCAGGGGACCACCCTCGACGACCTCATCGTCTACCGGGTCTCGGCCCAGCGGGTGCTGGTGGTCTGCAACGCGTCCAACCGCGAGAAGATCGTGGGGCACTTCACCCGCGAGGTGACGGGGGCGACGGTGCGCGACATCTCCGACGACACGGCCCTCATCGCGCTGCAGGGTCCGAAGGCGATGACCATCCTGGCCGAGGCCGGGGTCGACGCGCGGGTGGCAGAACTCCCGGCCTTTCACTTCGCCGACGCGACGATCTTCAACGTGCCGGGCACCTTCTCGCGCACGGGCTACACGGGCGAGGACGGGGTGGAGATCTTTCTCCCGCCCGCCGAGGCGCTGCGGGTGTGGAACGGGCTCATGGGTCTCGGGGCGGCGCACGGGCTCAAGCCCGCGGGCCTCGGGGCGCGCAACACCCTTCGCCTGGAGTGCAAGATGGCCCTCTACGGCAACGACATCGACGAGACCACGAACCCCCTGGAGTCGACGCTGGGCTGGACGGTGCGTCTCGACAAGGGCGACTTCATCGGCCGCGACGCGCTGCTCGCGGTGAAGTCCGCGGGCCTCACCCGCAAGCTCGTGGGCTTCGAGGTGACCGACCGCGCCATCGCCCGCGACCACTGGGACGTGCTGAACGACGCGGGCGAGAAGGTGGGCTACGTCACCAGCGGCTCGCCCTCTCCCACGCTGGGCAAGAACATCGGGCTCGCGTACGTGCCGGTGGCGATGAGCGAGATCGGCACGGAGATCACCGTGCGCGACCCGGAGCGCGGTCGCACGGCGAAGGCCGTGATCGTGAAGACGCCCTTCTACAAGCGGGCGAAGTGATCGCTCACTGCGCGGCGAAGGGGAGCACCCCCGCCCGCAGGGACGCGTAGAGCACGAGCGCGCAGAACATCAGCGCGTCGACGCGATCGAGGATCCCGCCGTGTCCGGGCAGCAGCGCCCCGGAGTCTTTCACCCCCGCCGAACGCTTCAGCACCGACTCCGCGAGGTCGCCGAGCTGGCCGACGATGCCGGCGACCGCGCACACGATCACCCCGGGCACGAGGGGGAGGGTCTTGAGAAAGACCGTGGAGGCCAGCACGGCGGCGAGCATGGAGCCCACGGCGCCGCCGACGGCGCCGGCCCAGGTCTTGTTGGGAGAGACCGCGGGGTAGAGCTTGGGACCGCCGATGAACTTGCCCGCGAAAAAGCCGCCGGAGTCGCTGAACCACGCGGTGAGCAGGGCGAGCAGGGCGAGGCCCGCGCCTTCGTGGTTGGTCCCGTGGGAGCGCACGAGGGCGAGCGCGGCCATGGAGGGGCCGAGGTACATCGGCCCCATGACCAGGGCGCCGATGCGGTTCATCGCCGTGGGGATGTGCGCGGGGCGAAAGAGGGAGATCAGCAGGACCGTCGGCATGAGCAGCACGAGGGTCCAGACCACCGCGGCGGGGTGGTGGGTGCCGAAGGCGGTGGCCACGAGGGCGGTGAAGACCGCGAGGGACCCGACGGTGCCGAGGACCCGGCCGAAGCGGTCATCGGGGTGGGTCATGGCGAAGAGCTCCCAGGCCGCGATGCTCATGGCCACGGCGGCGATGCCGAAGAAGGCCGTCACCGGGAGGAGGTAGAGCGCGGCGATGAGGATCGGTCCGCCGATGAGGGCGGTCAGGAGCCGACTGGCGAGGTTCGACATGCGTGCAGTCCGTGGCCGTTGGTGGAGATCACCGACCGGGGCGGGACCAGTCCGAACCGACGCTGGCGACGCTGATACGACGCGATCGCCTGGTACAGATCCTCCGCCTCGAAGTCGGGCCAGAGGGTATCCGAGAAGTAGAGTTCACTGTAGGCCGATCCCCACAGGAGAAAATTCGAGACCCGCTGCTCCCCCCCCGTACGGATCATCAGGTCGGGGGCGCCGTAGCGCACCGAGGGGACCCGGGCCTGGAGGGAGGCCACGGTGATGTCTTCGGGGCGCATCTCGCCCGCTTGGACCGCGCGGGCGAGGGCCCGGGCGGCGTCGACGATCTCTTCTTGTCCGCCGTAGGAGAGCGCGAGGGTGAGCACCATGGCGTCGTTGTTCTGCGACGCCTCGGAGAGCGCCTCGAGCGCGCCGCGCACGTGGTCGGGCAGGCGCGACGTGTCGCCGATGGCGCGGAGTCGAATGGTGTTCTGCAGGATCTCTTCGCGCTCGGAGACGAGAAAGTCCTGCAGGAGCACCATCAGGGCGTCGACCTCATCGCGGGGCCTGCCCCAGTTCTGTTCAGAGAACGCGTAGAGGGTGAGCTCGCGCAGGCCCAGCCTCCGGGCGGCCCTCACGATGCGACGCACGGCGTGGGAGCCCGCGCGGTGACCCGCCATGCGGGCCTTGCCGCGGAGCTCGGCCCAGCGCCCGTTGCCGTCCATGGTGATGGCGACGTGGCGCGGGATGTTCTGCAGTTCGATCTCGGTCATGGGCATCGGTGCTGGGGATGCGATTACTACAACCCTGGCGCTGGGCAAACGCCGATGGGGTGAACGGCCGTGATTGCCGGGTGAACGGTCCGTGCTTAGGCTGCCGTCCCTCCCATGGCAGAGAAAGACCTCTATTCGGTGTTGGAAGTCCCGCGCGGCGCAGACGCCGACACGATCAAGAAGGCGTATCGCGCGCTGGCGATGAAGTTTCACCCCGACCGCAACCCTGGGAACAAGTCCGCCGAGGAGCGCTTCAAGGCCATCAACCAGGCCAACGACGTGTTGAGCGACCCCAAGAAGCGCGCGCTCTACGACGAGTTCGGCGAGATGGGCCTGCGCGAGGGCTTCAACGCCGAGCAGTACCGGCAGTACCAGCGCTACACGGGCGGCGGGGCCCGCGGGGCCGAGGACATGTTCGGCGGCGGCAACGTCGATGTGTCCGACCTCTTCGAGCAGTTGTTCTCGGGCGGCGGGGCCGCGGGGGCACGTCGTCGCGGGGCCCGGGCGCCCGTTCGCGGCGCAGACCTGGAGGGAGAGATCACCATCGACCTGCCCGACGCGGTGCGCGGCATCGAGCTCCCCATCACGGTGAACGGGAACTCCCTCAAGGTGCGCGTCCCGCCGGGGGTTCACGACGGCGCGCGGCTGCGAATCCCGGGCAAGGGGCAGTCTCCGCCGGGCGGACACCCGGGCGACCTCATGCTCACGGTCCACGTTCGCCCCCACGCGTCGTACTGGATCGAAGACGAGAACCTCCACGTGCGGGTCCCCGTGACGCTCCCCGAGGCGTGGCGGGGCGCGAAGGTGAAGGTCCCCACCCCGAGCGGGGAGCTCACGGTGCGGGTGCCGCCGAAGACCTCCAGCGGGGCCAAGCTCCGCCTGCGGGGCAAGGGGATCACCCACGGCCGCGGGGGGGAGGCCAGCGATCTCATCGTGCACGTCGAGATCGCCCTGCCGCAGGACCTCCCCGAGGTCGAAGAGATCATCCAGCAGTTGGAGCGGGTGGACGAGCGGGATCCCCGCGCCGACCTACGGTTCTGAGACGGTGACCTCTTCGAACACGTCGCCGATCATCAGTCGGTCGACGGTGTTCATCCCCTCCACCACCTGTCCGAGCACGGGGTAACGCGCGTCGAGGTGGGGGGCGTCGGCGAGCATCACGAACCACTGCATCCCGCCCGAATCGATGCCGCCGAGGGGGATCCCCACGGCGCCGCGGACGAAGCTCTCGCCGTTCACCACGGTGCGCTCGATGTGGTCGGCCCCGCCGTAGCCGTCCCCGCGGGGGTCTCCTCCCTGCGCGACGAACCACGGCACCACCCGATGCCACGCCGTCCCGCGGTACCGCCCGCGACGGGCGGCGTCGATCACCACCTGGGCGGCGCCGATCCCTCGCTCCCCCTGCACGAGGACCACGAAGCTCCCGGCGCTGGTCCGAACCCGCAGCCGCGCGAGGGGGATCGTGGGTCCCTCTCCCTCGTCGGGGGTGAGCACCTGCTCGGGGTGCAGCTCCGACTGAATCGCCCGCGAGATCCCGGCCGGGACGGGCAGGGGTTCTCCCACGCGACGCAGCAGGGAGAGCGCATGGGTGCGGGCTTCGATCGCCGCTTCTTCGGGGAGCTCGAAGGGTGCCCGGAGCAGGCGTTGTCTCCCCGCCGGGGTGAACAGCCGATCGAGGATCTGCTTTCGAGCGGGCGGGGTCCGGGCGCCGCGGTCCACGAGGGCGACGAGCCCTTCGAGGAGTTCCGAGAGCACTCCGGGGTCGGTGGAACGGGCGAGGCCCTGGAGCATCGCGGGATCCGCCGCGCCCTCGGCGTGGGTCGCGACCCTGGCCAGCACCTGGAGCACCCGGGTCTCTCCCCCGGCCTCGCGCTGGATCGCCTGCAGCCGCGCGACGGGATCCCGTGGTGGGGTCTCCAGCGCGATGCGTTCGGCGCGGGCGGCGAGGGAGCGCCACCGTTCGGTCCCCTCGGCGCAGCGCATCACCCGCTCTCCGGTGAGCCAGCGATCTGCCGTGAGGGACCACGCACACCGAAACGCCGCGTTCACCGCGGGGGGATCGAGTCGCACCCCTTCGAGCCGCGGCAGCAGGTCCTGAAACGCGAGGCGCACCGCGGCGTCCTCGAGATCGGCGGTCTCCAGCAGGGTCCGCAGGCTGTTGGCCCAGGCGCGGGGGTGCAGCGCGACCCGTTCACCGAGCAGCGCGAAGGCCTGGGCTTCGAACCCGTGCCGCACATCGGGCGTGCGGTCCTTGAGGGAGCGGGAGAGGGTGGAGAGGGCGACGGGGTGCAATCCTGCGATGAGGGCGGGGGAGAGCGAGTCGGCGTCGGGGGCGGCGGCGAGGCGCGCGCCGATGACCTGCTCACCGAGCTCCGACGAGGCGAGCCAACGCAGGGGGAGTCCGTGCAGGGTGCCCAGCGGGAGTCGGTGCCGTTGCACCAGGGCCGCGATGACGGGCGAGGGCTCGGCGCGCTCGAGCAATGGGGCGAAGCGCCCGAGGGCCATCGGGGCATCGGTGGGAGGGCGACCGAGGAGCCCGCGCGCGTAGGCCGTGAGATTGCGTTCGGGCAGCTCTCCCAGGATGGTTTCCAGCAGGCCCCGCGGGGCGCGTCGCCCGAGCACGAAGGCCGCAGCCTCGCTCTGCTCGGACACCGCGTCGCGGGCGATGGCGCGCAGCTCGGTCACCCGCGCGGGGAGCAACGGGGTCGAGGGGTATCCCTCGTGCCACAGCCCGGGCCGTCGCGTCGTTGCACGTGCAACGTCGACCACGGGGCGGTCGGGGGCGACGGCCACCGGGACATCGGTCACCCGGGGGATGTTCGTGACCGGGGCATCGATGGGCGGCGGCGGTGGCGGCGGCGCGGGTGGCGCGGGGCACCCCGTGAGAAGCGCGCCGAGCGCGAGGGCGCGTTGCACGTGCAACCGGGGGAGAGCGGCGGGAGGTCTGCGCATGGGGGAAATACCTGCGGTGGGGAGAGACCGAAGGTGCCATGATCGCAGACCGCGGGCGGGGACTACGAGTTTCGGTGGGAATGCTCGGCGCTCACCAGCAACGCGGCGACGTCGGGCCAGAGGGACTCGGGCACGCGGGATCCCGGGCGCACGGGGCGTAGCGCGCGCACGAGGTCGGGGCGGTGGTGCATCGGCAGCGCGAGGTTCTCGGCGCGGACCATGATCTCGTGGTGGGTGGGGCCGTCGGCGTGAAGGACGACCCTCGGGGCGTCGAAGCCGTCGCGCCAGGCGATGACCACGAGGGAGCGCCCGTCGGAGATCAGGTGCCAGTCGGTGCTGGGGGTCAGGTCGTCGTGCAGGAGGGCGCGGTGGGCCTCGCGTCGCAGCGCACGCATCTGCGGGTCACCCACGTCGTCGCGCTCCCGTCGGCGGGCTTCGTCGGGGGTGAGGTGCAGCGCCGCGCGCCAGCGGGTGTAGCGGATCCCGAAATCAACGAGGCCCGTCAGCAGGAGCGCGCCCAGGAGGGCGTCGAAGGCCGCGCGGACCTGCAATCGCAGGGGGTCCTCGGGGGCCGGGAGCACCTCGGGGGGGACCCCGGCGATCTGGGCTGCGAGGACCAACGCCGTGCCCAGGATCACCAGCACGCCAAAGCCCCCGGTGCCCTCCGGGGCGCTCCGTCGGGGGGTGTCTCCGCGGTGCACCGCCCCGCGGGTCTGGGCGAGGCTCGCGAGGACCGCCACCGCGAAGAGGGCCACCAGCCCGAATCCCACCGGGCGGAGCGCGCCCAGGGGGAGCGTGCCGTGGGGGCCTGCCTCCTGCTGCATCGCCCGGAGCGACACCGTCACGAAGGATCGTAGGGACTCGAACGATCCCGGCGCGAGCAGCCGCGCGGCGAGGGTCACCGCGGCGAAGACCAACAGCGGAGAGACCGGTCCTTCCAGCGTATCGTGAGACCGTTGGATCTCCTGCGGCGAGGGTGGGACCGATCGTTGGGGCACGAACGAACTACCGCAGGGTGTCGAGGATGAAGTACTTGGTCCCCACGTCGCGCTGGCTGCCCGAGACGATGCCGATGGTGTCTCCGGCCTGGGCGCCCCAGCGCTCGCGGGCGATGGCGCGGGCGATCTCGATGGCCTCGGTGGGGTTCGTGGGCAGCGGGTGCACCACCGGGCGGAGACCCCACTGCAGGGCGAGGCGCTGCGCCGAGCGATCGGTGGGGGTCACCGCGACGATCTCCGAGCGCGGGCGGTACTCCGCGACGATGTCGGCCGTGTGGCCCTCGCGGGTGAAGACCACGACGCCCGAGATGGTGGTGGTGCGGGTGGTCTGCGAGGCCGCGGCGGCGCAGGCGTGGGTGAAGTCCCAGGTCTCGCCGTGGGGCTGGCGCTCCAGCGCGCGGTAGAGCTCGCTGCCCTCGATCTCGAGGATGATCGAGCTCATCGTGCGCACGGCCTCCACGGGGTACTTCCCCGAGGCGGTCTCGCCCGAGAGCATCACCACGTCGGTGCCGTCGAGGATCGCGTTGGCCACGTCCGCGGCCTCGGCCCGGGTCGGGCGCGGCGAACGGATCATGGAGTCGAGCATCTGCGTCGCGGTGATCACCAGCTTGTTGGCCGCGTTGGTGAGCTTGATGGCGCGCTTCTGCGCCAGCGGGACCTTCTCGCTCCCGAGCTCCACCCCGAGGTCGCCGCGGGCCACCATGATCCCGTCGGCGATGGCGATGATCTCTTCGAGGTTCGCGATGGCCTCGGGCTTCTCGATCTTCGCCACCAGCGGGATCCCCGGGCCCACGAGGGCGCGGGCCTCGACCAGATCCTGCGCGCGGCGCACGAAGGAGAGGGCCAGCCAGTCGACCCCGAGCTCCTTCGCGAGCGCGGCGTCACGGCCGTCTTTCTCCGTGAGGGCCGGGGTGCTCAGGGTCGCGCCAGGGACGTTGATCCCCTTGCGGTCGGAGAGGGGGCCGCCCACCTCCACCACGCAGTTCACGTCCTGGTCGACCACCGAGGTGACACGGAATCGAAGGAGCCCATCGTCGAGAAGAACGATGTCTCCTTCTCGAAGGTCCTTCCAGAGGGGATAGGTGCACCACACGGCGTGCTGGTCGCCCGGCACCTCGCGGGTGGTGAGGGTGAAGGGCTGCCCCTCGGCGAGCTCCACCGGCCCGTTGGCGAAGGTGCCGCACCGGATCTTGGGGCCCGAGAGGTCACCGAGGATCGACACCGGGCGCCCGGCGCGGCGGGAGGCGGCGCGGATGTTCTCCACCACCGCGCGGTGCTCCTCGGGGCGGCCGTGGGAGAAGTTCACCCGAAACGCGTCGACGCCCGCGGCGAGCAACGCGTCGAGGGCTTCGGGCGTACGGCTCGCGGGGCCCACGGTGGCCAGGATCTTTGCCTTGCGCATACGCGCCAGGATCGCACGACACATGGGAGCCGTGAACGGGTCCAGGCGGGGTGTGCTTGAAGCAAAGCGTCTGCTGGGATACAGCGCGACCCCGATGATGCACGGCGCGCGCAGCAACATCCTCGACGCGGTGGGTGACACCCCCCTGGTGCGGCTCCGTCGCGTGGTGCCGCCCGATCTCCGCGCGGAGATCTACGTGAAGTGCGAGTTCCTCAACCCCGGCGGTTCGCTCAAGGACCGCGCGGCGCGGAGCATGGTCGACGCCCTGGAGCGCGACGGGCGGCTCAAGTCGGGGGGGACCCTCGTCGAGGCCACCAGCGGGAGCACGGGTGCGTCCCTCGCCATGGTCGCCGCCGTGCGGGGCTATCGCACGGTGTTCGTCGTGCCCGAGAAGACCTCGCAGGAGAAGATCGCCACCCTGCGCGCGTGGGGCGCCAAGGTGGTGGTGTGCCCCGCGGTGGACCCCAACGACCCCCGGGGCTTTCTCGCCACCGCGCGGCGCCTCGCGGAGGAGACCCCCAACGCGGTCTTCGTCGATCAGTTTCACAACCCCGCGAACCCCGAGGGGCACTACGCCAGCACCGGTCCCGAGCTGTGGGCGCAGACCCAGGGCGAGCTCGACGTGCTCGTCGCGGGCGTGGGCACCGGCGGCGCCCTCGCGGGCACCGGGAGATACCTCAAGGAGAAGAAGCCCGCGCTCACCCTCGTGGGGGTCGACCCCGTGGGCTCGGTGTACTTCGACTTCGTCAAGCGCGGGCTCGTGACCCGCCCCTTCAGCTACAAGGTCGAAGGGCCCGGCGGAGACTTCTTTCCCGCGGCGGCGAACCTGCAGTGCATGGACGACTGCGTGCGGGTCGATGACCGCGAGTGCTTCACCATGACCCGCGAGCTCGCCCGGCAGGAGGGGATCTTCTGCGGCGGGTCCTCGGGGGCCGCGGTGGCCGGGGCGATCAAGTGGGCCATGGCCCGCGGCCGCGAGGAGCGCGTGGTGGTGCTGCTGCCCGACGCGGGCGGGCGCTACCTGTCCACGGTCTTTCACGACGACTGGATGCGCGAGAACGGCTTTCTCGGCAGCGATGTGCGGCTGGGCACGGTGGCCGAGGTGCTCCAGGGCAAGAGCCGCGAGCTCGTCACCGCGCGCAGCGACGAGACCCTGCGGTCGGTCATCGGGAAGATGAAGTCCCACGGCATCTCGCAGATCCCCGTGGTGGACGGCACGCAGATCCGGGGCCTGGTCTCGGAGGTGGACGTGCTGCGCAACCTCGTGTCGGGCGAGGCCCACCTCGAGGGCACCATCGACGGCATTCTCGACAACGACTACGCCACCGTGTCTCCCGACACCCGGGTGGAGCTTCTGCAGGGCGTGCTCGCCGACGCGAAGGTCGCCCTGGTCACCGACGGGCTCTCGCTCGTCGGGCTCATTTCAAAGATCGACGTGATTGATTACCTCACCCGTCGCGCGACGGACCTCAAGGTACCCTAGATGACCACATGGCACATCGGTTGCGCGGGCTATCCCCGCCCGCGGGACCGTTATCTTCAGAAGCTCAACTACGTGGAGTACGAGCTCCGCGCGCCGCTGCCCGCCCCCAAGACCTTCGTGGCCAACCGCAAGGGCGCGCCCGAGGGCTTCGAGCACGGCCTCGTGGCCCCCGCCACCCTCTGGGGGGAGCGCGACTGGCCCCTGCGTGACCCCGCGGCGGTGCGCTCGGAGCTCGACCGCTTCGCGAACCTCTGCGACGCCCTCGGGGCGAGCACGGTGGTGTTCAAGACCCCCATGGCGATCTCGCCCGGGAGCGTCTCGCTCAAGCGCTTCGCCCCGGTGCTGGAGCGCGCGGCGAAGATCGCCGACACCGTGGTGTGGGCCCCCGCGGGCCTCTGGCAGCGCGACGACGCCGTGCGCTTCGCGGACGAGTTCGGCGTGCTCGTGGCGTGTGACCCCCTGCGCGACGAGATGACCGAAGAGGATGTGGTCTACGCGCGCCTGCGGGGCATCGGCGAAGACACCCGGTACTCCATGTCGAAGCTCGAGGCCATCGCCGAGGCCCTCGACGGCGCGGAGGACGCGTACGTGGTCTTCGAGAGCGCCGAGTCGTGGCGCGAGGCCCTGGGCTTTCGCAAGCTCGTGGGCGAGCTCGGCGAGGACGACATCGACGAGGAAGACGCCCTCGAAGAAGAAGACGAAGAGGGCGACGGAGACGACGAGGACGAGGACGAGGGCTGATGCGCAACGTCGTCGTCGCGAGGGACCCGGCCGCCGCGCGGGCCGCGCAGTCGGTGGTCGAAGACGGCGCCAACGCCGTGGACATGGCCGTCGCGGGCGCGCTCGCGGGGGCCGTGCGGGCTTCGTCGTCGGCGCTGCTCGGCGGCTGCGGGCTGTTGGTCGTGGGCACCGGCATGGGGCGCCACTGGATCGATGGACGCCCCCGCGCGCCGGGGCTGGGTGAGGCCCGGCGAAAGACCCCCGAGAACCCTCCCGCGCATTGGGGGGCGGCGGTTCCGGGCTTCTTTCCGGGGTTGTTCGCGGCGCACGCGCGGTTTGGTTCGATGCCCCTCACGCAGCTCGCCCGGGCGGCTGCGGCTGCGGTGAAGGAAGAAGAGGGCTGGAAGGCCCTGAAGCCCCGGCTGGAGCTCATGGAGGCCGTGTCGCGGCAGGGGCTCCCGGGGCTCGAGCGCACCGGGGTGATGCGGGCGGTGCTGTCGGCGGTGGGTCCCGCGGCCGATGGGCTCTTCACCGAGGATGACCTCGTGCCCGGGCCCGCGCCGGTGCGGGAGCTCATCCCGTGTTGTGACGAAGGCTTCGAGGTGTTCACCTTTCCGCGGAGCGTTCCGCGGTGGGGGGGCGCGTCGCCGGATCCGTTGCCCACGCTCGGCGCCGACGCGCTGGTGACCTGCGACAAGCTCGGGGTCTTCTGCGCGGCCTCGTGGCTCGTGGCGCCCGAAGGGGTCGCGCTGGAGGGGGCGCCGGGGATCACTCTCGGGGACCTCCTCCCCCTGCCCCGCAAGGGGATCGCGCGGTGGAAGCCCGGGGGTCCCCTGCCCGTGCCCTTCGCCCTCGGGGTGTTCGCGCAGTCGTCCAACGCGTTCAGCGCCTTCGCCCTCACGGGCCGCGGTGACCTCGTGCGCCGCGGTGACGCCCTGCTCAACGCGCGCATGGAGGCGAGCGGGAGCGCGGTGCGCGTGGGCGACGGCGAGGCCGGCGCGGTGTGGGACGCCCGGGCCCTCTGGGTGCAACGCGCGCTGCAGGGCGACCGGGTCATCGGCGACGTCATCGCGGTGGAGTGATCCGGTGCTCGCGGCGCTGCGCGCGGTGGTGCCGGGGCCCGAGGGTGACTTCGCGCGGTGGGCCGCGTGCATCGCCGCGGTGGCGGAGATCGTGCTGCGGCGCGCGGACCTCTGCGTGGGCGACGCGCGCTGGCGGGTCACCGAGGTGGAGGGATACGTCTCCGCGCCGGGGCACCCCGACCCCTTCACCCACGCCGACGTGGCGCAGAACTCCCTGGGGCGCTGGTACTTCCATCGCACCGGGGGGACGCACCGGGGCGGGACCTTCAAGGGCGTGGACCTCACCTTCGGCGGCGACGGGGTGTGCGCGGGCATGCTCCTGCGCGCGGCCGTGACCGACCGCGGGGAGCGGGTGGACGGTCCGTCGCTGCTGGTCGACGCGATGCTCCGCGCGACGGGGCACGGCACGGTGTCGTCGCTCGCGCGGGCGTGCGACGAGGGCGCGCACGACGCGCTGACGTTGGTGCTGCGGGACTCACCGCGGGGGGATGCGGTGTACGCGGGGCCGCGCGTGGGGCTCTCGCTGCGGCGGGCGGTGAGCGCCGAGCGGGTGTTCTTTCTCCCGCGGCCGTACCGCTTCGTGGTGGACCCGCGGGGGGCGCGCAAGGGCCGGCTGCACCTCGCCCTGGGGATGCACCGCGAGGGGATGCCCGCCGACGCCATCGCGGGGGTCATGGGCGCCTCGCTGGCCCAGGTGCGCGCGTGGATCGACGCGTACGCGCAGGGGCGGGGCGCCCGCGTGACCGCGCTGCGCGAGGCGCAGGACGGCGAGGCCCTGTGCGCGCTGCTCGGGGCGTGCGACGCGGCCTTCACCCGCCGCGAGGAGTGCTAGCATCCCGCGCACGATGGCCACGGTGCATGGTGCGAACGAGCGCCGCTGCAACAACTGCGGCGCCCCGAACTTTCCTGGGCTGGCGGCGTGCGACTACTGCCGCCACGCGTACCCCGGGGCGTCGCCCGGTCCGCGGTGCGTGGCGTGCGACGTGGTGAACGTGGCGGGGGCCATGGTCTGCGCGCGGTGCCGCGTGCCGCTGTCGCAGAGCTGCCTGTTCTGCGG
>OFDC01000783.1_pt1 | contig 20487 bp, 27 predicted proteins | sample 1520941 | NCBI WGS metagenome assembly OFDC01 (sample SAMEA94258168, study PRJEB24077) | hot springs metagenome | biome: Aquatic biome; feature: Water | place: India | collected 2012-12-06 | depth 5 m | reverse complement strand
CTCTCAAACACTTTTTCTCAATAGAAAAAATTGCAGTGTAGGCGGACGTATATCAGTAATATTGAAGATATGAGACCGTGTTTTTTTTTTTTTCAATTGTCCTTAACGTGTCGAAGAAGCGAAAGATTTATTAACCCCTTTTTGCATATCTTAACTCCGGGTGGAATAAACATGTCCCAAGCCCAAATCCCCGAGTCCCAAACACAAACACAAATCCCCAAATCCCAAACCCAAAACACTCAAACCCAAAACAAGCGTGAGGTAAGGATTGAGTATAAAGTAGACGATTTTTACATTGTAAGATATATTAAAGCATTGATGCGCCTTGCGAAAAACGATAAAGTGCCGAAATCTCTGATCGAAGAAATCGCGAGGCTATCACGCTGTGGATTGATAATAGCTGTTGTAAGGCACAGTAAAAGACAAGAGCTATACAGCAATCTCGAGAAGCTCTACAACTACTTCATAAAGCAGTATCGTCCGAGCGAAATATGGAATATAGTGCTCGCGAACAGCGATAAGTTGAACAGGAGCATCAAATACAATATTGTAAATCTATTCGAATATGACGGCTACAGCGAATACTACAAGCACAAAATCCGTGTCTATTGCGGGATCACAGCATACGGCTACAACGAGAACAAAAAATTAAAGAGGATCGTGATCGAAGCATCGTGTAGCTCGAGAAAGCTATAGCGGGTGATTAGATGAAGCTACGCGAGTTCAAAGCAATAATGTTAACTAAAATACTGTCTCTCAAGAAAGAATTGCTACAAAAATATCCCGACAAGTGCGAGAGAATAGAGGAGCTCACGGAGCTGTTAATACATAAGACGCAGAATCTGAGAACATTCACGCTGAGCGACTACATTCACACGCTGTATCTAGCGAGCAGAGAATTCCCAGAGTTCGAGAAGATTATACCGCCCGCAGACGTGATTGAAGAATTACTACGAGACGACTACTAAACCACGCTTTTTTTCCTATTTCTTCTCTCTTTTCTCTCTCTATCTCTCTTAATACTTTGATCATATTTATTGATGATGTAAAAAATGAAAATTATTTTGTAACTAGGAGTTCTCTGAGCGATCGCTCAGCTGTTTCAGCTGCCAGACGATGAGACTCCTCTATTATACTGGCAAGTACATTCTCGTCGACACTAAGTGGGAGTATTGCTTCTGCCCCGCCAACACCATACACGTATGCTCTGGGTGGATTGGCAGAGTAATATCTCTCTACAGTATCTCCTTTCACAAAGACTCTAACACCATCTATTTCACTTGAATCAAAGACAGTGTGCTCGTGCCTATAGGATACAACATCTTCTAGTTTAACCGCGTTTTTAGAGTACACATTGTAGAAGACGTGTATTTTCCCATCATCGGCGGAGTAGAATACCTCAACTATATTTCGCTTTGTACCTTGTACGTGGTCATCTTCTCTCTCCAGCGACCAGTGTATTGGTTCTTCAATTCTAAACCCAACATCCTTTTCATTGATTTCATCTGCATAATTCCTAATGAGATCCAGGAATTCACTAGCTAGGTTATACGACAACACAGAATATCCTTGAATTACGCAGTAGAGGCTGTCGCGGTCTTCAACCAGCCTAGACGAAGTGATACTAGACGGAGTGATATACTGGTTCTCAAGACACCATCTTGCAAACTCGTCTCTAAACTCCATAATCCGTTTCTGAGCCAGTGGAGTTTGTGTTTCGCTTCTCCTCCTCTTGAGAGCTGATGCCACTTCTCACACCCAAAAAATAATAAACATATTAAAAATATATAAACCTTTATCAACTATCAATTCGCTTTATCGGGATTTAATACAGCATAGCCATAAACCCACCAATAATGAATAACACGGGCATGGTTTATATACTATTCTCAACAGTCCAAGTGATTCAGTGTTTGAAGACTATCACAGTTCATGAGCATGGTTTGTAGTAGCTACTACACCATAGAATATATAAAAATTTCATATACCCTAGTAGTGTATGGTGGTGCAACGCATGGATATCCAAGTCCTGTGCAGAGAGCTCAAGGAGGTTTTCGAAACAATGTGCAGTGAAAAAGTATGGAAACACGTCGCTGAGGCGTATAGCAAACTACCAGAAAACATAATAACACTGGCGTATGGACTAGCACTGTCTGCTAAACTCGTTGACGCCTACATTAAGTGCAAGATGCTCGAGGCAATATGCTCTGATAAAACAACGACTTCATAACATACCTATTCATAACATACCTACTAGACAGACGCCTCCAAGCAAACTAGTTTTTTATATCTTGTAGCACCTCCTACTCAATCCTTATTTGTCTTCATTGTCTTCAATGGAGTGGAGTTATTGTCAGTGTAGAACCACACAGGCTGATAATCACGTCTGATCCTTCACGTAGCTTCAAGGCTCTTGCAAACCTCGCTGGGATCGTTATTGCATAGTATGGCTTGCCGCGCCAAGTAGTCTGCACTCGAATCTTTACTGCTTCCACGTCCCCACCTGCTTCCCGTGCATTCTGAGTGTAGACAACTTGCTTTTTATCAGCATCCAAGTAAGCATAGAACACCATCCCCCTGGTAATATTGAATACACGTGAAAACTCAGATGGAATCGTAACAGATAGAGAAGTACCAGTAAACATTGCCCTTCTGGGGACTGATAAACACAACACCTCCACTCTCCCACCTCAAAACACATTTATTAAAAAGTATTAAAAAGAGCTATATAAACTTTTATATAAACTTTATAAATCATTAAATATAGCATGTAGTAGGTGCTACTGTCTTGGTTTAAAAGTGTTATATGCCGATGGCTATCAGTAGTATTAAATCAATTGGACGAATATCCATTCCAGCCATAATACATTACACCAACTGCAGTGCTGGAGCCGGAGCGGGTTGTGGCTGTGTCTGTTGTTGCGGGGTTAGGTAGACCATTGTGTTGTCGTATTGGACACATATTGCCCCCTGCGGGGTTTGAAGCACGTCCTTGCACTCATATGTCTTGTCCCCTGCTTTAAACGTGTACGGTGGCTCGCTCACGACGTAGATGCGGGGGACTTTGTTGCTTTTCTTCCTCAGCACCTCAGCCTCCTCGGGCTTCGAGAGGAGCTTCTTGCGTGCCCGAGCCATCATCTCCTCCACCACTCTTATTATTTCTTGATGCTGATATTTAAATCATCCAGTTTAAGAGCCTCAACAGCCACCTCCAGCAAGCCAGGCGTCGACGCGTTGACTTGTTGCAGTGGATACGGCTTCTTCCTTCCAGCATTCCTCACAGCGTTGTCTATGAGCCTCGCCACGGCCTTCCCCATCTCCACTGCTGTATACCTCTTCGCAATCCTCCTCGCCAGCCTCCCATAGTACCCGGGGTTCTCGAGAGCCCTCAGGAGCTTCACTGCTAGGTCGCGGTAGCTCGTCGCGTAGAGTATTGACCCGTCATTCATGAGTATTGGATTCGAGTCCACGAGCAACGGGTAGTTGTCCCAGATCTCCTCTGTAGATGGCACAGCTGTGACAACCACTGGGAGACCCAGGGCACCAGCCTCCACGGGGGGCAACCCGAAAGCCTCGCCTAGGGTCGGGAAGGCGAAGACATTCATGAGAGAGTAGGACATGAGCAAGCCCATCTCGGTCAGCCCGTAGTCCTGCCACTTGCCTTCGAGGGCGATAACGTCCCTCTGCGATAAGCCGAGAGCATGCATCAACGCGTCGATGTCCCACATGCGGGCACCCACAGCCCTAATGAAGCCGAGGAACAGCCTGAGCCTATCATCCCTCAGAGCATGCTTCAGCGAGGCGAACGCGGAGAACAGTGCACCATAGTCCTTGCGTGGGTGATCCTTGGCGACGACCCCGATGAGCTTGCCGTCTTCACGGGACTCGAGTGCGAGCTTCCAGCCCTCACTTTCTTTATCAACCAGCTTGAGGGAGTAGTCCAGTATCCCGTCACGGTGGAGGTCGAAGTAGTATTCTGGGAGACCGTGGGGTGCGTGAACCCAGTCCCCGTGAGCCTCCCTCACCGCGTCGTGAACCATGAAAGCCCTCGCGACAGCCCTCGTTGGGAACCCCACTGCGTCAACGTGGAGGAGCCACAGTGCCAGCAGTGGCTGAACCACTGCGCTCTCAGTCACAAAGTACCCTGCGACAGGATGCTTGGTCTTACTGCACTTCTCGATCCACCTGGACTCCACGCCGCCGTATGGAGCACCGCCAATCAAGTACGCGTCGACATCCTCGTCCTCGCAAGCCCACGCATCGCTGGAGACTTCAATGGGTTTTTCCAGCTCAACGCACACGCCGAGCTCCTTGTGGATGCATGGCGGGTTGAACTCCATGTACTTGTGGTAGAGAGCCACGGGCGGGGCGCTAGGGCAATAAGACCTGACCTCGAAGCCAAGCCTCTGCAACTCCCTTATAAGCCACATAACGAGCTTGCCGTAACTGCTCGGAGTCCACGGGCACTCCCAGACAATCCCTATCCTCACGGCACCCACCTCAGTATTCCACGTAGATCCTCCTAATAGCCCTCCTATACTGCTCCGTGCTGTACGCTACGAGGACGACGCCCAGCACAGCTATGGCTACCACCACGCTGACCCCTATGACCGGAGCCATCATTGGATTATCGGCGGTCAAGTACACGTAGCTCATCGACGTCTCATTGTATGCAACCCCGTATATAATGACCCCTCTCGACGTAATGTAGGAGAGTTGCACGATGAACAGCACTATCCACCCCATTATCAGCACGGGGATCCTCTTCACACCCCTTAGGAAGCTGGGTCTGCTAGGCGGGAAGAACGAGACGTAGAAAGCGAAGAACATGTAGAGCACCGAGAACACTATGACCAGTGAGCCAAGCCACACCTCCTGCTTAATTATATTCGGGTCATTCCAAACAACCTGCATACACCACACCACACAGTAAATACCACGGCAGTGCTTAAAAGCAGAGAGGAGTAGAAAACATAGAGAAAAAAATGTTTAAGAAACGGGGTTTTCTATTGCGACTACGCTCCAGTTACGCCGGCTGCTCCTGGACCTTGCCTCATAACGACTAATAGTGTGTAGATGATGTGCCCTACCGCGACAATTATTAGTGTTAATCCGAGCATGTTGAGTATTGTTGGCACATATGTTGCGGTTGTTGCGGTGTAGTCTGTTACAGTGGTGTTCGTTATGGTTGTGAATTGCTTAACCACCATGCTGCTGACTCCAGTGTATATTGTCGCCATCAATCCGCCTAGCAGTAGTAGCCCTACTCCAAGTACTATTAACATTATGTCGGATGTGCTCAATATCTGCGATATCAACCCAGGCACTCTTATCCACCTCAACTAAGAGGAGAGGAGAGACAGAGCTTAAAAACCTGACGACGGAGACGGAGGACTACATCGCCAGCTTCAATGACGCTGGCTGAATGGATGGTGATATACCGCCCTCGATAAGCGTGGAGGTTTGCGTAGAGAGCTGTGTAGCGTAGCCCGCACCCCCGGTTATCTTCATCACCCCTATGTACTGAGTCGTCCTGTCCTTGACGTACTCGGACTCCAGGTAGCTTGTCGGGATCTCTATCCTCGACACCTCGACACTGCCGTCAGGCGAGAAGAGGCGGGAAACTATCCTGGTGACGTAACGCCTCACAACGGTCTCGTAGACTCTATAATAGGAGACCCAGCCTACATCCGATACCTCTTTAACCACGTACTCGTTTATAACCGGTCTTTCAAAGTAATAATACGTGCTCATATAGTCACCCCGAACGAGGTTGTGCCCCTAGTCTGCTGGCTGGGTGGAACCGGAACCGGTTGCACTCTAACAAGCTGAGTCGTCCTCCCTGAAACATACTCTGATTCAAGGTAGTTTGTGGGTATCTCAATCCTGGTGACCTCTATGCCCTCTGGAGATATATACCTGGACACTATCTTCGTTATGTACCGCCTCACAACGGTCTCATAGATCTTGTAGTTGCTCACGTAGATTGTCGAGTATATATTCGTCTGGATAGTCGCAGTCTTAGTACCATACTGCACGATATTCGTCTGGATAGTCGCAGTCTTAGTACCATACTGCACGACTGGGACTCGCACGGTCTCATAGCTAAGGCTCATTTAAATCCACCCAATAATTGGTAAAGAAGCTTTAGTTTAAAAACCTGTCGGGATTAGATAACCCCTGCTGTCTTCAACAGGAAGGCTAGGACTCCGGCTGCGATCGCTATTATCAGAATAAGCCATGCAAGAGACATCCTCAGCCTCACCTTGGCACCAACCATAGCCATCATAGCCCTCTCGCCCTCCTCGGTTATAGCGTGCATCGACGAGACCGTAGCGGAGAGATTAACGCTTGCAGCATACCCTGTCTCGCGTGCAAGCAATTCTAGTGCAGTCGGAACCTTCGTGGACACATAGATCTTCATGTCTGGACCAATGAACAGCTCCCCGCTCACGCTCGCATTCTGAGTCTGAATATTCTTTATCAACCTCTCCAACAACTCAGCCACATCCCTGGGCTCACTCTGCTTAGCGTCAGCAGTGACCGGGAGAACGCTCAACGAGACGATTTGCTCGAGACCCGGTATCCATTGAGCCCCGAACTTCGTGTACTTCACTGCGACGATCAATGGCTTGCCAGTCCCCGCGAGAGTATATGTCTCACCGCCCTGAATCGGGACAATGAACGCGGTTTCCTCCAAGCCCACGAGTATTGGACCAACGCGTTTAGCTGGGATGAGCCTCGCCTCGTTGATCGTCGGATCCAATGCGAGGACGAATGCATCAACGCCTGGATTGGTCAGCCACTCCCCCATTTTCTTAGCGTATTGATGCGTCACAGTACGACTAAACATGTAGATTACTAATAGCACGGTCAGCAACAGCCCCATTCCAATGGCGATCGCGACAAGAGGGTTCTGTGCGATGAACTCCGCGAACTGAGCGAACGGGTTCAAATTCACCTGTGGAAACGGGGAAGCAGGTGCTGGAGACTGAGTCGCCGCGACTGTGGCGGTCTCAGTAGCGTTCACGGGCACAGCAGGCGTCTCAACCGGAGGCTGAGCCGGCATTCTCAACACCATTATTCAATACGTTGCCGAGTTTTATAAGGAGATATTTCCCAGCCTCGAGCGGGAAGCTCTCGCAGAACGCTTTCAAAGCCCCGCGGGTTATAATTATCGAGGTCACAATGGACTCTAGGGAGCGGAGCCTCATCCTCCTCAGCTCGATGACCCCGTTTCTCACAGCGTAGAAGACAGCATCCTCATCAGCTATGTCCTCGGGGATGATGCCGTGCTTGACCAGGGACTCTATTAAAGAGAAAATATCGATTTTCCAGAAGAACAGCCCGGTGCTCTTAAACTTCTTCTTAACGCCGGCATTGCTCCTGAAAGCACGTGCTGAATCCACGCAAACAGCCAGGTATAGACCGGTGGATGCGAGCTCAACCGGCAACGCTCCTACAAGCCTCCCGTTTATAATCCTCAGCCGGGTATTTGAAGCAAGGGGATTGGAGTGAGCGAGTTTGGTCAAGAGGAGAGATCACCCGAGCTGAACTTGTTCGCCCAATTGTGCGGTCTCAAAGGCATAGGGGACAACATATACGACTTGATGAGGGCGATCACAACGTGCGTGAGCCTCGGGGAGCGCGGCTGGGCGATCGCACTCGCACTGCTCAACGTGGCGCTGGGCGGTAAACAGCCTATCCCAGACCTGGTGAGCGCGATCCCTCCCGGCTACATAGCTTTCGTTAAGAAGATAATAGTGCTCAATGACATCATGGTGGGGGAGCTCCTCCCGGACATACCGTTCCCCGCCCCAGCCGTGTACAGCAGGAGCGTTAGCGGGGATGAAACCAAGGACGGGGAGCCCGCTGAGATCATAGTGGACAGGTATCCCAGAGCCTTCGGCGTGTACATCGAGTACGAGCACCCAGTCCACGGGCTGAACAGGCATCTCTGGATCATATACGAGGCTGGCACGGGAAAATACCCGTACAAGGCTTTCCCAGCACCAAGCACAGTTGCCGATAAAGTCCCAAAGCTTGCGGAGGAGTACGGGGAGCAACTCGCCTATGCGTATAAGCCGCTTGACGACAGATTCAACGAGGCGAAAGCAGTCCTCAAAGAACACACCGTTAGCGAAATAGAGGAGCTCGAGAAGCAGGGCAAGAGAATTCTTCCAGAAGGAGTCAGAGTCCGACGCGTCAAAAAAGAAGCAACAGGTGAAGCACCCGAGCACAGGTTTGCTGGGAGACGCAGGCATCCGCCACCACCCTAGTGTCTCCAAGCCTCATACTTGATTACGGCAAGAGTGGCTAAGCCTATGAAGACGCATAGTGCAATGTAGAGCCTTGAGGGCAAGTCATCGAATAGGTAGAACGCCACGGTAGCCACAGCTACGCCAGATGCGAAGAGCAACGTGCCCAGGGCTTCGGAAACCATTATCACATGCTCAACCAGCCCAGCGTAAATCAATGTCAACGTTAGAGTGAGGAGGAAAGCCCGCAGGTCTCCTGCTCCAAGGAACAGCAGGCTCAGCACGAGCATTACGTAATACAGCATCCTCGGCAAATACGAGACCCTAGCCACACGGAGCACCCTGCTCAACCATAAGATACTGAAACCCGTCTTTTAAAGAGTCAGGTTTTTAAAACCCAGTGGTAATTGATAACTATAGGTGGTGCAGGCTTGTCGAAAATACCAGTGTTAACGCTTTACACCACTATTCAATCCACAGTCGTAGTCCCGGAGACAAGATACCTTGTGACAAGGTATAGAATAGTATCTGAATATGTTACACAAATAGACGCCGACTATTACGATGATCTAGGCTTCTACATAACTAGGATCTCGTATCCAACCAGGTACCTTAAATCCGTGAATACAGTGCTCATTGGAACAGAGACACGTACTGCCCCGCCAACCAATACAGTGCTCATTGGAACAGAGACACGTACTGCCCCGCCAACCGGGGCTCCCACCACTGGCGGAGGCAGGAGGCGACCTGAAGTTCTACCAGTTCCAATCTGAAAGCGTTTCCGCCCTTCACCGCAGTGCGGATCATCAGGGGCTGTTTTGTTTTTGATTTGTGTTTGTTAGATTTATAAGCATTTATTTCTTTTATTATCATTGGTGATGGAGATTTCTGAGAGGTTGTTGAGGCCTAGGGAGGTTTGTGAGAGGCTTGGTATTAGCTACACTACTCTCTATCGCTGGATTAGAGATGGTAGGATTAGAGCTATTAGAACAGCTGGTGGCAAGTATAGAATACCCGAGAGCGAAGTTAAGAGAATTGCTGAGGGGCTATCCACTCTAGTTGAAACGAGAGCGGTAATCTACGCTCGTGTAAGCTCCTCAGACCAGAAGAGTGATTTAGAAAGACAAGTGGAATATCTAACTCAGTACTGTAGTGCTAGAGGCTATAGAGTAGTTGATGTTCTAAGCGATGTAGCTAGTGGTCTCAACACTAATCGTAAAGGTCTACTCAAACTATTCAACTACGTAGTAGATAGACAAGTTGACGTAGTAGTTGTAACGTACAAGGATAGATTAACAAGGTTTGGCTTTGAATACCTAGAATACTTCTTCAACCAATATGGTGTCAGAGTGGAAGTAGTCTTCGGAGAAGAACCAAAAGACGCATACCAGGAGCTAGTAGAAGATCTGCTAGCAGTAGTCACCAGCTTCGCTGGCAAACTCTATGGATTGAGGAGTCACAGAAAGAAAAAGCTAGTTGAAGGCTTTAAAAAACTCCTAGAAGAGGTTGAAAAAGAGTGTGTGTTTTAACAAGAACAATCGTTGTGCCCAGTATTAGGCTTTCAAGGAGGAAGCTAGATGTTTTCAAGGAGCTTGAAGCCCTCTATAAACAGATCCTCGTGGAACTCGTAGACTACGCCCTTAAGAACAAGATAGACTCTTTCACCAGGTTGAAAAAAGACAAATACCACGAGCTACGTGTGAGATATCCACGTCTTCCTAGCCACTACATACACACAGCATGCCAAGACGCCGCTACTCGTATTAAGAGTTTCTTGAAGCTGAAGAAAACGGGTTTAGCGGAAACAGAGAAACCAGTGGTCAAGAGTATTAGTATTTGGCTAGACGACCACTTATGGAAACGGGTGGGTTATACACTGATTCTTGTATCTACGCATAAGGGGTATATACCAGTGGAGTTACAACCACACAAGCTCTACTGGAAATATATTAACACAGGGTGGACATTGAGAACTCAGCCAAGGATCAAAGTCGACTACAAACATAGAAGGCTACTGGTATACTTCGTATTCGAGAAAGAAGTCGGCGTTAACACTGCTAATGCTGAAGAAGTAATCTCGGTAGACGTTAATGAAAACAATGTAACAGTTAAAGCATCTAGTAGAGTATACATTCTTGAAACCGGGATAAAGAATATTACGATAGGGTATGCTAGGTATAGAGAGGCTTTACAGAGCATTAAAGGCAATAAATGTATTAGCAGAGCTCTCCACGGCAGAGAGTGGAAGAGGAAGAGAGATATTAGATTGAAAATAGCCAATATCATTGCCAATACAGCTAAGAATTTGAATGCAGTGGTTGTAGTTGAAAACCTCCCAAGGAAATGCAGTGACAATATGATCAGGAATGTCGAGGATCCAGTGCTGAGGCACAGGATATACCAGGCTGGATTTAGAAGCATGATTAGAGTCATTGAGGAGAAGTGCTTGGAGAAGGCTGTCCCCGTGGTGAAAATAGACCCAAGAAACACTTCCTCCACGTGTCCACTCTGTAACTCCAAGCTGATGAGGGGCAATGCCCCGAGGCGTTTAAAGTGTCCTAACTGTGGATTCGAAGCTGGTAGAGACGTAGTCGCAGTTTTAAACCTCGAGGAGAAATACCTAGCTCTCAAGGGGCCCGTGCCGTTGGCCCCAATGCCCAGTGAACCCACTCTAGAGGTAGCAGTGCTACCAGTGAAAGAGTGGGCGAGGAGAAAGTCCCTAGATGCAATGAGAGACCATAAACCCATACAAACGAGCATCTAGGGACAAACGGCTTGAACCTCCTAATTCGAGAAATAGAGAGTGAAAAAAATATTTTTTACATCAGGTATTGGCTTATTTGCTTCACTGTTACCTGTACTTCGCTAGTTCTTGTCTGATGCAGTCTTGGTATCTAACACCGGTTCTCTTTGCTTGCTCACTGCAGTATTTAGCGACCTGAGCGAATATTCTTTTCCATTCTGATCCAGATTTACCGGTTTTTCTTTTTGCCATATTCCGTCACCGATATAGATGTAGGATGGCTAAGATTTAAAAACCTGATGTAATTATGCAAAAAAGACGGAGACCTATAGCACGGGTGCTATTCCAAGCTTAGCCATTAGGAAGTATATGAGGGACGCGGAGACAATGGTCCACGCGGTAGATGACAATCCCCACTTCAAGACCGCTGGTAGCGGGAGGAGGTTTATCGTCATGACCACAGCCGACGTGATCCCCGTGAATGCCGGTATGAACTGGGTTATAATTATCCACGGGTTGATCGTCGCGAAAAGGCTTGGCAGGAGCATGCCGTAGGATCCCCAGATGCTCTGAGCATACTTGTATGACATCAGGGCTATCAGCGTCCCTATCAGGGAGTTAATGCCTATCAGTCTAGCGTAGGTTGACAGTATGCTGGGGAAGGGGACTCCCGAGGACACGCAGAGAGAGTACAAGGACGCTATCACGAATATGCTGAGGACTGTTACTGCGAAGCCGAAGTAGAAGAAGAACGCTCCAACACGGTACAAGAGGCTCAAACCACTACACCCAGCTCCTCCGAAGCCTGGCTTGAACCAGGCTTCCTCACAAACTCCTCCTCTTTCTTCTCCTCTTTCTTCAACTCAGCGTACTCCTCGGGGGAGAGCAGGCGTGTAACAGACCTCTTCAACATGCGTGTGCCATCCGGGTAGCGAACCCAGTAATTCGTCACCAGCATATACATCGTCTGGTACTGCGTAGTGTAAATAGTCGTGTAGAGCGGGGGGATGCTGTAAGCCATGCTCACCCACCCCTCGGAGACTGTGCCCTAGCGAAGGCTCCCTCACCCACAGGCTGTGCACGCTTAGCTGTCTTCTCTGCAACAGCATTCTCCTCCTGCTTCTCAGGCTTCCTGAGTGTGTCGATCAGCGACTCCGCTGCTGAAGCCGGCTGTATCCTGCCCTTGATAATATTCAATACCACCTCCTCAGCCCTCGGGGGCAGATCGCACTTCTCGGCGACCATCTTCAGGATTTCACGCTCGAGGACTGGGTCTGAAACCCTTGCCAAGCCCCTATACATTCTCTGCACTTTATCAATCTCAGCAGCCAGCTCCGGCTTCCTGTACTCGGCAACACTGCTCTTAGCCCTCTCCACGATATTCGACAGCTTCTCGACGACGAGGTTAGACAGGTACTTTGACAACCCCAGAGCCCGCATCCTCTGCGGGTCAACCTTCCCTTCGGTCAGGAGCTTCATTATCAGCGAGTTGAGGTTCGGGCTTATAGGCGATGAAGGCGGAGTATCCTTCGCACCGAGCAAGACCAGGCACCAGTCGTAGGAATCCCTTGTCTCATAGCAGTAGCGTATATCCTCATCCGTCAACCCGAGCCGCATAGCCAGTTGCCTCAGCTCATCCCGCTCACTCACAGCCTGCCCCGCTACAGCCGTAGAAGCCATGATCCTCGGTGAGGGAGGCGACCCCGCTGGTGCAGTGATCAGGATGCTCCTCGCCTTCTTTATGACCTCTAGCTCTGACACTCTACCACCCAATTAGCGATATATAAATGCCTGGTTTTAAAAACCTGGTGCAGATATTATATCACGGGGACTTAATGGGTGTAGCAGAGGACTTCCTGCGTGCGAACCGCGAAGTATGGAGCCTTGTCGAGAAGCACATGGAGGATCCATCGAGGATAATGAAGGCTGTGAAGATCTACGGGTACAAATACGACCTGCTCGTCAACTCATTCACGGTCTCCAACGCACTCGCAAAAGACATGAGCTACTTCATGAACACGCCGGTCGAGCACGTGAAGAAGCTTTCCACGATTGGACTCCACATAGCGATGTTCCAGTCCAGGAAATTCATAAACGCGTTGATCTCGGAGGCAGGCCCCAAATCGAACGAGATAGAGCTTGGAAAAGCCATTGGGCTACAGCCGGACGCCATGCGTGAGTGCCTGGAACACTGCTTCGACAGCGTGTTGAACGCGACACTGCCCACTATGAAAGAGTGCCGTGCGTACTGGCAACGCGGGGCATTCCTGCCGCACATTGGTGCACTAGCCTTCGCGGTTTCAGACAAGCCTCCGCCAGGCGATCCAAGGATCGACGTGGTTAACGCACTGGTTCCATGGGTGCTCGGCATAGCGAGGGACATAATGACTGGGAGCCATGGAGCGGGATCCATAGCAGTGTTCGGTGCAAGCATCGGGCAGGGGAAGACGAGCACATTATACTACACGCTGAGAGCAGTGCTCTTCATCCTCGGGCACCCGGAGCCGGATCGCATAGTCCCAAACCTGATAACGCTGGACATGGAGGATTTCCTGGAAGTCATGTCCGCTCTCGCGGAGTCAGATGAGAAGGCAATGATCATAGTCGTGGACAACGCGAGCATAATATTCCCGAAGCAGTGGCACAGGTACGGTGGGGGACTGCACAGGTTCTTCCTGGAGGCGAACAAGCTAATAGACATGCTGAGGGGGAAGTGCGGAGCCACGATATTCGTGGCGAACGCACCAGACGAGCTCGCATCATTCGTCCGCAACGTAGCCACGATGAACATTCACGGGAGAGAAGTAGACGTCAGGTCGTACAAGGTAACGGTCTTCACGTGGAAGAAGACGAGGCTGGTCTCAATGGGGGAGGAGAGCAGGCTGAAGCAGATCGAGCAACCGGCAAGCATCTACGTCTACCCGTTCCTCAAGCTCCCCCTGTTCATGTACACTAAAGACCTGGAGGTTAAGAAGAAAGCGTTCGCAGAGAGCATCAGCAGGCTTCTGAAGGAGACAAAGGCTGTTAAAAAAACCTAGAATATCACAGGATTTCCTTTATCACTTTTCTAACGTTGAGCAACAGTCTCCCCGAATTCACGCCCACGCAGTTCGAAACCTTCCTGTACGTTGTCGGCGCGTTAAGCTTCATCAGCGAAAGATATATGGCTACGCCCGCCAGCATCCTAGGCGTTGCGTGGGGAAGAGGCTTTGACTCGAGTATTTCACGGCTCAGCTTCACTATTTCACCCGGGTTCTCATAGTCCAGGCACTTCGCCGCCCTTTCAACATAGGCGAGAGCCTCCTCGGTGGGCTTGCTCGGCGAGTAGTAGTCCCGTAGCCCTGGAATGGTCTCCAGTGCTGTTCTGAGAGCCTTGAGGAGCCTCTTCCCCGATGGAAGCGTCTTCATTGGCATGCTTCTGCCGCACCGCCTCGACGCAATATAGACTAGTACTCCTGCCACATCGATGTATGAGAGCCTCAGCGGGGGCTTGTCCTGACCGAGCACTGCGTGTGCAATCATGGATGCTTCGTCCCTTATGCACTTGTCGTCCATGTAGTCCCTGTAATACTTGAACATCGCACTGAGCACGAGACCCAGCCTGCCCATCTCATCGCGCTTGATCCTGGAGTCAGTCTTGTTCACAGCGGTTGTGAACCCAACCCCTTTTGAGTGAACCGTGTACGTGAAACCGCAGGTTATGGTTTCACCGCGTCGCAGACTAGGATCTATTGGTCTATCTTCAACCACCGTCCCGCACGACGTGCAGACGTATCCAACCTCACTATCATATATAACTGTGCCGGAGCAGTAGGGGCACTGCAACCTACCACCAAGCTATTATTTCCCCGGAAGGGTTTAAAAACCTTACGCAGTAAACCCTTTATGCGTCTCTCAAACACTTTTTCTCAATAGAAAAAATTGCAGTGTAGGCGGACGTATATCACTGACGGCTCCTCGTCTTGAAAGGCGAGGGTTCTAGTAGTATGTGAAAAATCAGCTATGCTTGACGACCTCCCTCTCGATCTCAGCCCACACGTCACGCCACGTCCTCTTCATTATCGCTGAGTTCCTCTCCTTGAACCACAGCTCCTCCCTCGCATTCTTGCTCGAGAGGAGTTGCTCGAGCTTTTCAGCCAGGCTGTCCAGGCTGTACACTGCCTCGCGGGGCATTACCTCTGACACACCGCTCGCCTCGCTCACCAGGACGGGCGCCCCGAGAGCCACTGCCTCCAAGGCGACTAGTCCGAATGGCTCAGGGAACCCTACTTGTAGCACCAGGTCTGCCGTTGCGTAGAGCCTCTTCTTCTCCTCCTCGCTCACAGTCCCCTTGTTCACAATCCACTCGGGGAGCTTATAGTGCTCAGCCCACCTCCCGAAGACAACTACTTCATAGTCTATGGATTCGCGGACTTTCTCAAGGATTTTCAATACGTGCTCCGGGGACTTGTTCTGCTGGAGCCTGCTCGGGATCAGCACAACCGGCTTCTCATTCCTCTTCTCGGGCATGGAGTCGACCTGGGGGTATGGGCTCGCAGGGTAGACGACGCGGATCCCGCGGTTCACATACCTCTTGATCTCCCCAGCTGTGAGCAAGCTGTTCGCGAAAACCTCCTTGGCGGAGACAACACCCACTATGTCTATTGGGCTGTGAGACCACATGTGCACATAGTAACCCGATGGAATCCCCATCTCCGAAGCCTCTGCAACGACTAGAGCAGAGTGAACATCGTGAGCCACCACAGCATCGAACAATGGCACGAGGTTGAAGACTGCCTTAGATAACGCCAACGCAGAAAGGCTTAAAACGCCTCCCCTCGGGTCAAGCAAAGGCTCGTGAACGCGGATCACTCTGACGCCGTGGTAATCCTGTGGAAGAAGAGGCGGGAACATCCCGTGCATGCAGTAGTGAACCACCTCGTGCCCAGAGGCAACCATCTCCGGCAGGAGACGGGAGACGAAGACCCCTAAGCCGCCATAAGGCTCCTGAGGGCACTCCCATGCAACGCTGAGAACCCGCATCATCCCACCAATCAGTGAATAAAAAGCGAAAACTTATAAAAATATCTACCATAGTTGCGATAGCCAAGCAAAAAGAACTTAGTCTGTCCAGACCCCGGCGACTCCTTTGGCGGAGTTGGGCATTAGCCCTGCGGGCAGGCTGAACTGTGCTTTCCTGTGGACGAATTCCAGTATGTGTATTGAGGTTATTGCACCGAGGCTTACCGCGTGCTTCGCGAATGTCACGCACTCCACGAGCTTCTTCATGACGTTGTCGTCTATCTGTATGTCCCTGAGCTTCGAGTACAGCTTGAGGCAGTCCGTGCTCATTGAGTCGATCTGGGTCTTGCTGTTCAACAAGTGCATGGTGACCTCGAGTGCATATGATTTCGCATAGGCATCCTTATGCGAGATAGGGAACACTTCGAACAGTGGAACAGTGCCAAGCATGATCCCCTTCCAAGCAGTCTGCAACACCTTCTCATCCCAGTCAGAGAACTCAACGCCAGCGGTAGCGATATCCGTCCTCACATACTGCTGAGCCGACCTAACCATGTCGAAGTACTGGCGGAGCTTCTCAGGCATGAACCTGATTATCAGCGACACCTGACCCTCAGAGGGAGCCACCACCTGCCTCCCGGCTTGAACCTGCTCAGCCATTAGACCACCACTATATTAATATTGTAGAAGCCTGTTTTAAAACAGCAGCGACCTAAAGGGCTTCACGAACCCGCCCGTCAACGCTATTGACCTGAGGCGATCGATGAACTCATCCTCCTGCATTGACTTAACAGACGCCAAGTCCTTCTCGGAGAGCTCGACATTGTACGCTGTCGCAACAATCCTCGCCACGGCAGTCCTATAGCTGTTGACTAACTGCGAAATGTCAAGAGTCCACACTTCGACCTGGGGCTTCTCGCTCCCAATGAAGAATATTGGGAAGTCCCCGTTCCTCCACAACCGGCTGATCGCCTCCGGGTGCAGAGACGTGTAGACCACTGCGACTGCCCCGAGGAGGTTGATCATGTCTATTGCCTCATCCAGGAACTTCTCGTCGTCGATCACGACGATGGGCTTCTTAGCCTTCAAGCCTATCAGAGCCGAGACCAGGGGGAGCGATATCACGGAGTCGTATCTTGAAACCCATATCCTAGTCCTCTTGAAGTTTGCACGGCTGACTATCTCGTAAGCCTCATTAGCCTTATCAAGGAACTCTGCGACGTCGTGAGAGGATAACACAGTCGCGGGGACAACGTACCTGCGGTAACCCCTGTACTTCATCGGCTCAACCCTGTAGTGCCCGGTATCCAGGTACAGCTGAGCCATGCTCACCACGTCAGCCATCGACAAGCCGGCGTTCACTGCGTCAAGCGACATCTTCTTCGCAACCTCGGGCTCGAAGCCCATCGCAGTGGTCAAGTACGAGTAGATAGCCTCGTCGTCTGGGAGCGGTATCACAATGGGCTTCCCGCACCTGCCCTCTCTCTTCAAGGCACTATCTATGTTAGCCTCAGCAATGTTCGCACTGAACGCGACGAGTATCTTCCTGCCGTACTTGTAGAAGTCGGCGAGCTTCCTCTTCACGATGCCGAGAATGTTCTCGGAGACCTCGCTGTAACCTCCAGCCTCGCGGGCAGGAGAGAGAAGCCAGTCGCCCTCATCCACGAGCATGAGGGAAGGCTCTAGTTGCTCAGCCTTGGCGAACAGCCTTGAAAACCTCTGCTCGGACTCCCCAACCCACTTGCTCAGCACGCTCTCAACACCAACCTCGACGACGGACAAGCCGAGGTAGTCCGGGAGAATCCTGAGCAACGAGGTCTTCCCAGTGCCCGGTGGACCAATGAATATCACCCCGGGGTTCCTCGGGGGCTTGTCCTCTAGGAGCGGTGAAACCCTCTCCTCGACTTTCTCCCAGACCTTGACCGGGTAAACATAGTACTCCTCCCTGCTCGGCTTCCCGAGCCTGTTATAGTACTTGACGTTCATCATGTAGTTCTGCTTCATCTTCTCGACTTTGACTTCAGCGTAGTCAACTACATCAACCTCGCTCCATGGAACCCACCAGCATGGAGACGGAGAGCAGTTCTTGACGACGCAGAATCGCGAAACCTGAAAACCAGGCTTGACGACGCTGAACAAGAGCAACCTGGTTGGGGTGGCTTTCTCGAAGCAAGCGAGCTTCACTGAGCGACAAGCCTCGAGCTTCTGCTCACTGAACACTATATATCGCCCCTCATCTTGAGCAAGTCAAGTATCGCACCGAAGAGTATCTCGTTGATCACGGCGTTCAATGCCCCCTGGATCTCCGCTGTGCTCTGAATAGAGTGCACGACGCCGATAATCTCCAACACCCTATCCCGGTACTTGAGCAAGTGCATCCTGAACTTGCGCATCATGGTCGCGTAGTTCGAGACGCCCTCGAAGTCGGGGACGGGGATGCCGGGCAACGCCGTCTCCCAGCGACGGATAAACGAGTCCTTGAAGTACGCGTAGTCAACTGGATCCCTGAGCTCGGTCGCAATATACCTAACGAGATTCGGCAGGTATGTTGCAATATAGTATGCCTCGGAGCCAGGGTTCTTGCTCTCCTGCTCGAGGATCATGTATATTATTAACGCTGGGTACCCGGGGGCACTCACATACCAACACCAATAAAATATATGGACAAAAAATTTAAAAGCCTTTTGTTACAACACCAATATATTGGTGTTGGGTGCAGAACCCTCGCCCTTTAGGGCGGGGAGGAGGTCAGGAAAGTATAATAAAAACTTGACCGTTTGTCCCTAGATTAGTGGTCTAATAGTTGCTTAACGGCCTCTACTCTACTCGTGTATGTCTTCTCAATGCTTTCTAGGAACTCAGCGTCGTTTGTGAATTCTCTTGCCAGCTCCAGGTAGTAGTCTAGCTGCCTTTTTCTTTCATCCTGGTTTACTCTAAATGTCGCGAGAGCGGCTTCAAAGTGCTTCATTGCCACAATGTCGCTGTCTTCTCTCAAAGCGTTTCTGGCAGCTCTCAAGACTAGTTCTTCTAGTTCAGCGCCAGCCCACAGCTCTGTTCTAATCGCTATTTTATTCAAGTCGACATCGCTTGCTAATGGCACTCTGCGGACAACACTAGTGTGTACTTTGAGAATCTCGAGTCGTGCTTCGTAGTCTGGATACAGGAATGGAATCATGTAGTCGAATCTTCCAACACGTCTAAATGCTTCGTCAAGGTCTTCTGGCCTGTTCGTAGTACCTACTACAATCGTTTTTCTCCTGTCGTCTCCAAGCCATTCTAGTAGTATACTGAATGCCCGCCTTGACTCCTCGTGTTCCGTTATTCCACCTCTTCTACCGAATCGATCGATTTCATCAATAAATAGTACACACGGTGCTATCGACTCTGCTATTTCGATTGCTCTAGCAATGTTTCTACTTGTTTCACCATACAACTTTGAAACTATCTTTTCTGTTCTCAATCTCAGGAATGGCAGTCCAAGCTCTTTTGCAAGAGCTCTGGCAAATAGTGTTTTCCCTGTCCCGGGCGGACCGAACAACAGTATTCCTCTTGGTGGCCTCAACCCTAATTTCTCGGCTTTCTTCGGATTTCTTATGACCTTCACGACGTTGTCGAGTATAAATCTCTTTACAATACTGTATCCACCAACCGCTTCAAACCCGTGTTTTGGTTCCTCTATATCGAGCAGTCCTGTTTTTCTCACAATGTCGTATTTGTATGTTACTATTACTTGTGGATCTAGTTTTCGTTGCTTGAAGAATGATTCTAGTACAATGCTCTCTGTTTCATGCAGATTCAAACCCTTCGTTGCTTCTACGAGTGCATCGACGACACCATTAGCTGGAATCATTAGCGAGTTCGCAATATTCTCAATTATTTGTTTCCTCTCTTCGTCAAACGATGGCGGTAGGTTGATGAATATACAGTGCTTCAATGTGTCCTCGTCTATTATGAGCTCTGGAGCTTCTGAGAACATGATAATCGTGTGGAAGCGTACGTAGTAGCTATCAGTGAATACTGCATTTCTAACGAATGCTACTAGGTTGTCGTGCTCTGATGCTGAACCCTTCTTAGGGAACAACCCACACAATATGAATACGATCCCTTCCCGCTGGTTCATTAGATTATCAATGTATTGTAGTGCTGTCGTTAAATCTCTAATTGCTTGTTGTTGCTGTGGTAGCTGTATAGCTAGTGGCGAGGGAGCCATCGTAGAGGAGGAGACGGGCTCATACTCTACTCTCTCACTAGTAATGCGGACTCTATATAATCCACTCCACACTCTGAAAAGGAATATCTCGTAGGAACTAATTGATTTTTTCAATACGAGTTTCTCGTAGTTGGCGTGAAGGAACTTAATAAACGGTTCGAGGCGCTTAGGGTCACTAGTTCTAAAAACCGCGACTGTTGAAAACTGGCTCAGTCTCTTAGTCCAAAAGTCGTTTAATAGAGTTTGGAATAGAGTTTGGACTTGGGACATGTTTT
>OFDC01000782.1_pt1 | contig 20524 bp, 18 predicted proteins | sample 1520941 | NCBI WGS metagenome assembly OFDC01 (sample SAMEA94258168, study PRJEB24077) | hot springs metagenome | biome: Aquatic biome; feature: Water | place: India | collected 2012-12-06 | depth 5 m | reverse complement strand
CGTGCCTGCTGCCATCATCAGCACGCGCGGTTTTTGCATCGTTGGCTCACTCATTTGACTACCCTTGACCAAGCTACGACTGACCATTTAGTAGGCTAAAAGGCGTCGTGAATTAAAAAACTGCCATGACAGACCGTTTTTTTGGAAAAATAAATACAATAAAAATGGCAAAATCATAGCATTTTTTAATTGATTAATAAAGTGTATCACTTTGATTGCATGTGTTAAATATCAAGCTTTTGTAGTAAACGTCTATTTTATTTTATTTCGGGCGAATAAAGATTGCCTTTAACCGTTCTGTCACGAATCAGTCAAGCCACTGTCACATATCCCCTCTAACATACTCAGCATAATTGTTTCTGCATTATTTCAATAAAATTTATTTCGTAGCCAACTGCTAACTGCTATCAGCAAGGAATTCACTCATGACTGAAATTAATCAATTAGACCAAACCATTAGCCGCCGTAATGTCATTCGTTTTTTGGCAGGGGTGCCTGCGTTGCCACTTGCCACAGGCTCTGTCGCTACACTATTAACCGGTTGTGGTAGCGATAATAATTCAAATGGCTTTTTAAACCCAACACTTACTCCATCATCTGACTATAACTCAGCCTCTAAAGTACTAGGTAATTTATCTGCCAATACAGTTACCTCGGTAGACTTTGTGGGTATGCCTGCCCCTACCACAGTGGCTGACATGGCTAAAACAACCGTTAATTCAAAACTACAAGCCAAAATGCAAGATGGCTCTACCAAAACTTATAATTTAGTTTATACCAAAATCTTTAATACAGGCGAAACGGTCAAAAATGCCAAAGGTGGTACGATTATTTCGGGCGGTTATTTTGATATTAATGGCAACCCCATTATGGATACTTCTGCTGGCACCAGTCGCCAGTTTTTCTCAGATTGTCCCGATGGTACATCATTGTTAACAGTGCCGAATGCATCAGTCAGTGGCGTTAAAAATCCTGTGTTTGCGGTAGTACAGTTTGAATATACCACCAAGAACCTAAAAGGCGACAGCATGTATGGCAAATTGCCATCACCAATTGCGGTGTTGACCTTTGACCAAGACCCAACCACAGGCGCGTTAACCTTTGTACAATATGCCAATGTTGATACATCACCCGCTAAAGGCTTGTGGATTACTTGTGGGGCGTCATTGTCACCTTGGGGTACGCATTTATCTTCAGAAGAATATGAGCCAAATGGTTTAATTACCATTAACGGTAACACCTCTGATGCTCAGTTTGCTGCGTTTAGTAAAAATACATTCGGTTCAGAAACCGCTGCTAATCCGTACGATTATGGTCATCTACCAGAAATTACCGTAAACAAAGATGGTACAGGTACATGTAAAAAACATTACTGTCTGGGTCGATTATCACACGAATTAATCCAAGTAATGCCAGATCAACGTACTTGTTTAATGGGTAATGATGCGACTAATGCGGGCATTTTTATGTTTGTTGCTGATAAAGCGGCAGACTTATCATCAGGTACATTATATGCCGCCAAAATGACCCAAACTTCAGCAGGTGGCAATCAATTAGGTGATTTTAAAGTTGAATGGATTAAACTAGGCTCTGCTACTAGCTTAGAAATTCAATCAATGGTTCGTAACAACATCAAGCTATCTGATTTTATGGATGTGCAAACCAAAGACCCAGCTGATAACACCTATACCAAAATCATGTACAACGGTGCTGCAAACTGGGTAAAAATGAAAAGTGATTCAGCAACTGCGCATAAAGCTGCTGCATTCTTAGAAACCCAGCGCTATGCTGCCCTAAAAGGTGCGTCAATGGCATTCACCAAAAACGAAGGCACCACCGTGAATATGGATGACAAAAAAGCCTATTCAGCCATTTCTTATCAATACAAAAGTATGGTTGGTGGTGACAAAACCAATATAGCAAGCTATGGCGTAAACGTTGGCGTACTAAATGCAGGCGGTACTTATACGCATGACTTAACTGGCGGTCAAAAAGATACGGCGGGCAACGCAATTAACTCAGATTGGGTATCTTCACGTATGTACTTAACATCTGATTTAGCAGGTCAAGACCTAGCAACACCTGATGCGTTAGGCAACACAGCAAATCAAGACAAAATTGCCAATCCTGACAACCTAAAATACTCTAAAGCATTCAAAACATTGTTTATTGGTGAAGATAGTGGGATGCATATCAATAACTTCTTATGGGCATACAATACCCAAACTAAGTCATTAGCACGTATCTTATCAACGCCAGCTGGTGCTGAATCAACAGGCTTACATGCGATTGACGAGATCAATGGCTTTACCTACATTATGTCAAACTTCCAGCATCCTGGTGATGAGTTAATAAGCACAGATCCTACAAAACCAACTAATTATCAAAAAGCAATGGGCAGCGCGAAAGTCCAACAATTAGTTGACGCTGTAAATGAGAATTACAGTAACGGCTACTCAGGTGGTGTTGGTTACTTAGCATTCAAAGCTTAATACCCTGCCAAGCGATGATAAAAGCATTTATGAATGCGGGTAAACCTGTCGCAGCGATTTGTCATGCACCGTGGATTTTTGCGGACACCAAAATTGCCCGTGGTAAAAAATTAACCGCTTACAAAACCATCGCGGTTGACCTAAAAAATGCGGGTGCGCAGTTTGAAGACAAATCAGTGGTGGTAGATGGTAATTTGATTACCAGTCGTCAACCTGAAGATATTCCAGATTTTGCTGAAGCGATTGACCAAGCATTGAATAAATAAGCTTTGATTTTGATAGAACATAAGAAAAAAAGGAGATTGCCATGCAACCAACTACCATGACAGATTTTGAAAAAATGGAAAAGAAAGCGCCTGAAGCGACGTTTGTTGCTGACACAACGCCTAATGAGGCGGATGAAGTGACTGCTGATAAACTCACCACCGCGCCACAAGAGCAGCTTGACCAGCTTCATAGCGAAATACCCAAACAGCCTACGGGCAACCAGTAAATTGAAAGCTTGAATCTATTGAAAGCCTTAATAAATTCAACACCCTAATGCAAATTAGGGTTTTTTTATTGGGCAATATTTGCTAAAATAATGCTCCTTTTTGACGGTTAACTACTGAGAAGCGTGGTTATCCTGATTTTTTTACACTAATCGACTCGACTGATAGACGATTAGGCTTCTCATTTTATGCTAAAAAAGCTAGGAAAATATTATGTTGACTAACCAAGACCGCGCAGACGTAATCGCAAAATTTCAACGCGCTGAAAATGACACAGGTTCACCTGAAGTTCAAGTGGCATTATTAACAGCGCGTATCAATGACTTACAACCACACTTTAAAGCACACAAAGCTGACCATCACAGCCGCCGTGGTTTGATTCGTATGGTTAACTCACGCCGTACGTTACTTGATTACTTAAAACGTAAAGATGCAGACCGTTATACTGCATTGATTAGTGAATTAGGCTTACGTCGCTAATCTATCGGCGCATTATGAGCTTTATTCAATCAGCGGCTGCTTTTGGGTAGCCGCTTTTTTATGGTTTCAATATTTTTAGCCAATTTTTTTCACTTTTACCCTACCTATTAGCTTAGTCATTGCCCATCGTTGGCTATTAGTGGTTAAAGCGCAGTTAAAAGGTGGTGATTCGCCACAAAACTAGGTAGAATAGACAACGCATTGTGCCTGCACAATCGCATTTTACACTCACTTTTTTTAAAGTATTTTTTAACTTAGGCTGATTTAAGGCTGCTATTAAGCGAATTGGTAGATTGCTTCTAACGTTTGTATTTTTTGAAAAGAACATAAACGTTAGGGGCTATTACTAAAACTTAAATCGCCCTATTTCATCATACAAAGGATAAAACCGCATTATGTTTAATATTATTACTAAAGAATTCCAATATGGTAATCAACAAGTTACCTTAGAAACCGGTCGTATCGCACGCCAAGCTAATTCAGTCGTCGTCCACATGGGCGGCGTCTCTGTGCTAGTCGCTATTGTGGTAAAAGACGAGGCGCAAGCAGGTCAAAACTTTTTTCCATTGACCGTCAACTACCAAGAAAAAATGTACGCTGCTGGTAAAATCCCAGGTGGCTATGGTAAACGTGAAGGTCGCCCATCTGAGATGGAAACCTTGACTTCACGCCTGATTGACCGCCCGATTCGTCCATTATTCCCAGAAGGCTACTTCAACGAAATCCAAGTGACCGCCACGGTGATTTCGTCAGACAAAACACAATATGCTGATATCGCAGCGATGATTGGTACTTCAGCGGCATTGGCAATTTCGCCAGCGCCATTTAATGGCCCGATTGGTGCGGCACGTGTCGGTTTTATCAACGATGAATATGTGCTAAACCCAAACCATGAAGCGCTAAAACAAAGCTCGCTCGATTTGGTGGTCGCGGGTACGGCGTCTGCGGTATTGATGGTCGAATCTGAAGCCAAAGAACTATCAGAAGACCAAATGCTTGGCGCGGTACTATACGGTCACGCACAGCAACAAGTCGTGATTGATGCCATCAATGAATTTGCCAAAGAAGTTGGCGTACAAAAAACCCAATTCGTTGCCCCTGCCGTCAACGAAGCCTTGCAAACTGCCCTACAAAATCAATTTGCTGCAGCGATTTCAGAAGCGTATACCATCAGCGAAAAAGCCAGCCGTTATGCTCGCCTTGATGAAATCAAAAACCAAGCCATTGAAGCCTTAGCCGGTGACGCAGAAGCTGAAGGCTACGCCGACAACGTGGCACAAATCAAAGAGCTATTTGAGACGCTAAAATACCGTACGGTACGTGACAATATTTTGTCTGGCAAACCCCGTATCGATGGTCGTGACTTGCAAACGGTTCGTGCCTTAGACATCCAAGTTGGCTTACTGCCTTACACGCATGGTTCAGCGCTATTTACCCGCGGTGAAACACAAGCGCTCGTTACCACCACGCTTGGCAACAGCCGTGATGTGAACATGATTGACACCCTTGCGGGCACCAAACAAGACCACTTCATGCTGCATTATAACTTCCCAAGTTACTCAGTGGGCGAAACGGGTCGTGACAGCGGTCCAAAACGCCGTGAAATCGGTCATGGTCGCCTAGCACGCCGCGGTCTACAAGCCATGCTGCCAGATAGTGACCGTTTCCCATACGTGATTCGTGTTGTATCTGAAATCACCGAATCCAATGGTTCATCATCAATGGCATCTGTCTGTGGCGCATCACTGGCGTTAATGGATGCCGGCGTACCACTCAAAGCGCCGGTTGCTGGTATCGCAATGGGTCTGGTTAAAGAAGGCGAGCGCTTTGCCGTGCTGTCTGACATCTTGGGTGATGAAGACCACCTAGGCGATATGGACTTTAAAGTCGCGGGTTCTGCCAATGGCGTGACTGCACTACAAATGGATATCAAAATTGAAGGTATCACCCCAGAGATTATGGAAAAAGCCCTACACCAAGCGCATGCGGGTCGTATCCATATTTTAAATGCAATGAATGAAGTGATTTCAACCAGCCGTAAAGAAATCAACGCCCATGCACCAAACTTTGCGGTGATTGATATCGACCCTGAAAAAATTCGTGACGTGATTGGTAAAGGTGGTGCAACCATTCGCCAATTGACTGAAGAAACAGGCGCAGTGATTGATATTGATGACAATGGTACCATTCGTATCTTTGGTGAAAACAAAGCCGCCACCAAAGCCGCGATTGCTAAAATCGAGGCGATTACGGCAGAGGTAGAAGTCGGCAAGACTTATACAGGTAAAGTGGCTCGTATTGTTGAGTTTGGTGCGTTTGTCAATGTATTACCTAACACTGACGGTCTGGTGCATATCTCACAAATCTCTGATGCGCGTATCGAGAACGTGAATGATGTGCTAAAAGAAGGTCAAATGGTGAATGTACTGGTACAAGACATCGACAACCGTGGTCGCATTAAACTTACCATGAAAGGCGTGGATCAAACCATCGCGCCAACTGCTCCTGCTGATACTGAAACGCCAGCCGCTGAATAATTTTATTAAAATTTAGCTATCAAAAATTAAAAACCGCTTTACCTTACGATAAAGCGGTTTTTTTGGAATAAATTTTGGCAAACGCTATGAAACCATTATTATAGGATTTAGAAAAAATGCCCGATAATAAGAAGGTTTTGACTGCGTTGACATTTTACTACTTGCAATATGCCGATGGATGGCTGAGTAGCCCTCGATAAAATCTTAACCATTGAAAACTATTTAAAATAATAGCGTTAACGATAAACCATCACATTCAAACTACTCACAGGCTGAAGGTATTTTTCAAACAGTGGCAAAATATCTTCATCAAAAATTTTGTCCTTTGGCAAAATGAGCTCATCACTTGCCAATATTGCCACACGGCGAATACCTTGATACCGTCCCCAATCAAACACAACTTTTTCTAACTTTTGTAACGCTGACACCATATACTCAACATGCGGCGGATTTTCGGCAAATTCTGTGATTGCCATATCTATGATGAACTGTGGCTTTGACAACGCCCCACCGACTGCCATACCCGCCAAATCACGCTGCGGCGTAAACTGTAACACATCACCGAGTGACAGCTGCGAACGCTCACAGGCTTGCTTGTAAACGGTATAATGCTCAGGATACAGCGATTGGTACTTAAGTAAGGCGCGATGACGAAAAATGCCTGACACCGGGACGGGCATAATGAGCGCTTGATAGCGGTCTTGAAACAAGGTTTTTTTATCGACTTGGGTCAGCACTACTTAACCTGCCAGTTATTTGTTGGTGGTTATTTGTTGGCGGCTTTCTGCTGCTCAAGCTGTGCGACTTGCTGTTCTAGCAGCTGGATACGCTCTTCTTTTTTACTACTCAGCTCATTCATCATACGCAGCTGGTCCTGCATCATGGTTTCTTGCTCTTTTAGCTGCGCGCTTTGCTCTGACAATCGACTCAGCTCTTCTTTGGCAAGCGCCGGATCTTCAGGCAGTGGCGGCGTAAGAATTTCTTCTGGCGTGATTGCCGGTAGCGCTGCGGTCACATGGGCTGAACTAGTGGTTGCATCCACTGCGACGGTTGACGCGGCAGGCAAGCTAGCGCTAGCTTGTGGTTTTACTATAGGCGCTGCAGTTTTGGCTGTTGCGTGTGCTTGGGTCTGCGTCTGTGCTTGCGTCTGTGTCTGCGCGGTGGATTTGTTCGGCTCGCTTGACTGCCCGATAAAAAACCATGCCAAAGCAGCCAGTGCCAACCCTGCACCCACTAGCAACCCAAGTTGATTGGGGTTTTTTAACGTCCGTTTCGTTAGTGGTTGACTTGGCGGTCTTAAAAATGGGTTTGACGTCTGGGCGATAACCGCTTTACTTTCGGGTTTTGTTTTGGTTAATACAACCGGTGGCATCGTTTCGATAGCCTCGATAGCCTCGATAATTTTTTTATCACTATTTTCATTACTGCTTTGTGGTGCGATGGGCTGTGGTTGCGCGTTATCGGTTGTCTGTGACGGTACGGGCTGTGATACTATCGATGTATTGGCAGTGTCTTCGATAGTCACAGTGGTGTTGGGTTCAACGTCACTGGGTAGCTCATCCAAATCAAAATCATCAAAACTCAGCTTTTTGGGCGCGACAGTATCAGCCGCTTTTGTGTTATCTGCCGTATAGTCGGTTTTGCCATGAATTAATTCATCTTCGAACTGGTTTAAATCAATGCTATCTAGCGAAAACTTATTTGTGATTGCTGTCGTGTTTGGGGATGTGTCTGGGTAGTTAGTCGCTTGCATCGGCGGCTGATTAGTCGTATCAAGCTGCAACGGATTATCTGACACGCCTGTCGTTGGATTTTCAGCCAGCGGTGATGATGGATTGGCATCTTCGCTAGACGGGGCTGTAGAGTCATTGTCTTTTTTTAGGCTAAATAATTTCATGTTGGGTCACTATCCCTATCCATGTCGGGCGGGTCAGATGTCTGTACGGTTTCATGCTAGCGATGTATATGCCAAGCTGGCATGAAAATGATGGTGTACATTCGTTTGCTTGTTACTATAACAAACCGCAATCAAAAATAACAACGTTTGAGACAAAAACCTACTTTGACCCCCATACTTTGACCACCCTAATTGTATAACGGGCGCTTAAACTTGGCTTATTTAAACCTAACAATACCCGCGCCATCGTCGCCATGATGAATAGTTTGCTGATGATTGGATTGCTGAATGTCGATGATATCATCGGGTGTTGGGCGACGCTCGCTATAGCCACACGCCGTACACTCGATATACTCATCATACTCGGGCTGATATAGCTGAATTTGAACAACTTTATCCAGTGCTTTACAGCTTGGGCATGCCACCCCCGCCAAAAATTGACGTTTGGGGCGATTGGATTGATATCTCATAGTGTCTTCTTTTTACTAGCCTGTATTTTGACAACCGTGTTACCAAGCTTGGGTGTTGGCGTTATCGGTGTCATCGCTCAGCAGTTCATCATAGCGGCTGGTTAAAAATCCCGAGTGACGTAACAGCGCATCAATACGGGCTTCACGACCGCGAAATGCCTCAAAGTTGGCTTTTGCAGATTGGCTACCGCCTTTGGCTAAAATGTTATCGCGGAAGGATCTGCCAGCGTTTTTATCAAAAATACTGGTTTCTTCAAACTTGCTAAACGCATCGGCTGACAACAGTTCTGCCCATTTGTAAGAATAGTACCCTGCCGCATAGCCCCCTGCGAAAATATGGCTAAAGCCATTGGCAAAACGGTTGTAGCTGGCGGTCGGCATAATCGACACATCGGCACGCACGCTATCGAGTAACGCCAATAACTGGGGATAGTCGGGTGCTGGGGTTTTGGCATGCAATAACAAATCAAATAGCGCAAACTCTAGCTGGCGCAGGGTTTGCATGCCGCTTTGGAAATTTTTGGCAGCGAGCATACTTTGTAGCATGCGCTCTGGCAACGTTTCGCCCGTTTCGACATGCCGGCTGATTAATGCAATCCCTTCAGGGTGCCATGCCCAGTTTTCCATAAACTGACTGGGTAGCTCAACTGCATCCCACTCGACCCCATTCACGCCTGCCACATCGCCAACATTGACTTCAGTGAGCAGATGGTGCAGCCCATGTCCAAACTCATGAAAGAGCGTTAGCACTTCATCATGGGTTAATAAGCTGGGTTTGCCGCGCTGTGCACCCGTTGGCGCAGGGCTAAAGTTTGCCACCATAAAACAAACGGGTAATTGCTGATAACCGCTATCATCGTGTTGATAACGCGCTTGAAAGCCACTCATCCATGCGCCACCGCGTTTGCCCGGACGGGCATATAAATCAAAATAAAAACCACCGATAAGCTGCTGATGTTCATCAAAAACTTGATAAAAACGCACGTCATCATGCCAGCGCTGTGTGCTTGCAGTTTTATCTTCAATCTTGATGCCATACAGTTTTTGCACAATCTCAAATAAACCTGCGATGACTGTCGGCAATGGGAAGTACGGACGCACTTGTTCTTGCGATAGATTAAATTGACGTTGTTTAACCTTTTCTGCCAGATACGCCGTATCCCAAGGTCGTACCTCATCGCCCTCATCACCGATGCCAAACGCCAACCCTTCAACTTGCAGTTGTTTTAAATCCTGCATGGCAAAGGGTCGTGCTTTATCTGCCAAATCCCGTAAAAACTGCTCTACAGTGTCGACATTATCCGCCATTTTGGTGGCAAGTGATAATTCAGCAAAATTGTCATAGCCCAATAATTGGGCTTTTTGTGCGCGTTTTGCCAAGATATCCGCCATGATATCGGCATTGTTAAATTCTGGCTGCGCTGACAATTCAGAGGCACGAGTGACATACGCACGATACAAGGTTTCGCGTAACTCGCGGTCATCGGCATAGGTCATCACCGCAAGATAGACTGGGATATCAAGTGTCGCGACATAAGGCGTTGCCAATACTTGTTCAGGGAATTTCTCTGTGTATCGCCTGCCCGCATCTGCCAGCATGGCAAGCGCAGATTCAGGCAGTCCTGACAGTTGCGATTCGCTTAACGGTAAAAAGTAGCTTTGGGTAGCATCGAGCACGTTATCGGAGAATTTAGCCGATAGCGTAGATAACTCGCTGGCAAGGGTGGCAAATTGCTGTTTTTGCGCCTCACCCAAACCCACACCGGATAACTCAAAACTTTGTAGCGCCAAGGTCAATGAGCGTTGTCTTGCAGGCTCTAAACGCTCAAAAAACGACTGATCGCTCACCACACGCTGATAGCGTTGATACAGCGGGAGATGTTGACCAACCGCCGTGCCGTAGGCAGAAAGCGCGGGCAATAATGCATGATGCAGTTCACGGATTGGCTCATCGCTGACCACGCTATTTAAGTGCGATAGCAACCCCCAACTGCGGTCTAATGCCAAATTCACATGGTCAAAAGCGATGATATCATTGAGTGCTTGTTGGCTGCTGAGCTGTGCATCGTTAACTTGGCTATTAGCTTGCCCAGCTGTATTATCGAGGTCAGCTTCATCATCGAGCATAGCCAAAAACGCATGTCCATTCGCCAACGCCTCATCGATTGCCGTCTTGAGTCGCTCAAGCGCTAATTGATTAAATTCAACAAGGTGCAAATTTTCTGTCGGATTTTCTACATCATTGGTCATACTGTTTTCCAATTTTTTATCGCTCGTTGATGATTGAGAGTATTGATGATTGAGAGTAAAAGTCGTCATTGCCCAAAATTTTAGCATAAAAACCGCAACGCTTGGCAAAGCTACCCCATTTTGCTACCCATTTTACTACATAGGTTTGCGACATAAATGTGCGCAACCATTATATTGTGACAATTTTTTGTCAAAACAAGCCAGCGGTACAATTTCACGTTAAAATAATGCCATGTTTATCACTGTGATTTTATTATGCGCTCACTCACACCTAAAAAAATAACACCTAACTCAGTAGCATCAAACGAAATAGTGTCTAACCCAGTAGCAGGCGCCAAACAAGCAAAAAACAGCCTAATCATCACCAGCTATAACATTCATAAAGGCATGTCACCCCTCAATCGTTTTGTCAAAATGGCAGGCATCGCCGCTGCCCTTAACCAAGTGCAATCTGATATTATCTGTTTGCAGGAAGTTCAAGGTCAAAATCTCAAACGCGTGGTGAAATACAATGAATTTCCCGACCAGTCCCAACATGAATGGTTTGGCGAGTATCTACAGCTTGAAAACAGCTATGGCAAAAACGTCGAATATAACCACGGTCATCATGGCAATGCGGTGCTAAGTCGCCATCCGCTCGACCCCAAACACAATGTCAATATCACAGTGAGCCGCCTTGAGCAGCGTGGTGTATTACACTGCGAAATCCAGCCCAAAGGCTGGCATACGCCCATTATCGTGCTTTGCGCGCATCTAAACTTAAGGGAAAATGACCGTGAAAAACAATATGAGGTGATAAGCCAGTATATCAATAACGAAATCGACCCATCCACGCCGCTGATATTGGCAGGCGACTTCAATGACTGGAAAAAATTATCCTGTCAAAAGCTTGGCTGTGATCTTAATTTACAAGAAGCCGTGCTGACCCACCATGGCAAATTACTGCCCACCTTCCCTGCCAAACTGCCGGTATTAAGCCTTGACCGTATCTATGTGCGTAACCTACAAGTACATCGTGCTTGGGTGCATAAGGGACAACCTTGGTCAAATCTCTCTGACCATTTGCCGGTTAGTGCCGAAGTCAGTCTGCTGCCCGATTGCACATTAAAAGATTAACAGATTAAAATTGCATGATTTTTGCATGATTTTTGCATCATAAAGGTAGCCTACCAATTTTTATAGACATGACTGTCAATTTTTGCCCTAGCAAAACCCGATTGGACGTTTTAGGTCGCAAGCTTTAGATGTCAGGCTTTAGACGTCAGACTTTACACGTCGGTTAGCCAAATTGACGCTACACTGGAAATCCCCATGCAACCAAAATCACTCATTATTTTTGCGATATTAGGCATCACCGCACTCGCCATTTTTAACCTAATATCATCACATCGTACCCAGCAAATCATTGCATCCAATCAAACCAATAGTAGTGCCGCCTCTGCGCCCTTAGCCATAGCACCAAACGATACGTCATCGATTGGCGAGCAGCCTAAACAAGTGCTTGATAAGGCAACAACAGATTTGAATCAAGCCGCGCAAACGTCATCCAACAACTTGGCAAGCGCAGAGAAAACCACGCAATAATAACTTGGCGTATTAGCTACTAGTACCGCCACGCAAGACTGGTTAAAGGGCATCAAATGGCTAATATTAAGTCGCTATTATTAAATGGCTAAGACTAAATAGTCAAAAACGTTTTTTGTTTTAGCAGGTATTTGTCTCAACGATAAAAAAAGGGCAAATTGTATTGCCCTTTTTTTTCATTAGCGAGATTTGTTGCGCGCGTTACTTTTATTTTTAGCGCTTTTTGCTTTCCTGACGCTCTCATTTGGCTTAGATTGAGGTTTAGGATTAGATGGCGCATTGGGATTGGATTGAGCCTTAGAATTAGAGACCGCTTGCGATTGACCACGACTTTTGCCTTTACCGCGATTATTAAATGACGATTTTTCCAGCTGTGCCACCAAATCAAAATCAATCTGCTGGGTCTCCATATTGACGGCAGCGACTTTGACCCGTATTTTATCACCGAGTCCAAACACCAGTCCTGATTTTTCACCGAATAACTGCTGCGCCTTGTCATCATATACAAAGTAATCTTCGCCCAAATGCGAGATATGAATCAAGCCATCAATGAATAAATCGGTGAGGGTCACAAATAAGCCAAAATTGGTCACTGTGGTAACCACCGCATCAAACGCTTCACCGATATGGTCTTTCATATAATGGGCTTTGAGCCACTGCTCAACAAAACGGCTGGCTTCATCGGCACGGCGCTCTGTCATTGAGGTGTGTTCAGCCGCATCTTCTAGCGACCAATCTGGCAGTGGTGCCTTTTTGCCAGTCACTTTGGCTTTGATGGCACGGTGTAGCATCAAGTCGGGATAACGGCGAATCGGTGAGGTAAAGTGGCTGTATTTCTCATACGCCAGCCCAAAGTGTCCGATATTGGTCGGTGCATAGTTGGCTTGCTGCATGGAGCGCAGTAGCACGCTATGGATACTAATCGCATCAGGGCGCTCGCGTGTCGCTTCAATGATACGCTGATAATCTGCCTGAGTCGGGTTTTCTTCAGGAAATGACAAACCAAAATGCTTCACAAAGTCACTGACGCGAGCGGCTTTTTCCGCCTCTGGGCTATCATGATTGCGATACAAAACCGGCAATTCATGCTTGAGCGAAAATTCAGCCGCGCAGGTATTGGCAAGTAGCATCATCTCTTCGATGAGCTTATGCGAGTCGCCCCGCGTCCGCGGCACAATGGCGCTGATTTTGCCGGCTTCATCAAACTTGATATAAGTCTCTTGGGTTTCAAATTCCATCGCATGGCGCTGTTCGCGTTTGACCAATAGCACTTTGTACAAATCATACAGCACATCAATTGATTTTTTGACCGCTTTATTACCGGTGATAGTGACAGGCACTTCGGCTTTGGGCGTTTCCCCTTGAACTTGGGCAAAATAATCATTGACTTGGTTATAAGTGAGTCGCGCTTGAGAGTGCATCACGCTTGGATAAAACTCATAGCTGGTCACGTTACCGCTACGCGATAGTATGATATCGGCGACCATACACAAGCGGTCAACACTTGGGTTTAAAGAGCAAAGACCGTTGGAGAGTTTTTCAGGTAGCATCGGCACCACAAAATGCGGGAAATACACCGATGTACCCCGCTCATAGGCTTCTTGGTCAAGTACCGAGTTGGCAGTCACATAATGACTGACATCGGCAATCGCGACGACCAAGCGATAGCCACCGCCGCGACGTCTTTCGGCATAGACGGCATCGTCAAAGTCGCGCGAGTCTTCGCCATCAATGGTGACTAGCGGCAACGCACGTAAATCGATACGGTCTTGATAGTCTTTTTGTGTCGGCTCTTTGTACGCATCGACTTGCTGCATGACGTTTGGGCTAAACTCATGGGGAATATCGTAATTTAGCAACGTGGTTTTGATAATCAATTCACGCTCGTTATCATCAACCAAGCTTTCAGTAATTTTCCCCGTCGCGTATTCATGTTGGGTGGGATAGTCAATGATATCGACTTTAACGGGGTCGCCAATTTTGAGTTGTAGCGCTTCGACGTTTTCTTCGGTTACCGTAATCGGTTGATGATTGTTTGGGCTAATAAGTTCTACAAAGTAACCATCGTCATCTTTTGCAAGTTTACCGATATATTGTAGCTGGGCATGGGACACCACCGACAACACACGACCCATCATACGACCACGGTTGTCGGTGCTAGTGGCGATGGCTTTTACTTTATCGCCATGAAATACCCAGCGCATTTCAGTTTCATTCAAAAATAAATCCGGCATATCCTCAAGCACGACAAAGCCAAAGCCCTTGGCATGGGCAGCGACCACGCCTGTCACGGCATCATTGTCAGTCAGTGGGCGATAAATGTAAGGATTGCCACCGTCGGCATCACGGCTTAATTGTCCATCACGCAGCATGGCTTTTAAGCGGTTGCCCAGTGCGTCGTACTCGTCGTCATCTAAATCAAAAATCGTCGCAAGCTCATGTTGGGTAGCTTGTCCGCGCTCAACTAGGGTTTGCAAAATCAGTACGCGGCTTGGAATCGGGTTGTCATAGTTGGCTGCTTCAGCAGCGGCATTGGGATCTTGCCAATTTTTCATATTGTTGTCGTCTTTTTTTATCATTTAAACTTTTAAACTTTGTCATGCAAATTATTTTATCATTTTCGTTAAATGCTAGGGGAAGTATTATCCATCACAGCGATAAAATCATGTTAAAATTTTGTTGCTAAGCTTAGTTTTAGTTCAGGTTTTAGTTCAGGTTTTAGTTCAGGCTTTAGCTCAGCTTGGGTTTTTAGGCTTTATCGCATTGTATATGGGTGCGTTGCAAGCGTTTTTAAATGGTGGGTTTTTAAATGGTTCGTTTTAAGCTTTAATATAGCTGGAATTAAGCTTTAATACAGTTGGCTTCGATAGCGAGTGTTCAATGGCTAACGGTAAATCACCACAGCGACATAGAGCGATATAGATTGGTCAAAAAATAACAGAGGGGAACCCATGAAAGCAAGAATTTTAGCGGTTGGACAAAAAATGCCAGCTTGGGTGCAGACGGGATTTGACGACTATTATAAACGTATTCAGCCCATGCTCAGCACCGACATCGTCGAAATCCCCGCCTGCAAACGTGCCAAAAACCCCTCACCTGCCGAACTTGAAAAATATGCCATCACCGAAGGCGGGCTAATTCTGCAAGCGCACCAAGCCAAGAATTCAGCAGGCAAACGCGAGCAGCTGATTTGCCTAGACGTCCGCGGCAAAAATCTAGCAACCGAAGATTTAGCGGCTAAAGTTGGCGAAGCCATGCAGTTGGGTGACGATATGGCGTTTGTGATTGGCGGTGCTGATGGCATTTCAAAAGAGGTATTAGCCCATGCGACATTCAAATGGTCGCTGTCCAATCTCACCTTGCCGCATCCGCTCGTGCGTGTGCTACTGATGGAGCAGCTGTACCGCGCTATGACCATTATCCATCATCATCCGTATCACCGTGGTGATTATTTTTAAGTTTTTTTTGTTAACCTGTTATATCTGATTATGTATGCAATCGCTGACATGGCTTGTTTTTGCGAATTTTTCCCTTATTTACTATTAATCCTTTTTAGTGAATCCTTATTCATTCGTTATCATTTCTATTTATCACGGCAACTTTAAGAAAATTGATGGAAAAAACCGAAAAACAACCAATCAGCCTGCAGCCATTTTTACCCCAAACACCGTACCCGCTTTATACCTTGCCCAGTTTGTTTATCTCACATGGGGCGCCGACGATTGCTATCGAAAATAACCGTACTACCCAAGCGCTGAATAAATTTGGGCAAAATCTGCCAAAACCACGCTTGATTATTATCATCTCTGCGCATTGGCAAAGCCAGCATCTAGAAATCAATGGCAATGCGGCGCCCGCTACTTGGCATGATTTTAGCGGCTTTCAAAAGAAACTATATACAATCGATTATCCTGTCAAAGGCGATAGCCTGATTGCCGAGCAGCTAGCACAGCAGTTGCAGAGTTTGGGCGTTAGCACCTCCGTCAATCGACTGCGCCCGTTTGATCATGGGGTATGGTCGCCACTGGTGCATTTGTATCCGCAGGCAGATGTGCCGATTGTGCAGCTTTCGCTACCGCAGCATTTTGATAGTTATGCGTGTTTTCAGCTGGGGGCTTTATTGGCGCCACTGCGGGCAGAGCAAGTATTAATCATCGGCTCTGGCAGTGTCACCCATAATTTGGCGCAGGTACAGTTTGATAGTGCTGAGGTGGATGCTGAGGCACGTGAATTTAAATATTGGTTGATTCATCAACTCAAACAACATATGCCAACGGCTTTAGATTGGCGGTCACATCCATTTGCTCGTCACAATCACCCCACCCCTGAGCATTTATTGCCGTTATTTTTTGCGGCGGGCGCAGGCACAAAGATGAGCATCGTGCATGAAAGTTTTGCCCATTTTAGTTTGGGTATGGATGTGTATCGGTTTGACTAACCCTTAGTCCACATCCGCCACATCGAGGTTTTTGTCGATTTGAAATACCAAAAATGCGCCAATAGTCATCAATATAAACATGGTAATACCCAGCTTGGCGACGGGGTTAAAGGGTAGGATGTTTAATACTAATCCGCCAAAAATACCGACGACAAAGTTAAGTGAGCCTTGCAAGGCACTCGCCATGCCAGCGCGGTGTTTTTGAAATGCCAAAGCAATGGCACCTGAATTGGGCTGAGTGAGTCCTAACCCTGCAATACAAAAAAAAATACTGGCGAGCACCAACGGCAGCCAAGCTTGCGTGCCAAAGACTAAACCTAGCAGCATCAAACACGCTGATGAGATTACTTGCATCACCGCCCCAAATCGCAGCAAGCTGACCAGACGATAACGGTTCACCAGCCATTGGTTGACCTGTGTCAAACCAATAAAACCTGCCGCATTCATGCCAAAAATCCAGCTAAAATGCTGCGGCGTGACCCCATACCCTTCCATAATTAGCTCAGGTGCCGCGCTGATATACACAAACATCGAACCCATCAGCAGCCCTGCGCCAATCGCAGGATAATTAAACTGGGTGTCTTTGAGCAAATCCCAGTATTGACTGAGCACGTCATTCATCGGACGGTTGTTGCGAAACTCATCGGTCAAGGTTTCATGCAAAAACAGCCGGGTCAGCACGATATTTAAAATGCCAAACCCTGCCAAAAACCAAAAAATCACCCGCCAACTGGCGACTTTTAACAACAACGACCCCAAGCTTGGTGCCAAAATCGGCGCAATCCCCATCACTAGGACCATCAGCGAAAATGCCTTTGCCATTTGCTTGGGATGCAAGCGGTCACGAATCATCGCCCGCGACACCACTGTTCCCACACACGCGCCTAACGCCTGTAGCGTTCGTGAGACAAACAACACGTATTCATTGGTGGTGGTGGCACACATCACCGAAGCAATCACATACAGTACCATGCCCACATACAAAGGCTTGATGCGCCCAATCCGATCCGAAATCGGGCCATAAAACAACTGCCCGACCACCAATCCCACAAAATAGGCAGGCACCGAATTGGACATAAAAGCTGTTGCCACGCCAAAATCTTTTGCCATACTGGGCAAAGCCGGCAAATACATATCAATCGACAGCGGACCGATAGCAATAATCAACCCCAAAATCATAATCCAAACGGTTGGATAGTCTAACTCGTGCGATGGCTTAGGGTGCGGTGCTTGCGGTAGATTCATAGTGATCAGTTTAAATAAAAAAGCGCGTCTAAATAAAAAAGCAGGCAAAAATCATAAGTCGGCTATTATAAACAAATTTTACTAAAATATTTTTCGTTATCGTTTAGTTTATGTGAGCAATCAACCTATGCAAATTGGCTAAAACACCCCATAAAAAAGGCAGCCTGTGCTACCTTTTTAACCTATACCTTGGCAGCTTACTGCAAAAAAGTACCCAGACGTTGACCCATTGTCACCGGCACTGAATTAGAAAGACCTGCGTCCCAAGCAATGCCCGCTGACTTTGGTAATACCACAATCACCGTTGAGCCCAAATAAAACCGCCCAAGCTCATCGCCTTTTTTCAATGTCATCTGATGAGTTTGACGCTGCACGCGATCGCTACGTTTGATTTTGCCTGTGGCAACTGTTTCAATCCCTGCCACAATCATCGCCCCGACTAGCACAACGCAAGCTTTACCAAACTCAGTATCAAACACACACACGCAGCGCTCATTACGGGCGAACAAATCGGTAATGTTTTCAGCGGTCTCGTTATTGACCGAAAATAGCTGTCCTGGCACATAGATGGTCTCTACCAAGGTACCGTCAAACGGCATATGCACGCGGTGATAATTGGTGGGTGCCAAATACACGGTGACAAAACTCCCCTCTTGCATGGCTTTGCCAAGTTCATAATCCGCGAGCAATTGCCCAACTTCATACGATTTGCCTTTGGCTTGCAGGATTTGGTCTTTATCGATTTGCCCCAATTGCGATATCATGCCATCTGCAGGACAGATAAGCGCATCTGGGTCATCATCAATCTTGCGCGCGCCGTCTTTGAGCTCACGGGTAAAAAAATCATTAAAACTGTCATACTGAGAAAAACTACCGCGCGCATATTCCTCTAGCTTGATGCCATACACCGAAGCAAAGGTACGAATAAAGGTTTTTTTCACCATCGGATGACGGCTTTGGGCAAGACGACCTGCGATTTCACTGATTTTTTGTTGTGGGACAAGCGATTGTAATGTGGTAAACAAGGTCATAAGTTACTCGAAATTAGCATTTTAAAGTTGGCTTATTATAATCAAAATCCCCCTTAGAATCACGGTATATTAAACACTGGGCTACGAGTTAAGCGGCAATCTAGCTTTTAAGTCAAGCCGCTTATGCTCAAACCAACGGATAGGAAAAATCATGAAAGCAGTATTACAACGGGTGAAATTTGCCAAAGTCGCAGTTAACCAAGCGCCTCACCCACAACAAATCGTCGGCGAGATTGCACACGGCGTACTGGTCTATCTTGGACTTGGGCATGATGATACGCTTGCGATCGGGCAAAAAATGATTGATAAAATCCTAACCTATCGCGTATTTGAAAATGAACTGGGCAAAATGGATAAAAACGTGCAACAAGTCAATGGCGGCTTATTGTTAGTGTCACAGTTTACCCTACTTGCCAATACCCAATCGGGTAGACGTCCTGATTTTAAGCCTGCGATGGCGCCCGACACTGCCAAAGCTTTGTTTGCGCAGATAGTCGCGTATGCCAAGACGCAATATGCAGCTGTGCAAACAGGCGAATTTGGCGCAGATATGCAAGTCAGCAGTTGCAATGATGGTCCGATAAATTTTATTTTTGAACTGTGATGCGACCTGTGTTAAGTACCAAAAATTGAGTGAAACCCCGAATTTTTTACGACACCACAAATAAAAGCCCTAAAAACTTATCGTTGTCATTTTTCTGTCATATTCTGAAGTTGTAATATGGTCATTGTAATATTATTGTCATAAAATTATTTTGGTAAACAGTTGCCTATTTTATCGCTTGAGAAATTTATGAAAAATGAAACTATTTTGGTGGTGGAAGATGAGCCTGCCATTCGAGAAATGATCGTGACCACATTAGAGATGGCAGGATTTGATTGTTTGCAAGCCTCAGAGGTCTCTCAAGCCCATCATTTGGCGGTCGATCATCGTCCCAACCTCATATTATTAGATTGGATGTTACCCAATGGGCTATCAGGCATTGATTTATGCCGCCGCCTAAAGAAAGATGAAATGCTCTCTGAAATTCCTATCATCATGCTCACCGCCAAAGGCGAAGAGGACAACAAAGTCCAAGGACTTGACGCTGGGGCAGATGACTATATCACCAAGCCGTTTTCCACCCGTGAATTGGTTTCCCGTATCAAAGCGGTTTTGCGCCGTAGTAGCGCATTGTCAGGCGAAAAACCCATTGACGTAGGCGGCTTGTCGCTAGACCCTGCCAGCCAGCGCGTGAGTGCCAATAACAAAGCGGTGGATATCGGACCGACAGAGTATCGGCTACTTGCTTTCTTTATGAGTCATCCTGAGCGCGCTTATACCCGCACCCAGCTACTCGATCAAGTGTGGGGTGGCAATGTGTATGTCGAAGATCGTACCATTGACGTGCATATCCGCCGCCTGCGTAAAGTGCTTGAGCCATTTGGGTTTGCCGACTATATCCAAACTGTACGTGGCACAGGCTATCGCTTTTCTAATAAAATCGACTAACAATAGCCTGATTAGGGCGTGTCCCTATTTGGATAATGAGACTAAAAATAGACTAAATCGCCAGCAAAACAAGGCAAATTGTGCAGATAATATTGGAATATTGTCAAACAATTTAAC
>OFDC01000780.1_pt1 | contig 20640 bp, 16 predicted proteins | sample 1520941 | NCBI WGS metagenome assembly OFDC01 (sample SAMEA94258168, study PRJEB24077) | hot springs metagenome | biome: Aquatic biome; feature: Water | place: India | collected 2012-12-06 | depth 5 m | reverse complement strand
GGGCGCTGAGCGCAGCGCGGGCCCGCTGCGCGAGCCCTGATGCCCCGAGCCCCCATCCGACGAGCACGACGAGCACGCTGAGGGCGAGCAGCCCGAGCACCACACTCACCGCGTAGGCCGTCATCGCGTCGAACACCGCGCCCGCGACCGCCGAGGAGTCGGGCCCGACGTAGGCCGCGATCGCGGTGCGCGCGAGCGAGAATCCGACGGCGAGCGCCGCCGTGACACCGAGTGCGATGAGCCCGACCGTGCGCAGGGTCGCGGGCCGTCGGGGGGCGAGCAGCACGGCCGCGATGAGCAGGGCGGCGGTGATCCACGGCAGCCACAGTCCGACGGTCATGCCCACCTGGAAGAGCACGCGGGCGAGGGCCAGGTTGGGCACCTCGGCGATCACGATCGCGCGGTCGACGTCGGGGATGGCGGCGGCGAAGGGCACCCCCTGCTCGACAAGCGCGGCGCGCACGTCGGCCACGATGGGCCCGAGCGGCAGGCTCAGGGTTCCGTCGCGATCGAGCGCCAGCAGCGAGTCGGGCGACCCGGCGAGCAGGCGGATCGTCTGCGTGTGCAGCACTTCGACCGACCGCTGCCAGGCCGCGCTGAACGCGTCGGAGCGCACGACCTCGGTGACGACGTCGGCCACGAGCGACCGCACGCCCGCCGCGATCGGCGCGCTGACGAGCTCGAGGGCGGCCTGCGCCCGGGGGCCGAGCTCGAGCGCCTCGCCGAGCCCGGCGAGCAGCTCGCTCGTGACGGCGTCGATGTCGATCTGCTCGTCGACGAGGGCTGTGACCTCGACGATGATGCGATCCTGCACCGCCGGGTCGTCGGCGAGCGGGCCGAGCGCGGCGACGAAGCGCTCGGTCTCGACCAGCTGCGTCGTGGCCCAGTGCGCCATGACCGCCCCGGGCAGCAGCAGCAGCCCGAGGGCGGCCAGCGCGGCCGCGGCGAACCGACGCCCGCGCATCAGCGCGCCGCGGCCTTCAGGCGGTCGATCTCGTCGCGGATGCGCCGGATGTGGTCGGGGGATGCCGTGCCCGCGCCCGCCACCCCGTCGAGCTCGGCTGACAGGGCGTCGAGCTCGGCGTGCGTCGCGTGGGCATCCCGCATCGACGCCCCGATGTGGATCGTGCCCGTCGCCGTCGGCAGGCCCTCTTCCGCGCGGTCGGCCGTGACCTCCTCGCGCGCCTGGTCCATGGCCGTGATGACGATGCCGATGAGGATGTTCAGCACCGTGAAGACGATGAAGAACATGTAGCTCAGGAAGTACAGCAGGGCCCACGGGGTGATCTCGAGGCCGCCGAGGAACGAGTCGGGGAAGTTCTCGAGCGTGAGCATGACGGTGAGCGTCACCATGGCGGTGCCGATGTCGCCCCAGCGCTCGGGCGCTGCTTCGCCGAAAAGGTAGACGCCCGCCATGGCGTAGATGAACATGAGGAAGCCGATGAGCACCGCGAGGCTGGCGAGCGGAGCGACCGACTTGATCATCGAGACCATGAGGATGCGCGCCTCGGGCAGGAAGCGGAAGATGCGCAGGATGCGCAGCAGGCGCACGAGCCGGAAGATGACCGTGCCGCCGTCGAGGAACGGGATGAGCACGACGATGAGGAAGTCGAAGACGTTCCAGGGGTTGCGGAAGAACATCCAGGGCTTCTTGCCGTACGAGATGAGCCGCAGGACGACCTCGACGGTGTAGAAGACGAGGGCCACCCGGTCGATCGCTCGCGCCGCGGCCGCGACCCCGGGGTCGAGGTCGCTGTAGGTGAGCAGGGCGAGCGCCGTGGCGTTGACGATGATCAAGCCGATGACGAAGAACTCGAAGACGTTGCCGTACATGATGCGCGCGAGCCACTGGATGCGGTACGGCGCGAGCTGCACGGTCGTCTGCGAGAAGACGCCCGGAGAGACGGTGGCGGCGGGGTCGACGGAGGTGCTGTCGGCAGGGGTGGGGGCGGTCATCGGCGAATCGCTTTCGGTCGGGGGTGTGCTCACGCTAGCAACACCCCCGACCGTTCGCGACGGGTCGCGAGACCGCGGGTCGGGCGGCTACGCCGAGGTGCTCGACGCCTTCGCCTCGAGGCGCGCGGCCTTGCGCTCGCGCCGCTCGGCGGCGCGCTCACGACGACCCTCGACGACGTAGTACAGCGCCGGCAGCACAACGAGCGTCAGCAGCGTCGACGAGATGAGACCGCCGATGACGACGATCGCGAGCGGCTGCGAGATGAACCCGCCGCTGCCGGTGATGCCGATGCCGAGCGGCAGCAGGGCGAAGATCGTCGCCGCCGCCGTCATGAGGATCGGCCGCAGACGGCGCGACGAGCCCTCGACGAGCGCGGTGTAGACCGACAGCCCGCGCTCGCGGTACTGGTTGACGAGGTCGATGAGCATGATCGCGTTCGTCACCACGATGCCGACGAGCATGAGCACACCGATGAGCGACGGCACCCCGAGCGGGATGTCGGCGATGAGCTGCAGCGCGATCGCGCCCGTCGCCGCGAACGGCACCGAGATGAGCAGCAGCAGCGGCTGGCGCAGGCTCTTGAAGGTCGCGACCATGATCACGTACACGATGAGGATCGCCGCGAGCAGCGCGAGACCCAGCTGGCTGAACGCCTCCGACTGCTGCGAGGCGACACCGCCGAGGCTCGCCTGCACACCGTCGGGCAGTTCGGCCGCGTCGACGGCCTCCTGCACCGCCACCGTCGCGGCACCGATGTTCTGCACCGACGGGGTGACCGTGATGGTCGCGCTGCGCACGCCGCGCACCGTCGTGATGCTCGCGGGGCCGTCGACCTGCTCGATGGTGGCGAGCTCCTCCAGCGGCTGCGGCCCCAGAGCGGTCGGGATGCTGAACGCGCGCAACTCGTCGACCGTAGTGGGGGCATCCGTGTCGCGCAGGAAGATCGACAGCGTGCGGTCGTCGATGACGACGCTGCCCACCGAGGCCGGGAACATCGCCGCGGTGACGATGCCGCCGACGGCGATCTCGCTCAGGCCGAGCTCGGCCGCGCGCTCGCGGTCGACCTGGATGGCCAGGTAGGGCTGCGTGTCGGAGAGGTTGCTCGTGGCCTCGGCGGTGACGTCGAGGTCGCGCACGGCGTCGAGCAGCTCGGCGGTGGCCGACTCGAGGTCGTCGCGGCTCGTCGCCGTGAGGTCGATCTCGATGTCGCTGCCGCCGAACGCGGGGCCCTGCTGGGTCTGCACGCTGAGCTCGCCGACGCCGTCGAGGTCGGCCAGCGCGTCGCGCACCGACTGCTGCAGCTCCTCCTGGTCGAACGACTCGTCGGTCGTGAGCGAGAACGTGATGTCGCTGCCGCCGAAGATCGCGGCGAGCGTGCCCGTGCCGGAGCCGATCGAGGCCTGCACGGTCGTGATGCCGTCGATCGAGAGCAGCTCGTCCTCGACCACCGTGGCGGCCGCGTCCAGCTCGTCCAGGCTCGTGCCGTTGGGCAGGGTCTGGGCCACCGTCAGGGTGTTCTGGCCCGAGTTGCCGATGAAGTTGGTCTGCAGGCCGGTCGACAGGGCACCGGTGCCGCCGAGCACGAGCACGGCGAGCAGCAGCGTCGCGACCGGGCGCTTGAGCGTCCAGCGGATGACCGGCAGGTAGCCGCGCTGCAGGATCGTCGGGCGGGCCGACTCCTCCTCGAGGCTCAGGGGGCGGGCGGGGGCCGCCTCGGCGTCGGCCGAGGCACTGCCGGCGACGGCGGCCTCGGCCCCCGCATCCTCACCGGCAGCACGGCGCCCGCGGCGGGGCTTCGTCGCGCCAGGTGCGCGCAAGAACCAGTACGAAAGCACCGGCACGATCGTCAGCGAGACGAAGAGCGAGGCGGCGAGCGCGATCGCCGTCGTCAGCGCGAAGGGCCGGAACAGCTCGCCCGTGATGTCGCCGACGAGCGCGACGGGCAGGAAGACGGCGATGGTGGTCGCGGTCGCGGCCGTGATGGCGCCGGCGACCTCCTTGACGCCGACGAGGATCGCCTGCGTCTTCTCCTCGCCGAGCGCGAGGTGCCGCTTGATGTTCTCGACGACGACGATCGAGTCGTCGACGACGCGGCCGACGGCGATGGTGATGGCGCCGAGCGTCAGGATGTTCAGGGTGTAGCCCGCCACCTGCATGCCGATGAACGTCAGCAGCACCGAGGTCGGGATCGAGATGGCCGTGATGATCGTCGACCGCACCGAGAGCAGGAAGACGAGGATGACGAGCACGGCGAAGGCGAGACCGAGCAGACCCTCGGTGGCGAGCGCCTCGATCGACTTCTCGATGAACGGCGCCTGGTCGAAGACGATGGTGAACTCGGTGCCCGAGCCGATCGCGTCGGCGATCGCGGGCAGGGCCGCCTGCACGGCGCGCGACACCTCGACGGTGTTGCCGGCGGGCGTCTTCGTGATCGCGAGGGTCAGGGCGGGCTCGCCGTTGACGCGCGAGTAGCCGGAGACCGGGTCGTTCTCGACCTCGACCGTCGCGACGTCGGCGATCGACGTGCCCGCGACCTCCGCGCTCAGCAGCGGCAGGGCCGCGAGTTCGTCGGCGGTCGTGATGCGCACACCCGAGATGACGGGCAGCTCGAAGCCGTCCTCGGTGATGACGCCCGCGGGCAGCAGCACGCCGTAGGCGTCGAGGGCGTCGGTGATGTCGGCCGTGGTCAGACCGCGCGCGAACAGCTCCTCCTTGTCGGGCGTGATCGTCACGCGCTCGCCGACGGCGCCCTGGATCGACACCTCGCGCACGCCATCGAGGTCGGTGAGCTCGGTGACCGCCTGCGACTCGAGCGCCGCCTCCAGCTCGCCGGGGGTGAGGTCGCTCGTGACCGCGACCTGCAGGATCGGGAAGTCGTCGATCGAGCCGGTGAGCACGCGCGGCTCGACGTCGGCGGGCAGGTCGAGACGGTTGATGGCCAGCTGCACGCGCTGCTCGGTGCGCACCAGGTCGGTGCCGAAGGCGAAGCTCGCCGAGACGATCGAGAAGCCGGTGCTCGAGGTCGCGTTCGATCCGTCGAGGCCCGGGATGCCCTGCACGGCGGTCTCGATGGGCGTCGACACGTCTTGCTCGACGATTTCGGGCGCCGCACCCGGGTACTGGGTGATGACGATGACCTGCGGGAAGGCGACGGAGGGGATGAGCTCCTGCTTCAGCGTGGTCAGGGCGATGCCGCCGAAGAGTCCGACGACGATCGTGACCAGGGCGATGAGCGCTCGGTTGCGCAGGCTGAACACCGAGAGGAGGTGCACGGAGGACTCCGGTCGTGGGGCGGGCGCTCGGCCCGAGGTGGCTGTGGATTGTCGACGCGGCAGGCCGCGAGGCGCCGCTCAGCATCCCAGCGCACGCTGAGTATTCACACAGCGGGCGGTGGGTGCGCACCCCGAATCCGACCGATCGGTCAGGATGCCCGCCCACGCTACACGACGGCCGCGAGCAGCTCCTCCGAGGTCGCGATCGGCTCGCGCGAGGCCACGCGGTGCCACGCGCGCTGCAGCAGGTCGAGGGCCGGGAGCGTCACCTCGGCCGGGTGGCAGAACGGCAGGCGCACGAAGCGCTCGAAGGCGCCGTCGACGGCGAAGCGCGGGCCCGCGCCGACGAGGAGTCCTTCGGCGCGCGCGGCGAGCGCGAGCTGCGAGCTCACGGGCTGGCCGAGGTTCACCCACAGGCTCAGGCCGCCGTCGACGGGCGGCACGAGCCAGGTCGGGAAGCGGCGCTCGAGCTCGGTGGTCAGCAGGGCGTGGCCGGCGCGGAGATCGGCGCGGCGGGCATCCAGCACGCGGTCGTACTGCTCGAGCAGCCGCAGCAGCACGAGCTGCTCGAGGATGGGCGAGCCGAGATCGCCGGCGAGTCGCGCGTGGGCGAAGCGCGTGATGAGGTCGCGGTCGGCGCGGATCCAGCCGAGGCGCACGCCGCCCCAGATGCTCTTGCCGACCGAGCCGAGCGTGATGATCTCGGGGCGCTCCGACCCGCCCAGCGCGCGGGCGGCCGCGGCGAAGGGCGGCGGCTGCACCGCACCGGGAGCGAAGCCCAGCTCGGCCATCGTCTCGTCGACCACGAGCACGGTGCCGGCTTCGGCCGCGCGGCGCAGCAGCAGGGCGCGCTGCTCGGCCGGCATCGTGCGGCCGGTCGGGTTGTGGAACTCGGTCATGAGGTACGCGAGCGCGGGGGCTGTACGGGGAAACACCTGGTCGAGCGCCTCGGCGTCCCAGCCGCCGTCGGTCGTGACCGGCACGGTGACCAGCCGGGCTCCCGCCTCGCGGAGGGCCTCGACGGCGTGCGGGTAGCTCGGCGACTCGACGAGCGCGCGATCGCCGCGCGCGAGCAGCGTGCGCGCGACGAGCGCGATCCCGTGCTGGGCGCCGAGGGTGATCATGACCTCGTCGACCGAGGTCGGCACGCCGCGCGCGGTGTAGCGGTCGGCGATCGCCTGCCGCACGGCGGGGAGCCCCCAGGCATCGAACCCGGTCTCGTGCAGGAAGCCGGGCAGCAGCTCGGCGGCCTGCCGTGCGGCCTCGGCCACGAGCGGAATGGCTGGCATGGTCGCCTTCGAGAAGTCGACGACGCCCGGCTCGGGGCGCTCACCGATGCCCGGGGTCGAGAACGGCGCGGCTCCGGGCTCGAGCGCGGGCAGGCGGGCGACGCTGCCGGATCCGCGCACCGAGCGCAGGTAGCCGAGCTCGCGCAGGCGCGCGTAGGCGTTGGCGACGGTGGTGCGGCTGAGCTGCTCGTGGTCGGCGAGGAGGCGCTCGGCGGGCATCCGCGTGCCCAGCGTCACGCGCCCGTCGAGGATCAGGAGGCGGATGCGGTCGGCGAGGGCCTCGTAGAGCGGCGTGGCATCGGTCGGGCGCCATTCGCCGAGCTGAGAGGCCAATGCGCGGGCGGAGAGGGCGGGCATGCGGCCACGGTACCCGAATTGGCCTCTTGTGAGAAGGCCAATTTCGCGAGGAGGATGAGCCGCATGACGCCGCACCGCATCCTCGTCCGCCGCTGGGGCCAGCTCATGCTGGGCCTGTTCTTCTACGGCATCGCGGTCGCCCTGCTCATCCGGGCCGATGTCGGCCTCGACCCGTGGACGGTCTTCGCCCAGGGCCTCGAGGTGCAGACCGGCTGGTCGATCGGCCTCATCGTGGTGCTCATCGGCGCCGGCGTACTGCTGCTGTGGATCCCCATCAAGCAGAAGCCCGGCATCGGCACCGTGCTCAACGTGCTGCTCATCGGCCCCGTGCTCGACCTCGCCATGCTTGTCGTCGAGACGCCCGAGCAGCTCTGGGCGCAGTGGCTCATGTTCGCCGGTGGGCTCGCCCTGCTGGCGGTCGCCACCGGCCTCTACATCGGCGCCCGCTTCGGCCCCGGCCCGCGCGACGGGCTCATGACCGGCGCGCACGCCCGCTTCGGCTGGAAGATCTGGAAGGTGCGCACGGGCGTCGAGGTCACCGTGCTGGCCATCGGCTGGCTGCTCGGCGGCACGGTCGGGTTCGGCACCGTCGCCTTCGCGCTGCTGATCGGCCCCATGGTCGGCGTCACCCTGCCGCTGCTGCGGGTTCCGGAGCCGGCGACCGCACGACCCGAGGAGGTGACCGCATGATCGGCCTCAGCATCGCGCTCGCCGCCCTCGCCCTGTGGGCGATCGTCGCGACGATCGAGCTCGTGGCGCGAGACGGGTACGGGCCCATACCCGTCCGCACGCACGGCCTGTTCTACGCGAGCTCGCTCGCCGCGTAGACGCGCATCGCGTCGCGCACGTAGGTCGCGCCCTCGGGGCCGCCATAGTGCTTCGCGAAGCGCGGGTCGGCGACGTACATCTCGCCGAGACCGACGAACGCGTCGGCGCTCGGAGCCTTCCCGCCCCAGCCCGCCCGCACCCACGCGTAGTGCCGCGCGATGAGCGCCTGCACTTCGGGGTCGTCGACCGGCGCGCCCGCTGCGTGCGCCGTGGCGAGCGCCGTGGTGATCGCGCCGGCTTCGGCTCGGAACGCCGCTTGACCCTCGGCACCGAGCCCGCGCCACCAGCGGTCGCTGCGGGCGTAGGCGTCGGCACCCCAGCGCTGCTCGACCTCCTCCTTGTAGACGGTGTGGTCGAATCCGTCGAAAGCCTCTTCTGCCATCAGTTGTTCACCTCCCTCCAATCGCTCGATGGTCGTGGTCACGCTCGCGATCAACCGGTCGACCCGGTCGCGCTCCTGCTCGAGCAGCCGGCGATGCGTCGCCAGGGCGGCGACGTCATCGGTCTGGCCATCGAGCACGTCGGCGATGGTCGACAGTCCGAGCCCGAGCTCGCGCAGCAGCAGGATGCGCTGCAGGCGCACGAGCGCGGCCTGGTCGTAGTACCGGTAGCCGTTCGCGCCGACGCTCGTCGGCGGCAGCAGCCCGAGGTCGTCGTAGTGCCGCAGGGTGCGGCTCGTGACGCCCGACAGGCGGGCGAGCTGCTGGATGGACCACTCCATGCCCTTGACGGTAGAGGTTGACGTTGCGTCAATGTCAAGCTCCGCATCCGGTCGCCTCTTGCGCGCGGGGCGACTCGCGATATATCGTGACTTCCACGACAACGCGATATATCGCGAATGGATGCCCGCCGCGGGCTCGAGCAAGGAGCACTGTCATGGCCCAGGAGACGTGGATCGTCACCGAACCCACCGTCATCGACCTCGAACTGGTGCGCGCCCTCAAGGTGGGGCTCATCGGCGGGCAGGTCGACATCGTCGCCCACGACGAGCCCGGCGCCCGCGTCGCCGTGCACAGCGTGGCCGGCCGCGACCTCAAGGTCTCGCTCGAGGGCGACACCCTCGTGGTCGACCACCCGCAGCTGAAGTGGGAGACCTTCTTCGACAACTTCCGCCTGTTCAGCGGCAAGGCGCGCGCCGACGTGAGCATCCTCGTGCCGCGCGTCACCGCCGTGACGCTGAGCGTCGTGGCGGCCGAGGCCATGGTCAGCGGCGTGCACGGCACGACGACGGTCAACACCGTCAACGGCGATGTCGTGCTCGACGGGCTCGTCGGCGACCTCACGGTGCACGCCGTGACGGGCGAGGTGGGCGTGCGCGACCACCGCGGCGACCTCAGCATCCAGACGGTGGGCGGCGACGTCGTCGTGTCGGGCGAGATCGGGCGCTTCAGCTGCGACGGGGTCTCGGCCGATGTCGTGGCCGACCTGCGCGGCACGCCCGACCGCATCAAGCACAACACCGTCTCGGGCGACCTGACGGTGCGGCTGGATGCGGGGGTGCCGGCGCAGTACGTCATCAGCACCGTCACCGGCCGGCTGCAGCTCGACGACGCGCAGATCACGGGCGTCAAGGGCACCTACACCGGGCGCTACGGGCAGCTCGCCGGGTCGTTCACCGAGCTGAAGTCGAACTCGGTGTCGGGCGACGTGTCGGTCGTGCACACCGAGCGCTCCGCATCCGCCGCCGCTGACTCTGCGGGAGCCGACGCCGGGGCCTCGTCGTGAGCCCCGCGGTGTTCGGCCACGGGCACCTGCGCCTGTACCTGCTGCACGTGCTCGATGAGCGTCCGATGCACGGCTACGAGATCATCCAGGCGCTGAAAGATCGCTTCGGCGGCACCTATGTGCCGTCGGCGGGCACGATCTATCCGCGGCTGGCGAAGCTCGAGGCCGAGGGCCTGGTGACGAAGCAGTCGGATGGCCGCAAGACGGTCTACGCCCTGACCGATGCCGGGCGGCAGGAGCTGGCGGATCGCCGCGACGAGCTCGACGGCATCGAGGCTGGCTTGGGCGACTCGGTGCGACGCCTGGCCGACGAGGTGCGGTCGTCGGTGACCGAGGCGATGTCGACGCTGCGGGCCGAGCTCGCGGCGGCGGCGCGTGATGCGCGCGACGAGTGGCGGCCGGCGGCGGATGCGGCCCGCGAGGCCGCGCGCGAGACCGCACGTGACGCGACCACGGCTGCGCGTGATGCGGCCGATGCCGTGCGTGACGCGACCGCGTCCGTCAGTGCGTCGATGCACTCGACCGTCAGCGAAGAGCGCTCGGATGCCCGCGCCCAGGTGCAGCGCGCCGAGGTACTGCTGGCCGAGTTCCGGCAGGATGCCCGCACCGAGCTGCGCGCGGCCGCGGCCCGCGGGGCCGAGCTGCGCGCCACGGTCGACGAGCTGGAGCGGTCGCTCGCCGCAGTGCGCGAGAGCCTGCGCGGCACGCTGCGCTAGCGGAGCCGGGCCGGCGGGCGGGCTATTCGGCCCAGGAGAGCGGCACGTAGAGGTCTTGCACGCGGTCGCCGGCGGCGGTGTGGTCGTTGCGGGTGTAGAGCCCGCAGGCCTCGACCGTGCAGTCGACGTTCTCGTCGGCGGCGGCCGGCACTTCGATGTAGGCGGTGAACGCGCCGGTCGCGGTGTCGTCGAAGCTGCGCGCGCCGAACAGGCGCCAGGCGAAGGCCTCGTTGATCCAGTTCGACGGCGCCCACTGCACGACGCCCTCCTCGAACTGCTCGACCTCCTGTGAACCGACGCCGCCGAGGCAGGGCCCGGGCTTGCCGTCGAGCTCGTCGGGGATGCGGCAGACGGCGACGTAGAGGCCGCGGTCGCCGTCGTAGCCGGCGCCGGTGACGACGAGGCGGTCGCCGGCCTGCACCGAGCTGAGGTCGGGAACGTTGCCGTTCTCGGTGGCGACACTGAGGGTGCGCTCGCGGCCGTCGTCGCCGGTGGCGGTCACCTCGGTCGGGTACTCGCCGGCGGGCACGCGACCCTGACCCGACGAGCCCTGCGGGTTGTGCAGCACGATCGGCAGGGCGACGGCCGCGACGATCGCGAGCAGCAGGGCGACGATGACGCCGACGATCCACGGCCAGCGGCGTCGGCGGCGGGTCTCGGGGGCGGCGGTCACTCGCTCAGTGTAATGAGCGGCGCGGGCTGCGACCCCGGGCGTGGCTAGGCTCTGCCCATGAGTTCGGCGCCTACCGTCAGCGCGCGGCGCGTGTCAGCGCTCGAGCTCGCGGCCGTGTTCGTGGGCGGGCTGATCGGCACGAGTCTGCGCCTGCTCATCGACCTCGCGCTCGCGCACGATCTCGACGAGTTCGCACTCAGCACGCTGCTCGTCAACACTCTCGGAGCCTTCGCGCTCGGGCTGCTGGTCGCGGCCCTGTGGCCGCGCGTGCCGGGGTGGATGCGGGCGGGGCTCGGGCCGGGCATCCTGGGGTCGTTCACGACGTTCTCGGCGCTCGCGGTCTCGGTCGTCGCGCTGACCCAGGCGGGCGATCTCGTCGGTGCGGTGCTGACCGCGGTGCTGAGCATCGGGCTCGGGATGCTCGCCGCCTGGGCTGGCCTCACCCTCGGTGCCCGGCTCGGGGTGGCGGGTGATGGCGGCCGAGAGGCTCCCGAATCCAAGGACGTCGAGCGGTGACCCCGCTGCTGGTGCTCGCCGTCGCCGTGGGCGGAGCCCTCGGCGCCGTGCTGCGTCACCTCGCGTCGGTCGGCCTCGCGGGGCGCGGCCGCATTCCGTGGGGCGTGCTCGTGGTCAACGTCGGGGGGTCGTTCATCGCCGGGCTCGCGCTGGGCCTGCCCCTCGACCCGACCGCGAAGCTGATCGTGCTCACCGGATTCTGCGGCGGCCTCACGACCTTCAGCACCCTGTCGGTCGACACCCTGCAGCTGATCCTCGACGGCAAGCGCCGCGCCGCCGCCGCGAGCGTGCTGCTCACCCTCGCGCTCGGCATCCTGGCCGTGCTCGCTGGGCTGGGCCTCGCGGCCGGCCTCGCGGCCGTGCTCAGCTGACGCGGAACTCCAGCACCCCGCGCAGCGGGCGCGCGTGCAGCTGGTACTGCGGCAGCACGCCTGGTCCGCAGGCGGCTGTGCCCGCGCCGTGCTGGGCGAGGTCGAGCACGATGTGGGTTCGGGCATCCGGACCCAGCAGGTGATCGTGCGTCGTCGCGGCGAGGGTCTCGGTCGACCACGGGCGCACGGTCAGAGCCACGCCCTCCGGGGCGACGACCTCAAGCGCCGACGAGGGGCCACTCGACGACGACCCGGCTAGCCGCGCCCAGCGCACATCGGCGCGGGCCCCCGACTCCTGCGGGCGCACCGTGCGCTCGAGCATGCCGTCGAGGGTTCGGGTGAACCAGCCCCAGTGCGCGGCCTGGCCCGTGTCGGGGTAGGCCGGGCCGGGGCCGCGGCCGAACCAGCGCACCTCGTCGACGAGGCCGGGCAGTGCGAACGAGACGCCCGCTCGCGCCCAGCGCAGGTCGACGCCCTCAGGCACGACGGGCTGCAGGTCGAGGGCGAGGCGCAGCGCTCCGGCCTCGGCGGTGAAGACCCACGTGGCGTCGAGGTGCCAGTCGAGTGCGGCCGCGCCGACGCGCGTCACGACCTCGACGCGGTCGGGCGTGCGGGTGAGCGACACCAGCCGCGAGCGCAGACGGTCGAGACCGAGGGCCGACCAGCGCGCCGCATCCGACGGTGCACCGCCGGTGTCCCACCCGGCGCCGCGGTCGTTGTCGATCGGAGCGCGCCACAGCTCGAGGCGCCAGTCCTCCACCGGCTGCGATCCGATCGCGGTGACCGCGCCGGTCGCGTCGTCGATCTGCAGGTCGTCAACCGACAGGATGCCCGCCGCGGGCAGCGCCGCCGGCCGAGCATCCTCGACCCCGACCGAGACGGTCTGCGCGCGCGCGACCACCCAGCCACGCGGTGCCCACACCGTGTCGTCGGCTTCGAAGGCCTCGACGGTCACGACCACACCGGGCGTGCGCGCGTGCTCGAGCAGCGGCGCGGGCAGCGGAATCTCGATCGAGCCGCGCGGCGGCACGGGCGCATGGGCGATGATGCCCGCTCGTCCGACCGCGGCGGCGTCGGGGTCGAGCCCGTCGGCGTCGGTCGCCGAGGCGGCCGACTCGACTCGCCAGCTCAGCTGGTAGCGGCTCGTATCGGTGTGGTCGAGGCGGCTGCGCACGCGCAGCACCCCGGCCTCCGCATCCACGTCGAGAATGACCGGCGAGAAGACGGCCGCGAGGTCAGCGAGTTGCGCGCGCGGCGTGCGGTCGGCGGCGATGAGTCCGTCGATGACGAAGTTTCCGTCGTGCAGGGGCTCGCCGAAGTCGCCGCCGTAGAACGTGCCCGTGCCACCACCGGGCAGCGCGCGGTGGATGCCGTGCTCGAGCCACTCCCAGACGAAGCCGCCCATCAGGCGCGGGTAGCGGTCGAACAGCTCCTGGTACTCGGTCATGCCGCCGGGGCCCGTTCCCATGGCGTGCACGTACTCGCACAGCACGAACGGCATGCCGCGGCGGCGGTCGTGCAGCGCGACCGGGTCGTCGTCGGGGCCGAGACGCACCCAGGGGTCGTCGCCCAGCGGCGGCTCGAGGCCCTGCCCGATGAGCTCGACGTCGGCGTGCGAGGCGTACATGCGGCTCCACACGTCGACGTCAACGCTCGCCTGGTCGCCCTCGTAGTGCAGGGGCCGCGTGGCGTCGCGGCCGCGGATCTCGTCGGCCATCGCGGCGAGGTTGCGGCCGACCCCGGCCTCGTTGCCGAGCGACCAGAGGATGATGCTCGGGTGGTTCTTGTCGCGCTCGACCATGCGCGCGGCGCGGTCGCGCAGCGCGGCCTCCCACTGCGGGCCGTCGGTGGGGTTCTCGCGCCAGCCGACGTCGCCGAAGCCGTGCGTCTCGAGGTCGCACTCGTCGATCACCCAGAAGCCCAGCTCGTCGGCGAGGTCGAGCAGGTCGGGGTGCGGCGGGTAGTGCGAGGTGCGGATGGCATTGACGTTGTGCTGCTTCATGAGGTGCAGGTCGCGCACGAGGGTCTCGTACGGCACGGCCCGCCCGAAGTCGGGGTGGTGCTCGTGGCGGTTCACGCCGCGCAGCTGCACGGGGACGCCGTTGACCTGGAAGACGCCGTCGACGATCGCCACGGTGCGGAACCCGATGCGCGTCTCGACGGTCTCGCCGCCGGCCTCGCGCGAGCCGGTCGACACCCGCAGGGTGTACAGCTGGGGGCTCTCGGCCGACCAGGGCTGCGCATCCGGAACCGCGACCTCGACGCCCGGCGTCACCGTCAGCCCGAGCTCGACGATCTCGGCGACGATCGGGGCGTCGGATGCGGCGCACACGTCGACCCGCAGGCTCGCGCCGCTCGGCCCCCACGCTGCCTCCGCGCGCACGTCGTCGATCGCGTGCGCGGGCCGCGCCCGCAGGGTCACCGAGCGGATGATGCCGGGGTTCCACCACTCGTCCTGGTCCTCCAGGTACGACGCGGCGCTGAAGGTGTGCACGCGCACCACCAGCACGTTCTCGGGCGCGAGCAGATCGCCGACCTCGAACACCGTCGGCAGACGGCTGCCGCGCGTCGAGCCGACGAACGTGCCGTTGAGCCACACGTCGCCGGCGCCCTCGACACCCTCGAAGCGCAGCTGCGCCCGCCCGGCCGACGCGATGACCGCGGGGTCAGCGGAGAACCGCAGCCGGTGATCGCCGATCGGGTTCTCGTCGGGCGGGTTCGGAGGGTCGAGCGGGAAGGGGTACTTCACGTTCGTGTAGGCGGGGGCGCCGTGCGGCCCGCCCACGGTCGCGTCGTGCACCGGCATCGTGAAGCTCGAGGGCACCGCGATGCTGCCCCACCCGCTGTCGTCGAAATCCGGATGCTCGACCGAGCGCCCGGCCGCGTCGAGCCGCGCGTCGCGCGCGCTCGGCGCCCAGCGGAACCGCCACATGCCGTCGAGCACGAGCACCGGCGCATCGGTCGACACGGTCGCCACCGGCGCGAGCACCCCCGGCGCCGGGGTCACGGCGTCGAGCGGGTGGGGCTGGGCGGGGCGGGGGACGGGCGGAAGGGCATCCACGGTCATCGGGCGCTGACCTCTCGGAAGCGCAGCGTGCGCAGCTGGAACGGACGGAAGGGCAGCTCGATGCTGTCACCAGCGACGGCGGGAGCGAAACCGGCAGCGCCGGCCTCGAGCGCGCGCTCGAGCAGGTCGGTGACCTCGATGCGCTGGGCCGCGCCGTCGAGCGTGATCGTCGTGCGGGCCTTGCCGCCGCGCGACTCGTAGAGCCGCACGACGAGATCGCCCGAGCCGTCCTCTGCAAGCTTGACCGTCTCGACGACGACGGCCGGGTCGGTGCTCGACACAAGCGGAGCGATCGGGGCCGCCGCGCGCAGCCCGCGGAGGGGGACGGCGAGGTCGTAGCCGAGCGCGACCGCGTCACCGATCGTCGCGCCGGGCGCGATGCGGAAGCGCAGCAGGTGCTCGCCCTGATCCGTCTCGGGGTCGGGGAAGAGCGGAGCACGCAGCAGCGAGAACCGCACGGTCGTCGTCGTGCCGCCGTCGGGGCGGGTGTCGCGGCCGACGTCGTAGCCGTAGGTCGAGTCGTTCGCGATGGCGACGCCGTAGCCCGGCTCGGCGAGGTGCACGAAGCGGTGCTGGCAGGCCTCGAAGCGCGCGGCGTCCCAGCTGGTGTTCGTGTGGGTGGCGCGGAACAGGTGCCCGAACTGCGTCTCGGCCGCGATGCGGTCGGCGTGCACGTCGAGCGGCACGGCGAGCTTGAGGATCTTCTCGCGCTCGCGCCAATCGATGCGGTTCTCGATCTCGAGCGCCGCCGCGCCCGCGCGCAGAATCAGGCGCTGCTCGATCGTGCTGACCGGCTTGTCGCCGCCGCCGATGCGGCGCACGGTGATGACGGTCGCTTCGTCGTCGGATGCCCGCACGCGGCGCTCGTCGACCTCGAGCAGCTCGGCGACCGTGCGCTGGTAGTGCTGGTCGAGGTCCCACGCATCCCACAGGTTCGGCAGGTCGCGGTGCAGGCGCAGCACGTTCGCGGGCTGCCCGGGCGCGATCGCCTCGCGCCCGTCGGCGTGAGCGATGAGCGAGGTGACGTGGCCCCGAGCATCCACGACCGCGCGGATCACACCGTTGTCGAGCACCGTCGCGCCGTCTGTACCCTCGGTCGCCGTGACGGCGGGATGCGATACCGCGAGCGGCGCTGCCCCGAGAGCCGGCACGCCCTCGCGCGCGAACGGCGAGGCGTTCACGACGAGGTGGTGACCCGCACCCTCGGCGGGCTCCCCGGCGAGCGCCGCACCGTTCTCGGAGACCCCGGCGAGCGCCGCGAGCGCCTCGCCGATGATGCCCTCGAGCGTCTCGGTCACGGCCGCGTGCCGCTGCTCGGCCTCGCGGTGCACCCAGGCGATGGAGCTTCCCGGCAGGATGTCGTGGAACTGCAGCAGCAGCACGGTCTGCCACGCGCGCTCGAGCTCCTCGCGCGGGTAGACGTAGGGCGAGGCGCTGCCGCGCGTGCGGACGGCGGCCGTCGCCGCCCACAGCTCGGCCTGCCGCAGCAGGCCCTCGTTGCGGCGGTTGCCCTGCTTGGTGCGCAGTTGCGAGGTGAACACGCCGCGGTGCAGCTCGAGATACATCTCGCCGCTCCACACGGGCGCCTGCGGGTACTCGGCCTGGGCATCCTCGAAGAATTCGCGGGCCGTGCCGATCGTGACGCGCGGCGAGCCCTCGAGGTTCGCGGTGCGGTGCGCGGCCTGGATCATCTCGCGGGTCGGCCCGCCGCCGCCGTCGCCCCAGCCGAAGGGAACGAGCGAGGTCGTGGCGCGACCCTTCTCGCTGAAATTGCGCTCGGCGTGCGCGAGCTCCTTGCCCGACAGCTCGCTGATGTAGGTGTCGACGGGCGGGAAGTGCGTGAAGACGCGCGTGCCGTCGATGCCCTCCCACCAGAAGGTGTGGTGCGGCATGGTGTTGATCTGGTTCCACGAGATCTTCTGCGTGAGGAACCAGCGCGAGCCGGCGGCCGCGACGATCTGCGGCAGAGCGCCCGAGTAGCCGAACGAGTCGGGCATCCAGGCCTCCTCGCACTCGACCCCGAACTCGTCGAGGAAGAAGCGCTTGCCCGCGATGAACTGCCGCGCCATCGCCTCGCCGCCGGGCATGTTGGTGTCGCTCTCGACCCACATGCCGCCCACCGGAACGAACTGCCCCGCAGCGACCTTCTCGCGGATGCGGGCGAACACCTGCGGGTGGTGCTCCTTCATCCAGAGGTACTGCTGGGCGCTCGAGCACGAGAACACGAAGTCAGGGTGCTCGTCCATGAGGTCCATGACGTTGGTGAACGTGCGGGCGCACTTGCGCACGGTCTCGCGCAGCGGCCACAGCCAGGCCGAGTCGATGTGGGCGTGGCCGGTGGCGAGAATGCGGTGAGCGCTCGCCGTGGCGGGCTTCGCGAGGGCGGGCGCGAGCGCATCGCGGCCGGCCTGCGCGGTGGCCGGGATGCCCTCCGGGTCGAGCACGTCGAGCATGTCCTCCAGCGCGCGCAGAATCTCGTGGCGCCGCGACGAGCCCTCGGGCAGCTCGTCCATGAGCCCCCGCAGGGTCCAGATGTCGGCCAGCAGGTGCCAGACGGTCTCGTCGCGCAGGGCCACCTCGAGCTGCTTCAGCTCGTACAGCGGCTCGTCGGGCGCGGTCTCCCACTGCCCGTACGGCGTCGGGTCGAAGGTGTACTCGCCCGCGACATCGGGGTTCGCCGCGGCCTCGATGAGCACGTCGATGCTGCGCTCCCCCGGCGCGACGGGCAGCCACGAGTTGAGCGGCGCGATCGACTTGATGAGGGTGCCGTCGGGCCGGTAGGCGAGCCCCTCGGCCTGGAAGCCCGAGCGCGAGCGGTTGTAGCCGAAGTCGACGAGAACCTCGATGCGCGTGCCAGCGGGCGGCTCGGGCAGCCAGGCGGCGGGCACCTCGCCCGTGACGCGCAGCCACACCGTCGACCAGGCGCGGCCCCAGCGCCAGCCGAGCGGCACGGGCTCGAAGCGCTGCCCGACCGCGGTCTCGAAGGGCACGGGTTCGCGCTCGACCTGCCACGCGGTCGCGGAGAGCGGATGAGCATCCCGATACAGCGCCGGCTGCAGGTGATCGCGTACGAAGCGATCGAGGCGGGCGACGACGAGGGCATGGTCCTTGTGCATGGGGGCTCTCTGCTGGTGGTGGGGCTGGTGGTGGAGGTGGACGAAGAAGGGCTAGCGCTCGGGCTCGATGATGAGCAGCCACGAGGTGATGGGGTCGTCGCCGAGCAGAGCGAGGCCATCCTCGATCAGCTCGACGCCCGACATGCGCCGCACATCGCCGTCGGCGAGGTCGCGCACCCGGTAGGTCGCGTTGGGCTCGAGACCCTGCAGGCCCACGCCCGCGGGCCGCACGCCGCCGTCGAGCACGAACACGGCGAGCAGCACGCGGCCGTCGGGGTGGCTCACCTGGATGCCCGGCGCGCGCTCGCCGAACCCGCCGCGCTCGGGGCTCGCGGTGAGGGGCTGCAGCACGCCGTCGCGCACGAAGGGCACGAGATCGGCGCGGAACAGCGCGACGTGCTCACGCAGCCGTTCGAGCAGCTCGGGCCGCAGCTCGGGCAGCCGCAGGCTCACGCCGAAGCGGTGCACCATGGCCGCGCGCAGCATGCGATCGAACTCGTCGGTGCCGAGCGTCGCCCAGTCGCGCCGCGCGGGCGGGTAGTCGCCGCGCCACTGCGACCACGACCAGTGCAGGATGCCGATGGGCGGCAGCAGGTGGCGCACGCCCCACAGCACCTGCAGGTGGTGCTCGGTGTAGTCGGGGTCGCTCAAGAAGAAGCCGTGCACGTGGCGGGCGAGGCCCAGGTCGATGCGCAGCCCGCCCGACGAGCACGACTCGAGCAGGATGTCGGGGTGCCGCTCGCGCACCGCGTCGAGCACCGCGTAGAGGCCCTCGTAGTGCCGCAGCAGGCCGTCGCCCGCGCCGTGCCCGTGGTCGGTGCGCGTGCAGCCCGCGTCGGGGTCGATGTTGAAGTCGAGCTTGATCCAGCGCGCGCCCGTCGTCGAGATGAGCGCGCTCATCGACTCGAGCACGTGCTCGCGGCCCGCGGGCGAGCCCAGGCAGACGTAGCCCAGGAAGGTGGGGTCGTCGGTGTCGAGCGACTCGGTCTGCACGCGGTACGAGGGGTCGGCGCGCCGCGCCTCGACGCTGTGCGCCATCGCCTCCGGCCGCGCCGCCCGCAGCAGTGAGTGCGCGCCGACGGCCTCGGCCTCGATCCACATGCCCGGCAGCACGCCCGCGTCGCGGATGCTCTGCCCGAGCGCGGCGAGCCCCGAGGGGAACCGCGCGGTGTTGACGCTTGCCCAGTCGCCCCGCTGCTCTTGCCAGTAGCTCGTCGGGTCGGCGGCGCCGAACCAGCCCGCGTCGACCGTGGCGACCTCGATACCGACCGCGGCCGCGACGCGCGCGTTCTCGGCGATGACCTGCTCGTCGACCTCCTGGTCTTCGTACGGCCACCAGTGGTTCCACTCGACGGGCACCGCGTCGGTGAAGGGGGTGCGGGGCAGCCAGTCGGCGGCGACGGCGCGCTGCAGGGCGACGGCGGCCGCATCCAGCGTCGGGGCGATCGTCAACACGACGCTCGGGGCGGTGACGCTCTCGCCGGGGCCGATATTGCCGCGATAATCGATCTCGTGCCGCACCACGACCCAGAAGTACGCCGCCCGGTCCTCGGCCCGCGCCACCGCGCCCCAGTGGGCGGTCGCCATGTCCTGAATCCACTGCACCCACACGGTGTTGTTGACGTGGCCGAGTTCGTCGATGTGCTGCGGCTCGGCTACGAAGGTGCGGGTGAAGATCGAGGGCATTCTCGCCCGTTACCCCCGCCTGCCAGCGCGGGCAATAATTGGAAGTGTTTGTTAGTGCTCTTCCGCTAGCATGCGGCCCATGAGCGACGAGCTCCCCGACAGGCCCGACCGCGGCTTCCGACCGACGGTGAACTACGTCCAGCCGCAGGGCAGCCGGGGCAAGAGCCTCGTTATTACCCCGGAGGGCATCTTTTCCTACGAAGCGGGCCAGATGACGACGCTCGCCGATGCGGTCGACGGCTTCTGGGCCAATGTCGCGCACGATCCGCGCGAGTGGAACACCAACCTCAAGGGCTATGACTGGCTGCTCGCCCATGCCGAAGAGGCGAGCCGTGAGGACCTGCGCCGCGCGCTGGGCTGGCTTGAGGGAGCCATCGCGCTGAAGGACCGCGCCGGTGCGGTTGCCGCCTGCCGCTATCTTGCCGCGATGCCGCTGCCCTTGCTCGCTGCGGATCATGGGCGCCTGACCGCGATCTTCAACAGCCGCAAGGTCGGGATGGTGTGGCAGGTGACGCCCGATCTCGACGTCAAGCCGCTCCCGAGCGGACCGATCCCCAAGTTCGGCGGCGAGGCAGGGTTCGGCCTGATCCGCGCGGTGCCGGAACTCTACCTCAAGCTGGCGATGCTCAGCCCCGAGATGGAGAGCATCGTCAGCCTGCTGGCGGCGGAAGCGATCCGCTACGGCGTATCACTGCCGCCGGAGCTGGTGGCGATGGCGAAGTAGGCCGACCCCGTCAGCGCGCGCGTGAGACAGGCGGTCAAACGCATTCCTTGCCGAACACGCAAGCAGCCCACAGCAGCGCGAAAGGAGCGGCCAGCAACGCCAACGTGATGGCCGAGACAATCAGGATGCCGCGATCGTAGTTCGGCGCCTTCACTCGCCCTCGCCCTTGGGCGCCATCCCCATCTGCCACAGGATGAAGGCGAATTCCTCCGCCGTCTCCTTGAGGCTGTTCCAGCGCCCCGATTGCCCGCCGTGGCCTGCGCCCATGTTGGTCTTGAGCAGCAGCAGGTTGTCGTCGGTCTTCACCTCGCGCAGTTTGGCGACCCACTTGGCGGGTTCCCAA
>OFDC01000779.1_pt1 | contig 20654 bp, 11 predicted proteins | sample 1520941 | NCBI WGS metagenome assembly OFDC01 (sample SAMEA94258168, study PRJEB24077) | hot springs metagenome | biome: Aquatic biome; feature: Water | place: India | collected 2012-12-06 | depth 5 m | reverse complement strand
GTTTAAAATAGAAACTATTTTCTTACCCGAAAAAGAGAAGGAAAATCCCAGCTTTTTCTAAAAAAACTGCGCTATGTTTTTACGTTTAGAAATCACTAAAATCAATACCACGCGATATCTGACGCTCTATCGTTCGTTGTTGTTCGAGATGGAGCGTTTGGGTATGGAGTCGCTGTGTTGCTAAACGTAGCTTTTCTTGTTCCAACTGATGTGCCTGATAAGCGGTTTCATGCGTAATTCCTTTGAATGCATGCGTATGTGCTTCATGTTGTGAATGAAGAGTATGTGTGATGACGCCACGAATGATGTCGCGTTCTGTTTGCTTCGATAAATCGTGAGGGGCATGATGTAAACTTTCATCAATTGTTTTGATGAGTGATTTAACAACAGGTTCAGAAACTGTGTGGCCTGTTAACTGCTCACCTTTTGCAATAGCATGTGTGATTTCTTCGTGCATACAACGTGAACACTCTTTCGTGAGAGCCGTTGGATGTTGTAGCGAAACAGCTATGTGCTTTTCCAGCTCGTTAAACTGCTGTTGCGCTTTGTAAAGAATAGCGTGTTCACTTAATTTTTCGTGATCGGATAAATCTGCTTTGATTCTTCCTGCAATTTCACCAATCGTGATGTGCTTTTCGAACATATTTTCCTCCGATGAAGGACTTCTTTCTCGGTGCCATGCAGCAAAGACACCTGTGGTGATTGCCTGTATTCGTAATTGTTCTGAATCATAAGTTTTATCAAGTAGGGAATGCCAACCCAGTAGATCTTTATTTGTTTTGTTGGCCACATGAAGAATTAAATTCATGTTTTCGGAATCTGCAACAAAGGAGAGGCCACATGCTTCTGTGTAAGCGTGTATTTCTTCAAACGAAATAGCAGCTACGGTTGTTTGGCCTTTTTCATGTGGAGAAAGGGTGAGATCAGGGGTAAATTGTTTATCTGAATGGTTTTCTTTTGCTAGATTAAGACCTAACCGCTCATCAACCACATTGAGAGCCGCAACCACGTTTTCTTTTACATCACGAAGCGTCATGTGTTGAGGCAATGCATCTGCAAGATCCCACTTCGCGGGAAGCTTCTCGCGCGGAATTGATACGATGTTAAACGTATTTGGCACATTATGTTGTTCCGCCAAGCTGTTAAAACGCTCAGAAAGTGCTGCGGCGGCTTTCATCCCTGCTTCATCGTTATCTGGCCACATGACGACGGTTTTGTTGAGGAGCGGCGTGAGATCAACTTTCTTGACACCCGCACTGCCACCAACCCAACTTAACACGGCCATTTCAGGGAAGAGCTTTTGGGCGGCATCCGCCGCTTTCTCACCTTCAACAAGAAGAACGGGGGCTTTGTCTTTAGAAGCTAAGCGATCCAGTCCATAGAGAGGGGTAATCTCCCCAAACCCTTTCCATTTCCATGACGCTTGGCCTTTTCCGTTTTCACAATAGGTGAGTGGAAGTGTTTGTTTGTTGCCTTCATGATCTTCGAGACGAATCACGTACCCCAAGAGACGATTATCTTGGTCACGATACGCAAAACGCATGGTTTCTTGACCTGCGGACTCCAACATATACGCAAGGCTTGGACGGCGTGCAATATTGACACGTTCGAGTTCCTGCGGCACTGGGAAAATAGGTGTCCATTTTTCGGCTGGTACGACGTCAGGTGTTTTATCTGTGTGCTCAATGGTCTTGGTGGACGCTTTTATAGTGAGCGCCTGACCCTCAAGCGTTTTTCCACATAACGTTGCACCAAAGGCAATGGCATCCCACGAACGCGTATAGCCTTGGTTGTGCTGAATCATCTTGAAGACATCAATATTGTGCGTTCCTTCGGAATACATCTTGAAGGTCCCGCGTGGAACAACACCATTACGTGTATGCAGTCGAACACCATTCGGCCAATGCCAAATCCCATTTTTCTCCATACGGGTGGGTTGTCCTAGTAAATTCACAGCAACTTTCTCAATATCGTGGATTAGTTGCTCCTTGACCTCACGGGTGAACTGTTTGAATTCTTCAGACGAGAGGGCAGGGCGTTCGTGTTTTGTGGAAGCGACAGAATCAGCTTCTTTGGTAGGTGTGTGTTGAACTTCTTTCAGGGGTTCTTTTTGAGGTAAGGTAGACGCGAGGAGATAGCGTGAGTGTTCGATAATCTCTTTGACGCTTTGTGACGGCTCGCTTCCCTCAAGGATATGCAAAATATCACCTGCACGTAAGGATCGAGCAGGGTGGACGCTTCGCGCATCGCGATAGAGTGCCTCAATATTAATGTCGTTCTGATATAAAGCCGCTTTGGTGCCAAACACCAATGGATTAGATGGGTTAAGCTTTTTCTCATGCGCTTCAAGGGCTAAAATCTCACTAAGCTCATGCGCGATATTGTAGGCAATCGGATCATTAACCGATTTTGCTTCGGCATACCCTTGAATAAAGAGCATGGTTTCATGAATGTGAGCATAAGCACCAAGCTTTTGACGAGAGCGTTCGGATAAATAGTGTGCAACTGCTTTATCCCCGCCGAAGTGTTCGGAGTTCTCTTGAATATAGTAAGCGGCTTTCGCTAAATCAGTGCGCGCTTGCCAGAAATCGTCGTAGGCGTTCATATGTGCAATATAGAGACGTTTCGGGTTCTCGAGCGCTTGATTGTGGGCGTGTGCTTCTTTAAATTCCTGCATCAGCGTGTGATACGCGTCTCCAAAGGCTAAGACCGCATGCTGATAACCAAACATCGCTTTATTCAGTTGATCATTCAGATGCGGATACACATGGGTATGCGCCGCCTTTTGAATGGTTTGGAGCGTGAGCCCTTCTTCTTTCAGCGCATAACTCACACTATTGGGTGACTTTGTCGCACATTCTAATGCAAAGCGTTCAAGAAGAATATACGCCCAGCGCGCCTGATCAGGAATCTTGAATACAAGTTCAGATGTAAGCGAATCGTTGTGTGTAAAGGCAGTCTTATTTTTAAAGGCATGTACCCATGTAAGGCTCTCATGGCGATCGGCTTGATAGAAGATCTGATTTTGCGTGACCTTCAGATGCTCAAGGAGATTGGCACGTGTTGTATGCGGGACATCGTCTTTAAAGAACGGGAGAAGATGATAAGCCGCTTCGTCACGAATCTTTTCAGCCGCGTGCACACGAAGGGCTTCAGGACTCTGTTTCTCAAGTAATGTAAAATCAGTGCCATGAACGGCAATAAAGTCACGGAAGGTTTTCTTATACGCACTTAACGCGTGCTGATAGGCGGTGAGGGCGTCTTTATGCTGTGGCACGAGATCTCCAATCTGCTCAAGAGCTTTGTCAACGAGATACATTTTTGTAAGGTTATGCTGGTGCAAGTGATGAAGCGTTTTTGTCCGTTGATCATCGAGCATCAGACCTGTAAAGAGGGTTTCCATGGCATCATTTTTCTGAGAAGAAGAGGCATTTGGATCCAAAACGGTCAGACAGGCGTGATGAATGTGGCCTGACTCAGCATGTTTTTCAAAGGAAGCCAAAGAAATACCAACACTTCGTGAGGATAACAATGCATTGGCCTGACGAAGACGTGCCATGGGTTCCTGGTGTTCATTTTCTTGAGTTGATAGACTGTGATAGGCAATGAGATCACGTTGCATTGTTGCCTGCGCATAACGTGCATAAAGTTGGGAGTCTTTTAACGCGATTCCGTTATGACGCGCATCTTCTTGGAGACCGTGCCATTGTTTCTGCGCCTCAACACACGCATCACTGTAGTCAATCAGTGTATAGACTTCTCGTGAGAGGGTTTCTTTTGCAAACGCCATATTCACATGAAGACGTTCTTCATGTTGTGCTAAGTGATAAATCTGCTTGAGCCCATCTAAGCCAACCTCGTGTATAATGGCTGCTTTGGTCATTGCTTTACGCCCCGCTGCCGCATCTTCTGTGATCAGAGTGACAAGCTCCCGTGCGGCGAGCATGTGGGCAAACTGAGTTGTGTGCGCAGGATGAAGAGGTGAGGCGTTAATCCCAAACTGTGCAAGAAGTGTGTTGATTTCCTGTGCACAGGGAATCTCAGTGCCTAAGGCAACATGGATCATCTGAAGACGGTGATAACGCTGAGCCGCATTTTGAATGGCGTTTGTATTTAAGGTGAGCTTAAGTGTTTCAGTTAGGGCACTAAAATGATCGAGACGCGCGTGGATATGCGCACAGAGGGCTCCTGCACATAGATCCATTTTGACCCGTTCAGCATGTTCAGAAGATGTGACCAATGTTTTGAAGAGTGCATTGCCATGCTGTTCAATATGCGCATGTAAAGCTTCGTCTTTTGTTTGATGGGCTTTATACAAATGCGTAGCATGTTGTTGGTGAAGAAGCATGGCTTTATACAGTGCAATATCCCGCTGATCATCGAGAGACATTCTTGCCAGTGTATGGCTCTGTAACGTTTGCACTTCAAACGCGTTCGCTTGTTTTTGGAGGGTAGAGAATCCATAGCCTGTGCCTGCATATATTTCTTTACCAAAACTTCGGACAATCGGCGCATACGCCATTAAGCTGTGCGCAAGTGACCCACGTTCTTCTTGAAGGGCTTTAAGGTCGGCATATTTGGGGTGCTCTTTGGCATAAATGCCTGGATGGGTTAAGCGAATTTCTTGCCAAACCGAACGGCAGGAGAGGGCGACGTCAATATATTGCTCGAGAGAGATGAGAACACGCTCTTCCAGATGACTTAAGGTGCGTCCACGAAGACCCGCGGTAATCTCTAAATGTCCTTTTGTGAGACCACTTTGCAAAATATACCCGCCGTGATCCTCAAAATGCGCCAGAATTTCATTTGCGAGGATTTTACGCTCGATGCCGAACGCTTCATATGAAGTGGTATTGCCTGATTTGAGCGCAACGGCCATTTCGCGTCCTAACAAAACATAGCTTTGAACCGTATCATACAAATCTTGGGTTTTTGGATCACGTACATAGTCAACGACGAGATCTTTGCCCTGCAAACGAGATAAAGAGGTTGCAAATGCGTGTTCTGTTGGAAAATCCTCGGTTGAGTAATAAATATCCAACGCATGTGTATGCCGTGTCATGGCAACATAAGCGGCAATTGCATCCATATGTGGCGTGGCATAGACCATTGACCAATGAACGGTTTGCCCTTGTGATTTGTAAAGCGTAATGGCATACGCATGCTGGAAGGTCTCGTAATCGCGTGTGTTAAAGGTTGCTTCATAAAGATCATCCCCGTGTTGAATATGAACAACCAGTTGATGATCAATGAGTTCACCCGTACTGTGATCCCAAAGAGGGGTAATGTTCTGGATGACCCCCTTTGTACCATTCGTAATGCGCTGATCTGTATTACTCGTTAAGACATCTAGGAGTGAACCGTTAAGCTTCCGCAGAGATATGGCATTTGAATAGGTATTTTGAAGAAAGATAATCTGATCATTTTTAGAATAAGGAATCCTATTGATCTCATGCCCAACAAGATCAACAATTCCTTCGAGCTGCAAACGAGACCGAATTTCGGCATTAAGCTTGGCACAAGATTCATTGGTGAAGGTAATGACAACTCCAGAAGGGTTTTGCGCATGGACACGATGCTGCACATAACGATCAGCGATGTGTTCAATCACGGTTGCTTCTGATTCTAAGCCATGCACATGTCCATTATGTTGATACGCCTCAAGTGCGGAAATGGGGTTAAAATCAGAAAGTGCTTCAGATGCTTTCACCATCCACGGCTGTTTTTGACGTACAATTTGTGTCAGTTCACGATACGCATGATGTTCTTTTGCGTGCTCCACAAGCTTTCGGAAAATATCCCCTGCATCAATGGCTTTAAACTGACGATCGTCACCAACGAGAAGTACTTTAGCATTGATTGAGAGCGCCTTTTTTAAAATCCGATGCATCGAAGCCGTGCCAATCATACCCGCCTCATCCACAATGATTAGTGTGTGTGAAGATAAGTCATACTGGCGCAAGGTGTTCAGTTTTTGAAGATGATCACTGCGTTGAAGAAGTGAGAGATTGGGGGAAGAGAGGGCGTCTATATGCGCGTCCATTTTTTTCCAGCGTTGCTCAAACGAAGCAATAGTTTTAGCATCAATTCCTGCATCATGACTGAGATGTCGCGCCGCTTCCGCAGAAAGTGCCATCCCCACAACGTGATATCCTGTCTGCTTATGAAGGTCAACAACAGCATTGAGTGATGAGGTTTTTCCCGTACCTGCGCGTCCAACGAGAAGCGAAAGTTGTTGTTCATTACAAGCTGTATAAACCGCTTGTTCTTGCTCAGATGAAAGCGCATATCCTTTTGTTTTGTTGACATGCACAATTGCCTTTTGAATCAACGAATGGGGGATTGCGCGTGTCACATGTGTGGTGAGAAGCTTCGTTGAAGCGTGCAAAGCGTCCTCTTCAAATGTGTGATAATCAGGCGTTGCATAGCGATTTCGCTCATGCAAATCTTGTCCAACAAAATGAGCTTCTTTCAACACAGAATCAAACACATAGGCACTTAAGGTTGGATCGTCTTTCATGCGCTTTTGCACACATTTAAGCAGCTGATCTTCCGTAAACGTGGCGTGGCTTTGTGTCAGTTCTTTTAGAATAATCGACGTATTGTGCAAAATAGTTTCGGCATTTTTCTCACGAATATGGGTGTTCTGTTCAACACGTGTGGAGTGCTTTCCGTTTTCAGCAAGATCGCGTGCATACCAACCTTCATGCACTTGAGGAATGAGATCAAGTTCACGTTCGGCATAAGAGCGTGGATCAATTTGGGTTGTAAATCCACGCTCCAGTAATCGCACATTGCATAGCTCAGCGAAGTTTGTAAACACTTCTTTTCGAAAGATATCTTTATAAAGTTCACGTGATTTTTTGTCCTCGAATGTGTCTCCGTTAAGCGCATGAAGTGACACAGTAAGGTGGAGATGGGGATTGCCATCATCAGGGTGAATGGCACATCCTGTTACAAGTCCACGTGAATTGAAATTATCGTGAATAAATTGAGTTGTTATTTCTTTCCAATCTGAAAATTCAAGCTCAATCGGTAGGGCAAAAATGTGCGTCTGTGCGATACGGGCGGTATTTTTATAGTGTTCAATTGTTTCTGGAAGCTTGTAACGATCCTCAATAGTTTGATCAACAAATGTCTCAAGTCGATCCCAAACTTCAGGTGTTGTTGCCCAAGTAGGAGCACCTTCAGGGGCAATAATTGCAGCATAGGCAACTCCACTTGCTCGATTTCGGTAATCAGAAATTTGACCACGTCGTGAGTCAACCGCATAAGTCCCTGATATGTAGGCATACGCTTGAACGGCGCTACGTCCAGACGAGCGAGATACATATCCGATGCGGTGAAATCCTATGGCCATTAAGTCTTGTTATTATTTATTCCAACACTTAAGTATACCGCCGAAGGCAATATCTCGCAAGAGTGTGTATTGCGCATTTAGGAAATTTTTCCCAAAGACACCAGAGTTCGGCCTTCGCCTCACTTTCTATTTTTTTTCATGAATGTGATAGACGGTGTGACTAAACTTGTTTATACTGAGGAAGACAAGGGAGCGAATCGTTTATAAAATGGGTGATGATAAACGCATCGCTGATCACACAATGTGCAGTTAAAATGATGAAAGAAAAAACTTATGAAGATAAAAGCGAAAGTGCACAATCGAATTGAAGACATTAACGAATCAATTGAGAAGTTGTTGAATGAACGTAAAAAACTTGTGGAAGAAATGACACATTCGTTCACGGAATGGCTCATTGAAAAGAACGCCCTTAAGCATGATCAAGAAGCATTAAAAGGCGCAATTCTTTCCGTTCTTTCCGTGCTCGAAAACACCGATGATGAATCACAAAAGCAAAAAGAGCTTTGGAAGAAAGAAGCACAAAAGGACGCAAAAGAAAAGAAATCCTCTAAGAAAGCATAAGCTTAAATCGCAAAAGTTCATAAATAATCAATCAAGAATCAATAAATTGAGGCGCTGAATCTCAGAAAGTTTTGATGCATGTTGGACGAGAACACAAAAAAACTAAAAGCGATTGATGTCAAATTGAATCGTCTACGCGCACAAAAAAATATGCTCGACATGCGCGAAAAAAATGTGAGTAAACAACTCCGAATGAAGCGTACACGCACACTCATTCAAGTGGGTGGCCTTCTCAGTGTGGCAGGTTTGTTAGATCGATTTTCAATTAACCTGGGTGAAGATTTACAAATGGATATGCAGCAACACGACAAAGCCGCAACGCTACTCGGTGTCTTTGTCAGCCTCCTTGAGCAACTGCCACATGAGTTCACCGATACAGAAATAGAGACGCTTAAAAACAAAGGCATACGCGCCATGAAAATGCATGAGGCAAAAAATATTCTGCGCTAATTGTTGCACTTTGGAACCGTCTAAATGCGTTTATAACGACGTTATCGTGTACGTCATTATTGTTGTAAATAGCAGAGCAATAATGCACCAGTGATCAGTGGTGCATTGTTAAGAAACGCAGAGTAAAAGTGCACCATTGATTCTATTGATAACGATAGAATTGCCTCATGATTTTTGATGATCAGAGGGCGGAAAGGTGTACAGAGTGGAAGTATATGAGAAGGTGAGAAGATCTTACCTAATAGAAGGAAAAAGTCAGCGTCAAATTGCTCGTGATCTTGGGATTAATCGGCGTTCTATACAACGGATGTTAAAACATTCATCGCCACCAGGCTATCAACGAACGCTTCCCATTAGAAAGCCAAAGCTTGCGAGCCATCTTTCATGGATTGATGACGTATTAGCATCCGATAAAAATGTTCACGCTAAGCAACGTCATACAGCAAAGCGTATTTATGAACGCTTGAAGGACGAATGTTCGTTTGAGGGGAGTTATTCCACTGTTCGCACATATATAGCCAAACAGCGTCAACGCACAAAAGAAATGTTTGTTCCGCTTTCTCATGAAGCAGGAATGGCGCAGTGCGATTTTGGCGAGGCGTTTGCGATCATCGCAGGAAAAGAATGCAAAGTTCATTTTCTTGTTATGCAGCTCCCCTATAGTGATGATGTATTTGTCAAAGCCTATCCTGCAGAAAATACAGAATCGTTTTGTGATGGCCATGCCAGTGCTTTTATTTTTTTTAAAGGTGTGCCTAAACGAATTCTTTATGACAACACGACGATTGCCGTAAAAAAGATCTTAGGTGATGGAAAACGTATACAAACAAGGAATTTTATTGCATTAAAATCACATTATTTGTTTGAGTCAGCCTTTGCTAATGTGGCGCGCGGCAATGAAAAAGGAGGCGTTGAAAATTTGGTTGGCTATGTACGACGTAATTTTATGGTGCCTAAGCCAGTATTTGATAGTTTTGATGCATTCAACGCACACTTGCTCAGTTGTTGTATAAAACGCCAAAATGAAATCAAACGAGGGCACACGCTTACCATTGGCGAGCGTTTGGCTCAGGAGTCTTTTTTGCCATTGCCTTCATCTGCTTATGAAAGCTGTCGCACGCAAATTGGAAAAATAAATTCACAAGGGCTTGTTCGTTTTCAAGACAATGATTATTCTGTTCCCACGACAACAGGGCAGCAGACAGTTCTTATTAAAGGGTATGTTGATCGCGTTCAGATTATTTCTGACAATACAGTAATTGCCGAACATTCACGATCTTATGAAAAAGAAGCTGTTGTGTTAAATCCATTGCACTACCTGACGCTCTTAGAGAGGAAAGCAGGAGCCTTCCATCAGGCTGCGCCGCTAAAATCTTTGCAGTTGCCTGCTGTGTTTGAACGCGTTCAACGTCGATTGGAGGCAAAAGATGGAAAAGAAGGCATTCGATCCTATATTCGTATTTTGAAATTACTTGAAACATATTCTGTAAAAGAGTTGGAGGCTGCTCTTAATCAAGCCATTTTCTTGGATGTTGTGACGGAGGTTGCGATTTTACATCTTGCCAAACGGCATATTGAACAGCGACCAATGAATTTATCATTAATTAATCATCCACACGTTCCAGTTGTTACGATTTCTGCTCCGAACTTACATGTTTATGATCAACTCGCCGCCACAGGAGTTCATTCATGGAAGCATTAAACGCCTATCTGACCCAGTTAAATTTACCTGGCATGCTGGCTTCTTACCAGCAAGAGGCCACTTTGTGCCAAACATCAGGTGCTTCTTATGAAACCTATCTGTGTCGCCTATCTGAACAAGAAGTGCTTAGCCGTATGAGTCGAAAGATTCAATTGCGCATCAAAAAAGCTCAGTTTCCAAGTTTAAAAACGTTGGATAATTTTGACTTTAATCGTCTTCCTCAGGTAGATAAAAAACATATATTGCAATTAATGCAGGGGGGCTTTGCAGACAAATCCGAAAATATTTTGGCGCTTGGTAATTCAGGGACAGGAAAAACACACCTTGCGTTAGCATTAGGATTAACTTTTTGTCAGCGGGGAGAATCTGTTTTATTCCAAACAGCAGCCCACCTTGTGCATAGTCTCATTGAAGCACATGACGAAAAGAAGCTCTTAAGTTTTAAGAAAAAACTTAAGTCCTACACAATTCTCATTATTGATGAACTCGGATATGTCCCTTTTTCTAAAACAGGCGCTGAGTTACTTTTTGAAGTTTTGTCAGATCGCTATGAGCAAAAATCCGTTATTATCACAAGCAATTTGCCGTTTGAAGAGTGGCCACAGATCTTTGGTTGTCATCGTTTGACTGGCGCTCTGCTCGATCGCCTGACTCATCATTCCCATATTTTGCTGATGAATGGGGATAGCTACCGTGTAGCTGATCGTAAATCATAACTGCCTTCATCCGAGTTGGCGTAACCGAAAAAGCGTTTGTTATTATAATTTGGAGAGGCTCCAACAGCGTATCTCGAGCGGCTTTTATCGTTATGAAAACGAATGTGAGTTTAAACTTATGTGGAAAATAAGTGAAACCAAAGTGGTGCACTTTTACTCTGACATCTGGTGCACTTTTAGTTTGCTATTGACAATTGTTTACTTCTTATAATATATCAACGTGATTTAGTCGATTGTACATCATCAATTTGCAAATTAACGATGCTCTTGTGTCGAAATATTTTATGATTTTTCCAACTCTTACAAGGCAAAATAGTGATGATTTCCCGCTGCATATTGTTTACAGCGGGTTTGTTTTTTAATACATCTTTTAGCTAACAGAGGTTAACATAAAATGTATGTTGTGTTTCTGGATTATCGTTAAAGAGCTCCAACAGTTCATAAATGTTTAACCCCTTTGCTGAAAAATGACTATCTTTTTCTATTGTAAGCCCAAAAGGAAGTCTTAATGTATTAAGTTCTTCTAAGCTAACGTAGCCAAGTTCAGCCTCGTGAATATGGCAAATACCATATCCCATATTATCGGGTGAAAGCTCCGAGAGATACCATGTCCCTCTACCAGTTGGGTTAAAAAATTTAACGACAGGTTTAAATGCGCGTACATTCTCACCTTGATTGGATAGCTCCCAATTTACATTAAAATTGTCTTGGAGGGCTTTTAATTCTTTTTGCGTAAGCTGAGCAATGAGTCTATTAATATGGGGTCCTGCAGAAGAACCCCCAAAAGTGTTAATTCTGATTTTTTAGCATGAGAGTGAGTCAACTAGCAATTAAAACTAATAGTATTTTTGCTCCTTTAAGTTATTATTCTATCGTGTAAGCAGCTATTAAAGTATGAAGCATTTTCTAAAATAGATTCCCTGTAGTTATTCAACTGGCTCATTAAAGTTTCTTGATGCTCTGCAAAAACCTCTGGTTGTTCCAGTATATATTTACAAACATCAGAATATGCGTGATTTATATGATCTACAATAGACAGTAAAGGATCTTGTGAAAACATTTGCAACGCTGTTTCTATTCTTTTATCACGATTTCTCTCACGTAAAACAAAACGCATTGTTCTATGTGAAGCAGCATAGTTATAAAGACCATTTCCGACTAAAAATCCTCGAAAATCACTCTCCGCAATTCTAAATTCCTTTGCATCCAATACTCTAAAATCTATGACTCTTAAAATTGGATGAGAATCGGATCGCTGTAGAAAACCAAAATTCTCAGGATTATTCAATAGGTCTTGAAGACGTAAAATACGTGTCAATATATCGAGTGTCGCCATTTGGTGTATGAAGTTTTGGCTTAATGCATCATTAAAAGAAAATTCAAGCTCATTAAAATCATTTGCTGAAGGGGAATTATTAATAATTCCAAGCATACCCCACAATGATTCCCCATATTTTGTTTCTTCTGTAATTACATCTTTAAAAAGTCTGAACGTTCCGTTATGTGTTGCATCAAGTGTGGCTATATATACATCCACTGGACTTCTTTGAAAAAAATGAGATTCACAGCCAACACCTGCATATTGTAAAATTCTATAAACCATCAGTTCTTCAGGTGCCACAAGTTTTGCTGCACTACTTTTTGAAGAAAGACGACCTTCGGAATGTGTTTTGACGTAATATTTAAGCTTCTCACCTGTTTGCAAAGTAACACATACAGTTTCACCTAATTGTACACCACTTTTTTTAATATCCGTTTCAACAGTAGAATTAGGAAAAAGGGAGGAAAAATAATCAATGGATTTATCATCAAGGCGATCTAGGTGAACTGCCTCCATTTGACTTTTAATAACAGAAACTTGACCAAATAAATTAAGAAAAGCCTCATCTGCACGCTTTCTTAATATTTTTTTTAATACGTTAGTTAACTGGCTAATATTAGATAATTTTTGTGGATGATCGTGTGCAATTGTTTGGTTAGAAAACACAGACCAATCAATTCCCCAAGATTCAACAGTAAAAGGTTCAAAAAGCCTTTCAAAATTCTCTCTTGTTAATATTTCAGCTTGCCTTTGGCTCATGACTTGCCCAGGTGTAAATTCAATAACCGTGGATGAACCGGTTTGTTTTACTGGTGTCATCATATAGTCTGGATCACCGCAGTAAGCATGCGTGATGAAAAGACAACCAATACTAAATGACTTAATAAGAAAACGAACTTTGAGCATAATTTAAACTTTCAGATTATATTAAGTTAAATTTATTGTGTATATTTATTTTCTGCACAAATTATAATTATTATATAATGATAAATATTTCAAGTAAAATTGCTCTGTATTTTGCAACCTTAAATTGAATCATTTCCCAAACATAAAATACTTTTATAATGCTTTGCTGCCTATTGCCACGTTCCTATATCTCAAATACAAATACAATGTTGTTTTGGAAATATCTAGCTGTTCAGCTATCTTCTTTACCGGAATCGTTCCATTTGTATAAAGTGCCTCAGCAATCGTTGCTTTGTGCATAGCATCTTGCGACATCCCTTTGGGTCTACCACCTTTTCGGCCACGCGCACGAGCTGATTTGAGCCCAGCTTGTGTTCTCTCAATAATAAGCTCCCGTTCAAATTCAGCAAGAGAGCCAAAAATACTAAACGTCAAGCGACCTTGTGGTGTCGTCGTATCAATTGGATCATTAAGACTAACGAGTCCAACCTTCTTTTCATTTAATAGTGTGGTTAACTGAATCAAATGCGCCAAGTTCCTACCAAGTCGATCGAGTTTCCAAATGACAACCGTATCACCTTCACGAAGATTACGCAGCATTTCATCCAATACAGGCCGTGCGGTTTTGGTGCCACTTGCAATTTCTTCATGAATTTTATCGCAGCCAGATTTTTGTAATGCTTCAACTTGCATCTGCAGCGATTGATCTTTTGTCGAAACGCGAGCGTATCCAATTTTCATGCATGAAAGTCCATTTTAGAGGCCAAAAAACAATATTTTGAACATAGATTAACTAAACCACTTTATCTTACTTTAAATAGGTGTACAATCCCCCTTACACTGACTGACCGAATCAGTCCACCTAAACCCTCGTTTTTTTGAACCGCCATGAACAACATAAAACGTATTTATCTTTTGCCTGATGCTGAAATTGATGATCTTTATGAAAGGCCAATTTTTAACAAAAACGAACAGCTCCTCTATTTTGAAATGACCCAGGCTGAACTCGATGTTTTAGATCAATTTCGTAATCTTAAAACAAAAGTGTATCTGATCCTTCAGCTTGCCTTCTTCAAAGCTAAAAACCAGTTTTTCACGTTTCAGTTTGAAGAGGTAAGCTCGGATGTCGAATATGTACTTTTAAAGTTTTTCAACAAAACCGGAATGAGTTTACAAGGCGGCATTGTACGTCAAAAAATCAATCAGCAAAAACAGAGTATCCTATCATTATTTAACTACAAAAATTGTTCAACTGAAAATATGGCCCTCATTGAAGATCATATCTGCGAGTTACTTAGGTATTACCCAAAAGTGCATGATGCCTTTCGTCAATTACTAACATATCTTGATAATCAAAAAATTATTATCCCAACGTACCGAAGTTTGCAAGATTTGTTTACGAATGCTTTTGCGAGAGAAAATAAAAGGCTCGAGTTACTTCTTGACCTCATTCCACAAGACAAACAAAAGAAGTTATTGGGGCTGATAACAAACAAGGATGGCATAACTCAGCTTAACACCATACGCTTTGATCAGAAGAACTTTACCTATACGTCAATTACTGCTGAAGTAAATAAGGCATTGTCGATCATCGAACTCTATAGCTTTTCAAAGGAATTCCTACCAACCTTGCTGTTGTCTAAAAATGCCATTCGCTATTATGCCGATTTGACAGAACAGTATGCAGCCTTCAGGCTAAGGAAGCTGAGTCAATCTCAGCAATGGCTACAAATTCTTTGTTTCATTCATTACCGCTACCAACAAGTTATGGACAATTTAATTACAAGTTTTATCTATCATGCCCGGAAAATAGCAAGTGGTGGAAAGGCTTTTGCCGAAAAGAAAGCGTCAGAGCACCGTGCAGGTGTAAATGCTGATGTACCTAATTTGGTGAGATTCCTTAAGTGGTTTCCTGTGCGCAGTCCAAGCTTAAACCATGATGAACTAAATGATGCAGCTTATAAGATTTTGCCACACGCGCAGTTTCCCATACTCGCACAATTTTTAGATGGCACTAAATTTGACACAAGGGCAGCAATACGTGACTTTTATCTACAATCATCACGAATGTTTGCTCTTTACTTAAGGCCGATAATACTTTCAGTCCCTTTTGTATTTTATAAAGATAATAGCGATATTATGGCCTTTATTAATCATATTAGGGATCACTATAGTAAGGGAAGAAGTCCATCAACATTTAAATTGCCTAAAAATTTGGAGAAATTAATATCTGAAACAGAGCTTTCCTATTTGAGGAAAAATTCAGCAGACACTCACGTTGACCCACATTTATTTGAGTTTTTTGTTTATTACAAAATGTATCGTCGCTTAGAAAAAGGCCTTCTTTGCTGCAATGAAAGTACTTCATATTGCGATATTGATCATGATTTGGTGAGCGACGCAGTGGTTGACGATGTTGAAAAAATTGCTCTTAAGTTTGGTTACTCAAAGATACCAATTTATTGTGACAAACGTTTGGATGATGCTTTGGCAACATTAGACGAGGCATGGGATAAAACAACAAAACGGATAGAACTTGGCGAGAATACAGGATTCAACATCACTGAAACAAAATCAGGAGAGCAAGACTGGACTCTTTCCTATGATAGTTCTATACCTCTTGACGATTCTTTTTTCAAAACATTACCTCAGGTTGAAATAGCTGATATTGTGAAATATGTTGGAGACCGCGTTAATATGTGGAATTGCTTTAGTCATATGAAAACGCGTTATACCAAAAAGAAGATGCCTGCATCATTGGCAATTAACGCATGCATTTTGTCTGACGCTTTTGGTATTGGTATAGCAAAGATGGCGGAAATGTCTGACCTAAACTATAATTTTTTACGATCTACCTATGAAGATTGCATGCGCGTTGAAACTCTGAAAGCGTCAAATGTGCAGGTGAGTAATTTTATACACTCGCTACCTATTTTTAAGGCCTGGAATTTAATAGATGACAAATTGCTAGCGGATGCTGATGGACAAAAGCTTGCTACGAGTGAGAGTACGATTCAATCAAGGTATTCAAAAAAATACCTTGGTAAATCTCCAGGCCTCTCTGTTTATACACTTGTCGCAAATTTTGTTGCACCAAACGCGAAGAATATAGGGCTTAATGAATATGAAGGGCATTCTCTTTACGATGTCATTTTCAATAATAAAACAGACATTACTGTCGATATGGTGACAGGGGACAACCATTCTTTGAATAAGATCAACTTTGTCATACTTGATTCTATAGATGTTGATTATGTACCAAGTATCAAAAACATCAAAGATGCAACAAATCACTTATATTCCGTCAAAGCGCCCGAGTTTTATACAGGAATCATTCGTCCTCAAGGCATTTTTGATAAAGATCTTATTAGAAGTCATAAAAGAGGCATATTGCGTGTCCTTCTTTCCTTGCTCCTGCAGGAAAACACACAAAGCAATATTGTCAGAAAAATAAATTCTTCTGAGCGTTACGCTGGATTGAAGAAAGCGCTATTCGAGTATAATATGATATTTAAAAGCACGCATGTGCTGAACTTAATTGATAGTATGGCTCTTCGAAAAGCGATACGAACGGCTAGAAACCGAACAGAGGCATATCACCAGCTACAAGGATTAATTAGAAAAATATACAGTGGTGTTTTCAAAGGGAGGAAAATGGTAACGAATCAAGTCAGTGCACATGCAGTCAGGCTTGTTGTAAATTGTATCATTGCCTATAACATTATTATTTTGAATGCCATTTATAAGAAAATGATTGAAAAAGGGGTTGATCAAAAGATTATTGATGAATTTTCTAGGATTTCACCAATTGCCTGGGCGCATATTGCATTTACAGGTAAATATAATTTTAGAAAAAGTGATGGGAGTATAGATGTGGATGCGATGGTCTGTGCGCTTGAAAAGCACTTAAAACAACACTTCTGGAAAACGGCCTAACTCAGAATTAACACTTTTGGGGGTTCTTCTGCAGGACCCGGTATAAATGAGGATAGAAAAGAACTTAATTTGCTCATGAGCAAACTTCGTGCGGGTGATACAGTTTGTGTTGTTCGTCTCGATCGCCTTGGTCGAAGAATGATGAAGCTTGTACAACTCATCAATGATTTTAAGGAAAAGAAAATTAATTTTGTTTCACTTGAAAACAATATTGATACAACAACCCCTCTTGGAATGATTTTATTTAGCATGTGCGCGGCTTTTTCTGAAATGGAACGAGAACTTATTCGTGAACGTGTTAAGGCAGGTGTGGATGCCGCACACGCAAAGGGACGAAGAGGTGGTCGCCCCATAGCTCTTACTGCAGATAAAAAAGAAATGCTTGCCTCTCTTCGCAAAAATGATGATTTGTCTGTTAGACAAATTTGCAAATTGGTTGATATTACACGCTCCGTTTATTACCGCGCCATACAATCCTCTTAACTAATCTGAAATCTATATGTTCCATTTTTCTCCTACAAAACGTATTCGTATTTTACCTGAAAACGAAATTGATGACTTATTTACAAGACCGGATTTTAATAACGATGAACGATTAATATGGTTTGAACTAAATCAACACGAACAATCCTGTTTACAGGGTAAAAGATCATTCGCTAGTAAGATTGATTTTATTATTCAACTTGGTTATTTCAAATCAAAACATCAATTTTTTAACTTTACACTTAACGAAGTGAATGAAGATACATCATATATTATCGATCGATTTTATAAAGATGAAGCGTTAACTGATATAAAAGTTAGTCGCGCGCAAAGACATCGAAATCAACAATCAATCCTTGAATTGATGCAAATGACGTTGTTTAATCCAAAAAATCACATTCCTTTTTTATTAGAAAAAGCGCAATCTCTTTCTCGTGTTTCAAATGATCCGCTTTTTATATTCCGTGGTCTTTTTGATACCTTAAAAACACATAAAATTACAATTCCAGGTTATACAACGTTTCAAGAACACATTATATCAGTGGCAATGCATAAGGAAAATGAACGTCTTTATTCTTGTTTATCACTTAACATGTCATTGTTAGAACGAGAATCGTTATTCGCATTACTTGATGAATCTGAACCATTTTATGTCATTACATGTCTTAAGAAACAACCTAAGAACTTTAAAATGACAGCCATTCGAAAAGAAGTCGAAAACTTCGAGCAGCTACACCCTCTTTATTTAATGGCAGCTCGTATTTTACCTTTATTGAATTTATCAAAAACAGCGATCCACTACTATTCAAGCCTTGTTGAACATTATACGGTGCAAGGCCTAACGCGCATCAATGAAAATCAAACCTGTCTTTGGCTTTTATGCTTTGTATATCAACGTTATCGTCTGATGTTAGATAATGTGACAACAATGCTGATTTACACCTGTAATCAATACAAAACAGATGTAGAAGAAAAAGCAAAAGAACTGCTGGTGGCTGAATTATTAAAGCCTAATGAACAAAATTGGAAAATTGCAAAAGCACTTCGTTTTTATAGTGACCCAAAAATCGATGATTCCAAAGCTTTTTCCCATATTAAAACAAATGTACATACGTTCTTTCCTCCTGATAAAATAGATCAAGTTGTCAATTTACTTGAAAATAGTGATGCTCAGAAAGATTTTAAAGATCAATTCCAATGGCTTGCTGTGGATGAACTGGCAGCAACATATAAGCAGCCCTTACGGCTTTTAATTAAAGCCCTCACCTTGAAAGGAAAACAGCATCAAGCTTTACAACAAGCATTTATCTTTTTAAAAGGTGAGTTAAATAAAGGAACACGCCTATCAACAATAACCTTTGAACAATTTCCTCTTGAATTTATATCATCTAAAGATAGTCAATTTATTTACAATAAAGATGAAAAAAAGATCCATATCAATCGTTTTGAATATGAATGTTATCATCGCATCGCTGAATCACTAAACCAGTCTTCGCTTTTTGTCATGGACAGCTTTCGTTACAGCAGTTTAGACGATGAACTTGTACCTAATTGGTCAATTCAGAAAACAAACACTCTCAATAACCTCAACAATGATTTTTTAAATAAAGGCGTATCACATTTTATTGAAACATGTGTTGAACCATTGGATCAGCGCATCAAAGACGTTAATGAAGCCATTCAAAATGGAGATAATAAATTTATCAAAATAAAAAAGGATAAGGATAATTCTTCTTACTGGACATTACCTTATACACGTAAAAACAAAGAAATTAATAATCCATTTTATGAAACATTGCCTAAAATCAGCATTACACAACTCTTAAGGCATGTAAATGTTCAAACCGGCTTTCTCAATGAATTTACACATATCAAATCCCATTATTCAAAATCAAAGATGGATGAAATGTCTATTATTGCAGCACTTGTCGCAAATGCAACTAATCTTGGGGTAGACCTCATGGCAACAAGATGTGATCTTAGCCAAAGTGATTTAAGATGTGCTGATAAGAATTATATTCGTCTATCAACATTAAGAGCCGCCAATGATCGAATCAGTTATGCCATTTCAAAATTACCCATTTTTAAATATTGGAATTTGATGGACAATTTGTTGTTGGCATCTGCAGATGGTCAAAAAACACGCACCGAACGTGAAACTCTACTAGCACGGTTTGCCTTAAAGTATTTTGGACTTGAAAAAGGGGTTGTTTCCTATTCATTGATTGCCAATCATGTTCCAATAAATTGTCTTCTTATTGGTGCAAACATGCATGAGAGTCATTTTCTGTTTGATTTGTTTTATAATAATACATCTCTTATTAAGCCCGATGTGTTATCCACCGACACAGAAGGCGCAAATCAACTTAATTTTTTATTTTTACATGTGATTGATAAACTTTTTGCACCGCGATATAGAAGTTTAAGCGCTAAAACAGAATCAATTCTTTCATTTGGCGCGCTTAATCACTTTAGTGATTATCTCATTAAACCAAATCGTGTTTTTAATGAAAAACTTGTGCGAAACGAAGATGAAAATATACAGCATATTATTGCCTCTCTTTTGTCAGGAGATGCAAATCAACATAATATTGTGCGTAAACTCAGCAGCAAAGGCTATGAATGTCCGACGAAACAAGCCTTATGGGAAATGAATGCGGCTCTCATGACAGAACATTTATTAACGTATATCGATGATGTTTGTTTTAGACAAGCTATTCAAGGGGGACTTTGTCGAGGAGAAGCTTACCACCAACTCAAACGTGCAATTGAAAAAGCAAATGGACGCAACTTTAGAGGAACATCTGACACTCAAATGGCCATATGGAATGAATGTGCACGATTGCTTGCTAATTGTGTGATTTATTATAACGCCGTTATTTTGAACGAACTAAAAGAAGAAAGTGATCGTAGGGGAGATATTGAGCGTAGTCAGAAATTAATCCGCCTATCGCCAGTCGCATGGACACATATTAACTTTCAAGGAATCTATATTTTTATGGGGAATGACATACCGCTTGATTTCAAAGATATAGCCAAGGCTCTATTTAACGTCAATTTTTAAAATAAATAGGATGAACGAGACATATCGGGGCGTTTCTTAAAAGACCCCAACCTGATCGTAAAAGCATTCAAGTGACACGGAGTTTTGGCACTGCACTAACCGAATATGATGCCGTTGCAGAAGCACTTTCACATCATGCGACCACACTCGCTGAA
>OFDC01000775.1_pt1 | contig 20744 bp, 19 predicted proteins | sample 1520941 | NCBI WGS metagenome assembly OFDC01 (sample SAMEA94258168, study PRJEB24077) | hot springs metagenome | biome: Aquatic biome; feature: Water | place: India | collected 2012-12-06 | depth 5 m | reverse complement strand
ACTTACGTGCTTTCCTAATAATCCATGTATAAGCTCTATAATTGGATTCGACTTCGAGTGAGATTTACTTAAATAAACCTCTATTTGGGGTTTCCAATTCGGAAACTTCCTAAAGCAAAGTTAAATATTTTTAGGATAAAAAAAATATTGTTTTATTTTTCTTCTCTAAAAGGCATTAATTTAAGCTTTGCTTTTAATTTTTTGTTTTAAAAACAGATCCATTCTACACTACCTTAAAACAAAAATTTTCATTTTTTAAGTTTCAAATTCGTTAAATATCTTTTATCAATGAATATATTTATTTTGAAAACTTCTATTTCAATAACGAAAAGTATGCCAAAAACTCATGAAAACTCATTGTGCAGCATATAAAAAATATAAATATCTAATAATCAGAAACTTACTATATCAAAATTGCAAAAACAATACAGTTTGGTTATTTCGTTGATGCTTACACGGAAGTTGTATAGAAGAATTTATTCCTACTTTACGACAAAATTTGGAATTTCAAATATTTTTTCTTATATTTAATAGAGTGCAGTTGAGTAACAATCAATATTCCTCGATTGCTGGTTTTATTTTTATTTATAAATTTTTTTTGAAAATTGCTTAAGTCACCCATTTTTTCAACCGCCAAGCAGCAAGAAAGTGCCATACTGGTGGGTCTGATTACACAAAAACAAAATGCCGAACAAACAAAAGAGTATCTCGATGAATTGGAGTTTTTGGCAACTACAGCGGGTGTAATCACAAAACGTGTCTTTACACAAAGACTCGAACGCCCCGACTCACGCACCTTTGTGGGTAAGGGAAAATTAGAAGAAATAAAAGTTTGGTTAATAGAAAATCCTGTTGATAGTATCATTTTTGATGATGACCTCACGGCTCCACAAGTGAGAAACTTAGAAATGATGTTTCAGGATATAAAAATCCTTGACCGCAGTTTATTGATTCTAAATATTTTTTCACAACGTGCACAAACCGACCAAGCCAAACGACAAGTAGAGCTAGCACAATATCAATATCTTTTGCCTCGCCTTACGCGTATGTGGACTCACCTTAGTCGTCAAAAAGGTGGTATTGGTATGCGTGGCCCTGGTGAAAAAGAATTAGAGACTGACAAACGTATCGTAAAAGACCGTATTGCCTTTTTGAAGGATAAACTCGAAAAGATTGACAAACAGAGTTTTACCCGAAGAAAAGAACGTAGTCGGCTTGTGCGTGTTGCATTAGTAGGCTATACAAACGTTGGGAAGTCAACGCTGATGAGGCGTTTGGCCAAAACAGAAGTATTTGCTGAAAATAAACTTTTCGCTACCATTGACTCTACCGTAAGAAAGGTAGTTTTAGGAAGTATTCCATTTTTGCTAACTGATACCGTTGGTTTTATACGAAAACTACCAACACAACTCATCGAATCATTCAAATCTACGCTTGATGAAATTCGTGAAGCTGATATTTTAATTCATGTGGTTGATATTTCGCACCCATCTTTCGAAGAACAGATTGAAGTAGTGAATGTTACTTTAGCAGAAATTGGTGCATCTGAAAAATCAATGATATTGGTTTTCAATAAGTTAGATTTATTTAAGCCCGAATCTGAAGATAATCTTGATGAACATCTAACAACTATTGACGAAAATCTTCTTCAGAAAAATCTTGACCGACTAAAAAATAGTTATCTGAAAAAAAACACCGAAAATGTGGTTTTTATTTCGGCCGAGCACAAAGAAAATCTAGCAGATTTACGTGATGTACTGATTCAGAAAATTCAAGAGAAACACTTCTTGATTTATCCGAATTGGGACCCAACACAAAACCCTTTGTACGACTGGCAGGGAGTTGTACAAGAGTAATTATTTAACAATTCAAATGACAAAAAACAAACAAAAATCATATTATGACCAAATGAAGGCAGAAATTCTCGCTTTCTTTTCGGTCAATAGTGAGCATCCATATACTTTACAAGACCTTTTTTCTCATTATGATGTAAAAAACAAGCAAGAAAAAGCACTTTACGGAATGCTTGTAGAGGATTTGCTCGAAGAAGGAAAAATATATCAAATAGATAAAGGTAAATATACGGTTGATGTCAATGCCAACTCTGTGGTTGGCCGCCTTGACCACGTGAATCCACGCTTTGGATTTATCAGATACGATGAAACTAAACCTGATATTTGGGTAAGTGCCGACGACATGAAAGGTGCCATTGACGGAGACTTAGTGAAAGCAACCGTTTACGGTGAATTTTATAGAAAAGGTGATAACCCCGAAGGTGCTATCATTGAAATTATCGAACGTGGACGAAAAGAAATTGTAGGTAAGATTCAGACTTTTGGTAATTATGCACTCGTGCACCCAGACCACAAAAACCTACACGATGATATTTTCGTACCGAAAGATAAAATTAAGGGTGCTACCAAAGACGATTTAGTTATTGTACGAATTTTGACTTATCCGACCAATGTACAACAAGGAACGGGTGAGGTTATTGAAATTCTAGGAAAATCGGGTGAAAATAACGCAGAAATGCACGCAATTCTTGCCGAATTTGGTTTGCCAATCAGATTTGATAAGGCAATCGAAGAAGAAGCTGCTGCTATTTCTGAAGTTATCACCGAGGAGGAAATCAAGAAAAGAAGAGATTTTAGAAATATCCTAACTTTTACGATTGACCCCCATGATGCAAAAGATTTTGATGATGCTCTCAGCTTTAGGGTTTTAGAAAATCATAATTTTGAAATAGGCGTACACATTGCCGATGTAACGCATTACGTTCGTGAGGGAACCCGACTGGAAGAAGAAGCATATAATCGTGCTACCTCCGTTTATTTAGTTGACCGTACGATTCCGATGCTTCCTGAGAAGCTTTCGAATAACCTTTGTTCGCTTCGTCCCAATGAAGATAAACTTACCTTTTCGGCAGTATTTGAAATGACACACGATGGGCGAGTAATAAGTGAGTGGTTTGGCCGTACGATTATCCATTCTGATAAAAGATTTACTTATGAGGAAGCTCAAGAGGTTTTAGAAAATGAGGAAGGTGATGTATTGAATCCGATTACGGAACCCAACGAAATTCTTGAAAAATATCGTTTTCCGCTGCATACGCTGAATCATTTAGCGAAAATTTTAAAGAAAGAACGCTTCCGTAATGGAGCTATTAACTTCGAAACTAATGAAGTAAAGTTTAAACTTGATGAAACAGGAAAACCACTTGGTGTAGTTCTAAAAATTAGGAAAGACGCCCATAAACTGATTGAAGAGTTTATGCTTTTGGCTAATAAAAAGGTGGCAGAGTTTGTATTTAAACTTGGCGGCAAAAAACAAGGTAAACAGAGTGAAGAAAGCCAAACTCAGCACTCAACAACCATGGTTTATCGTGTACACGAACCACCAAACCCCGAAAAACTACAAAACTTTGCCAATTTTGCGGGTCGCTTTGGCTTCTCAATTCGCACAGATTCTGATAAATCATTATCGAATTCAATGAACAAAATGATGTCGGAGGTAGAAGGCACTCCAGTTCAGAATGTTTTGGAACAATTGGCTGTTCGCACAATGTCGAAAGCTCGCTATACAACGGAGTCTTTGGGGCACTTTGGTTTAGCATTTGACCATTACAGTCATTTTACATCGCCAATTCGCCGTTATCCAGATATGATGGCTCACCGACTCTTACACCATTATCTGACAGCCTCACCAAAAGATTTTGGAAACGTTTCAAGAGATGAATTTGAGAAAAAGTCGAAGCACTCATCTGACCGTGAAAAACTTGCCGCCGAAGCTGAAAGAGCTTCTATCAAATATAAGCAAGTGGAATTCATGAGCCTACAAGACCGCAAAACGGTCTTTAGCGGTGTTGTGACAGGTGTAACTGATTTTGGCATTTTCGTTGAAATAACCACTACAAATTGCGAAGGTATGGTTCGCTTAGCCGACTTAAAAGATGATTACTATGAATGGGATAGAGATAATTATCGAGTAGTTGGCAAACGCACTGGTCGAGTAATTAATTTTGGTGATACCGTAAAAGTTATCGTCAAAGGTACTGACTTAGATAGAAGAAGCATGGATTTAGAATTGGTAGGTTTAGAAGGGAAAACCATGCCATCGAGTAGCACTCGCCGTAGTAATAGAGGGCAGAGAGATGCAGTAAGTGCGAAATCTGGCCCAAGAAAAAGAGAACGAACAGCCCCTAAACGCCAAAAATCGGCCGATAAAAATAAGGGCAAACGACGAAAAAAATAGCCTTATTTCAATCGAAACATTTCGAGCACTAAAGTGTTAATTAGACAGGTAGGGTATTGACTTTACCTGTTTTTTTATGAAATAAAATTCGCAAAACAATGAATATTCTAATAACAGGTGGCACGGGCATGATTGGGCATCGACTTACTGAATTACTCATCGAAAAGGGGCATAAGGTATCTTATTTAAGCAGAAAGAAAGAGCCAATCTCTCAAGTAGATGTTTTTCAATGGAATATTCAGCAAGGTTTTATTGAAGAAGGTGCTTTAGAAAAAGCCGATTATGTGATACATCTAGCAGGGGCAGGAATAGCAGATAGTAGATGGACAGATGCACGTAAGAAAGAAATTATTGATTCGAGAATTCAGCCAATAGATTTGATTGACAAGTATTTACAAGAAAAAAACATTCAATTAAAAGGCTTTATTTCAGCATCAGCAATTGGTTTTTACGGAGGAGATACGGGCACCAAGCAAATTGATGAAAGCAGCCCCGCAGGAAATGATTTTTTAGCCGAATGTACCAAACTTTGGGAATCTCATGCTCAAAAACTCAATAATGCAGAACGGAAAGTATTTATCAGAATTGGTATCGTTTTAAGCGAAAAAGGTGGAGCTTTACCTAAATTAGTTCAACCGATTCGATATGGTGTGGGAGCTGCACTTGGCAGTGGCCAACAATTTATGTCGTGGATTCATATAGATGACCTTTGTCGAATTTTTGTAAAAGCCATTGAAGATGCAAATATGAGTGGCCCTTATAATGCCGTAGCACCTAATCCTGTAAGCAATGAAGAAATGACAAAAACTGCAGCAAAAATATTGCATAAACCTCTTTGGTTACCGAATGTACCAAGTTTTGCTTTAAATTTAGTTTTCGGAGAAATGGGAATTGTCGTTACTGGTGGTAACTTTGTGCTGAATAAAAGGCTTTCGGAAGAAACCGATTTTCAATATTATTTTACAAACATTACTGATGCCTTGAGCGATTTATTATAGTTCACAGACAGCAGAAATTAACTCAGAATTCAGAATTTAAAATCGCACGGGCGACCCCGTTAGAACTTATTATGGCTTCAATATTTTCGAGAATCGTTGCAGGTGAAATTCCTTGCCATAAAATTGCAGAAAATGACCAATATTTTGCTTTTTTAGATGTGTTTCCATGTGCAGTTGGACACGTATTGGTAATACCTAAAAAAGAAATAGACTATATTTTCGACCTCGAAGACGACCATTATTTAGGCTTAATGGCATTTGCTAAGCAAATTGAACCTGCCATTCGTAAAGCCATTCCTTGCAAGCGTGTAGGAGTTGCAGTAATCGGCTTGGAAGTTCCGCATGCTCACGTACATCTGATTCCGATGAATAGCATGAACGATATGAACTTCAATCATAAATTAAAACCAAGTCAAGAAGAATTAGCCGAAACTGCCGCTAAAATCAGAAGTTTTTTGAACTAAAAATATGGAACTAGTTTACGCCATTATTATTGCGATTTTGCCTTTAGCATTATCATTTTGGAGTATTTTTTTGCTTCGTAGAAATCCTAAAATTTCTGATTTCATGAAAAGCCTTATTACAGCTATTTTAAGCGGAATTATACTGGTATCTTTAAGTGTAAGTGCTCATCATTTTAGTACCATTCAAGATGCTAAATCAAACATGAGTGTGGGGGTACTTACGAGTGTACAAGGTATTATTTCGGGTGTGGTGTTCTTAGTTTCAAGGTTTTTGAGTAAGTAATTTTTTGCTGCCTTCGGCTACGCTCAGGCAGCAAAAAACTCTACTTTGCTTATACAGAAAAATGGTTTTTGCTTTATATACCAAGCTAAAATTTACATTTTCGAGCAATATCTGCTAAAATCAGCGTTGTTTTTTCAGCGTCATCTTCGGTGCAAAATTCTTACAAATTCGAAAGTATATCACTTCAATTTATCTTGTAAAATTGAAAATTGCTTTTTTAAAGAAGCGTTTTTGTAGAGAATCTGATAGGCAAAATCTGTTATTGGCATATCTACCGTGTATTTTTCCATCATCTCAAAAATACATTTTACGGCATAATAACCTTCGGCAATCATATTCATTTCGAGTTGAGCGGCTTTTACACTATATCCCCTACCAATCATATTACCAAAAGTACGATTTCGACTAAATTGTGAATAAGCGGTTACTAATAAATCGCCTAAATAAGCCGAAGCACTCAAATCTCGTTCCATTGGAGCAATAGTATCTACCACTCGTTTGATTTCCTGCATGGCATTAGCAACCATTACTGCCTGAAAATTATCACCCCCTCCTAAACCATGTGTAATTCCACAAGCCAATGCCACGATGTTTTTCATTACGGCGGCGTATTCTACGCCATAAATATCGCCTAAAACTGAGGTTTTTACGAAGCGACAACGCATGATTTCAGCAAATTCAGTTGCTAATTCAATATTAGGCGAAGCAATTGTTAGGTATGATTGTTTTTCTAAAGCCACCTCTTCGGCATGACATGGGCCTGCAATAATACCCATATTATGATGCGAAACTTCATAATTATCAGCCAGCCAGTCGGTAACAAGCTGATTGGTAGAAGGAATCATTCCTTTAATTGCCGAAATGATTTTTTTATCAGCCAAATTAACAGCAGATACAGATTTAAGAGCATCAGCAACAAAAGCAGCTGGAACCGCCAGAATAACCCAATCTGAGCCACGAAGCGATTCTTTTAGATTTGTATAAGGTTTTACTTTTGAAGGATGTACCTCAACACTACTCAAATAATGTGGATTATGGTGATGCTTTTTGATATGCTCTACATCAGCAGCACAACGCATCCACCACTTAATTTGCACATTACTTTCACTTAATATTTTTACAATGGCCGTTGCCCAGCTTCCTCCACCAATTACCGTTATTTTCATATCAGTACCAACCGTTCTTCCAGTCTGTTTTGTTTGTTGATTTCCTCAAATTGATTCACGAAGTAAAACAAAAGCTACGAAATAAAAAAGAGATTGCCGAATAGCAATCTCTTTTAGTTATGATTGATGAATCAGAAAGTTTACCTACTGACTTAATCTTTCTTCTTCTCTTTATCTTCTTTTTTCTCTACTTTCTTAGTAACAACATCTCCATCTTTCAGTTTTTTCGAAACAGCTACGAATGGCCCTGAAACAATTTCTTCTCCTTCTTTCAAACCACTAATTACTTCAATTGTACCAGCAGAAGTATCAGTTATACCTGTTTTTACTTCACGCATTTTCACTTTGTCTTTGTCATGTACGAAAACTACTTCTTTAGGCTTGTCTTTCTTAGTAGTTTTTGATTCTTGTGTACTTTCAGCTTCATTCTTGTCACCATCTTTCTTTTCGGTTGTGGTAGCATCATTAGCTCCGCGAGTTGTTACGGCAGCAATAGGCACACTTAATACACCTGTTTTCTTTTCAGTAATAATATCTACTGTGGCTGTCATTCCCGGTTTGAAAGGATATACTTTACGGGTTTTACGATCAACTAAATCACGATAAGATTCTGGTAGGATTCTAATTCTTACCTCAAATTCAGTTACGGCATCAGTCGATGCGGCTGCCACTGCAGTTCCCGAACCATTAGCTGTATTAGCAATTTCGGTTACGATACCTTTAAATTTCTTACCTGTCATGGCATAAGAATCAACATCTATCATGGCCGTATCGCCTAAACTCACGCGTACGATATCATTTTCATTTACATTGATTCTAACCTCCATGTTATTAAGGTTCGCAATGCGAAGCATTTCAGTACCTGCCATTTGCGATGTACCAACTACCCTTTCACCTAATTCAACGGCTAATTTCGAAACTATACCGCTCATTGGGGCATAGATACTCGTTTTACGCAAGTTTTCAGAAGCATCTTTCAAACCTGCTTCGGCACTTTTCACGTTATATTTGGCGGCTTCAACATTGGCTCTAGCTGCTTCTAAATCTTGACGAGCAACTTTTAAGTTAGTCTCGGCTACTTCTAAATCAGCGGCAGAAACTACTTTATCTTCAAATAGCTTCTTTTGGCGATTGTATTCCATTTGTACTCTTGCCAAACGAGCTTCTGATTGAGCAATGGTTGATTTTGCCTGCTCAGCACTTGCTTTGGTTTGATTTACCACCGCTTCGGCACGTTGCGTAATTGAAATATAGTTTTCTGGCTGAATTTTTAATAAAAGTTGACCTTTTTTTACCGAATCGCCTTCTTTTACGTAAAGAGCAATAATTTCACCCGGTACGTCAGGCGTGATTTTTACTTCTACCTCTGGTTGAATTTTGCCTGAAGCCGAAACTGTTTCGGTAATATCTGATTTACTGGCTTTCACAAACTCAACTTCAGTTGGTTTTTCTTTACCAATCCAACCAGCCGATTTTGCTACAAGCAAAAATATTATAAGAAGGGCCACGATTCCGCCCAAAATCAACCAAATTCTATTAGATTTTTTCATTGATAAATTTATTTAGTCCACCGTCAATGGACGCCTTGTCTATAATTTTTAAATACTGACTACCAAATACTTAATTAAAATGAAAGTGGTTTGTTTTGGTAGAAATCTAAAATTTTAATACGGAAAATATAGTCATATTTCGCTTGAATTTCATTGCTTCTTGCTCTGTCTAGATTTGATTTGGCAATGCTATATTCTAAAGCATTTAATGAACCAACATTAAATTTCGCCTCTGCCGCACGGAATGACTCTTCAAATGCTTTTACTTGATTGCCAATGGCAGAATATCGTTTGGCTGAATTATTGAGATTTACGTAGGCTTGGTCAATATCTTGTCGCAAACGTAAACGAACATTCTCTGCTTGAACTTCCGATTGTTTCTTTTGAATTTGAGCGTTTGTTAGTCTAAATTTCGTGCTATAACCATTAAAAATAGGCACACGAACATTTAAACCCAAGGATGCATTCGCATTACCTGTAAGTTGACGGAAATAAGGAATTTTCTCAGAGCTAGACGCCGAAGTTGGCAAATAGGCAATTACTGGGTATCTGGTTCCTGCCACATTCACATAACCAGCTTCTGTTTCTACAATTTTCTGTGTAACACTTACCTTTTCTGCTGCAGTAGTAGAACTTGAATTAAGATTGGCACTGGCCGAAACCACTGGCATTTTAAGACCCTTCGCAATATCTACCGATTTTTGGGCGGCTTTCACACGCATATCTGCTGCTTGTACATCAGCTAAATAACCTTGAGCAATCTCAAAAATTTGTGCGGGAGTATTGGGATAAGGCTGAATATTCGGATTCGGTACCGCTACTCGAATCACTTCAAAGTCTCGGTCGGCAGTAATATTCATGATTTGTCGAAGTGTAAGTTTAGCCGAAACAATCGAATTTTCTGCATTAACTACACTTAATTCATCATTTGCTAATTGTGCCTTTATATCATAAAGATTCGTTTCTGGTAAAGAACCTGCATTTACCAATTTTTGTGTACGCTCCAACTGGGTTTTCGTTACTTCCATTTGGCGTTGTGCTACAGCCAATAAATCTTCTTGTGAAAGAACATTCAGGTAACCAACAATTACATTGAGCGTAATCTGGTTTTTCATGGCTTGTAAGTCTAAACGAGAAGCTTCGAGATTTAATTGATTTAAGGCAATACCATTACGTGTCTGATACCCATCGAATAAAGTCACGCCACTACTCAAACCAAAACCATTCGAGCCAACGGTGTTTGTAATAATACCATTGGTATATGGGTTAATATTTCGACCAGAAAAAAGGTTAAAATTTGTTCCTGCATTTAAGTTAGGATACCTCGCCCATTTTGATTGTTCAAAGGTATTAAGCCCTTGCTCAACTTGAAGATTATTTTGCTTAATCGAGAGATTATTCTTTAAAGCAAAATCAATGGCATCTTGTAAGGAGATTTTATCGCCTGCACTACGGTTATCACCACTTCCTGACACAGCCGACGACTGTGCGAAAGCAAAACTATGGGCAATAAGAAGTGTTGAAAGTAAAATTTTAGCTAATTTCATAAGCATGATAAGATTCTTATACACAAAGCATTAGGCACAATGCTCGCTTTGACACAACAATCTTACGAAAGTTTCGTATATACGAGGTATAAGAAATGGATAAGCGGTTTTATTATAGTTTAGAGGTGCAAAAGCAAGGGAAGACAAATGAACAAGCAAAGAAAAAGGCCTCGCTTTGTGCGAAGCCCTCTGTCTTTATCTTTATTATTTTGAAAGTTCTTTAGCTCTACTTTCAGCAGCCAAAATTCCTTTCGAAATTCCTTCTGGAATATGATTTTCTTCGAATGTACGCAAAGCCGCTTCAGTGGTTCCTCCCTTAGAAGCTACTGCTTTTATTAAATCATCGAGGCTCTGTTCGGCATTATTAATGAGATGATACGAACCTAACATTGTTTGTTTAACTAATAAACTTGCCATTCCTTCATCGAATCCCATTTTCTTGCCTGCTTCAATCATGTGTTTTACAATGTAGTAAAAATAAGCTGGCCCACTTCCGCTCAACGCCGTTACAGCATCAATCATGCTTTCGTCTTCTAAATACACCGAACGCCCAGTTGCATTGATTAGATTTTCAACTTTACGGAGTTTGGGAGCATCTACTTCAGGTGATGCCGTAAAGCCCGTAATTCCCATTCCTAACATGGCAGGCGTATTAGGCATTGCACGAACTACCAATTTATGGTCGAGTACTGTTTGAATTTTCGACATTGGCACACCCGCCATAATGGAAAGAATAACCTGATGAGGCTTAATTACTGAGCGGAGTTCGTCTTGAACAGAAGCAAAGTCTTGTGGTTTTACCGAAAGAATAATCAACTCATAATCAGCAACTTGTGAATTAATTACACTCACTACAATACCTTCTTTCGATGCTCGGAGCGTTTCGCTACGCTCTTGGCTTTTTTCGATAAGAAGTAAGTTTTCTTTCTTTACTAAATCATACTGCAAAAATGAGCGTGCAAAAGCCATACCCATATTTCCGCAGCCTACAATCGCTATTTTCATGATAACAGGTCTCTTAACCCTAAAAGAGGAACGTTTTATTTAGAAAAATAGAGCCTTTTAGGGAAGGCTCTTTCACCGAATTACAAAAATAACTTCTAGGTTTTAGAAATACTAAGGTAGATTCTTTATTTATCTGATTTGTAAATGATTAGCTCATCTTCATTCAAGAACTGACGTGATACAATGGAGATATTTTTAGGTAAAATTGGGGCTAAAATACCTTTTTTCAACTGCTTGGGGCTACGAAAAACCCTGATTTCATCGAAACAATTGGCTTCAATGAAACTTGCAATGAGTTTTGCCCCTCCTTCAACAATGATTGATTGAATTTTTTCTTGTTCATAAACCTCCCAGTCAAGCGGGTCGGCAAGGGTAATAGTCTTCACTGAACCATCAAATACATGAAGCGATTGAGGTAAACGTTGATTTTTATCGACTACCAAACGAATTGGATTCCGTCCAGACCACTCCCGCACATTTAATCTGGGGTTATCATAAAGTGCGGTGTTAGTACCAACCATGATGGCATCTTCTTCGCTTCGCCACTTGTGCGAATATTTGTGTGAAAGTGCATTGCTTATTTTTACTTGTTCAAAGTTTTCACCCGCAATAAATCCATCAATGGTTTCGGCCCATTTCAAAATGATATAGGGGCGTTTTTTCTCTACAAGCGTAAAAAACCTTGCATTTAATTCCCTACCTTTTTCTTCTAAAATCCCAGTAACAACTTCAATTCCTGCATCTTTCAATTTTTGAATACCTTTTCCTGCCACCAAGGGAAAAGGGTCATAGTTACAAATAACCACCTTTTTCAGTTGATGCTTGACCAATAAATCGGCACAAGGAGGGGTTTTCCCAAAATGTGAGCATGGTTCAAGGGTTACATAGGCTGTCGATTCAGTGAGTAAAGATTTATCAGCTACTGAATTAACAGCATTTACCTCAGCGTGCCAATCGCCATATTTTCGATGCCATCCTTCCCCAATAATCGAATCATTATGCACAATTACACAACCCACCATTGGGTTTGGGCTCACATTGCCTCGGCCAATTTCGGCCAATTGCAAAGCCCTTGTCATATATTTTTCGTCGGTAGTCAATATTGATTAGTGAATGAGTGAATCAATGAATAATTTTGCAACAAATGTTTTACGAACTTTGAGTTCTTAGTAAATCCAATACAAAGGTATGCAATCAAGCAAAAATCTATTCGATAATTTGCTCCAGCAAATTACGGCCTACGAAACACAAGAAGCAAAAGAAATAGTATTTTGGTTATTAGAATTTTATTTGGGGCTAAAAAAAATTGATATTATCAGCGATAAATCTTTTGAAAAAGTCATTGATTGGAACAGCATCGTTGAACGATTGAATACACAAGAGCCAATCCAATATATTTTAGGAGAAACCGAGTTTTATGGACGAAGATTTTTTGTTAATGATTCGGTACTTATTCCAAGGCCCGAAACTGAAGAGCTGGTCAAATTTGTAGTTGATAAACAACAAAACTTGCTTTCAGAAAGCAATAATACTCCCAAACTACTTGATATTGGTACAGGAAGCGGCTGTATTGCTATTTCATTAGCAAAAGAATTACCAAATTACCAAGTTTCGGCCTATGATATTTCTGAAAGAGCATTGGAAACTGCTACTAAAAATGCTGAACTCAATCAGGCCAATGTAGATTTTCAAAAAGTTGATATTCTTAGTTATAAAACTTCGAAGATTGAATTTCCGAAATTCAATATTATCGTAAGTAATCCGCCTTATGTTACACGCCAAGAAATTAGGCAAATGCGAGAAAATGTTTTAGATTTCGAGCCACATTTAGCTCTTTTTGTTGAAGATACAGACCCGCTCATCTTTTATGAAGTAATAGCCGATTTTGCCTGCGAAAACCTAACAAATAATGGATTAGTTGCGGTTGAAATAAATGAAACTTTAGGCACGGAAACAGCCGAAGTTTTTCTCAAAAAAGGCTTTTCGGAGGTTGAAATTATTAAAGATATTCACCAAAAAGATAGATTTGTAAGTGCCATTCTGCACAAAAAAGAAGTAGAATAATGGCGAGCTTTTAATGCTTTTTGCTATCTTCACGTTTTAATAAAACACAATTTAGAAAATTGTGCACAATAAATATGGAAAGCTCAAGATTTTTACACAAAAAAATAAGAGATGTTTTTGCTGAAACTGGAAAAGTAGTCATTGGTCAAGAAAAACTTGTAAATCGCCTTTTGATAGGCCTTTTTACAGGTGGACATATCTTGCTTGAAGGTGTACCGGGCTTAGCTAAAACCAAAACTATCAATACATTAGCGAAGGTACTTGACTTAGGCTTTAACCGCATTCAGTTTACTCCAGACTTACTCCCTGCCGACCTTGTTGGTACGATGATATACAACCAAAAATCAGGTGATTTTGAGGTAAAAAAAGGGCCAATTTTTGCCAACTTAATTTTGGCTGATGAGGTAAACCGTGCCCCAGCAAAGGTGCAATCGGCACTTTTAGAATCAATGGCTGAAAAGCAGGTTACGATTGGAGATGAATCGTATAAACTCGACCGACCATTTATGGTGATGGCCACCCAAAACCCTGTTGAACAAGAAGGAACATATCCACTTCCGGAAGCTCAGGTTGACCGTTTTATGATGAAAGTTTTTGTTGATTATCTTAACAAAGTCGATGAATTAGAAATGGTCAGAAAAATTTCAAATATCAACGATAATTACGAGCCAAAACAAATCTTAAATAAAGACGAAATTGAGGCTATCGGGCAAGAAATCAATAGAATTACGATTTCTGAGATGCTCGAACGCTACATTATAGAATTAGTTTTTGCCACTCGTCGCCCAGCCGAATATGGACTGAAAGACGAAGCTCGTTACATTCAATTTGGTGTTTCGCCACGTGCGGGTATCTCTCTTTACAAAGCGGCTAAAGCACTTGCTTATTTTGATGAACGTGATTATGTATTGCCTGAAGATATTAAGGCATTAGTACACGATGTTTTCAACCACCGAATTATTCTCAATTACGAAGCTGAAGCCGATGGCCTCACTACCCACGAAGTGATTGATAATGTATTGAAACGTGTAGCGATTGGCAGGTAATTCTAGTTTAAACATTAAGTTATACCTAAGTTTGAAAGAAGCACGGCACATTGCCTCCTTAACTGACAAATATTTTTACACTAATAAATTTGACTTTAGCCTAAATATATTGCTTAGCTAAAGTCAAATTTGTTTTTATTCCTCTGATTCCGTCAGTTTCAATTGACGGAAATGACCAAATCCTTCAATTAAATTATTCCTTGCGGTCTTTCAGAAATCAGGGATGGCTCATGTTTAATATTTAATTACTCATAAATCACACTTAAAAGTTCTGCGACGCAAGCAGGTTTTTCTGAACCTTCCAACTCAAAAACTGCATCAATAATCAATTTTGCACCGCTTGGCTGCATATCTTCTACTTCTTTTAAAGTTGCTTTCATACGTACACGACTACCTACTGGCACAGGAGAAATAAAACGCACTTTATTTGTACCATAATTTAAGCCCATTTTTGCTGATTCTACCTTAAACATTTCGTACATAAATTTTGGCGAAAACGATAATGATAAAAATCCATGAGCGATGGTTTTTCCAAATGGAGAAAGTTTGGCTTTTTCTTCGTCCACGTGAATCCATTGGTCATCTAAAGTAGCAGCAGCAAATGCATTGATTTTATCTTGTGTGAGTATCTGCCATTCTGATGTTCCGAGTTCTTTACCAACATATCCTTTTAAAGCTTCAATATCCTTAAAAATCAACATCTCTTGAGACTTCACAGGAGTTGTTTCCGCCTTAACTTCTGGTTGTTTCGACTCTAATTGTGCATAAATAGGCATTTTTACTTCATCTGAAGTTACTACTACGGCTTTACCCACCACTTTTCTATTCATCAAATCATTCAATGATTCGGCAGCTTCTTCCAATGTATATAGTTTATGGATGTGCGGGCGTAAGCGACCTTGCATGAAGTGCCCTGCCAATTCTTGGATATTTTTGAAATTTTGAGCTGGTTCTTTTTCAGCAAATTGACCCCAAAAAACACCCACAATTGCACAACCTTTCAATAATGCCAGATTTAAAGGTATCTTTGGAATTTCTCCAGCGGCAAACCCTACTACCAAATATCGCCCCTTCCAAGCTATTGAACGAAGAGCAGGCTCAGCAAACTTATCGCCAACGGCATCATAAATAACATCTACACCCTTTCCTTCGGTAATCGTTTTTATTTGTTCACGTAAATCTTCGGTAAGATAATTTATCGTAAAATCTGCTCCTTTTTCTTTACAAACTGCTAATTTTTCATCAGAAGAGGCTGCTGCTATTACCTTTGCTCCCATGAGTTTACCTAATTCTACTGCGGCTAAACCTACGCCTCCTGCCGCACCAAGTACGAGTAATGTTTCGCCCGATTTAAGTTCAGCACGGTCTTTTAAGGCATGATAAGATGTTCCATAATTATACATCACTGAAGCTGCTGTAACAAAATCCATCTTTGGCAACATTGGAAATACCCTTCGAGCATCTACTAATACTTCTTCTGCCATTCCACCCCAACCAGTCATAGCAAAAACTTTATCTCCAACTTTGAGATGTTTTACCCCCTCTCCTACTTCTTTCACTAAACCCGAAACCTCACCCCCCGGCGAAAAAGGCAAAGCTGGCTTAAACTGATAAAGGTTACGAATTATCAAAGTATCTGGAAAGTTTACACTACAAGCTTTTACACTTATAACCACTTTACCCGCTTCGGCTTTTAGAGGTTCGATATCTTCTAATACGAGTGTTTCGGGCATTCCGAATTCTTTACAAAGGAGAGCTTTCATTGTTTTTATTTTGTTGAATAGTTAATCAAAAACGTATGGGCTTTCGAGTAAAACAAGGATTAAACAATATTTCACTTTTTAGCTTCAATTTTAAAACGGTGTTGAAAAAGCAAAAAACGTAAATAATCAACTCATTTTTCACTTTTTTTAGGCATTTATTTCTTAACTTTTCAAAAAAAAGTATCTTTGCGGGTACTTTCCTATAAATTCGAATGTCCTTATGCTTTACTACTTATTTACTTACCTTGACAAAGTTTTTGATTTCCCAGGAGCGGGTGTATTCCAATATATCTCTTTTCGTGCGATGGGAGCAATTGTTTTCTCTTTATTGATTGCATCAATCTACGGAAAACGTATCATTTTATTATTACAAAGTCTTCAAATTGGTGAATCTATCCGTGACCTTGGCCTACAAGGGCAAATGCAAAAAAAGGGAACTCCTACCATGGGTGGCTTTATTATTTTGGCATCATTGCTAATTCCAGTATTATTATTTGCAAAGTTAGATAACGTTTACATCGTACTTTTAATCATTGCTACAATCTGGACCTGCGGCATTGGTTTTGCCGATGATTATATCAAAGTTTTTAAGAAAGACAAAGAAGGGCTCAAAGGTCGATTTAAAGTTATTGGTCAAATTGGTTTAGGTTTAATTGTAGGCCTAACTCTTTATTTCAATGACTACGTAAAAATCAGAGTTTATGAAAAAGGAAAAATAGCTACAGCAGTGGGTGAAATTCAGAAATATACTGATGCTCATTCGCTTACGACAACCGTTCCATTTTTCAAAAATAATGAAATTGACTATCAAGTATTTGGTAGCTTTTTACCCGAAAGTTTGGCTTGGTTACCTTATGTTTTGGTAGTAATTTTTATCATCACAGCGGTTTCCAACGGAGCCAATATCACTGATGGTATTGATGGCTTAGCCGCAGGAACTTCTGCTATTATTGGGCTTACGTTGGCTGTTTTTGCTTATCTTTCTGGTAATAAAGTGTTTGCACAATACTTAAATATCATGATGATTCCGAATTCAGGGGAGGTCGTGATTTTCTGTGCCGCCTTTGTGGGAGCCTGCATTGGTTTTCTGTGGTATAACGCTTATCCTGCCCAAGTTTTTATGGGCGATACAGGGAGTTTGATGCTTGGAAGCGTAATTGCCGTTTTGGCTTTAGCTCTTAGAAAAGAGCTATTGATTCCGGTAATGTGCGGAATATTTTTGATTGAAAATCTTTCGGTAATTTTGCAAGTAAGTTATTTCAAATATCAACGTCGCCGACATGGACTTGAATATGCTCAGCAAAATCGCTTATTCTTGATGTCGCCACTTCACCATCATTACCAAAAGAAAGGCTATCACGAAGCCAAGATTGTTACACGTTTTTGGATTATCGGTATCATACTAGCGGTAGCTTGTTTGGTTACTTTAAAATTAAGATAAACTATTTAGACATAATTATTTAGACAAAAACTTCTTTTGATTGCTCAGAAGAAGTTTTTTGTTTCTACTTCTAGCACCATAATTCTTAATTTTATTTCTATCTTTGAAACGGTTATTCCTCGTAAAATTCACCATTATGCAATCTTTCAAGCAATCGTATATCCTGCGTACAATCATCGTACTTTTTATTTCAGCAAGCTCTTATAGCTGTTTAGTTCCTGAAAAAAAACGAACTGTACTTACCGACTCCACAGAAAATAGTTTTGAAATTGATAGTGTTTTAGTAGCCGAACTAAATCCTGACGAATATGGAATGAAAAATTACGTAATGGCTCTTTTGAAGAAAGGTCCCAAACGCTCAATGATGGATTCTGTTACGGCAATCAATCTTCAAAAAGCTCACATGGAAAATATAGGTCGATTAGCTGATGAAGGTAAATTAGTAGTCGCTGGGCCATTCACCGATGATACTGACCTGAAGGGAATTTATATTTTTGATGTAAAAACTATCGAAGAAGCACAAAAACTATGCGAAACCGACCCCGCCATTAAAGCAGGCTCATTGATGATGGAACTTCATCCCTGGTATGGTTCGGCAGCTATGCTCAAAATTCCTGAATTACACAGAAAAATCGCTCAAAAACAGCCATGAGAAGCTTTTTTATAAGTATTTTAGTTTTTATAGGTCTATCCGTTCAAGCTCAGAAACTTAAAATTGTAGAAAAACCAATCATCTGGGATTCGCTCAGGCAGGCTTTATCAGTAGAATATCTAAAAGACAGACACGGTATTTCTCAAAAAACTCCAGCGATTCGCCCCAAAATGGTTGTTTGCCACTGGACGGCCATTCCAACATTTGAAAAGTCTTTTCTAGCTTTTAATTCATCAACCTTACCTAATACTCGAAAAGAATTACAAAATGCTAGTCAACTCAATGTTTCGGCTCATTATTTAGTTGATAGAGATGGTACTGTTTATCATCTTATGCCCGATACACTTTTAGCACGCCATGTAATTGGTTTAAATTACTGTGCAATTGGCATTGAAAATGTGGGAGATGGCAGTGCAAATCCACTTACAGAAGAACAGTTTAGAGCAAATTATTTATTGATTAAGCAATTAAAGAAGAAATATAAAATTAAATATTTAATAGGGCATCACGAATATACTAAGTTTGAAGATTCTGATATTTGGAAAGAAACTGACCCTAATTATCAAACGATTAAATTTGACCCTGGGGATGAATTTATGAATAAACTCAGAGCTAAGTTTAAACATTTGAAGAAAAAGCCTTGAAATTATTAACGTCGGCATGGTTTTGAACCATGCCGACGTTTTTTTAGGGCGTCACATAATCAAAATCAATCATGTATTTTTCTAAGTTCAGCAGTGCCTGTTTGTTAATATGAAACTCTTTGTATTTATCTTCACCACCAAATAAACTTATTACCTCTTCTCTCTTCAATTTAGTCGGAGCTTTAGATAAATGTGAATGATAAGACGAGTGTTTGTAGTTTCGAAAATCTTTCACCATTCCATGCTTTTCTGAGTTAGTGTGAATATAACTTATCAATTCAGCCCAATAGTTGTCATTATCTATTAAAATTCTGCGAAAAGGTTCTTCAAACAAGCCACCCGTTCTTTGGTAAGATTTGTTGATTGCTTGGGCATAACTATTGAAAAAAGAAGCAAATTGCTGGCTGATTATTTTATAAACAGAAGGTACTGTTTTTTTCTCAGGATGAGTTTCTAAATAGAATTTTACAATTTCTTCTGAAGATTTTGTTTGGATGGCCACATGAAAATGATTCTTTAGTAAGCAATAGGCGTACGTATCTGCAATTGGTTGAATAAAAAAAGCGTATTTTTCGAGAAAGTAGTTATAATTTCTTTCTTCTTTAAATATATCTTCCCCATTTATACCTCGATTATAAATGTGAAACTTAGCCTTAGCTTCTAATTTTTCAGTGTGGGATTTCATAGATATTAGATATTTTATAACTTATCATTCAAAATCTAAGAAAAAATTTTTGCGTATAAAAACAAACGTCGGCAAGGTTTAAAACCTTGCCGACGTTGTGAAATATAAGAAATCGGTGTACCGAAACATCGGTTTCCCGAATAGTATCAAAATTATTTGATCTCTACTTCTGCACCAGCTTCTTCTAAAGATTTTTTCAAACCTTCAGCTTCGTCTTTAGCAACACCTTCTTTCAAAGGTTTTGGAGCTGAATCAACTAATTCTTTAGCTTCTTTCAAGCCAAGACCAGTTAAGTCTTTAACTAATTTAACAACTGCTAATTTGTTTGCACCAGCTGATTTCAAAACTACATCGAAAGATGTTTTCTCTGCAGGAGCTTCAGCAGCATCGCCACCACCAACAGCACCAGCAACCATTACTGGAGCAGCAGCTGCAGGCTCGATACCATACTCATCTTTCAAAATTTGAGCTAACTCATTTACTTCTTTTACAGTCAAGTTTACTAACTGTTCTGCGAATGCTTTTAAATCTGCCATTTTTATAGATTTTAAAAAGTTTTTTACAAAAAATAAATAATAAATTTTAGTAGTTGACTATTGTCAACTGTATGCGAACGATTGTCCGCAGATTAAGCTGCCTCTTTCTCTGAAAGAGTTTTGAGGATACCAGCCAATTTGTTGCCACCACTTTGTAAGCCAGAAATAACATTTTTGGCAGGTGATTGCAATAAGCCAATAACTTCGCCAACCAATTCTTGCTTTGATTTCAACGACAACAACGTATCTAATTGGTCGTGTCCGATGAATAAGCTTGAATCAATTGATGCACCTTTAAGGGTGATGCTGTTTTTATTAGCTTTAAGAAAATCTTTGATAAGTTTCGCAGCTACTTTGCCCGACTCTTGGTGGAACATCACACCTGAGAAACCTTTCAATACAGTACCATCAAATGATGAGTAGTCAGTATTTGTTCTTTCGAGAGCTTTCTTAATCAAAGTATTTTTGATTACACGGTACTCTATACCACGCTCAAAGCAAAGACGGCGTAATTCGTTGGTTTTACCCACGTTTAAACCAGATGCATTAGTGATATAGAAGTAAGGTGTATTCGCAAACTTCTCTGCAAGCTCATCGATTATTGCTCCTTTTTCTTCTTTTGTCATGATTACAATCCATTAATGGTTGT
>OFDC01000773.1_pt1 | contig 20769 bp, 20 predicted proteins | sample 1520941 | NCBI WGS metagenome assembly OFDC01 (sample SAMEA94258168, study PRJEB24077) | hot springs metagenome | biome: Aquatic biome; feature: Water | place: India | collected 2012-12-06 | depth 5 m | reverse complement strand
ATGATCATGGCGCAGGCGCCGTCGTTCAGGCCCGACGAGTTGCCCGCCGTTACCGAGCCGCCGTCGCGGAACGCGGCTGAGAGCTTCGACAGCGTCTCCATCGTGGTGTCGCCGCGCGGATGCTCGTCCTTCTCGACGATCACCTCGGTCTTGCCCTTCTTCACGCAGACCTTGACGATCTCCTTCTCGAAGAAGCCGCGGTCCTGGGCGGCCTTGCAGCGGCGCTGGCTACGATAAGCGAAGGCATCCTGGTCGGTGCGGCTGATCTGGTGCTCGGTGGCGACGTTCTCCGCGGTCTGGCCCATCGGGTCGACGCCGTAGGCGGCCTTCATGCGCGGGTTGACGAAGCGCCAGCCCAGCACCGTGTCCTCGAGCTTCATCGAGCGGTCGAAGGCGCCCTCGGGCTTGCCCATCACGTAGGGCGAGCGGGTCATGCCCTCGACGCCGCCGGCGATCATCAGGTCGGCCTCGCCCAGCTTCACGGCCCGGGCGGCATGGCCCGCGGCTTCGAGGCCCGAGCCGCAGAGACGGTTCACGGTGGCGCCCGCCACCTCGACCGGCAGCCCGGCCAGCAGGCCCGCCATGCGCGCGACGTTGCGGTTGTCCTCGCCGGCCTGGTTGACGCAGCCATAGATCACGTCGTCGACCGAGCCCCAGTCGACATTAGCGTTGCGCTGCATCAGCGCCTTGATCGGATGGGCGGCGAGGTCGTCGACCCTCATGGCGCCCAAGCCACCGTTGTAGCGGCCGACGGGGGTGCGGATCGCGTCGCAAATGAAGGCTTCGGTCATCTTGGGTACTCCCGGACTCAGCAAATCGTTGCTGTCGGGTTAGCACCGGCCGCGGCCGGTTGCCAATGGGCCGGCCAATGCCCCTGAGGCAGAGGGGTTATGTGTCTTTAGACGGGGAGACGGCGGCAGACGGCATATTGGGCATAACCGCGGTGGGGCCGATCGAAGGTCCGGACCTCGATTCGGCCGGGCAGATGCGCCAGGGCGGCCTCCAGCCCATCGCGCGGTGTGACGTGGAAGGTCGCCAGCCAGCGACGCAAGCCGCCGCGGAACCAGCCCGGCAGCCGCTCCTGGCCGCCGAAATCGACGATGTGCAGCTCGCCGCCCGGCTGGAGCCAGAGCACCGACTGGGCGAGCGCCCTCTCCCATTCGGGGATCATCGACAGGGTGTAGGAGAAGAAGATGCGAGCGAAGGCCGGCACGCCGAACAGCACCGCCGGGTCGAAGCGCGTGGCGTCGGCATGGGCGAGGCGAACGCGCCCCGCCAGCCCTTCCCGGTCGAGGCGGCGGCGTGCCGTGTCGAGCATCTCCCGCGACAGATCGATGCCGAACAGCGGCGCGGCGGGATGACGATGCGCCACCGCGACCAGGTTGCGCGCCGTGCCGCAGCCGATCTCCAAAACGCGGCCGCCGGCCGGCGGATCCAGACCCTCGACCAGCCGGTCTCGTCCCAGGAGGTAGTACTTGCGGCTGAGATCGTAGACGTGACGCTGGCGGCGATAGATCCGGTCCATCAGGCCGGCATGGGCGAGCGTCGCGCTCACGGCTTCAGGATGTAGAGGTGGAAGCCGCCATAGATGGCCGACCGGTCGCGCGCGGTGAAGGCGCGCGAGGCTTCGGCCTCGTAGTGCCACTGGTCGAGCAGCGCCGGCGCGACGCGGCCCGGCAGGAGCGAGGGCTCGGCGGCGGTGCGGAAGATCACGCGCGCCCCGGGCCGCGCCGTACGGGTGATTTCGGCCCACAGCGCGTTGAGCTGCGCATTCGTCATCCAGTCCTGCGCATCGAGCAGCACGTAGCGGTCGCGCGACGCCGCGGGACAGGCCGCGAGATAGTCGGTCACCGAGCGATTGAGCACCTCGACCCTCTCGGCGCCGCGGCGAACCGCAGGGAAGTTCGCCTCGCGCAGATAGGGCGGCAGAGGACCGCTCGCGTCGGGCGCATAGGCTTGGCCGAACGCCTGCCAGGCGAAGTAGTTTTCGGAAAGGCTGAAGCCGCAGGCCAGCCGCTGGACCCGGTCGCGCAGGACGGCACCCATGTCCCGGCTGCCGGCCAGTGCCGCGTACTGCGCCGGCGGAATGCCGAGCCCGTAGAGCGACAGGCGGTTGGAGATGGCCCAGCGCACCGCCGCCTTGTCGAACAGCGGCGCGAGCGCGCTGTCGAAGAAGCGTCGCTGACCCTCCAGCGTGCGCGCGACCAGCAGCTCGCGCAGGTCCACGCCATAGGCGCGGGCGGCGACATGGGCGAGGCCGATGAAGCGGCCGAGCACGCCATGACGATAGACGTTGCGCGCGAAGATCGAGATGCGGCGGCGCCCGCCCTGCTGCAGGCTGCGGCCTTCCCAGTAGGCACGGCTCTCGGCGTCGAGGTGCGGCGCGATCTCCCGGTCGTAGGTGCGCGGATTGGCGCCCGAGTCGGCAGCGCCGAAGAAGCGGTAATAGTCGGACCAGGAGGGCAACTGCTGCGCCGCCGTGAGCTTCAGCTTGTTCAGCGCGACATGGGCACGGCTGAGATCGACGGCGGTGATGCGGGCCGGGCTCGCGGTGAGATAGGACAGGACGTTGCAGCCGCCCGACGCGATCGCGACGACATGGCAGTCCGGCGTCAGCGCCATCGCCTCCATGTCGATCTCAGGATCTTCCCAGATCTGGGCATAGACCAGGCCCGTGAACAGCCGCTCGAACAGCTTCTCCAGCAGCCCCTCGCGCGAGGTGACCTTGTGGCGGCGCACCGCCCGCTTGAGAAGCGAATGACTCTCGGCCCGCGGATAGATCAACCCATCGACTCCGGCTCTACATCGACGAGCCGAGGCTAGTCCCGGTCGGTGCCAGTTTGATGACGGTGCAATCGCCTAGAGGGGAAAGAGGGAGACGCCCAATGATTTCGCCGCTGACGACATGCGGTCGTCATAGGTCGCCAGCTCGACGATCTGGCCGCGGTCGCGCAGGAACTCGATGGAGGCAAGATGAAGGGCGTCCAGCGTCCGCACCGGCACGGCAAACGGATCGAGGGCGCGGCCGAGAATGGGCGGCGCCAGTTCGACCAGGGCGACGCGGCCAAGCAGAGCGCGCGCCTCCGCGCCGTGGGATTTTCCAAGACCGCGCGCATGCAGTCGCGTCCACATCTCGTATTCCAGCAACCGGCTGGAAACGAGCGGCTGCTGCCAGAGCGACACCGGCGGCGCTCTATCCTCGGCAAGAAGGTGCGCCAGGGCGACGGATGTATCGAGGTAGATCAACGCGCGTCGCGATCCTCGCGCAGATCGGCCAGGATATCGTCGAGAGGCGCGACAGGACGTCGGGGTGGCTCGCCGCTCGCTGCCAGTGGCGGCGTGATCCAACCCTGTCGCACGGCATCGGCGAGCAAGGCGTCGCCCGGCGCGGTGCTGCGGCCCGAGGCTGGCGGAACGAGTTCGGCAACGACACGGTTGCGATCCGTGACCAGCACGGTTTCGCCCGCCGCGGCAGCCTTCACATATTCGCTGAGCTGGTTCTTAAGGTCTTTTATGCCCACGATGCGCATGGCCAGAAGGTAGCTACTGGTAGCCACCTTTTCAATCCATCCACCAATGCACCGTTCACCGACTTGACGGGATGACCGGTTAGGCAGAAGGATCAAGCGCATGAACGCCCAAGGTTTCGCTTTGTTCGACACGCCGATCGGCACCTGCGCCATCGCCTGGAGCGGGCGCGGCATTACCGGCCTGCAGCTTCCCGAGCCGACGCCGGCCGCGGCGCGCGCCCGTGTGAAGCGGCGCTGGCCCGACGCGGTCGAGGCCGCCTCCGTGCCGGCCGGCGTGCAGCGTGCGCTCGACCGCGTGCAGGCGCTGCTGGCGGGCGGCACCACCGACCTCGCCGACATCCCGCTGGACCTCGATGCCGCGCCCGACTTCAACCGCCGCGTCTACGAGGTGGCGCGCACCATCCCGCCCGGCCGCACCATGACCTATGGCGAGATCGCCCGGCGCCTGGGCGTGCCGCACGAATCGCGCGAGGTCGGCCAGGCGCTGGGCAGGAACCCGGTCGCCATCATCGTACCCTGCCATCGCGTCCTGGGTGCCGACGGCAAGATGGGCGGCTTCTCGGCCAATGGCGGCGTCTCGACCAAGCGGCGCATGCTGGAAATCGAGGGTGCGCCCGAGGTCGGCGCGGGCCCCCTCTTCGCGGCACGATGACGGGATTTCCGTTCAGGCCGGCGAAGGCCGTCGCGCATCTCAAAGAAGCCGATCCGGCGCTGGCGGCGATCATCGAGACGGTCGGCCCGTTCCGCATGCAGCTCAAGGTCTCGCGCAGCCTGTTCGGCTCGCTGGCGGAGGCCATCGTCTACCAGCAACTCTCCAACAAGGCGGCGGCCACGATCTACGGCCGGGTCGAGGCGCTCTATCCCGGGGCGACCGACGGCTTCACGCCGCGCCACATCCTGAAGACGCCGGACGAGCATCTGCGCGGCTGCGGCCTGTCGCGTGCCAAGGTGCTGGCGGTGCAGGACCTCGCGCGCCGCGTCGACAGCGGCGAACTGCCGACGCTCTACGAGGCGCATGGAATTGCCGACGCCGAACTGATCGAGCGTCTGGTAAAGGTGCGCGGCATCGGCCGCTGGAGCGCCGAGATGTTCATGATGTTCCGGCTGGGCCGCCCCGACATCCTGCCGCTCGACGACTACAGCCTGCGCAAGGCCTATGCGAAAGCCTTCAGGAAGCGCGCGTTGCCCTCGCCGAAGGCGCTGGAGAAGGCCGGCGAGAAGTGGCGGCCGTATCGCACTGTCGCGAGCTGGTACCTCTGGCGCGTGCTGGATCAGCCGCCCGCGTAGCGCGGTAAAGGCGCGTTCATGTGCCGCCACTGGAGTGACACGTTTGCTGTGACATAATCCGGGCATGGCCCTACCGTTTTCGAATACCGTCGACCTTACCCTTCAACGTCTTCGCACCGCCTTCATCGATACCGCGCGCGGCGCACGTGAAGCCGTCGGCGCGCCGCTTCGGCCCGATCTTCCCGATGACGACATCCCTCGCCTGAAGAGCCGCATCGACGCCTGCCTCGAAGGCAAGGGCGGCGAGACGGCACGGCGCGGGCGCGCGGCGGAACTGGGCCAAGCCTACCTCTCGCTGTCGCCGGCCGGGCGCAAGAAGTTCCTGCTGACCCTGGCGCGCGACTACGGCCTGCCGCGGGAAGCCGCGATGAAGACCGTCGACAAATGGCGCGCCGGCAAGGAGCCGGCGCGGGCGCTGCGCCGGGAGCTGGAATCGCCGGCGGTACGGCTGCTGCGCGAGTTCGTGGGCGTGCCGCAGGGCGTGAAATTCGTGGTCGACCTGCGCGCCGAGCTGCTGGCGCTGGGCAAGAGCGATGCCGCCGCCAAGGCGCTGAGCGAGGATCTGCGCTCGCTGCTCGGCGCCTGGTTCGACGTGGCGTTCCTCGACCTGGTGCGCATCGACTGGGCCTCGCCCGCCTCACTGCTGGAAAAGCTCGTCACCTACGAGGCGGTGCATGCCATCCGCTCGTGGCGCGACCTCAAGAACCGGCTCGATTCCGACCGCCGCTGCTTCGCCTTCTTCCATCCGCGCATGCCCGACGAGCCGCTGATCTTCGTCGAGGTGGCGCTGGTCGACGGCATGGCGGGCAACGTGCAGCGCCTGCTCGACGCCCGCGACGAGACGCACGATCCCAAGCGCGCCAACACCGCGATCTTCTACTCGATCTCGAATTGCCAGCAGGGCCTCGCCGGCATCAGCTTCGGCAACTTCCTGATCAAGCGCGTCGCCGATCAGCTCTCGCGCGACCTGCCCAACATCAAGGACTTCGCCACCCTCTCGCCGATCCCCGGCCTGCGCCAGCATGTCGAGCACCGGGCGAAGACAGAGGGGGATGCGATGCTCACCCAGAGCGAGATCGCCTCGCTGGGACCGGTGACGGATGAAGCCCATGGCACCGCCGCCGTCCTAAAGCTGCTGGCCAGGCCGAACTGGTGGGAGGTGCCGGCGATCGACAAGGCGCTGCGCCCGATCCTGACGCGCCTCGCTGCGGTCTACCTCACCGCCACCGACAAGGGCCGTGCGCTCGACCGGGTGGCGCACTTCCATCTCGGCAACGGCGCCATCGTCGAGCGGCTGAACTGGCTGGGCGACACCAGCGCGAACGGCTTCAAGCAGTCCTACGCGATGATGGTAAACTATCGCTACAAGCTGTCCGACGTCGACGCCAACCACGAGGCTTATGCCACCGGCAAGGTCGTCGCCAGCCGCGAGGTGCGGGCGCAGGCGAAGGGGTAGGCGCTGGGGAGCGCCCCAGCTACTTGTTCAGATACTCGAGCTTGAGGCCCGGACGCGGCCATTCGAAGCTGACCAGCTTGCCGGTCATCGACAGCGTCGCGTAGGCGGTGCGCAGGTCCTTGCCGCCGAAGCAGACGTTGGTGACCATGGGGTCCGGCAACTTGTGTTGCGTCACCGACTGGCCGTCCGGCGAGATGTCGGAAACGGCGCCGGTGATCAGGGTCGCGACGCAGATGTGGCCGGCCGAATCGACGGCCAGCGAATCGAACATCTGGTAGCCACCGAGGCCCGCGATGACGCGGCCCTTCTCGCCGCGATAGGCGCCGTTGGCGTCCTTGATGGTGCCGGGCGCGGAGAGGTCGAAGGCCCAGAGGCGCGCGGTCGGCGTCTCGACGACATAGAGGGTCTTGCCGTCGGGCGAGAGGCCGCAGCCGTTGGGACGTTCCAGCGGGAACACCTTCTGCTCGATCTTCGAGCCGTCGGCCTTCGCGTAGTAGACGGCGCCGCGATCGTTGTCGTACTCGCGCGTCTTGCCGAGGTCGGTGAACCAGAAGCCGCCGGCATCGTCGAACACCAAATCGTTCGGCCCGTTCAGCTTGCGGCCGTCGCAGCTGTCGTAGAGCGTCTCGAACTTGCCGGTCTCGGGATCAACCACCTGGATCGAGCCGCCCTTGTAGGAAGCGGGCTGCGTGCCCGGGAACAGGCGGCCGTCGGGCCGCTCGATCCAGTTGAAGCCGCCATTGTTGGTCACGTAGATCTTCCCGCCGGGCCCCATCGCCGCGCCGTTGGGGCCGCCGCCCAGCTTGGCGACGATGTGTTGCTTGCCGTCGGGCGTGACGCGCGTCAGCGTCTCGCGCGCGATCTCGACCAGGATGACCGAGCCGTCCGGCATCGCGACGGGGCCTTCGGGAAACTTGAGGCCCGAGGTGATCTCCTTGAACGGCGTCGTCATGGTCGTCTCTCCCGTTGCTTGTTATTTGCCCTTGAAGGCGGGCTTGCGCTTGGCGAGGAAGGCCGCAACACCTTCCTTGAAGTCCTCGCTCTTGCCCAGCTCGCGCTGGAAGTCGCGCTCGACGTCGAGCTGTTCGGAAAGCGTGTTGCCGCTGGCGCGGTTCATCGCCTCCTTGATGCGCGCGAGCGACATCGTCGGCCCGTCGGCGAGACGCCGCGCGAGATCGCCCGCCGTCTTCATGAGATCGGCATCCTCGACCACGTCCCAGATCAGGCCCCAGTCCTTGGCCTGCTGCGCGCTGATCTGCGGCGCCAGCATGGCGAGCGCCCGCGCGCGCTGCTCGCCTACGAGGCGCGGCAGGAACCAGGTGCTGCCGCCGTCGGGCAGCAGGCCGATGCGCGCGAAGGCCTGGAGGAACGAGGCGGACTTGCCCGCGACGGCGATGTCGGAGGCGAGTGCGAAGCTCATGCCGACGCCGGCCGCCGGCCCATTCACCGCCGCCACGATCGGCTTGGGCACACTGCGCATCAGGCGGATCACCGGATTGAAGAACTTGTCGAGCGCCTCGCCCGAGTCCGACGTGTTGCCACGGTCGGGATCGGCGAGATCGGCGCCGGCGCAGAAGCCGCGGCCCGCGCCGGTCAGAAGCACGGCGCGCACCGATGTGTCAGCCGCGAGGTCTTCCCAGCACGACTTCAGCTCGGCGATCATCTTGCGCGACACGGCATTCAGCCGGTCCGGCGCATTCAGCGTCAGCGTGGCGAGCCCGTCTTCCTTGGCGATCTGGATCTTCTCGTAGGTCATTTGTCTCTCAATCAACGTCCGGTGAAATTCGGGGCACGCTTGGCGAGGAAGGCCGCGACGCCTTCCTTGAAATCCTCGCTCTTGCCCAGCTCGCGCTGGCAGTCGCGTTCGAGGTCGAGCTGCTGGTCGAGCGTGTTGGTGGCTGCCGCGTTGATGGCGCCCTTGATCGCGGCATAGGAACGGGTCGGGCCGGACGCGAGCCTCGCGGCGATCTTGCCGGCCTCGTCCATCAGGGCGGCATCGTCGACCACCTGCCAGACCATGCCCATGCGCGCGGCCTCCTCGGCTGGCACCGAGGTGCCCAGCATCGCCAGCGCACGGGCGCGGGCGTCACCCACCGTGTGCGGCAGGAACCAGGTGCCTCCGAGATCGGGGATCAGCGAGATGCGCACGAAGGCCTGGTCGAAGCGGGCCGAACGGGCCGCGATGACGATGTCGCAGGCCAGCGCCAGGTTGGCGCCGCCGCCCGCCGCCACACCGTTCACCGCGGCCACGATCGGCTTGGGGAGATCGCGCATGGCGCGGATCATGGGATTGAAGATCCGATCCATCGCAGCGCCGACGTCGCGCGGGCCGGAAGCGCCCGCATCGCCGGGACCGCCGCCCGCCAGATCGGCGCCGGCGCAGAAGCCGCGGCCGGTGCCGGTCAGCAGCACGCAACGCACGGCCGAATCCTCGCGGGCGCGTTTCAGCTCGGCGTTCATGGAGTCGATCAGCGCATGGCTCATCGCGTTCAGCCGCTGCGGGCGGTTGAGCGTCAGGGTCAGGACTCCGCCCTCGAGGGCGGCCAGAACGGGCGTTTCTTCCATGCGGGGAGACTGGCATGGCGGAATTTGCCGCGCCATCGGGTCGCGTCGCATCGCGGCACGCCCTACCGTATCCCAGACCCATGGCCACGATCCTGATCCTGGTCGGCACCGAATCGGGCAACGCCCAGATGGTGGCCGACGCGCTGCAACCCGTCCTGGCGGGAGCCGGGCACGCGGTCGACGTCACCGACAAGGCCGCGACCGCCGCCGACCTCCAGGCGCACGACGTGCTCCTCGTGGTCTGCGCCACCCACGGCTCGGGGGACATCCCGACCAACATCCTGCCGCTGGTGGAGGCCCTGCACCGCGACAAGCCCGACCTGTCCGGCCATCGCTACGGCGTCATCGCGCTGGGCGACATGACCTACCAGGACACGTTCTGCGGCGGCGGCAAGAAGGTCGACGAGGCGCTCGAGCGCTGCGGTGCGAAGAAGGTCGGCGACCGCCTGGAGGTCGACGCCTCCGAGCAGCCCCTGCCCGACGAGGAAGCCCTCACCTGGATCGAAGGCTGGAAGACGAAGATTTGACGGAAAGGTCCTTCGCTGCGCTCAGGATGACAACGTTGTTGGATCGACGCAGTGCGCCAACTCAAAAGAAGCTGTCATCCTGAGCGCAGCGAAGGACCTTTAATCAGTCCGGCAGCGTAAAAATCTCGACCGGTTGGCGCACCCCGCGCAGCCGGTGCTTGCCCAGCGACTTCATCGGGCGGGGGCAGTCTTCCTTGAATTCGGCGGAGGCGCAGACGCGGACGCCCAAGGCCTTGGTGAGGCCTTCGAGGCGCGACGCGCGATTGACGGCGGAGCCGATGACGGTGAAATCGAGCCGGTCCTCGGTGCCGATGTTGCCGAAGGTCACCGTGCCGACATGGAGCCCGATGCCGAACCTGATCGGCTCCGCGCCGCCCGTGGCGCGCGCCTCGTTGGCGGCCTCGGCATCGTCGATCAGCTGACGCGCGGCCTCGAGCGCGGCGGCCGTCACCATCGGCATGAACAACGCATCCTCGGCCGGGAAATAGGCCATCACGCCGTCGCCGATGAACTTCAGGATCTCGCCGCCATGCTTTGCCAGCGCGTCGCCGACGAGCTGGAAGTAGTTGTTCAGCAGCTCCAGTACCTGGTCAGGTGGCAAGCGCTCGTTGAGGCCGGTGAAGTCGCGCAGGTCGGAGAACCACAGGACCGCGCGAATCTCCTCGCCGTCGCCGCGGCGGATCATGCCATGCAGGATACGCTGGCCGACCTGGCGGCCGAGATATGTCTGCGCGACGGTCTGGGCGACGCTCTCCTCGATATGCATCTCGGTGATGGCGCCCATCATGTCGACGAGCCGCGTCAGGTCATCGATGTCGGCGTCGCCGAATCCGCCCTTGGCGTCCGTGGCGAAGGCCACCACCGGCATGGGCCCATCGCGGCGGATGTGCATCGGCAGCGAATAGTAGTCGGTGCCGCCGCCACCCCTGACCTCGTGCAGCACTTCGTGATGTCGCTCGGTCAGGCTGTCGAGCCGATAGCGCACCGGCGCTCCGCCCTCGCGGACCTCCTGCAGCGGGCTGCCGATATAGGCGGAAGTGAACTGCACGCCGTAGGCGCGGGCGATCGATTCCACCTGCTCGCCCCGCCGCCACAGATAGCCCATCGCCTGAAGCTGCGGATGGACGAGCTGCAGGCCGACATACATGCGCCAGACCGGCACGCCGGCCTCGAGCACGCGGCTCATCAGCTGCTCGATGAAGGCGTCCGGCCGCCGGATGAGCCGGCCCTCCCGCTGCAGCCATTTCGCGACGGGAAGCAGCCGGTCGGTCGTGGGTGCGGCCGTTACGGGTGCCTCGGGGCTCAGGAGCCGCTCACGACGGCCGCGACTTCCTCGCCGGAGGTGCGGAAGACGCGGCTGGCCGAGACGTCGGCGATCTTCTCGATGTTGTCGGCCACGTCCTCGACGGTCGGCGCACGGTCGTCGATCCGCAGCCCTTCGGCCTCGCGATACTCGATGCGCGCGAAGCTGCCGGCGCCGGCGCTCCAGATGTCGCCGGTGCGCTGGCACTGCTCGCTGCACAAATAGGCGACCATCGGCGAGACGAACTCGGGCCTGAGCTTGGCCAGCGCCTCGGGCGTCATCAGGCTCTCGGTCATGCGCGTGGCCGCGATCGGCGCCAGCGCGTTCATCATGATGTTGTACTTCTGGCCCTCGAGCCTGAGCGCATTCATGAAGCCCACGACCGCGAGCTTGGCGCCGCCGTAGTTCGACTGCCCGAAGGTGCCATAGATGCCGGAGTTCGACGACGTGACGACGACGCGGCCATAGGCCTTGGCGCGCATGATCGGCCAGGCGGCGTGCGTCACATAGGCAGTGCCGAGGAAGTGGACCTTAACGACGAACTCGAAATCCTCGGTCGTCATGTTGTGGAAGGTCTTGTCGCGCAGCACGCCGGCATTGTTCACGACGATGTCGACCGTGCCGAAGGCATCGACGGCCGTCTTCACGATGTTGGCGGCCGTCGCGGCTTCGGCGACGGAGTCGTAGTTGGCGACGGCGACGCCGCCCGCCGCCTTGATCTCGTCGACCACCTTGTCGGCCGCGGCATGACCGCCGCCCTTGCCGTCGACCGCGCCGCCCGGATCGTTCACGACCACTTTGGCGCCACGGCTGGCCAACAGCAGTGCATGCGCGCGGCCAAGGCCGTTGCCCGCGCCGGTAACGATGGCGACACGGTTGTCGAAGCGGATTGTCATTTCATTGTTCTCCTGGAACGCTCGATGAAATGTGTCATCCCGAGCAAAGCGAGGGATCCTTCCGCGAACTCAAGGATTCCTCGCGACGCTCGGAATGACACGGCTACTCTTTCTTGAGAATCACGACCGAGGCCACCGCCTCCTCCATGCCGATCACGCCGCCGCCGTTTTCGGCGAGCGCGACCTTTGCCCCTTGCACCTGCCGCGCACCGGCCTCGCCGCGCAGCTGCGTGGCGAGCTCGGCCAGCATCGACAGGCCGGTGGCGCCGACCGGATGGCCCTTGGAGACGAGGCCGCCCGACGTGTTGACCGGCAGCTTGCCGCCGGGGCCGGTGGCGCCCGATTCGACGAACTTGCCGCCTTCGCCCTCGGGGCAGAAACGCAGCATCTCGCACTGGTAGATCTCGCAGAAGCTGGTGGCGTCGTGGACTTCGGCCACGTCGATGTCCTCCGGTCCGAGGCCCGCCATCCTGTAGGCCTTGTCGGCGGCCGCGCGCGTCAGGCCCGGCTCGTCGAGATTGCGGTACATGCCGCCGGAGAAGCCGACGCCCGCGATCTTGACCGCGCGATCCCGGACTTCCTTGGGTTGCTTCGCAAGATACTCCGCCGAGCAGAGCAGCGCCGCCGCCGCGCCGTCGCCGATCGGCGCGCACATGGCGCGGGTCAGCGGGAAGGACACGGGCCGGTCCTCCAGCACCGACTGCGGCGTCATCTGGAAGCGGTACTGCGCCTTCTCGTTCAGCGCGCCGTAATTGTGGTTCTTGGCGGCGCCGGCGGCGATCTGGGCCTGCGTCGTGCCGTACTTCCACATGTGCCACTTGGCCTGCATGGCGTAGGTGTCCATGAAGATGGTGCGGTCGTCGCCCGGCTTGAACTCGGAGCCGACCATCTTGCCGACCCGGTTCATCTCCTCGACCAGCCGGTCGTGCTGGCTGGTGATGTAGCCCTGGTTGAACAGCCCGGCCGTGCGCTCGGGTGCTTCCGGGCTGAACAGCTTCTCGACGCCCAGGCAGAAGGTGAGCTCGTGGGTGCCCGCCAGCACGTCCTTCCACGCGCCCATGAAGGCGGTCGAAGCCGTGGCGCAGGCATTCTCGACGTTGAACATCGGCACCCGGGCGGGAAACAGCCCCTCTTCGACCAGCGGCTGGAACAGCGCCTGGCCGCGGATCGAGTTCTGGCCCCAGAAGCCCATGCCGCAATTGCCCAGCCAGCCGGTCTCGATGTCGGAGCCCTTCTCCAGCCCGGCGTCCTTCAGGGTGCCGAGATAGGCCTCGCGGGCGAGGTCCCCGAAGGAGAGGCCGGGGTGCTTCTTGAAGACGGTCGTGTAGGCGCCGATCACGTAGACGTCGCGCATGGGGCGGTTTCCTCAGGTTGGCTTTGGCCGCATTTGAGCGTATCCAAACGGCTTACGCTAGGAGAACGAACATGGCTGTAGCGGCCCAGGCGAGACCCCTCAACGTCGATGCCACGATCGCCGAGCTGAAGGCGCTTTTCGGCGACCGGGTCAGCACCGCGCACGCCGTGCGCGAACAGCACGGCAAGGACATTTCGTATCACGAAGCGCATTTGCCGGACGCCGTGGTCTTCGCCGAATCGACAGAGGAAGTGCAGCAGATCGTCCAGCTCTGCGCCCGCCACAAGACCCCGATCATCCCGTTCGGCACCGGCACCTCGCTGGAGGGCCATATCAGCGCCCCCAACGGCGGCATCTCGCTCGACGTCAGTCGCATGAACAAGGTGCTGCAAGTCAACGAGGCCGACCTCGACGTGGTCGTGCAACCCGGCGTCACCCGCAAGCAGCTCAACGAATACCTGCGCGCGACCGGCCTCTTCTTCCCGATCGACCCCGGCGCCGACGCCTCGATCGGCGGCATGACCAGCACCCGCGCCTCCGGCACCAACGCCGTGCGCTACGGCACGATGCGCGAGAACGTGCTGTCGCTGCAGGTCGTGACGCCGGACGGGCGGATCATGCAGCTCGGCCGCCGCTCGCGGAAGTCGAGCGCGGGCTACGACCTGGTGAAGCTGTTCGTGGGCTCCGAGGGGACGCTGGGCGTCATCACAGAGATCACGCTGCGCCTCTACGGCACGCCGGAATCGATGGTCGCCGCGACCTGCGCCTTCGACAGCCTGGAAGGCGCGGTCAACACCGTGATCCAGACCATCCAGTCGGGCATCCCGGTGGCGCGCATCGAGCTGATGGACACCTACACCGTCGACACGGTGAACCAGTATTCCAAGCTCTCGCTGCCGCGGAAGAACCTGCTGCTTCTGGAGTTCCACGGCACCGAGGCCGGCACGAAGGAACAGGCCGAGATGGTGCAGGCGCTGGCCGCCGAGCATGGCGGCGGCGACTTCGCCTGGACCAGCCAGGCGGAGGAGCGCAGCAAGATGTGGCAGGCTCGCCACGACGCGGCCTGGGCGGCCAAGGCCTACAAGCCGGGCTGGGGCATGTGGGCGACCGATGTCTGCGTGCCGATCAGCAAGCTGGCCGAATGCATCCTCGAGACGCAGAAGGACATCCAGGCCAACGGCCTCTACGCCCCGATCGTCGGCCATGTCGGCGACGGCAACTTCCATCTCACGATGATGGTCGACCCTGACGATCCGACCTACCTGCCGCGCGCCGAGGCCCTCAACGACCGCATGGTCGCCCGCGCTTTGGCGCTGGGCGGCACCTGCACCGGCGAACACGGCATCGGCATCGGCAAGATCAAGTTCCTCTACGAGGAACACGGCGAGGCCGTGTCGCTGATGCGCTCGATCAAGAAGGCGATCGATCCCGACAACATCATGAACCCGGGCAAGATCATTGGCCCAATCAACTAGTCATCGTCGGGAGAGCGCCACTGGAGTGGCGCGCTCCCGGCAAACAGGGCCGGCTTTCGCCGGCCCTTTTCAATTTGTGGCCCGGGGGCGATCAGATCAGGAAGTCGAACTTGGACGGGTCCGCCGGCCCTGTCGCGGTGAAGCCGAAGCTCACGTCGGCCTCTGCATCGACCTTTCCGTTCCAGGCTGCGTTGCGGATCACGTAGCCACTGGCATCGTGCGAAACGATCTCCGCATTCCAAATGCTGGTGATCTCGCTATGCGTCTCTATTTCGAGTTGCCAGCCGGAGATGGCTCCCCCGTCGTTATGGATCGTCACGGCCGCGTTGAAGCCGCCGCTCCATGAATCCACCACCTTCATCAGGGCTTCCAGATCGCCACTCGAGGGCGGTGCGACCGCCGCATCGTCATCCTTGATGGTGGCCGTTGCGGTGCCGCGTCCTATGGTGGCGCCCTGAGCATCGGTCAGCGTGACCATGAACTTTTCGTTGCTCTCGGCCAGCTTGTCGCCGGCAATCGGCACCTGGATGACTTTGCTCTGCTCGCCCGCCGCGAAGGTGAGTGTGCCCGACTTCGCCGTGTAGTCCGAACCCGCACTCGCCGTGTCGTTGGCGGTACCGTACTGAACCGTCACCGGACCTATGGCTGCCTTCGACAGCGACACGGTGAAGTCGAGCATCGCCGTGCCCGAATCTCCCTCGACTCGCGTGGCATCCGATATCGACAGGCTCGGCAGGACCGGCGCGGGTGCCGGCGTCCCGCTGCCGGACGATACGCCGTTGAGCGTAAAGCCCGTCGCCGTCGTCCCGCCGCCGCCCGGCATTGCCTGGAAACCGAAACTCGTCTCCTGGTTGGCGCCGACCGTGCCGTTATAGGCCACGTTCTTGATGACGTAATGATTGCCAACGTGGCTTACGATCTCGGCGTTCCAGATACTGGTGATGGCGAATGCCGCGTCGAACTCGACGGTCCAGCCCTTCAGGGCCGTATCGCCGGCGGCAACCTGCATTTTGCCGACGAAGCCTGCGCCCCAGTTGTCGCTGACCGTGTAACCAACCGCCGTCCCGCCGGCCGGGGCGGCCACGTCGTCGTTGGTAATCGTGCCCTTGCCCGAGCCGTCGGCAATCGTGGCACCGCTGGCGCCCGAGAGATTCAGCCTCAGCGTCTCGTTCGCCTCGACGGCGGTGTCGCCCGACACGGCCACCGAGATCGTCTTCGAGGTCTCGCCCGCCGCGAAGGTGAGCGTGCCCGACTTCGCCGTATAGTCCGAACCCGCGCTCGCCGTGCCGTTGGCGGTACCATACTGAACCGTCACCGGACCAGTGACCGCCTTCGACAGCAACACGGTGAAGTCGAGCATGGCCGTGCCCGAATTTCCCTCGGCTCGCCTGGCGTCCGATACCGACAGGCTTGGTGGGACCGGCGTGGCCACGTCGTCGTTGGCAATCGTGCCGATGCCCGAGCCGTCGGCAATCGTGGCACCGACAGGCGACGACAGCAGCACGGTGAATGTCTCGTCAGCCTCGGCGACGCTGTCGCCCTTGATATCCACGTGGATCATCTGCGAGGTCGTGCCCGGCGCGAACGTCACCGTGCCCGTGGCAGCCGTGTAGTCCGCGCCGCCGACCGCGCTGCCATCGACAGTCTTGTACTGCACCGTCACCGGCACGGACGATGCCTTGTCCAGCGTCACGACGAACATGAAGTGGTTATGCTCGCCGTTACCTTCCCTGATCGACAGGTCGGCGATTGAAATGGCAGGCAGCGCGTCGGGCTGCGCATCGATATCGTCGTTGACGATCGTGCCCGTGGCCTGCCCCCTGGCAATCGTGGCGCCCGTAGGCGACGACAAAGACAGGGAGAAAGTCTCGCTGGTCTCGACAAGGGTATCGCCCAGGATGTCGACACTCACCGTCTTGGCGGTCTCGCCCGCCGCGAACATCAGCGTACCGACAACCGATGCATAGTCCTGGCCGGCAATGGCCGTACCGTTCCCGGTCGTATAGCCAACCGAAACGGGGCCGGTCGCTGCCTGCGAAAGCGTGACGGTGAAGACCATCTGGGTCTTGCCGGCATTGCCCTCGGCGAGCGTGCCGTTGGCGACCGAGAGTTGCGGCATGACGGGCGCAGGCCCCTCGGCTGAATCGATCAGCTGCTGCCACTCCGCTCGCGCCGTGGCGTCGCGGGCAGCGATGTTGTTGTGGTCCAGTTCGGCGAGTGACGCGCCCGTCAAAACGTAAGTCTGGCGGTTGCCCTCGATGCTGATGACCGTGGAGCCATCGACCTCTTTCACCGAGAACTCGCTGGCCTTGAACCAGCCGAAATCGAGCGTGTCCTTCGACGGATCGAAGGCGATGACGGTGTTGACGCCATGGTGCCAGTCGATGACGGTCGTCGTTCCGGCCTGACCGGAGGGAGGCGCCCCGTTGCCAGTGCCCGTCGGCCAGTTGTTCGTGCCAGCGACCGGCACGCCTTGCGGCTTGATTTGCGAATCCGGAACCGAACTGAAGCCGAGCTGCAGGGCGACGCGGTCCTCGCGCGCCTCGGCAAAATAGAACACGAAATTCTCTGCCTTCAATTCGGCGGTCGTGACGCCCAGCAGGATCAGCGCCTGACCCGTTCCCGAATTGGAGATGACCACGCCTTCGGGATTGTCGGTCATGTAGATCTGTTCGCGGGTACCGAAGTATCGGAAGTCCACCGTGTCGGTGGTGGGGTTGAAGGCAACCCGGTCGATCTGGCCGATCTCGTGCGAGCGCGCATAGACGGTGTGGTCGTTCGCCGCGATTCCGTGTTCCCACGCGAGCGCGCCCGACACGCATTCGCGCAGGTGATCGTTGATGATCGGCACGAAGCTGTCGATCGTGAGCTGACCGAGCGAAACGCCGACGACGACCGCGACCTCACCCGACCAGGGATTCATGATCCCGACGCCTGTCGGAGTATCGACGATGATGCCGTTATGCACGGTGACAGGCCCAAGATCGAGCTTGTCCCGGGCCGGATCGAAGCCGGTAATGTCCGCACCGTCCGACGTGATCTGGAAGATTCTCCCGGTCGCACCTGCTTCGTTCGCCATGTCCTTGCCTCCGGCTGTTTGTCAGCGACAGTTTCTCTGCCGATGAGATGTCAGGTTTCCCGGAGAGGAACAGACGCCAACCGCGGGTACTCGATGAACGCGGCCGATTAATCGGTGAACGAGCGAGAGGCGGCAAAATCGGGGGCCAGAGAAGAAACGCCCAAAGAAAAAGGGCCGGCGGATGCCGGCCCTTTCCCATCGAAACGGACGCGCCTTACTTGGCGGCCTGAATCATGATCTCGACCTTGAGGCCGGGAGCGGCGAGCTTGGCCTCGACCGTGGCACGCGCCGGGGTGTTGCCGGGGGAGACCCAGGCGTCCCAGACTTCGTTCATCTGGCTCCAGGTCGAGATGTCGGTCAGCCAGATGTTGGCCGAGAGCACCTTCGACTTGTCGCTGCCGGCTTCGGCCAGGAACTTGTCGACCTTGTCGAGGATCTGCTTGGTCTGGCCCTTCACGTCGGCCTTGGCGTCGTCGGCGGTGAGGCCGGCGAGATAGACCGTGTCGCCATGGACCACCGCGCTGCTCATGCGGGCGCCGACGTTGATGCGCTTGATGCTCATGCTCTCTCTCCTCTGGAAACTCGAAAAGCGGGCGGGACCTTAGCAGAGGCTAGATCGCCGCGACGACCATGATTTCGACCTTCATGTTCGGGTCGTTCAGCCGGGCCTGGACGGTGGCGCGGGCCGGCGTGTGGCCGGGCACGACCCAGGCGTCCCAAACTTTATTCATGGCGGCAAAATCGGAGATATCGCTCAGCCAGATCGTGGCGGTGAGGATCTTTGACTTGTCGCTGCCGCCCTTGGCCAGCAGCGAGTCGATCTCGGCCAGCGCCTGCTGCACCTGTCCGGTGATGTCGGCGCTCGTATCCTCGGGGATCATGCCCGAGCAATGGATGCGGTTGCCCAGGGTCACGGCCTCGCTCATGCGCGGGCCGACGTCGATTCGTACGATGTTGCTCATGGCGGCGAACCTAAAGCGCCTCTCCGGCTCGCACAACGGACCGGGAACACACTCCGCCCTCCCCGCGCCGCCGGTTCGCGTTACAGTCCGGGGAAGCCTATCGGAGAAAACGCCATGACCATCCGCCGCCCGCTCGACGGCACGCTCGTCCTCGATCTCGGCCAGATCTACAACGGCCCCTATTGCGGACTGCAACTCGCCTTCATGGGCGCGCGCGTGCTCAAGATCGAGCCGCCGGAAGGCGACGTCGTGCGCCGTCGCAAGCGCGAGGTCGAGCCCTACCCGCTGGTCATGCTGAACTCCAACAAGGAATCGGTCGTCCTCGACTTCAAGCAGCCGCGCGGCAAGGAGCTGTTCCTGGCGCTCGTCGAGCAGGCCGACGTGCTGATCGAGAATTTCGCGGCGGGCGTCATGGATCGCCTCGGCCTCGGCTACGACGTGCTGAGCAAGCTGAACCCGCGCCTCGTCTATGGCGGCAGCTCGGGCTTCGGCCTCGACGGCCCCTATCGCGACCTCGCCGCGATGGATGTCACCATCCAGGCGATGAGCGGCATCACCAACGCCACCGGCGATGCCGACGGCCCGCCCACCAAGGCCGGCGCCGCGGTCTGCGATTTCCTGGCCGGCATCCATCTCTGCGCCGGCATCCTGGGCGCGCTGGTGCAGCGCGAGCGCACAGGAAAAGGCCAACGCGTCGAGGTCGCCATGCACGAGGCCGGCGCGGTCTCGATCGCCTCGGCGCTGGGCGCGGTGATGGACGGCGACGCCAACGTGCCGGACCGCACCGGCAACCGGCATCCCGCGCTGGCGATGGCGCCCTACAATACCTATCGCTGCCGCGACGGCTATGTCGCGATCTTCACCTCGGCAGAGCGACACTGGGTGTCGATGTGCGAGATGCTGGGACGCGAGGATTGGCTCGCGAACCCCGAGCTCGCGACCACGCCGGGCCGCGCGAAGAACATGGCGATGATCGACGACATGGTCGGCGCCTGGACGATCGACAAGAGCAAGGACGAGGTGCTGGCGCTGCTCAACACGGCGCGCGTGCCTTGCGCGCCGGTGAAGACCGCGCGCGAGGTCGCCTACGACCCGCATCTCGAAGCGCGCGGCTTCTGGATCGATGTCGAGCACCCGCGCCGCGGCAAGACCCGCGTGCCGATCTCCGCCATCCGCCTTCACACCGGCGGCAAGTCCGAGATCAAGCGCCCGGCGCCGACGCTGGGGCAGGATACGGACGCCGTGCTGGGTGAGCTTCTTGGGTTGAAGGCGGACGAGCTGGTGCGCCTGCGCGCCGATGAGGTCACTGTGCCAGTAACGGAACGGAAGAAGAAATAGCCGTCATCCCGACCGAAGCGCGCAGCGCGTGGTGGAGGGATCTCCTTTCAGCGAATAGGCTTCGGCAACAAAAAAGGTCCCTCGACTTCGCTCGGGACGACAATGGAGGAAACGCCATGCCGATCATCGACTCGCAGGTCCATGCGTACGAGGCGAACACGCCGAAGCGGCCGTGGGCCACCGTGCCGAACTGGCCGCCTCACGTGACCGGCGACGAGATGGTGGCGGCGATGGACAGGGTCGGCGTCGACGGCGCGATCTTCATCTCGTCCTTCTCGATGTACCGCTACGACGGCAGCTACGCCGAGGAAGTCGCGCGCCAGCATCCCGGCCGCATGGCCATCGTGAAGCCGGTCGATCCGGACGACCCGAACGTGGCCGACGTGGTCGCGAAGTGGAAGGAGACGCAGGGCGCCGTCGGCATCCGCATCTTCCTGCGCGAGGAGGAGAAGCGCGCGCCCGACCATCCCGGCTTCGACCGCATCTGCAAGGCGGCCGTCGACTACGACCTGCCGCTGAACTTCCTGTTCTGGGGCAGGGTCGACGATGGCATCAGGATCATCGACCGCCATCCCAACACGCGGTTCATCGTCGACCATCTCGGCCTGCTGCAGCCGCGCGATCCGCCGGCGCCGGCCGAGCCGTGGGCCGACCTGCCGAAGATTCTCGACCTCGCCAGGCGCCCCAACGCCGTGATCAAGGTGAGCGGCGCCTGTACCTTGTCGAAGCAGCCCTACCCGTTCCCCGACATCTGGGATCCGCTCAAGCGCGTGTTCGACGCCTGGGGCTTCGAGCGCTGCCTCTGGGGCACCGACTGGACGCGCGCCTTCGCCGTCGTGAACTACGAGCAGGCGGTGAAGCCGTTCCTGGAGACGAAGACGCTCAGCGACAGTGAACGCGCCATGCTCATGGGCGGCGCGTGCACGAAGGCGTACGGCTGGTCGCCGAAGAGGTAGCAATCCTGTCGTCCTGAGCGCAGCGAAGGACCTTGCGGATC
>OFDC01000772.1_pt1 | contig 20782 bp, 27 predicted proteins | sample 1520941 | NCBI WGS metagenome assembly OFDC01 (sample SAMEA94258168, study PRJEB24077) | hot springs metagenome | biome: Aquatic biome; feature: Water | place: India | collected 2012-12-06 | depth 5 m | reverse complement strand
CCGTGGCGATGCCGCGCGCACCAAGCCGGGCGCTGGCGATCTTGCCGTCGCTGCCAATGGTGATGAAGGCGGTATGCCCGGCCGGGCCCCCCGAAACGACCAGCGCATACTCGCCCGGCGTGCCGCCCGATCCGGTGCCGACGAAGCTGCCGGATAGTGCCGAGACCTCGAACGGCAGCGATCCGCCCGCGCTGACCGACGTCGTCAGCGTGTGCACCGTGCCCTGGGCCGCCGTGACGGCCTGGAGCGCCGCGTTCGCGTTCGCCGTGGTCGTTGCCGCTGCCGCGGTGACCAGGGCAAGCTCTTCAGCTGCCAGATCGAGGATGGCGTCCTCGATCACCGGTCCAAGTGCCCTAATCTCGCTCTTTTCAGGTTCATGGAGCCCGCTCGGCGGAATGCCGTCCGTCACGAAGTCGCGAAAGACCGAGGCAAACTGATCAGTCACCGTGCCCATTGATCGTACCCCCTCAGGTAACGGTCGCGCTCACCGGGCCAGTCAGCGCCGAAGCGCCTCCCGATCCGTTAAAGGCGCGCGCCCAGTAATAGTAGGTGCCGGCGGCGAGGCCGGTGTCGTTGACGCTCATGATCTGGCTCAGCCCGCCGACGATGTCGGAGCCGATCTGCACGGCCGAGCCGAAGCTGGTGCTCGTCGCGCGATACACACGCGCATAGGCGAGCGAGGCCTCGGGCGGGTTGCGGAAGCTCACGCTGGCGCTACCCGCACCGCCCGTCGCCGTCAGCGCGGTCGGCGCCGAAAGCGTCGCGCTCGGCGTGATGGTGACCGATGCGCTCCACGCACTGGCAAAGCGGCCGATCGTCAGCGCGCGCACTTGCACTTCGTATTGCGTGCCGATGCTCACCGGGCCGCTCCAGCCCGTACGGTCCTCGCTCTCGACCGTCATCAGCACCCAATTGCCGCCCGCTGTCGGACGATACCGCACTTCGTAGCGCAGCCCGGCGCGGCCGGCGGCGTCCCATGTCGCCTGGATCGCCACGCCGTTGCCGCCCGCCTGCGTCACCTGCACCGCGCTCAGCGCGAGGCCCGTCGGCGCCGCCAGCGTGAACGTCGAGCTGGTTGAACCGCTCGCCGGCGGCGTGCCCTCTTCAAGCGCGGCGTTGAAGCTCCAGTCGGCCGCCGTCACTTCCACAAGGCCGACGCTCACCGTGATCCGATCCTTGCCCGGCTGGATCTTCACGCCCGTCTCGATCGCGAAGACCGCGTCGATCGCCGCCTGCGCCGAAGTGACGCGCACGAAGCGTCGGCCGAGCAGGTTGAGGCCATAGAGGTTCGTCGCCAGCTCAAGGTGCCAGCGCTCGCCAAGCCGCGCGGCCAGCAGCTTGCCCACGCGCACCGCCTGGTTGTGGTGCGGCGCGTAGTAGATCGGCACGCCCTGCGGATCGGTGTTCGGATCGTCGTCGACGCCGGGCACGCTCACCAGCGCGCTTTCCTGCTCGCGGTAGCCGGTTGATGCCTCGGTGTAGAGCATCTTGAGCGCGCTCGTGCGCTGCTGCGCGGTCGGTCCGCGGCGCGCCGTCATCACGAGGATATGATCATCCGTCAGCGTCAGCGTCGGCGCTTCATAGGCGCCCACCAGCAGGTTGAACTTGAAGTCCGGCCCCTGCCAGCAGAACCCGTCGCAGGCCTTGAGCATGTCGCCCAGCACCTGCCGGCGCTCGTCACTCTGCAGCTTGTAGCTTGCCCAGATCCGCCACCGCGCGATCGTCGCCGAGCTGACGGTCGTGACGGTCTGCTCGCAGATATCGGCCTGCGCGGCGATGTTGGCCCAGTTCACCTTGTCATAGCCGAGGCCATAGCCGTCCGGGTGCGCGACATAGTCGGCGATCACCAGCGCGGCGGTGTCGCTCCACGCCCAGGTGCCGGGGCTGGCAAGGCGCTGCGGACCGCTGCCGCCCGGGAAGGTGCTGTCCTTGCGCGGATCGTAGACCTTCACCGCCTTGCGGACCTGCGAATAGACCGGCTCGCGGCCGTTGTAGACCTCGCTGAAAAGCTCCTGCTTGACCGGATCGCAGATGATCGCCGCGTGCGCGCAGCCGCGCTGGCGATGGTTCGATGTCCACTCGGAAAACTTCGCCGTCAGCTCACTGATCGCCGTCTGGCTGTCGCTGCCCGGGCGCGTGTAGATCTGCACTGCGCCGTGAAAGCTGGCATCGGTCACCGTGCCCGATCCGTCGACCGTGACGACCTTGTCGTTGATCCGGTGCTCGAGGATCTCGGTTTCTTCGCCGGTGCCCAGCGTCACCACCAGGCCAAGCGTGCCGTCGCGGCTTTCCTCGAAGCTCAGCGCGCCGCCGGTGTGCACGATGCCATAGTTGCGGGTGCGCGACTGGACCGAGCCGCGCACGGTCACCTGCCCGTCGCTGGGCTTTGATCGTGACGGCCCGAACAGCGCGCCGAGCAGGGACTTGAAGCCGATGCTGATCCCGATCGTCGCGACAGCAGTGATGATGGTGGCCGCTGCACTTGTTATGCCGAGGGCTGCGACAGCGGCGGCGATCAGTTGCGGCATCGCCCGGTCCTCCCGGCTTTGGCGGGCACCACGCGCCAGGCCACGCGCGGCCGCATCTGCGCGATCGTCACGTCGCCGTCACCCCGCGCCGCCCAGCTGCCGCCCAGGCACAGGCAGGCCGTCAGGCCGGTTCCGGGAATATAGACAAGGCCGATATCGCCGCGCGCGGGATCATCGGTGGTCATCAGCCCCAGCTTCGCGAACACCATCTCGCAGAACGGCTGGAAGCCGCCATGCCGCGCGAGAATGCGGTTCGCCTCCATCGCTGTGCGATAGCGCGGCCGATCGTGATAGCGTCGGCCGGTCGCTTCCTCGGCATGATCGAGCACCGAGAGAAAGCAATCGGTCGCGCCCCACACGAACGGCAGCGAGGCCCAGAGCATCAGGGTCTGCTCGGTGATCTGGCTCATCCGCGCGGCCGCGGCGCCCTGCAGCGGCTTCAGTAGTCTGGCCATGTCACCACCTTGTTCATGAGGCTGGACACGAACGAGAAGCCGAGATCGCCGGGGAAGCGCTGCTGCTGGTCGGCGTCCGTGTACATCGCGAAGCGCGGCCGTGATCGCAGGCTGAAAAGGCTCTCGCAGCGGATCGTGATCGAACGCGCGTCGTCCTCGCCGAAGGTGAACTCCGGCGTCAGCGCGCGCGCGGCCGCCACCGGATAGGGCGCGTCCAGCGGGCGCTGGTTGTCCGGATCATCGGGATCGTCGACGCCGAAGAACTGCACGAGCACGTAGACGAGCCGCCCCTTGCATTCGGCGTCGAACTGGTCGCGCGCCAGGCTGATCATCTGCGGATCGACACCGGAGAGCGTGAACGTCATTTCCGGCGCCTCGCCGTTGACCGCCTGCTCCACGCCGGTCAACGCGCCGATCCGGCCGAGCCCATCCCAGACGGTGCCGTCGTTGGCCACCAGCTTGCCTTCGCCGCCGATCCACACGCGCACCGGCTGCGTCACGAAATCGAACAGCACGAGGAACGTCATCGAGACGCGCGTGCCGGCGAGCTCCGCCTTGATCGTGTCGGGGAACAGGCTCACGTGCCCAGCTCCGCGAAATCTTCCTGAAACTCGATCGAGGGCGTGCCATGGCGCAGCTGCTCGAGCGTCAGGGCGCCGCCGTCGTCGCTGGTGAGCCGCCCAATCATCGTCGGCTTCAGGCGCAGCGGCTGCGCGGTATAGGCCTTGCGAAGCGTCGGCGAGCAGCGGATCGTCGCGACCGTGCCCGCCCAGGTGATGCCACTGCAGATATAGGGCTCGTCGCCCAGCCCGAAATACTGCCCCGCCTGCAGCAGCTGGCCATAGACGCCGAAGTCCACCGTGATGTTGCGCTGGCCCTGCACGCCGGTCACCGTCACCCCGGCGATATCGGTCGTGCTGTAGAGCGCACCGTCGCTGAAAGGCGTGCCATCGCCATGCGCCACAAGCCCGGCGCCGATCGCCGCGTCGCTCGCGCCGAGCCAGAGGTCGAACAGCGGCAGCCGCGCCGTGTTGGCCCGGCCTTCCAGCAGCGCCATGAACGCCCGCCAGGCGAGCACTTCGCCGCCAGTCAGCTCGGCGAAGTCCATCGAGACGGTGAACGGCGGCCGGATCGCCGGCACTGCCTGCACGAAGCGGTTGAGGCTCGTCGAAAGCCCCTGCGTCGCGCGCGGCGGCAGGATCTGGATGCGGCGCGGCACAAGCGTGGTCGGCCAGTCGAACGTCGCCATCAGGACCTCCGATCCGATTGCTCGCGCACTCGGCCGGCGACGCCCTCATCGTAGGCGGCAAGGCCCTGCGCCACGCCTTCGCGCACCATCTCCTGGATCTCGCGATTGCCGCGCGCGCCGTTGATCTCGACCTTCAGTGTGCCCGGCCTGCCGCCATCGCCGCCCCCCAGCGCTCGCAGAGACGAATTGGGCAGGACCTCAATCCCGCCCGCCGTCGCACGGATCGGCTCCGGCCCGGCGTCGCCGACGATGCCCCACGCGCCATCCGGGATCAGCCCGCCGCCCGCGAAGAGCCCGGCGAACGACAATGTGCCGTCTGCATTCGCCCCGCCGCCGAAGCCGACACTGCGCACGCCCGCCGAGAGGATCGAGCCGCCGCCGTCGGCGCCGAGGCCGCCGAACAGTGCCGAGAAGACCCCGCCGCCACTTCCGCTCGCGCCAGCCAGCGCATTGGCCAGCGGCCGGATCAGGATGTTCTCGATGAACATGTCGATCAGGCCCTTGAGCAGCGGATCTTCCACACCGAGCCGCGAACTGATCGTGTCCGTGATCGAGCGGTGGACATAGTCGAGCTCCTGCACGATCAGCGCCTCGACCCGCCGCCCGCTGTCTTCCTTGTTGCTTTCGAGCTGGGTCCGGTACTGCTCGAGCGGTCCGGCGTTGCGCTGCGAGAGGCCCTTGCGCTCCGCCTCCTGCTGGCTGCGCAGCTCGGCCCGCGCCCTCTCGGCATCGGCCACCTGCCCGGTCGCGATCTGCTGCTCGAGCAGGTTGGTCTGGATCTGCTGCTGCAGCCGCAGCGCCTCGGCTTCCAGCTCGGCCCGCTGGAGGGACGATGTCGCGGTTTGCGCCCAAGCCTGTGCCGTCTGGGCCTGCCGCTGCAGCATGTCGTTTGCGAGGCGGGTCTGCTCCTGCTCGAAGTTGCGCATCGCCCCTTGGTTAAGCAGGCCAGGCCTTCCTTCGCTGACGATGTTACCATCCTGATCGACTTGGCCCGGGCGTCCGTAAAGACGGTCGACAACTGCCTTCATCGCTTGCTTCTGGGCGGCAGTGAAATCCTTGTTGTGTTCGATCTCGGCTATCTTGGCCGCACGCTCGCTTTCGAGCAGCTGCTTCTGAATTTCGAGCCGCTCATTGGCATCGGTCGCAATTGCCAGCTTGGCCTGCAGTTCATCGCGGTTGAGGCCTTCGATCGCCTGCAGGAACTCGCCATCGATTTCGTCCTGGGTTTTGCCGGTTTTCCCTTTCCGTTTGTTCTTTTCGGGCTGCAGGAATTGGCTACTGACCCTCCCGCTCTTGAGATCGCCGAGCGCTTGGTCGGCGCGGTCGACGTTACCCTTCTCAACCAGTGCGCCGGAGTATGCGCCGACGAGTTCAAGGTATCGGTCTTGGGTGATAAGGCCGCGCTTGTAGAGGTTTTCGAGCTTGTCGATTGCCTGCGAGCCAGTGATGACACCATTTCGGTACTGGCTCTCGATCTGGCCTTCGATGGGTCGTTCCCGGCCCATGTAGAGACCGCCGCCAAGGCCGCCGCTGATGACAAACTGTTTTTCGCCCGATGCCGCGATCGTCCGGTTGGCGTCCGACAGCTTCTTTTGTGCCTCGGCCTTAGCCAGCTCAAGTGTCGCGCGAGCCAAAGCACGTGTTGCTTCGGTTTGATCTTTGATCTTGCCGGTTGTCAGGTCGAACACTTGGCCGAGCGCGCCCTGCACGTTGGAGAGGTTGCTTGCCGCGAGCTTCACCTGATCCAAGGCATCGCGGGCGCTGAGAAGATTGCCGATCAGCGGCCCCAGTACGATCACCGCCGCGCTGATCGCGATGCCCCACGGCCCGCCTAGGAATCGAGCGAGCTTGCTACCTTCACCGCCCATCAGCTGAATGCTTTGCGCGACCTGGCCAATCTGGCTTGCGAAGATCTGCGCAGGGCGAGCGCCGAGCGCGTACATGGTTGAGACATCACCGAGCTGCTGCGTCAGCTGTAGCAGCCCTTGGCGCTGAGCACCGTTGGCCGCGGTAACTTCCTTGTTGGCCGCGATCGTCTTGCGAAGCTCAGCCTGAGCGCGCCGGTGCTCCTCCTCGAACACTGCAAGGGCGCTCTGCGTCTCGAGCACCTGTCGCTTGTACTGCTCGAGCGAGATCGAGCCAGCATTGAGCGCCGCCTTGGCGTTGTTGATTTCCGTCTCGGCATCGACTTGGGCCGTCGCGAGCCGCTCGATCGCCGTGCCGGCCGCCAGCCAGGCCTGCGCGCCGCGATTGCCGGCATTCGCCGCCTCGGTGATCTCGGCCGCCAGCTTGACCGAAGAGCCCGAACAGGCATCGAGCGTCTTGCCCAGGCCATTTGCCGCCGCCTCGGCCTTGTTGACGCCGGCCATGAAGGCCGCGTCGTTCGTCATGAGATCAAGGACTGCCTCGCCGAGCTTCTCAGCCATGGGTCGGCACCTCCGGCGGCACGATGATCATGCCGATCCCCATCTCCGCCGCCTGCTCCGCCGTCACCTTTTTGGGCCGCTGTCCTTCGTGCTCGGCCTGCGGCTCACCACGCGCGATCGACCGCAGCTTATCGATCCGGTCACGCCGCGCCTGATCCTCGGCCGAGCCCATCGCCATCGCGCCGGCTTCGATCGCGGAAAGCTGCTCCATCGCCTCGATCCGGGGCAGCATCACAAGGTACGCGCGGACGAGCGCAGCAGGCGCCTCAGCCAGCCACCAGCCCGGTTGTCCGCCGTAGAAGCGCTGGAGGCGGGGAATGACCTCTCCCCAATCTCGCTGCTTGCCGTCCCGTTCGGCAGCATCCCCGCTGCCTTCGCGATCGCTCCTGCCACGCCGAGACGCGCCTGCAGCAAGAGCCCGGTAAAAACATCGGCGATTGCCTGCTTGGCTGCACCGGGCAGCCGAGAGAACACCTCGTCGGGCACGCCTACCGCCACCTTGCGCGCGACCTTGTCGATCAGCTGCTCGAGCTCGGCTTCGGCTTGCGCCTCATCGCTCTCGGCCAGCACGTTGATGCGCCGCCCCCACACGCCGAGCCGGTGCCCGTCGATGATCGAGATCTCGTCCGGGCTGAGGATCTCGAACTTGACGCCGTCGATCAGAATGATCGGACGCTCGATCAACGTGGAAAGGTCGAGCAGCGGGCCGATTGGCGCGCCGTCAGAGATGTTTTTGGGGGTCGTTTCGGGGCTGTCCATGCCCGCGCTTTGCCAGCCCCGGCACATGGCCCGCGCCCCGGAACACGGTCCGGTGCTGTCCTGTCGATATGATGAAAATGGCCGGAGCGCCGCTCCCCCAGCGCTCCGGCCTCTCTACGTCAGCCTGCCGACCCTTGCAATGCTGGCGCGAGAAACGCTTACGGCAGCGGCGCCTGATGCTGCCCGATCAGCGAGCCGAAGCGCAGATCGATGCTGGCCGCGTTCGGATCTTCCAGTGCGGTGAACATCAGCTCCACGCCGACGGGCACGCCCTTGCGGTAAACCAGCGCCGGGCTGCCTGCCATGTAGCAGCGGGGCACCTGGTACTGCAGGTTCATGGCGTCGGCGTAGGGCGAAGGCCCGCGTGCGAGCAGCGCATACTCGGTCACATCGAAGCCACGCGTCAGGCCGATGCGCTTGGTGCCGGCGACACCGGTGCTGGCCGCCACGGTCGTCAGCGCGTTGCCGTTGAGGGCGAGGCGCACCTGCTCAAGCGAGATGTCGAAGATCGTCACCTTGAAGTCGAGATCTTCCTCGCTGCGGAACACCTTGCGCGCGCCCGTGGTGCCGCCAGTGCGCACCTTGTTGAGCGTCTGCGAATGCGTGGCCGTCACGCCCGCTTCGTCCTGGCTCGAAGTGCCGCTCGTGCCGATATTCGTCCAGCTGCCGGACGGGGCGACATTGATCAGCGGGAAGGTGGTGCCGACCGGGGCAAGCCACAGGTTGAGCGGCTGGCCGACCATTTCAAACGGGGCAGAAGGCATGGAACTCTCCTCTTAACTCTGCGCAACCAGCGCGAAAAACACCTGAAAGGACCGCCAGGCGCGCGGCCATTCCGTCTCCGGCTCGCGGCCCGATGTGTAGCCGCCCGCGCTGTTGACCCAGTGGAGCAGCACACCGCCCACGAGCTGGCGCTGCAGGCGGCGCAGCTTGAGCATGATCAGGCTCGAAAGCTGGCCGGCCTCGTTGGGCGTGCGCCCGTAGGCATAGATATCGATGCGCTGGGCGTCCGCTTCGGCGAAGCTGGCCCCGGTGAGCGGCGTGCCGCCCGACGCCTTCACGACGAATGCCGGGCGCGGCATCAGCCTGGTCTCAGCGGGTGGCAGCTCGCCGCCGTAGCCACGCGTGCTGACTTTGGCCGCAACGTCGCTGTCGGCCAGCAGGTAGGCCACCACGGCCGCGATCGGATCGGCGGCTACCTCAGACATTGCCGCCTCCCTGAGGAGCGGAGCCGGGCTTCAGCCTGTTCCACGCCTTGCGGATGTTGCCGGCCAGCTCGGGATACTTGAGATCCGCCGCCGGGCGCAGATAGGGGCGCGCCGGGATCGTCACCTTGCGGCGCAGAAGGTATTGTACCTTGCCGCTGGCATCGACCAGCACCGGCTGCCCGCCCGAGGTCTGGCCATAGCGCAGGCCGGGCATCTGCCGCGGCGAGCTCGTGCGCTTCGCCGCCTCGGTCACCGGCACCGCTAGGAACTTCGCGCGCTTGGGCACGATCGTGCCGCCAACCTCGTGGATCAGCGCATAGCCGACGTCGGTCGAGCCCCACTGGCCGACCACGAACTGCTCGCGCTGAAACGCCGCCTTCGTGATTTGGATCGAGCGGGTAAGGTCGCCGGTCTGGTTCTGCCAGGCATGGTTTCGTCGCGCCTGGACGACGCAGGCGGACATCGTGGCGTTGATACCCTCGCGCTGCGCCGCGCGCATGCGTTCGGTGAGCGCCTGCCCTTTCCAGACGAGCGACTGAACGGCCATCAGCGCCCCCTCCGCGCGCACATCCGGTTGAGGATGATCGGATGCCCGGCACCGTCTTCCAGCCATGCCAGATCCAGTGGCTGATGACCGCCACCGTAGTACGCCGCCGAGCGCTGCCCGGTGACCGCGTTTTCATGATACTCCCATCCGCCCACGGTGCGGACGAAGCGCCAGGCGAAGAGGGACCGCAGCCAGCGCAGCATCAGGCAATCCTCCGCATCGTCGCCTCGCGGTGCGTGTGCTTGCGCTGCACCGGCGGCTCGACCAGCAGGCGGCCGGCGATGATTTCCTCGCCCTGGCGATCGGTGACCAAGACGATCACGTCGCCCGGCCGCACGTCGGCGTCCAGCGCGAAGAGCGCGCGAAACTGTTCGATCTCCGCCGTCTTGCTGCCGTCGATCGACTGGCTGGCCGAGGTCGACCAGACGAAGCACGGCACCGCCGCCCCGACCGACGCGTACGACGGCGCAACCGGCCCGCCCCAGCTGTCGCTGGCGGTAGCCGTATCGCGCTCGATCGCCGCGCGCATCGTGAGGCGGCCGGCGATCATGCGCCGTCGTCGCCGTCGCTGTCGCCGATCGTCGAAGGCTTCGGCGCGGCGATGTAGGAAAGCTGGAAGCTGGCCGTTACGCCGCCGAGCTTGCCCTCGTGGCCGAACCAGATCGAGCCGGCGACGTTGACGTTGATCTGCGCGCCATCAGCTGGCTCGTCGGCCAAGGCAAGGTACTGGCAAATCATGGCGTGGACGGCATCGTGGTCCTTTTCATGAACCGGCTGCGCGATGAGAATATCCCGCAGCTGCGCCTCGGCAGCATCGATCAAAGCGACCTTGCTCGCGCCCTTCACATTGAACGAAAACGACATGGGTCTGCTCCTCAGGCCATGACCAGGCCGCGCCGCTGCGCGAGCTGGTTCATGATGGCTTCGCGCTCGTCGATCGGGTTGTCGGCAAGCGTGAACTGATAGTCCCCGGCGCGCTCGCTCTTGAGGCCGGGCCGGTACGTGAGATCGAGCTGCACCAGCTTGATCACCGCCTCGTCGCGCGCCGCCGCCTCGCCGATCGGCGTGTAGGTAACGGAGACGAAGGGCGCCCAATAGCGCTGGCCGTTAGGGCCGCCAGTCAGGCGCTGCAGCGTCCGCCCGCCATGCAGCACGCGGTAATCTGCCGCCTGCAGCGTGGTCACCAGCGCGGCCGTTCCGGCATTGCCGGGGCGCTCCTCGCGGATGGTGACGGCCTGACCGACATCGAGCGGCCGAATGAGCCGCAGCGTCGTCAGCGCCGGATCTTCCGGGTTCTCCAGATCGCCGAAGGTCTGCACCGTGGCGCCTGCCGGACCGAAGCGCGCGTCGAGCTCAGCAGTGATCCCGTCGATCATCGCCTGCAGCTCGGTATCGGAGAGATCGCTCCCCGTCCGCGCGCGCACCCGGTCCAGCAGGGCCATCGATCAGCCCTCGGCCTTCTTGCGGCCGCGCGCCGGCTTTTCGGCCTTCTCGGCAGCAGCATCGGCTTCGGCCTTCTCGGCCGCTGCGGCGTCGGCTTCAGCCTTGGCCAGCGCCTCTGCATCGGCCTTGGCCATCGCGTCGATATCGGCTGCGGCCTGCGCCGCAGCATCAGCCGCAGCCTTCTCCAGCGCTTCCGCCGCGGCCTTTGCTTCCGCCTCGCGCTGCGCCTGTTCGTCGGCGGCAAGCTTCGCGTCGGCCTCCGCCTGGGCAAGCTGCTCGGCCTCAAGCGCGGCCTGATCGGCAGCGCCCGGCAGCAGCCCGTCGACCAGGCCGAAGCGCTCGGCCGCGTCGTCGGGGATCTCGTCGCCGATCGCGGCGTAGAGGAAGGCCGCGTCCTGGTGGCCGTCCGGCACAAGCGCATCGCGCGCGGCCGTCAGGCACAGGCGCATCTTGGCAATCATCGTCATGGCAGGCTCCTCACAGCGTTTCGTAGTAGTCGACGAGCACCGGGTTCCCGTTGAGCGCCGAGTTGAGGGTGACCGTGTTGCTCTCGCGCGCGGAGGCCGAGAACGTGACGGTCGGGCGGGTGGCCTCGCGCACGCCGTTGAGGAATGCGGCAATAACCGCGTCGCGGCTGTTCGAGACGGGCAGGCCGAGCTTGGCACCGGTGCCGACGCGGATGCGCTCGCTGTTGGCCGAGACCCACGCCGGCAGCGTGATCGAGGTCACCGTGGCGAACGCCTTGTTGCCGACGATCGTGGCGGTACCGGCAGCGACGATCGTTTCGCTGATCGTCTCGCCCGCCTGATTGGTGCCGACAATGACGACGTTGCCGGCGACGGCGGCGGCATTGCCGGTCACCGTCAGGTTGCGCGGCACGTCCGGCGCGGTGATTCCAGCGCTGACCAGCGTGGTCGCACCGCTTGCCATCGCGGTATCGCCGAGCACGGCGTTCGTGGTGCCCAGGGCGGGCGAACCGAGCGCGGCGTTGAAAACGCGCGACGCTGCTCCAGGTGTCTTGGGCATTGGCTTGGCCTCTCAGCTTGCGAAAAATCGGTGATGAAGTGCCCACCTGTTCGGCGGTGGGCGGCCGGCTCTGGAGTTGATCGAGGCGCTCACCTCGCTCCGCCCGGCCATGGCGTATGGGCTCCCGCAGCACCGCCCCGAACGGCAGAAGCTGCGTTCAAAGCCCCTCGGTATTAGAGCCCGGTATTCTGGCAGAACGCAGCGGGGCGGAACCAGGCGAGCGAAGCGCGCATGTCCGCGCGCACCGTGCGCTTGCCCTTGCCGAAGTCGTCGTTGACGTAGCCGACCGCCACATCGACACCCTTGCGCTCGAACATCGAAACGCTGGCAACGTCGAACGCGCCAGTATAGCCGGTGCCCGCGCTGCCCGCGTCGATCTGAACGACCTGCAGGCCCCACAGGCGCTCCGGCCCGGTCTCCGAAGGTGCGCCCCAGATGTAGACGCCGTCGGCCGTGCGCTGGAGGCGAATGCCCTGCCAGTCGGTCGGGTGGATCAGGTGATGGGTCGGCACCGAACGGCCGGTCGTGCGGATCTTCACCATGGCCTTGAAGAACGTGTCGACGACAGGGTCGCCGGCCCGCGCCTGCGTCTGGATGCCCGCAACGTTTGCAAGACCGCGCAGGTTGCTGCCGCTAGCATCGCCGAGCAGTGCCTGGCGATCGAGCCGCTGACGGACGCCGAAGATGAGGCGGCTCGAAACAAAGCCGCTCATCATGGCGACGTCGTCCAGCTGCTCGTCAGTCACCGGCAAGCTGTCGGTGATCTTGCGCACGGGCGTGGTGCGCTCGGTGAATACGAAGGTGCTCTCTGCGTAGGCGCCGGCTTCGGCGGTTTCGGCCGCAGCGTGGGTGCGCGTGGTCTCTTCCATGTAGACCGTGGCGGCCTCACTGGTCGGGAACATCGGCAGGATGTCCAGCAGCTGGATCGGGCGGGTCACCGCCTCGACGAACCCGGGCAGGCGAATGGCCTGCGGCGCATAGCCGGAGCTGGTCATCATGACCGCCTTCTCAGCCAGCGTATTGCCGGCCGCCGCCTTCGCCGCGAGGTCGGAGAACAGGACTTCGTCAAAGGAAAGGTCGAGCCCGCCGTTGCGGCTCCATTCCGCCAGCGCCTTGCTTTCATTCAGCAGGTCGCCAAGGCCCTTGCCGGAGAACTGACCTTGATTGGACGGCCGTTCGATTTCCGTGCCCATGCCAGGCATGCGGAAGAGGCCACGGCGCTTCTTGCGCTCCGCCAGATCCATCGCAGCCTTTTCGGCAGACTCGAGGCGGTCGGCATGCTCGCCCAATTCGTTGAGCTCGGCGTTCATCTGGTTGACGCGCTCCGCCACGGCAATCGAGCCCTTGATGCCGGCGCCGAGCACGGTCACTTTGTTGAAGTCATAACCGCCATCGCTGGTCTTGGCTTCTTCGAAGACCTTGGCAAGCTCGACATCCTTTGCGGCCATCGCCTCGCGGGCCTGCTTCAACGTCAGATTTTCGATACCCATGTCACGTGCTCCCATGGCCGGCAAACGGGCGGCCTGTTCCAGAAACGGTAGGGGGCATATGGCTGCAGGCTTGGGGGCGGCGCGCCCCGGAACAAGGTCCGGTCGGCACGACAATGGCGGGCAGGATCTGGGCTGGCCCGGCGCGGCGGGTTTACCCCAGCCCTTGCCCCGATAGCAACCACGAGAAGGCGCTGCCCGCAATCGGCAGGTTGCGGCGGGGGCAAAATCGCCCCTCAGAGCCGAATAAGAAGCCTAAGAAGCCCCTCGGCAGGAATTTCCGGGGGTCAGGGCGCTGGCGCGCGCGCAGCGCCCTGTGGCGGCAAATGCTGCGGGGTCAGCCCCGGCGGTTGCGATGGCGCCGCGTGACGGTCTGCAGGAAGCCGAAAACGGCCGCATCGGTCAGCGCCTTTTCGTCGACCGAGGCCGGTCCGGCCTGCAGCGCCGTGCCCAGCGCCGCGTGGATCTCGCCGAGCTGCTTGCGGCCGGTTTCGGAGAGCACGGCGGGATCCGCCGTCACCGCCTCGGCCAGCTCGGCCAGCGATCCGATCAGCGGCGCGAAGGCCGCTTCCTTGAGCTCGGCCGACTTGACGCCGAGCGTGCCTGTGCCGACGCCCGCGCCGCGCAGCACCGGCGAGATCTCGAATGCGTCGAGCTGCTGCAACTCCCGCGCAGACTTGTTGCCCCGCTGCACCCGGCCTGCCTTCAGGGTGGCAAAGCCATAGGACCATTCCTGCACCGGGTTGCCGGTCTTCAGATCGAACAGCAGCGCCGCGTGCCATTCCTTGCCCGCCTGCGTGTCGAGGTTGAGCGTGAAGTCGGCAACCGCCCAGTCGCCCTCTTCATGCAGCCAGGCCTTGCCGAACGGCATGGCCTGCTTGTTGTGCGCCGGGATCATCATCACCCACTGGCCGCCGCCTTCCTTCCAGCTGAAGGCACCCTTGGCATAGGTGTCACCGTCGCGGTCGATCGCCGAAAGCTGCGCGATGCGGGCGCGGCCCTTGCCGGCCTCGTCCATCTTCTCGATCGTGATGCTCTTCATCTGCATTGCCAGGGTTCCTTTTCGGATCAGTCGAAGCTCGGCGCGAAGCTGAGCGTGCCGTTCGGGTGTTCGTCGTTCGCCATCTGCAGCGCCTCGGCCGGGCTCACAATCGAGCCGTCGCGCGCGATGTGGCTCAGCAGCGAGCGGCCCGGGCCAAGCAGCCCGTCGAAGACGATGAAGCTGGTTGCGCCCGCCGCCTTGCCGCGCTCGATCGTCGCGATGTTGACGGCATAGGCGGTTTCGGTCCGCGCGATCCGGCGCGAGCGCGTGAGCGGCGTATCGCTCGGCCCGCTTTCGACCAGGTCGGCAATGCGGCCCGCCAGTTGGGTCGAACCTTCGCCGGCCGCGCGGCCCGCCGCCAGCGCTTCGAACAGCGCGTCGCGGGTCTGCTGCTCAAGGTCGACCAGGCCGACGCGCCGGCCGCCGGCCGCAAGGATCGAGCGTGTCACCACGTCCGGGATCTGCGTGCCAAGGCCCGCCTGCTCGGCGACATCGTTCACCGCCTTGGCAACCTCGAGGTACTGCGCCTGATACGCCGCGCCCAGCTCTCCCTCGAACTTCGGGATGCCCAGCTTGTCGAGGATCATGGCGACGAGGAGATCGTCGGCCTTGGCCTCCTTGGGGAATTCCTTCTCGAGCAGCGGCAGCGCCGCCTCGCTCGCGGTCGCGCCCAGCTTCCTGAAGAAGGCCTCCAGCGTCACGGTGAACCGCGCGGCCAGCGGCGTCGCCAGTCGCTCGGTGCCCTTGATCCACGCGCGGGCGCGCTTGATCGCGTCCGGACTGGGCGCGGCCTTGGCTTCCTTCGATGCGTTCGGATCGACGGGCGGTGTAACTGGCGGCGTCGCGGTCGGCGGCGTCGTGGTCGGAAGCTCGCCTTCGGGCACTTCCATCAGGTTGATCGGCCGCAGATAGAACTTGTGGCTGTCGTTCGCCGGATAGCCCATCTCGGTCCGCCACTCGAACAGCGTGATCGCGCCCTGTGCGAGCTGCTTGTTGAGCCGCTCGGTCCGCTTGTCCTCGTCCTCCTGCAGAGCGATGACGTCGGAGGTGTCCCACTCGACTTCCATGCCGGTGGGATCGCCGAACTGCCACAGCAGCGAACGCTGCAGCTCGTCGGCCAGCATCCGCGCGAAAGGCAGCACGCCGTTGTTCCAGGCGAGCTTGCGCAGCTCCCCCATCGTCGCGCCGACCTTGGTCTGCTGCAGGCCCGCGCCGAAGCCCACGACGGCGGCCGGAATGCCGAGGCAGGCGCAGACGCGCTCCTCCGCCACGTCGCGGCCCTCGCTCATGTTCATCTGCTGCGGGTTGAAGCCGTAGGACGTCACATCGGTCGGCGCGCCCATGATCAGCGGCCCGCCGCGGTTGTCGCCGCCGAAGGCCTGCTTGAACCAGGTCTTGGTCGCCTCGACGTCCTCGGGCGCGGGCATGGCGCCGCCCTTGGGGCTGATCACCACGCCGGGCACACCCATGTTGCGCAGGAGCGAGGCGACGAAGTTGCTGCTCTCCAGATCGATGAAGATCTCGCGGATCACGCCGTCCAGCGGCGAAAGGCCCTTGCGCCCGTTGCGCGGATTGATGCCGTGGCGGAAATGCACGACATCGTCGAACGGCAAGTCGACGTAGCCCGTGCCGCCGCCGGGCGTGTAGCGGTAGTGGCTGATAAACACGCTGCCGTCCGCGGGCCACATCGGCTCGATCATCCAGTGCGGCACGTACCACAGCTCGGCCGGGCGGCCGACACCGTCGCGCACGATCGCCCAGTAGGCGTTGCCGTCAGACAGGAAGCTGAGCACCGTCGCCATCCACAGCGCGATGTCGCCGTAGAACGGATTCGGCGTCTGGATCAGCGCCAGCATCGGATGGTCTTCGAGGTACTCCTCCTCGCCATCCGGCAGCTTGCGGCAGATCGTCAGGTCTGCCTCGGGCAGCGCGCGCTGTATCCACGCGATCGGCGCGGTGACCACCGAGGAATCGAGCCCATCGCCGATCTCCCGGCGATAGTCGAACCGAGTGCGCTTCAGCATCCCCATGAACAGCTGCTTGCCGCCGCCCTGATGCGGCATCGCCGTGATCGAGCGCGCTTCCTTCTCGGCGAAGGGCCAGATGGCGGAGGCGTAGCGAGTGAGCCAGTTCATGCGGGGATCCAGTTCGAATCGAGGTCGCGCTCGGCCGGCTCGGTCAGAGCGGCAAACCCTTGCGGGGTGAGGCGGAGGAAGCCTTCGGCGTTGGCGGCCATCATTGCGGGCATCAGCTCGCGGCGGAGCATCGGCCCGATCGGCTCGTGATCTTCATCGAAGGCGGCAATCGTCGCACGACCGCCGGTGTTGATCACGTACTGCAGCGCCTGCAGGGCTTGCGGCGTCAGGCCGCGCTTCGGCTCCGCCAGCATGTTGACCGGCGTCAGCGGCCGCCACTGCGCGCCCTCGGCGCCGGTGGCCGAATGGATCGCCAGCGCCAGCGCCCAGAACCGGTCGGAGTGCCCGTCGGGCGTGCGTTCAGCGGTGAAGCGGATATTGCCGGCCGCCGTCACCTGCTTGGTCACCGCGCGCAGATCGGCGCGGATCTTGCCGTCCATGGGAATGCGCAGCCGCCGGTCTTCCATGCGGCTGCGGACGGGATAGGCGAGCTGCTCTTTCACCGGCCCGGTAAAGGTGACGCCTTCCACCTTGTACGTGCCGAAGCGCGCCTGGGCGTCGTCAGTCCAGCCAATGCCGAGGCCGGTGGCATCGATGCACACCCGCTGGCACCGCGCGAACCACGGCCAGAGCACCTTTTCCTGCTCGGCCTTGGTCATGTTCTGCAGGCACTCGACATGCCGGGTGTAGAGCACGTCGCCGAGCAGCTCGAGCACCCACAGGACGGTGAGGTCCTTCTTGCGGCCGATATCGACGCCGGCGAACAGCGTGCCGCCCTGGATCGTCTGCCAATCGGTGCCCTGCTGGTATTCGGCCGAGGCGATCAGGTCGTACTCGAGGAAGGCCGCGTTATCGTCGGCCGGTCGGCACATGTATTCCTGCTGGAAGCTCTCTTCGTCCGCGCAGCCGCTTCTCACGAAGTCGAAATATGCCGCCTCATCCATGTCCTGGCGTTGATCGTCGGCGGGTAGGCTGGCCTGCAGCTTGTAGAGGAAGCCGTCATCCAGCGCGTCCTGCAGCGTCACGGTGTGCAGGCTGATCCCCTTAGGATTGCCGCCTTCCTTCGCCTCGCGCACCAGCTGGTTGAAGAAGTTGCCGGTGCCGCGGTGCGTGCTGATCAGCTCCATCGCGCCGCCCCAGGTGATGCCCGGATAGGCGATGGCCCACAGCTTGCGCGGATCGGGATGCAGCGCAAACTCGTCGAGGATGCGCCCGCCGCGCTTGCCAGCCTGCGCGTCCGGGTTGGAGCTCATGGAATTGATGCGCCGCCCGCTGTCGAAGTGCATCACAGAGGCGGTGTGCTTCTTCTCCTGGTCCAGCACCACTTCGCCCAGATCGCGCGCCGCCATGTCGAGGATATTGGCGAAGAGCTTGCAGTCCTCGAGGAACAGCCGCGCCTGGATATCGTCGCGGCTGCTCACCCACTGATCATGCCGCGCGCCTTCCTTGCCGGTCCGCGCGACAGCCGCGTAGGCGGTCGACCACGAGATACCGATCTGGCGGCTCTTCTCCATGAGCTTGAGCCGTCCCTCGTCCGCAATCCACCGCGCCTGATAGGGCAGGAAGATCGCGCCGGGATTGGCAGGGATGATCTTGGCCGCGCCCATCAGCCCGGCAGCCTGTCGGGCCGCGCGATGCCCTTCCAATTCAGCCGATAGGACGAAAGATAAACTTGACCGGCGCGCGGCAGGGTCAGGAAAATGTCGGCAGTCCAGCCATTATCGTAGACCGCTCGGGCGCGCCGCAAATTGCCCCGGTTGTCGCGCCAGCCAACGAGTTGCACTAGCTCGCTGTCCTGCGCGACCGGGATCAACTGCGTGAGAAGGACCTTCGCATCACCCGATGTGTCGAGTTCATGCTTTGTGAGCTTCTGCGACGGCTTGCGGGTAATGCGGCCCATCAGCCCACCCCCAGCAGCCGGTTGATCTCGGTCAGCGTCCCTTCGCTCACGCCCGCGCGGCGCGTCTGCTGCGAGACGGCCTCGGCCTTCTTCTTCTCGTCCTCGTCGCGCTGGCGGCGGCGTTCGCGGTTCTCCTCGGAGATCCGCTCGGCCTCGGCGATCGTCTTGATCGTGCGCGCCAGGGCGAGCAGGCCGCCCTCGTCGATCTGGCCGGGCCGCACCCGCGCCAGCGCGCTCACCTTCAGCATCTCGGCAAAGGCGACGTCGAGCGGCTTGTCGCCCTTGAGGTCCAGCTTCTCGATCAGCTCGGCCGTGGTGCGCCGCCCTTCCTCGATCTCACGGTAGAGGATCGCCTGCCGCACGGCATAGCGCGAGAACGCCGACTTGGAGACCGGCTCCAGCCCCAGCGCCACGAGCCGCCGGTTGAACTCGGCGAGGATCTCGTTGAGCGGCAGCTTGCGCTCCTCGATCGAGGTCGCCGCCCAGTTAACGGCCTCCTGCGCCTCTTCGGGCAGCATCTCGATCGACGAGAGACGGCCGCGCCCCTTGCGCCGGTTTGCGGCCCCGTCGCTCATTCCTCGATCTCGCGCGGGCGCGCCACGCCTTCGATGATCGTCCGCTCCTCGACATGATCGAGCCCGGTGCGCGTGATCGTGGCCACCATCGTCTGGACCAGCATGGCGATCTCGATGGCGCCGAGCAGCTCCAGCTTGCGCAGCTGCGTGGCGATCCAGTCGCGGTCGCGCTTGATGCCATAGACGTCGAGCACCGAACGCAGCGCCAGTTCCGAAGCGCGGCCATCGGCCTGCCGCTCCAGCTCCTTCAGGATGCGCAGCCGCGCCTCGCGCGCGACATGATCGGCAAAGGCGTTCAAGGCTTGCTCCTCAGGAAATCGTCGATGCGGCGGACCGCGCTGGCTATGCCGTCCAGTTCGGTCTTCACCGCCGTCAGCTGGTTGGCGACCTTGTGCAGGTCTTCCTTGGTCGGCAGGTGCGCGAGCTGGTCTTCCAGGCGCTGGATGCGCCGGTCGTGCTCTTTCAGGTCCTCCCGGTGGCGATCGACGCGATCCTGCAGGGCTTTCTCCAGCTCCTCGACCGTCTCATTGGTGTCGTCGATCCGCTTGTTCGTGTCGCGCGCCGGGCGGCTGATCCATAGCCACAAGGCATTGGCGATGCCGATCAGCAGCGCGACCAGGGAAAGCCATTGCTGCGCAGTGGCGAGGCTGGCGGACATCAGATCACCCGATCTTCTTGGTGGCGCGGAAGCGGCCAAGGATGCCGAGCAGCGCGAAGATCCCGGTCGCGATCTCGATCACCGCACTCGAAGCATTGGCGGTGTCCGTCGGATCGGGCGCGACGCCCGATGCGATGCCCGCGCCGAGCACGAGCAGCTGGCCGAGCCCGCCCCAGATCGTCAGCGATTGCCACCAGGGCTTTGTGTTGGTCGGGGACATCGTGGTGACTCCTTGCTCACTTCTTCGAGGGTGGGGGCGGCGAGCCCGGCAACGAACCGGGTGGCGGTGCTTTCGGGCGGCACGATCCGCCTTGGCCGCGACTGCCGTCGGGCAGGATCAGCAGCACGAGGCCGAAAACGATCATGCAGAACCAGCAGGTCATCGGCCCAGCTCCGCGGCGCGCGCCAGCCAGCCTTTGAGAAAGCGCTGCTGCGACGGGAACCGGCGCGCGATCGCGCGGTATCGTTCGCGCACCACATCGCGATACGCGTCGGCAAGCGCGGCCTTGCCCAGCGTCGGCCAGCGCAGCACTTCGGCCAGCGAGCGGCGCGTCTGCGGCCCGATCTGCCCGTCGACCGTCACGGCCATGTTCGGCCGCGCCGCGCGAAAGCCCGGGTGCATCGCGCACGTGTTGATCGCCCGCTGCAGCAGCTTGCGCGCGGCCTGCGCGCCGCCGTTCACCGCCTGGTCGAACAGCATCTCGCCGATCGGGACAGGGAACGTCTCGGCCTGCAAACGCAGCCAGAAGCACTTGTGAAAAAGGAAGATCGCATCGCCGACGGTCAGCTTGCGAATGTCGGCGCCATCAATATCGCCGTCCATGTCGAGATCAAAGTCTGCGAGCCCGTCGCCGTCTTCGTCGAAAGCCCCTTCTGCTTTCAGAAAGCGCAGCGAGATGCCGAACTTGGTCTCGCCACCCCGGTCGATCGGGTCGTTCACATGCCCGCCTTCGATGCCCAGCAGATGCAGAGCAGCCTTGCGATAGCGCGGGCTGTAAGCCTGCACCACGATCTCGACGAGCGTATTTTCCGGGGAAGGTTGGGCGCTGCTCATGGGCCGCTTGTGGCCGCTGCAGGCGTGCATCATCGCCCCGGACACATGTCCGGAGCTTGGGTTTCACGATGTCAGAAGAGGCTCATCTGCCGGTTGTCGCGGATCTTCGCCTTGTGGCGGCGGACAGTGCGGATGCTGTAGCGCGTGGTCAGGGCGATGTCACGCTCTGAGCGGCCTTCGGCAATCATCTGGTCGATCCTGGCGCGCGCCTGCGCTTCGCTGGACATCGGCCCCATCGGGATTTCCAGGCGAAACCCTTTGATGCCACAGGTCAGTTCGTCGGCAAGGAT